>Ga0105104_10003698_pt1 | contig 10794 bp, 15 predicted proteins | sample PPLLaktember2015_3_FD_87034 | JGI IMG/M metagenome (GOLD analysis project Ga0105104, IMG submission 87034) | Freshwater sediment microbial communities from Prairie Pothole Lake near Jamestown, North Dakota, USA - PPLs Lake P7 Core (6) Depth... | ecosystem: Environmental > Aquatic > Freshwater >... | reverse complement strand
GTGGTCTCGACCACGCTGAAATCGGCGGACGCGTGGCGGAACTCTACGATCATCAGCCAGAACGTGGCGGATGAAGTCCGCAAGCTAAAGGCACAGCCCGGCAAAGATATTTATGTGGATGGAAGCAGCGTGCTGGTCCATACGCTGGCGCAAGCCGATCTGGTGGATGAATATCATCTGCTCGTTTTTCCGATCGTGCTGGGCAGCGGCAAACGGGTCTTTCCAGACGGCTTCTACAGTGGTCTAAAGCTCATTGAGACAAAATCCTTTCCTTCCGGAGTCATTTTAATGCGTTACCAGCCCGAGAGGAAATAATCTGGTGAGCTACACGGTTTTACATCGGGATGACCTGCCATGTGATGGGTCCACCTATGAGTTTGTGGGATCTCAATACCAGGATACCGAGGTCTCGTTTATTTGGGTTGACATGCCTCCAGGCGGAGTGTACGACTTCATAAGCATCCCTACCAAGAAATTTTTATCATCCAACAAGGGTGTCTACCTTCATCATCGGTTCCACCACACTTGACGCGCGTACGGGACAGATCATTATTGTCCCTGCGAATACACCTCACATGTTCATGAATTTAAGCAATAGCCGACTCAAGCAGATTGATATCCATGTCAGCAAACAGTTCATCACGGACTGGCTGGAAGGCTAGGCATAATAGAGTTTACAAATACCAAAACCAATGTAATAGAGGAGAGTTGTGAATGGTAAACAAAATCAATGTTCAGGCTGCGCAACAGACAGCCACCCCCGCTACGATCTCAATCCCAAAACTCCGCGGCGAATTCAGTGGCCAGGTGATCGCACCAGGCGACTCTGAATATGACAAGGCGCGGACCGTCTTCTATGGAGGCGTAGATCGCCATCCCGCAGTCATTATCAAAGTGAAGAATGCGGAGGAAGTTTCACGCGTTGTCACGCTTGCGCGTGAGACGGGGATGGAATTGGCTGTGCGCAGTGGTGGTCACAGCACGGCCGGTCACAGCGTCAGCGAAGGTGGGATCGTTCTGGATCTCTCGAATATGAAGAATCTGCAAATCGATGTGGAAGGACGAACCGCTTGGGCAGAGACAGGCCTGACGGCGGGTGAAGTCACAACAGCGGCAGCGGCGCATGGACTCGCCGTAGGCTTCGGTGATACCGGCTCGGTCGGGATTGGCGGCATCACGCTGGGCGGCGGAGTCGGATACCTTGTACGCAAATATGGTCTCACCATCGACAGCCTGCTGGCTGCTGAAATCGTGACCGCAGATGGACAGATTCTCCATGTGGATGCAGTGAATCATCCCGATCTCTTCTGGGCGATCCGTGGCGGTGGAGGCAATTTCGGTGTTGCCACCCGCTTCAAATTCCAACTGTACGAAGTGCCTACTGTTGTGGGAGGCATGTTGATCCTGCCTGCCACGCCAGAGACGATCGCGGGCTTTATCGCGGAATCAGAGGCTGCACCTGAAGAACTTTCAGGAATTGGCAATGTGATGTTCGCGCCGCCGATGCCCTTCCTGCCACAGGAAGCCCACGGAAAACTGATCATCTTTGCTATCATGGTTTACGCGGGAGAAACGGAAGCTGGTCAGCGTGCTCTCGCGCCGTTTCGGGCTCTGGCAACGCCTCTTGCGGATATGCTCAAACCAATGAGCTACCCTGAGATTTATCTACCCGAGGAAGGCGAATATCATCCCGTCGCGGCCGCGCGCACGATGTTTGTCGAGTTCATCGATCGTCCTGTTGCTGAAACGATCGTTAATCACCTTCAATCTTCAACCGCTTCCATGTCTGTGGCGCAACTCCGGGTGCTTGGTGGAGCGATGGCGCGCGTACCGGTGGATGCTACCGCGTTCGCTCACCGCAAGTCACGGATTATGGTGAATGTTGCCGCGCTTTACGAAAAGCCTGAGGATAAAGCGAAGCATGAAGCCTGGGTTAACAACTTTGCCAAAGCATTGCAAACAAGCGACAATGGATTGTACGTCAATTTCCTCAGCGATGAAGGCGAGGCTCGTATCCGCGCGGCCTATCCGGGGTCCACGTGGGAGCGGCTTGCAGCAGTCAAGGCTCGCTACGACCCAACGAATCTCTTCCGACTCAATCAGAACATCGCGCCAGCAGGTGCGTGATCCAGGAGGCATAAATCATGGCTGCATCCAGAAGACAGTTCAAAACCATGGACGAATACATCAACGCGTTTCCAGAAGACGTTAAACGTATTTTGAATGAGCTCAGGCAAACGATTAAAGAGCTTGCGCCTGAAGCAGAGGAAACAATTAATTATCAGATACCCACATTTACCTTAAACGGGAATCTGGTCCATTTTGCAGCCTTTGAAAATCACATTGGGTTTTATCCCACTCCCAGCGGCATGGAAGCATTCAAGAAAGAATTGTCTGGATATAAGGGAGCCAAAGGCTCGGTCCAGTTTCCGATAGACCAACCGCTCCCGTTGCCATTGATACGCAGGATCGTGGAGCACAGAGTGAAAGAAAATTTGGAGCGAAAACAAAAGAAAAAGAATAGCGGTAAGAAAGCTGAAAAAGGAGAATCAAAATGATCAAACAATTTTCCGGCGTGACAATCTGGAGTGAAGACCTCAATAACCTGCTGCCATTCTATCGGGATGTGCTGGGTCTTAAGGTAGCCATGGAGTCACCGGGCTTTGCCCTGCTGGGCGAAGATGGATCTGATGCTCCAGCGTTGGCGTTGGGTACCCACAGCGAGGTACATGGCCGCAATGCCGATCCGGCGCGGCACATGGTCGGATTCACCAGCGATAACCTCGCGGCGGACTGGAAGCGATTGAAAGAGTCTGGGGTCGAGTTCATTGAAGACCCCACAGAATATGGCGACATGTCCATTGCAACTCTGAAAGATCCTGAAGGGAATCTGGTACAGCTCTGGCAGCAGTCCCCAGGCGAGAGCTAACGAGTCCTCGTGGTTGACCTCCTGCTTCAGCCCTGGTCAGAAAGCGACCTGCCACTATTGGAAAAGCTCATGGGCGACCCGGACATGATGGCGCATCTCGGTGGACCTGAGAGTCAGGAACAGATCCTCCGACGCCACCAGCGTTACATACACCTACCGGAATCAGGAATTGACCACATGTTCAAAATTGTCTGGGGTCCAAACGCTGAAGGTGTAGGCAACGTCGGATATTGGAGGAAGACCTGGCGAGAGCAAGCGGTCTATGAAACGGGATGGTTGGTGCTGCCAGCATATCAGGGTCGCGGCATCGCGACAGAAGCCACCAGGGCTGTGATTGAGCATGCACGCCTGGAACCGAAATACCAGTTTATGCATGCGTTTCCCTCGGTGTCTAACGCGCCTTCGAACGCAATCTGCCGCAAGCTTGGTTTCACCCTGGTGGAGGAGTGTCAGGTTGAATATCCCCCGGGACATCCTATGACGGTCAATGACTGGCGTCTCGACTTGTATGAAAAGTAAGATTCTTTAACAATAGACGAATGGAGAGTTAAATTTTATCATGATGAAAACCTTTCACTTAACTTTGGCAAACTCGCTTGCTGCTTTCCTTATCAATTCGACTGTCTGGTTTGCTGTCACGTTTTGGGTGTTCCTTGAAACCAGGTCTGTGATTGCGACATCGGTCATGGCAGGGATATTCACATTGACCATTGCTTTCTCCGGATTCCTGCTGGGTTCCCTGGTCGACCGGTATCCGAAGAAAAGAGTCATGCTGCTTTCGAGCTTTATTTCTCTGGTTCTGTATGCGCTTGCCAGTTTTATTTATGTCACCACACTGCCCGAGGTCTTCAAGGATGCATCGAGTGTCAGACTTTGGATCTTCATCGTGCTGGCGCTGGTGGGCGCGATCTTTGGCAACCTGCGCTCGATCGCGCTCTCAACTCTCGTGACCATTATGGTCCCCGAGGATGGGAGGGATAAGGCCAACGGCCTGGTTGGGACTGCCAATGGCGTGTCTTTCCTGGGTGCTTCCATATTCAGCGGCCTGATCGTTGGCTATCTTGGCATGTTTTGGATGCTGATCATCGCCATCGTACTGAGCGTGTTGGTCATTGCCCATCTTGCGACACTTACCATCCCTGGTCTGCCTAAGAAAATCCGGCACGCCCACGATGGTGAACCGGAACACGAGCACGACGACCATCAGGACAAAAGTATCGATCTTCGTGGAACGATCGGTGCCATCCGACTCGTTCCAGGCCTTTTCGGGCTGATCTTTTTCCACACCTTCAACAACTTCCTGGGCGGGATCTTTATGTCCCTCATGGATGCTTATGGTTTGCTGCTTGTGTCGGTGCAAGCCTGGGGCTTCTTGTGGGGCGTCTTGAGCCTGGGATTCATCGTTGGAGGAATGGTCGTTGCAAGGAAGGGCTTGGGCAAGAGTCCTCTGCGAACGCTCTTTCTGGCAAATATCGTCATGTGGACGATCTGCAGTGTCTTTACCCTTCAGGCATCCATTGTGCTGCTGGCGGTAGGGATGTTTGTCTGGTTATGTCTGATACCGGCAGTTGAAGCCGCTGAGCAGACCATTCTGCAGAAAGTGGTTCCACCCGAACGTCAGGGGCGCGTGTTTGGTTTTGCCCAAAGCGTCGAGCAGGCGGCATCGCCCGTCACGGCATTCATGATCGGACCTATCGCGCAACTGATTTTTATCCCTTTCATGACAACAGGTGCAGGCGTCGATCTATTTGGATCATGGTTTGGAACTGGTACGGATAGAGGTCTCGCGCTCTTGTTTACCGTCGCCGGACTGATCGGTCTGATGGTCACGTTGTTGGCGATGCGGTCCTATTCATACCGGGCATTATCCGCGAATTATCAAAGACAAGATGAAGATCAGGAATTAGTAGAAGCCTATCCAGACCCGGCTTGATGAAAACATCCTCCTGGAGGATTGCTGAGAGGAGAGCTTTGTGCCAAAAGTGAATCATGATCTTGGAGATATTGCGCGGACAATCATTGACTCGGTTGTGTATATGGTGCTGGGAACTGCGGATGAGGCCGGGCGTCCCTGGGTTTCCCCTGTGTATTTTGCTGCAGAGAGATATAAAGAGTTTTACTGGATGTCATCTCCAGACGTGACACACTCACAAAATATTCTAGTGCGACCACAGGTAAGCATTGTGGTTTTTGACTCTCGGGTGCCTGTTGGCACAGGACAAGCAGTGTATATGTCGGCTGTTGCTGAGGAACTGACAGGGATTGACTTCGACCGAGGTCTCCGGATTTACAATGGACGATTTCAGAATCCAGCCGAGCGTGCCGAACGCGGAGTTCGCACAATCAAGCCGGAAGATCTGCAGTCGCCTGCTCTTTATCGGCTGTATCGGGCAACCGCATCGGAACACTGGGTACTTGATCCGGAAAGTCATCCTAATCGTCGCACGCTGGTGACGGTGTAATGGATGGTTGTTGTGCCGCTCGCGTGAGAGTACAGGAGAAAGGATTAATTTCCTCGGAAGAATGCAATTGAATACTGTTATTTTTGAAATACTGGAAAATATAGTGATTGGCTTTCAATATGACTGATAAAAAATCTGTGGATGTTGGCAATGTCTGGTGGTTCTGGTTCTCAACGAACGCGTTTGCGGTTGATAAGCGTCTTCGCCGAATCATGCGACTGCTTCCGCACGATCCCCGTTGTAAATTCTGTAATACTCCCTTTCAGGGAGTCGGTGGGATGATTGCCCGGGTGTTGTTCAGCAAACAACGTTCTGCTTTGAACCCCCGCTTTTGTAACATGTGCGAAATAGCTGCACGGGAATTTCCTGGAGGAGCTGAGGTCCCAATGTCCATTCTTTTCGCTGATATACGCGGTTCCACGGCGTTGTCTGAGCAAATGAGCGCCACCGAATTCAGCCAGCTCATCAACCGGTTTTATACGGCGACAACGAAAGCAGTTATTGAAGAAGATGGGTTGGTGGAAAAGCTGGCCGGTGATGGATTGGCGGCCTTTTGGGGAGCGGGGTTTGCCGGCCCGGATTATGTACAGCGGACTTTGAAAGTTGCTCAGCGTTTGTCGATGATTATGACGCGACAGAAAATCCCGGTTGGTATCAGCGTACATGCCGGGGTAGCTTATTTCGGCGCGATGAGCACGGCAGATGGATTGACGAATATCGCAGCCGCAGGTGAAGAGGTAAACATGGCCGCCCGCCTGGCATCCAAGGCCGCGGCAGGTGAGATCATTGTCAGCGAGCAGGCTCTCAAGGAAGTGGGCATCGATGGCAGCCAACTGGAGTCGCGTATCCTGGAGCTGAAAGGGATTAGCGAACCGGTCACTGTCCGCGTAATGCACGGCACGTGATCAGCTTATCAAGCGAGTATATTTTAGCCGGAGGTTCTTATGGGTAAAGTTGCTGTAGACCTATCCATGTCATTGGATGGTTTTATTACTGGACCGAACGATGGCCCTGAGAATGGTTTGGGGGATGGCGGTGAACGTCTCCATGAATGGTTGTACGATCTGTCGAGCTGGCGCGAGCGCCACAACCTTGCCGGTGGCCAGTCCAACCGTGACGCTGAAATCCTCGATGAAGCATTCAAGAATACAGGCGAGATTGTGATGGGCAGACGAATGTTCGATATTGCAGAAGCGCCATGGGGTGATGATCCTCCTTTTCACATGCCTGTATTTGTAGTCACTCACCGCGCGCGAGAAAAGGTGGTCAAACAAGGAGGAACAACGTTTACCTTTGTTACAGATGGTATTGAAAGTGCCCTCGAAAGAGCAAAAGCAATATCGGGTGATAAAGACATCTCAGTGGCAGGCGGTGCGAATGTGGTTCAGCAGTACCTAAAGGCTGGACTGCTTATTGAAGGTGATGGAGTTACCAGTCGGCAGAACACATCTAGAGTTTCGTGTCATAAAATAACAAAACAGGAGTGATTATGAGAAGAGTGACTCCCAAAAAACAAGAACTTGATCTCCCGGTGAAGTTAGGCGCGCCTGCCGAACGGGCGCTTGCAGGCGCTGGAATCAAGAATCTCAAGCAATTGACGAAGTTTAGCGAGGCGGAGATCAAGAATTTGCATGGAATCGGACCTAATGCACTTGGCAAACTTCGTCAGGCGCTTGCGGAAAAAGGTTTCTCGTTCGCTGATGAAAAGAAGTGAAATTACATGAAGAAGCAAGTACTGTTTATCCAGGGTGCTGGAGAGGGCGCCTACGAAGAAGATGAAAAATTGGCAGCCTCTCTACAAGATGCGCTCGGAACCGAATACCATGTGTTGTATCCACAGATGCCCAACGAAGAGAGTCCGGAGGACGAGGCATGGATAACTCAGATTTCTAAAGAACTCGCCTCGTTAGATGGCAAAGTGATTCTCGTTGGGCATTCAGCAGGCGGCGCAGTTCTGTTGAAATATCTCCTGAAAGAGAATGTCGATAAACCAATTGCTGGCATCTTCCTCATCTCCATCCCATACTGGGGTCCTGAAGATGAGGAAGATAACGACTATACATTGCAGGAAGGCTTCGCGTCACAGCTTCCCAAAGGAGTACCGATATTCCTTTACCATAGCCGCGACGACGATTGGGTGCCGTTTGCACACCTGGCAATGTATGCAGAGAAGCTTCCACAAGCGACCATTCGTGAATTCGATGGGCGTGGCCATCAATTTAACAATGATTTATCAGAAGTTGCCGCCGATATAAAAAGCTTGCCAGATCCAGATTTGTCATAAGAGAAACGTGGAAGGTCAGACCCATGAGGTCAGTGCGGCAGCGCTCGCTCCTATGCTGATAGAGTTCTTCAAAGCCTGATACGACGCCGCGCCCTGGCTGACAAAGGTCTCTCGTTCGCTGGCAAAAAGAAAAATTAGTATGAAAAAAACAACTGCACCAATCAATAGCACTCAAAAAGTGAATGAGTTTATGGATAAACTCGATCATCCGTTCAAAGCGGAAGTACAGGCTATTCGGGATATCATTAAGAATGTAAATAAAGACATCACTGAGGAAATAAAATGGAAAGCGCCATCCTTTAGCTACAAAGGAGAGTATCTGGTCACATTTAACCTCTGGGAAAAACAGCGCATCCAGCTTGTATTTCACAACCCTCAGATATCGAAAGTAAAGAGCAAATTATTGGAGGGGGATTACGACCATAGGAGGATGACCTATTTTTTTGATATGAATGACATAAAAGCGAAAAGGTCCGCTCTGGAAAAAGTATTGAAAGATTTGATTAAGTTGCAGAAAAAGCAAAAGAAGGCTATATGAAAAAACCTGCATCTCTCGCCGCCGTCCATTCCGCCTTGAGCAATGACAGCAGCCAGTGGTCATAATATGTATCAGCCCGGCGAAAGTACTGTCTCAGCAGGCCTTCCTTCTGAAAGCCCAGACGTTCCAACAAACGAATGGACGCGTCATTTTCCACATACACGAGCGCTTCCACGCGATTCAAGTCCATGTGATCAAAGCCATACTGAAGCATAGCCCGGAGTGCTTCGGTCATGATGCCCTGTTTCCAGGAAGCTTTTTCCAGGTCATAGCCGATTTCTGCGCGCTGATGCACTTTTTGCCATTGATGATAGCCACATGTCCCAATCGCATGCATATCGATCTTTCTTACAATCACCCAGCGATTGTACGGCTGGCTGGCTGGTGATGAATAGAAATCGATGATGGATTGAGCTTGTTCCCGGGTCGTGACCGGTTCCTCGTCCAAAAGATAACGATTGACATCCGGGTCAGAGAAATGCCGGAGGACAAATTCGAGATCAAGGTTGGTCAACGGCCTGAGTAAGAGTCGTTCCGTTTCAAGGGATGGAAAGTCACTGCTCGTATTCATATCTTGATCAATACTCTGATCATGCGGTAGGCCCGCCTAACGGCGTATGTTACGCAATTTCTTCAAGTATTTCAACTACACTCTGAACACAGGGTCTGCATACTTTATTGAAGAGGTCGTTCTCCCCAAAAGACTTTCGACCTTCGTCTGTTGTTAAGTCACAACCATTCAACAATTTGTGACAAAGATAAGTGCCATGCCTACGGGCAAACTCATCCATGAGTTCCCTTGTCCTGGTATACGCCGCCTCTGTGGCAGTCCGATCCTCATTTTCTCCTCTGCCATGTCTGGCTCCAAGCACCATGATCCCACCCGTTACAGCCCCGCAGACTTCCTCTTTCCTCCCCATCCCTGCGCCAAATCCGCAGGCTATCTTCAAGGCTGTATCCTGCTCTAGGTTAAGTTCCTCGCAAAAAGCATAAAAGACTGATTGTGCGCAGTTATATCCTTCCACAAATTTGGAAACCGCTTTTTCACTCCTGGTCATTGTTACTCCTTTGTTTTGAAATAATCCCAAACAGTTCAAACGCATCCGCTTGTGGCTGATAACCCAGGATCTCCCTGGTCTCGGTAAGATCAAGGCGTTTGAACTTGTTGTCCGAAATGGCGTGAGCGATGGCAAAGGTGATATCCGGAGTCTCCAGGCACTTGATCAACAAATCATTGAAATCATCAGGACTTAAGAAAGCATCCTGTTCCGCCGGTAATAAGTGTTCGGGATGTTCAGGAAAGACATACGCTCCGATTCGTAAGACGATACCGGGCAGTCCTTCATTAAAAGCAAAGTGCGCGGCTAACGCTTCGCCAAAACATTTCGACACCCCATAGAGATTCCTGGGCCTGACCGGCATATTGACCTTGATCTGAATATCAGCCGGATATGCTGCCACCGCATGTATGCTACTGGCAAAGATGAACCGCTGGCATCCAGCTTCTTGCGCGGCTCGAAACATATTGTAAGTGGCAATGATATTATTTCCCAATAGGGAATCGACAAAGTCTGCCTCTGGCGCTGGGTCGGCAGCCAGATGAATAACCATATCCATGCCTTCACACGCCTGCTGGCAGGCTGCCATGTTTTGTAAATCAGCAACCAGACTGTCACCCACAAGCGGACCGAGTCTTTTTGAATCCCAGGCGACCTTATCCACCACTCGAATAAAATATTTATCTGCGGCAAACCGGACAAAATAGGAACCGATTTTCCCGCAGCCGCCTGTGATGAGAATTTTAGATTTCAATCTTCCATCCATGGTTCTTCAGAATTGCTATAGACAAAGCTATTATAAGTCACTAGCCTTCCCCCTATTGTCATCTTGGGTCTGCCCGCAGGGCAGGACCCGGATGTTGTGCAGAACGTCCCGCGGGTCTGAGCGGCTCAAAAGTGTTTCATAAGGAAGCCTGCCAGACAGCGCATAAAGTGAGATAAAATTTGGAAACCAAAAGGAAGTCAATACTGTCGAAGATTGAATTGCTCCATGTCCCGCACCAAGCATAAACGCAAATTAACTCTGGCTGCGAAATACCTACCCTCTCCACCCTGTTCCTGTGAGGTATGCAGGAGTTACTGCAAACGTCCTGGCTGGTGGACAGTTGCCGAGGCTGCCCGCGCGATTGAGGCTGGTTATGGCAAACGCATGATGCTGGAGATGGCTCCCGAGCTTACATTTGGTGTCCTCTCACCTGCCTTCAAAGGCTGCGAGGTGATGTTTGCATATAATGAATATGCCTCGCAGGGCTGTACCTTTTTGGTGGACGATAAATGCGAGCTGCATGGAACGGGCCATCAGCCGCTTGAGTGTCGCTACTGCCATCATGAGCGGGCCGGGATGGGACCACGCTGTCATGCTGATATTGAAAAAGATTGGAATACTCCCGCCGGGCGTACATTGGTCGTGAAGTGGTGTGAAATTGTGGGATTCATGAAGCATCAAACCTGAGATTTGTTAGTTGCTCGAGCCGCTGTCCCCTGCGAAGCGTCTCCGTAGGACGGCGTGCTTCGCTTGTGTG
>Ga0105104_10003697_pt1 | contig 10795 bp, 9 predicted proteins | sample PPLLaktember2015_3_FD_87034 | JGI IMG/M metagenome (GOLD analysis project Ga0105104, IMG submission 87034) | Freshwater sediment microbial communities from Prairie Pothole Lake near Jamestown, North Dakota, USA - PPLs Lake P7 Core (6) Depth... | ecosystem: Environmental > Aquatic > Freshwater >... | reverse complement strand
TCTGTCAGAAATAGCTTCTATGAATGTAATCTTAAAAAGAATGTTCTTTAAGTTTATCGGGTATGAAGAATTCCGTGCTGCAATTTGGTCGTCAGGCGCTATCGGCTGGAATATCGGCTGGCTTTGTACAGGACGCAATCTTGCTTACCGCCGAAAAGTTTACGATGAAGTAGACGGCTTTGAAAAAATCAAACAGTCTATCAGCGGCGACGATGATCTTTTCTTGCAGCTCGTTCGGAAACAGACAAAATGGGATATTCGCTATTTGAAAACGGTCCAAAGTTTTGTGCCTACATTACCACCCATGAACTTCAGGGCATTTGTTGAACAGCGCAAACGTCATTTTTCAGCATCAAAAACCTTTTCATTCCCAATGATGCTTTTTTTCTTTTTCTATCACTCCGCTAATTTATTACTTTTCTTATCTCCTTTTCTTTTTCTATTCAACCTATTGTCTTTTTCGCTTGCTATTGAAAGCATCGGAATCAAACTATGTGCTGATGCACTATTGCTTTCTTCTTCTGCCCGTATATTTGATGGAGCGAAATACCTCAAGTCATTTATTATAATGGAAGTACTTTATGTCCTTTACAATTCACTTATCGGACCTCTGGGTATTTTTAAAAAGTTTGAATGGAAGCAAAATCCAACATCATAAAAAATATTGAAACCGGGCAAATTCGGAAAAAATTAGTATCCATAACGATCCGTATTGTCGTCAGTACGATCATTCTTTACTTTGTTATCTCACTGGTGACCTGGCAAAATGTGCTGTCGGCGTACCAATCAGCGGATGGCAGATATATACTTTATGGCGGACTCTTATTAATTGCTAATCTCGGTATCAGAACTTTAAAGTGGCGTATTATGCTTCACTCCGTAAAAAAAACGCCTTCATTGAGAGAATCTTTCGGTTCTGTGATGCTCGGAATTTCCCTGGGTTCTTTTACGCCCGGTGAAGTCGGTGAATTTGCCGGACGCGCTCTGCATATTTCTGATGCTAGAAAATCTCATTTAGCAGGTTTAGCTCTTCTTGATAAAGCACAAATATCCGTTATTACAGGCGCAGCCGGAGCAATAAGTATTATATATTTGTTATTGAGTGATTTACTTTTTATTATTCCTTTGTCCTTTTTAATTCTAGTCCTTTCTTACGTATTCTTCATGCGTATGGACCTGCTGGCAGTTTTAGGACACCGTTTGAATGCTTCATTTTTTAAAAAGCCCTGGATAACAAGAGTGCTCGAAGGATTCACCCTCTTGAAACCACAGCGGTTATTTTCGACGCTTCTCTGCACACTTATTTTTCATATGGTTCTGATAATGCAAATGTTCCTTTTTATCCATGCATTCTGTGACATCAGTCTTTTCAATGCATTTATCGGGACAAGCGCTATGATGTTTGTGAAATCCTGTCTCCCAATTTCCCTGGGTGACATAGGTATACGTGAAGCAGGATCAATATTCTTTTTTTCGAGGTTGGGTATTCCGCAAGCGGCAGCTTTGAATGCATCGCTTCTGCTCTTCGTCATCAACGTATTGCTGCCAAGCATTTGCGGAATTATTTTCTTAAAAAATCAACATGTTGCTGCGTGGTCTATGTTTCGATCATTACTATCCAAATCAAAAGAGAAATCCAATGCTTGAAACTATCACACTTGTCATATTATCGCTGTCAGCAATATTTTATATATATTTTATAATACGCGTACGCATCGGCCTCTTCTCCCTTCATTATGCGCAATCTAAAGAAACGATACGAAATATAAGCGTTGTGATTGCAGCAAGGAATGAAGAGAACAATATAGGAATATGCCTTCAATCAGTGCTCAAACAGACCTATCCCGACTGTAAGTATGAAATTATCATTGTGGACGACGGGTCCACGGACAGGACCGCTGCAATTGTTAATTCATTCTCTGAAAGTTTCACAAATGTTCACCTGCTATCGCTGAAGTGCGATTCTACATTAAAGTTCGGCCGAAAACCTTTCGCTCTGGCAAAGGGTATTGCGCAGGCGAACGGTGAAATTATTTTAACAACAGACGCCGATTGCCTTGTTCCATCGAAATGGATCGAAATTATGGTAAACCATTTTGAAGAAGGTGTTGCATTAGTTGCAGGGCCCGTTGCAGAACGCTGCTCCAAAACTTTTTTTGCAAAGATGGAACAGATAGAATTTCTCGGACTTATAACAACCGCGGCAGGATTAATCGGTTCGGGACACCCCATCATCTGTAATGGAGCAAATCTTGCTTACCGGAAAGATGCATTCATAGCAGCCGGCGGTTACTCCGAAAATAACACTTCTAATGATGACGAAACATTGATGAATCAAATAGTAACCAGAAAAATAGGCAAAGTCGCATTTGCTCCTGAATTTGATGCAGTTGTCAATACAATTTCATCAAACACAATTTTATCCTTTTTGCGCCAGCGTGTTCGGTGGGCAAACAAACGCGGTCATTACGAAGACAAATCAATTTTATTTACGCTTGTTGGACTTTATATTTTCTTTGTCAGTTTACTGCTGACAGCGGTTCTAATTTTTCTCGGATATCATCTTATCTGGCCGCTTGCGATAGCATTTATCGGAAAAATATCCGCCGATTATTTCACGCTTAAATCCGGCGCACGATTATTCAGACAGCATATTTCAAAGTATCATTTTCTGATTGCAGAGTTTTTGCACGTTCCGTATATTGTCATTGCCGCTGCTGCAGGACAATTTGCTTCTATACTGTGGAAGGGACGAATAATCCGTCGATGAGATGTAAAATGCGAATTTTGAAGCTCCTTTTTCCTTCGGTTATATTTTCAACAACTGCGGCAGGAATTCATCTTACATTCGATGATGGACCGCATCCGACCGCCACACCCGCCGTGCTTGGTATGCTAAGAGAGCGGAATATCCCTGCGACGTTCTTCTTTCTCGGACAAAATGTACAGCAGTATCCCGATATCGCTAAACAGGTTGTTTCAGAAGGCCATCAAATCGGCAACCACTCTTTTACACATTCGAACCTGTTCTTTAAAGATAAACAGTTTATACAAAAACAAATAATTCAAACGGAGGAAATCTTGGAGTCGAAATTGGGCATACGGACACGGTTTTATCGCCCACCTTATGGATATTTTAATTTAACGCTTTTAAACCTGCTTGAAGAATTCGGATCCGCCTGTGTTCTCTGGAACATAGACAGCAAAGATTACCGTTTAAAGCAGCGATCGGACGTGGAACGCCGCGTTTTAAATAGAATATCTAACGGTTCAATCTTCCTCTTTCATGATAATAACCATACTGCCCATAAACTTCACACTTATCTTCCCGGTCTTCTTGATAAATTACTTGAGAAGAAATTGGTTTTTAAACCGCTGCAATCATGACTTTCGAAATATTTCTTCTCATCGTTACGATTCTTTATCTCTGCGAAGCAGGTTTATTCCTGTTAGGATTAAAACGTAATCGAAATTACATATCGGATTCGTCGGATCTTTTTGTATCGGTTATCATAGCGGCACGAAATGAAGAAACTAATCTTCCGAATTGTCTTGAATCTGCTGCAAATCAAACTTATCCGAATTCAAATTATGAAATTATTGTAGTTAATGACGGATCTACCGACAGAACGGAAGATGTCTGCCGTAACTTTATCCGGCGTTATCCATATATTAAATTGGTTAATGCTAAAGAAGATCCAAACTTGAGAGGTAAGGCAAATGCATTAGCTCAGGGCATCGATGCAGCCAAAGGAGAAATAATTCTCATTACCGATGCAGATTGCGTTGTCCTTCCAACCTGGGTCGAACAGACTGCAAAAAGATACGGTAAGGGAATAGAATTAATAGGCGGATTTACACTTCAGAAGGCGGAGACACCTTTCGAAGGGATGCAGTCGCTTGACTGGGTCTTCATCCTCGGCGTTGCGGCAGCAGCAGCAAGATTAAGACATCCGCTTGGGAGTATAGGCAACAATCTTTCATTTAAAAAATCAGCTTATGATCGAGTCGGCGGATATCGTAAATTAAAATTCAGCGTAACGGAAGATTATACGGTTGTTCAGGCAATTGTCGATTCTCAAAAGTTGAATTATTGCTATCTGATCGATCCGCTGCATCTGGTAGTCAGCAAGCCATGTCCGAATATACTCACACTTTTTCGGCAAAAACATCGATGGGGTAAAGGCGGACTTGATACGAAGCCGGCCGGATTTGCCATAATGCTAATCGGCTTCTTAATGAACAGCGCGCCTTTTATTATGCTGTATTGGGGCGGTATTGTACAAGCCGCAGCATCATTTACGATCAAGTTTATCGCGGACTATATATTCCTTTATAAAAATCTCAAACAATTGAATCGCGTTTATGAATTACGCTGGTTCCACTGGTTTGAATTGTACTTTACCATTTATGTTTTGCTTCTTCCATTCATGGTATTTTTCGGGGGAAAAGTAAAATGGAAAGGGCGAGAATTTTGAAAGATATTTTCCCGTTCTTTATTCAAATCCTGCCGATTTTTTTATATGCTGAGACACATTATCGCTTTCGATATTTTTTCAGTTTCCTGCGCAAGAATGAACCGGAGATAATTGCCGATGCCCCGCATCGGATAGAACCCGGTCAACATCTGCCTATCCTTATTCTTGTGAAAGATGCTCACCAATTTCCGGTTAAATTAAATAAAGTGACCATAACCGTCCGAAAAGAAGGAATAACGGTTATTGAAAAAGCTTTGTTAAGTTCTCCCGTCGAACTGAAAGAGAAACTCTTTTGGAAGATATACGAAGTTCCTTTAGAAGGTATCAGCGGCATAATAACCTGCGATGTGATATTTGAGATCGATAATGGAACAAGACGATGGTCTTATCGTAATGACAATTATCGCACATCGTCGCATAAACCGTTAGAAATTTTCGCTTCGCCTTCTCCTCTGCCTCGATTCAAATCTCTTCACTTCGGTGAGTGCCACTCACATTCTTCGTATACAGACGATCAGGTCGAATTCGGCTCACCTTTGGAAGCCTCCGGCAGGTTAAGCCGATCGATAGGCTTATCCTTTTTCTGCGTAACAGACCATTCATACGATTTGGATGATTCAATCGATAATTATTTGATAAATGACACAAATTTACCTAAATGGCGAAACTTGCAACAGGAAGTGGATCGCCAGAACTCTGAGAATCAAAATTTTGTAATCGTTCGCGGTGAAGAAGTGACCTGCCGTAACTCTAAAGATCAAAATGTTCACCTCCTTCTTCTCGGAAATCAGCGATTTTTCTACGGATCCGGAGACGGCGCAGAAAAATGGCTGAAGACACGGAGCGAAAACAGCATATATGAGATACTTAAGGCTGTTGAACCGTCCGTGCCTTCATTTGCTGCTCATCCAAAAGAGCGTGTTTCCCTTCTTCAGAGATTGCTTTTACACCGAGGTAATTGGCAGCAACAGGACTTTATACATACACAATTATCCGGAATTCAGTTTGCTAATGGATATGTATCTGACGGTTTTTGGGAGGGTTATCATCAATGGACAAAAGCTTTATTAGAAGGGAAAAAAAAATTTATAATTGCCGGGAACGATGCACATGGCAACTTTAATCGCTTTCGGCAAATTGGTATTCCGTTTTTTACAATTCGGGAAACCGGACATCAGCTTTTCGGTAAAATGAGAACAGGAATTTTTATCGAATCACTTTCCGAGCAAAACATTCTTCAAACAATTCATTCCGGAAGAATGATCGTTACAGATGGACCTGTGGTTAATTTGTTTATAGACACACCTTCATCTATAATCAGTTCTATTGGCGAAACTATTAGGGGGAATAAACACATGGTTTCACTTGAAGTTATATCGTCAAATGAATATGGTTCAATTGATTCCGTTAAAGTTCTAATGGGTAAAATAGGCGTTGATGAGGTCGCTTTGGTTTACGAAAGGCCAATACGCAATTATGAGATAAAAAGAAAGCTAACATTGGAAATCGATAAAATGTGCTACATTCGTGCAGAGGTCTGGACATCGCCGTACAATTCCATTGATGCACGAACTCATTTTTGTTTGACAAACCCTATTTGGTTATCACCGGCATAGGAAAGAATAGTACAAAGCAAAAGAGAATTCTAATTATCTTTCAAATATAAATCAAGCAAGGAAAAAATGGATTTCAATCAAAACACAGCTTCGAAACTTTTTAAAGAAAACAATATAAATATTACCATAATATCACGTTGGCTTCTTCACCTCGGGTTATTTATTCTTACATTCTTTACCACTACCATTGCCGGTGTCTTTTGGCTGAACAAAGATCCTTTTGAGCTTAGTAATTTTTCACTCGGTATTCCTTATTCTGTCGCCATTTTATTCATTCTGGCCAGCCATGAATTTGGACACTATTTTGCTGCACGGCATCATAAAATTGATGCGACATTGCCGTATTTCATTCCTTTCCCCTCCATCCCTGTTTTTATGCAGCTTTTTTTGAATTTTGGTACGTTTGGCGCTGTTATTAGGACGAAAACTCCTATCCCATCAAAAAAAATAATGTTTGATATCGGTGTAGCGGGTCCTATTGCAGGATTTATTGCTTCTCTCATGGTTCTCATTTATGGTTATCTTAATCTGCCGCCTGCGGAATTCATACTTTCCATTCATCCTGACTATAATTTTGCGATCAGCACATCAGCCGGCTCGCATGAAATGTCGCTTGCCTTTGGAAACACACTCCTTTATTCCAGTTTGAAGGAATTACTGACAAATCCCGCAGTTCAATTTGTTCCTCCGATGAGTGAAATGTACCATTATCATTTTCTTTGCGCGGGATGGTTTGGCTTGTTCGTCACGGCAATGAATCTTATACCAATGGGTCAATTCGACGGCGGACATATGATATATGCGATGTTTGGAAAATTCCATCGGAAAATTGCTTTAATATCATTCTACATTCTTATAGGCCTCAGTATTCCTTCACTTTCCGATACAATAATAAGATTATTTTTTGAACTTGTTTATAAACGAGACATCGGTCAAATTATACCATTTGCAGAGTATAGCTGGGCTGCATGGTTTTTCTGGGCGATGATCGCACTTTATATTGTGAAATTGTACCATCCGTCGGTACCCGACGAAACTCCTCTTGATTCAAGGCGAACGGCGATTGGATGGTTTTGCATCATCATTTTTATTCTCTCTTTTTCCTTCAATCCGATCACAATTAGTTAATAGATATTTGACTATTTCTGTATTTTTTTTTATAATATGTATAGTTAATTCTATTCCTTCATTTTTAAAGGCAAACTGATCGACGATTGCTATAATTTTTATTTACTCATAAGATAGTAAGAAAGCAATCAGTGTATCAGCTGCTATACAAAAATTTCCTGTTTTCCTCAGCTATTTTTTTTAGCTTTATCTTCCTTTCAGGTTGTGAGAAGCAATACGATACGGTTGTAGATTCTGTCGGAACTGCACCTGTATTGTCCGACGCAAGTTTTTCTCTTTCTATTGTTAATACGGATACGATCAATATTGGAACAGTGCGAAATCCGGACGACCAGCTGACAATTCGCGGCGTGGCTTCCGTTAAAGTTGTTCATTCTGAAGGTGCGTCGGAGATTAAAAGAGTTCTGTGTTCCATAACCAAGGACCAATCTTTTTCACCATCCGGGGATGGTACTCTGCATGATGATGGAATTTTCCCCGATCAGAATGTTAATGATGGGATCTTTTCCGGATATATCGATTTTAATATAAGCCGCGTAGATGTAGGCCTATTTTGGATCACATTCCTGAGTGAAAATCTTTCCGGATTTATACACTCACAGGGCCAACAGTATCAAAGTAATACTGTTCAGATGCCTTTTCAGATCGTCAGACTGAATCATCCGCCTGTTATTTCTAACCTGGAGGCTGATAGTCTTATTTCTCTTGGCACCATAGATCACGTCCTCCAGCTTCGTCTTACGGCAGCGGATTCCGACGGACAATCCGATATTCGCAGGGTTTTCTTCAGCTCATACAAACCGGATGGATCCCCATCAAGCGGGAATCCTCATTCCCTCTACGATGACGGTAATGCGAGCCTGCTCAGCGGTGATCTCGCTGAAGGAGATGGTATTTATGGATTGAAGATCAGTTTGCCGAATGCCACACCGGCCGGCACCTATAGATTCGAATTTCGCGCAGCTGATAAGTCGCTTGATTCCAGCAATGTTATAATAAGAAATATAGTTATAGTAAAATGAAAAGATTCCCTGTCATAATAATTTCTATCAGCTTTTTATCTTCTATTGTTTTTGCACAGATGCCTAAATCTTATCGTCTTAATTCCAATCCCGTCAGTTCTTTACCACCGACAAATTCGGCTAACGATATAATCATACAACAAGACACTGTATGGTTCGGAACAGATCTTGGTTTAAGTTTTACTACAAACAGCGGAATATCATGGAATAATTATTCCGGTAACAACTCCTTCGATGCAAAAGGTATCTCTGCCATTGCGGTAAAAAACAACAACATTTGGGTCGCATCAAGTTATTCCGTAAAATTCGAAGGTGAAGATATTCCGGTCGGCGGTGGATTGCATTATTCGACTAATAGCGGTTTTACATGGTTTTCCCTTCCTCAACCTAAAGAACCTGAATCAGCAACTGTTGATACATTAATTTACGGATCAAGAGATAGTATTCGCGCATTAGCGGCCACGGCTGAAGAGGGTAATATCACATACGACATTGCTCTCACAAAAAACACCGTATGGATAGCAAGTTATTATGGTATGCTTCGCAAATCGATTGACAGTGGAAAAACGTGGCAGCGAGTCATCATTCCGCCGGACAGCCTTGATCATATAGACACCTCTATGGCTCTTAATTTTGCTTTTGATCTTTCATCATCTGCAGGAAAATTGGAAACAAGAGAAAATTTAAATCATAGAGTTTTTTCTGTTTATGCCGGTGATGATACGACTATTTGGGTTGGAACTGCGGGAGGAATAAATAAATCAACGGACGGCTGAATAAGCTGGCGTAAATATTCTCATCAGAACCAGGACCAGGCAATTTCCGGGAATTTCGTCGTTGCAATCAAGGAACAAATCCTTCCGACTCGTAAGATTATATGGGCAGCAACAGTGAATGCAATAAATCCGGACGAGATAAAAGGAGTTAGTTATTCCTCTGACGGCGGTGAGACATGGAAAACCACATTACTCGGCGAATGGGCACATAATTTTGCTTTTAAAGATTCGATTGTATACGTCGCAACTGATAACGGCCTCTTCCGATCTTCTGATTTTGGTGCAAGCTGGATACGAAACGGATCCATCTCGGATTCCGATCCAGCGCAACTTCACCGTTTTGCAATGCCTGAAATTTACGGTGTTGGTGTTCACGGAGACACTGTTTGGTGTACAGGGCCCGAGGGAATCGCATATACAATTGATTCGCCTTTTCAAGTATTCGGATCGAAATGGAAAATTCTGCGCACATATGAACCGATAGGAAATGAACAGCGTACGTATGCATATCCTAATCCATTTGCTCCGGATGACGAACCTGTTCGTATTCATTTCAGCCTATCTAGAATTCATTCAGGTCCTCAAGAAGTAACTATACGCATATTTGATTTTGCGATGCTGCCTGTCCGTACATTAATACAAAAAGCGCCGCGTCAGAACGGAAACGAATACGATGAAATCTGGGACGGTAAAAACGATAACCGTTCACTAGTAGTCAACGGAGTTTATTTTTACCGGGTTGAAATCGGCAATCAATCACCTTTATGGGGAAAGATACTGGTTCTGAAGTGAAAAAAGGATGCAGAAATATCGCCGCAATTGTTTTTCTTGCTATGCAATTATCTTCGAATTCATTTGCGCAAATGCAAGGCATCTCTTCCATTGCAGGTCAAGCGGGCGGTGCAATGCGTATGGGGTTCGGCGCCCGCGGCATTTCTATGGGTAATGCAATGACCGCCGTTATCGATGGGGACCTGCAGTCTTATTATAATCCGGCGATAGTTCCATTTCAATCGAATCCGACTATAGTTGCAGCTTATGGAGTGCTTTCACTTGATCGAAGACTCAACTATCTCAGCTATACAAAAAGCATCAAACCGGATGCAGGATTATCCTTATCCATTATCAATACAGGAGTAGGCAGCATTGATGGACGAAACCGGGATGGAATTCATACAGAGACTTACAGTACATCAGAAAATGCTTTTGCTTTGACATTCGGACTAAAGCCTGCTCCGAATTTTTCTTTCGGCGTTAATGTTAAGATACTGTATTATTCACTGTTTGAAGGAATAAAAAGCACATCTGCAGCGGTCGATGCAGGCGTAGTCTATCTTCTTTCGCAGGAAATTACCATAGGAGCTGTCGTACAAGATATAAATGCTAAATATAAATGGGAAACTTCATCGCTTTATGGAATCAACGGGAATTCCAGCGTTGAACGATTTCCGTTAAGAAAGCGAATCGGTATCAGCTGGAAGCCGGCAGAGTATTCTCTTTTGCTCTCCGGTGAATTTGAAGTTATCGGTTCTGCATCTTTTGCCCGTGTAGGTTCAGAATTCGAGGTGTTTGAAGGCATCCATATCCGCGGCGGAGTCGATCAGATAGCATTAAACGCAGACCTTCCTGCAAAACCGGCCTTAGGCATATCTGTTAAAACAAAACTTTTAACTTGGACACCATCTTTTCAATATGCGTATGTATTTGAGCCGTACAGTCCAAGCGGCATCCATATTATCTCATTTTCTTTGATACTATAATGAACTATAAAATTC
>Ga0105104_10003696_pt1 | contig 10796 bp, 8 predicted proteins | sample PPLLaktember2015_3_FD_87034 | JGI IMG/M metagenome (GOLD analysis project Ga0105104, IMG submission 87034) | Freshwater sediment microbial communities from Prairie Pothole Lake near Jamestown, North Dakota, USA - PPLs Lake P7 Core (6) Depth... | ecosystem: Environmental > Aquatic > Freshwater >... | reverse complement strand
TGCCATGAACCTATTTGCTTATATTGAAGGATTCCAGTAACAAAAAGAATAGAAGATATTATTATTACAGATGTCAATAATACAACTAATCCCAATCCAAATTCTCTTTCTGCTTCTACAATTTTAAAAAAGGATTGATGAGTAAAGAGATATATTGCTAGTGAAATAGCGATGGGAGCAAGAATAATTGAGGAAATTGAAACACCTATAAAGAATCTTCTAATTTTGGTTATCTGTTCAATAAAACTATCTATAAGAGTGAGTATGTTGTTTCTTTCACTATTCATAATTGTACTATCATTGATATTATTAAGTATTTATATACCTCTTTTATTTATGACGATCTTTCACTATTAATTTACCAGTCATCTACGGATGAATACTACAATAATAATTAAAATTTCCTGATTTATTTGTTGTAAATGGAATTGTTTGGCATTTAAAATACCCTAAATCGTTTGTAGGAGCATCAAAATCGTCTATATTTATATTGTGTTTAGAATGTGTTTCTGAATCTTCATTAATAAGATGAATTAGTACTGTATTGCCATGATTAGGTGAATTGTTGGATTGTGTCCTAACCCTATTCTACTTCCTGATCCGCTATTTAATGATTTAGCCATACCTATAGATTGACTAGTATATTGCATATACTTCAGTTGTCAAATATGTTGCGCTAGGTAGAGATAAAAGAAAGTTTCCATTTAAAGACTTCAAAAAAATTGATAGAAAAAATTTATACAACCATAAATAATTAAACCAATAACAGTAAGTGATATTCCAATTACTATAATAATTTTTGGGTTTTTTGTTATTTCATTTATAAAGTATTTTTTTATATAAAAATTGTAAATTTTTTTGTATTTAAAGAGTAGTTTAACTAAGTTAACATATACTTACCTGTATCAAGGGATCTTTCTGAAATTAATATTTGTTTAATTTAGTTCTATACGATCTGTATTTATAACAATTATATTGGCAATATTGGAATCATCTGCAACTAGTCTATTTGGTGAAAGTGCAATAAATTGAAGTGAAATGAAAAATGTCGACGGTTGTATTGGTGAAACTGAAGATAGAATTCTGAGAATGAGATCTTATTGTTCATACAGCATATATGATATTGTTATGATAACTTACAAAGCAAAAACAACAATCTATCGAAAAAACACTAACCAAAGGAATCTTGCCGATAAATTTCTGCATACCATATTCTTTACATATGAATTCTAATATATAACAGACGCATAGACTGAGAACCATTTCTGATTCTAATGCATTTTATATTAGACAAATTCAAATAATTTCACTCACTAAATTGAAATCCTTAAAATTATTATTTTACTTGATTACCTCTAGAACAAATAGATATTATACTGTTGGTTCATGTATATTAATAATAAGTGCAATATTAAGTATATATTTAAATTTTCAAAGTTTTAACTGTCTAACAAAATTATCAGAATATTATAATTCACAAATTCGGACCGACTCTCAAAATAATATATTTATAGATCTGCAAAGAAATTGTTTTATAATCACGAACTCATATGTTTTTGCAGTTTTTGGAGTTATTATTGGAATAATCATCATAATAATTGGACATTGGAAAAAAAGGAAATTAAATAATTAAATTTGAATATTGTTTGGATAAAACGATTAGTAAAAACATGTAATAGAAGTATTGCTAATAATAATGAATACGCATTTTGTATGGTAACTGAATTATCATTATCATCTGAACAAGTTTAGATTTCGTCATTCACCACTACCATATAGAGATTTTGTAGTTGTTAAGTTATGAACCAATAAGCATAAAAGTTATTCAAAAATATCATCTAAATCCAAATAACCAGATGGTATAAAGTTTGAGTGCATTTAAAGACTAGACGGAGATATTGTGTAATCATCAACACGGCTCAATGAATTAATAGTCAATATGATTAGTTTTTTCGTTTTTGTATCTTCATCAACTACAAAATTAATAACCAGTTTATACTTATCTAAATGATTCTATAACCAGTTCAGACTAAAGATTTAAACCAGGACGTATACTCTTACGAATGATTAAACTATTGTATCTTGACTGTACATCTCAACTGATTCATGAGGAACTAATTTAAAATTTGTAATAGTTCATATTTAATTAAGAAGGAATAAATAATTAAATATCAAATCAGAATTATAATTATACTATTGCATCATTTCTTTTTTCGTTTATTTTATTTATTTTTTATAGTCTTCTTTATAATATTTTTTTTAATATTTTTTTCTGGTTTTTTTACTAAATCTCATACTGAATCATTTTTTGTACATATCAATTTTTTTATAAATAAAATTATACTATTAAATGAAAATTTGAACTCTCATGTAGAGTTAACCCTGGCAGGGTTTTAAATGTAAAATATGAAGTCTTGTTAATAAAATGTTTACATGTTTAGCAAATATAATAAATATACGGTAGAGAGAATTACAAAAAGAATAATAAAATTTGTAAAATTTATTTAATACTCTTGTATAAATTTGGATTTCAGGTTTTATATGACTAGAATTCCTAGGATGGAAAAACTATTATAGCAAATATGGTATATATTCCTAAATTGAGTCTTTTTCATTTTGTTATCCCGCCTATATATAATGTTATATATATATTGGCTCTGTAGAAACCATCATAGATAGCAACATTCTACGATTAATTATATTGTATCAGTCATAAAGAGATTGTTTGGAGAACATATATCATCCAGATTAATGCGAATGCAGAACAGAGAATTGACTTTCAGATGTATTATATACAATCTTCATAGGATGCTAAATTTAATTATTAAATGGATTCTAGAGCCATATATATTAATAAATATATTATAATTGATCTCAATCATACATACATTCAGAACTATGTGAGACTAGGTAATGAAATTAATAAATCTAAGGAATTTGGTAATCCTGGATGTGAATTATAGTACAAGTGTTAACCATGTAAACAAGGCTAAGAAAAATATTAGCCAAATCTTAGTATAATTGAATAGCTAATTGTTTTAATTTTATTGTATTTTATTATATTGATAATTTTAGTTGAATAATATTTTTTATTCATCTTAATTAGTATTACTGTTTTTTTAGAATATTATGTAACACGATATTAATTATATATTTTATAGTACAACATATAAAAAGTTAATAAATGGTAGTACAGATATCAAAGAAAACAATATTTGTGATGATGTCTCTCCTTGCAATAGGAATGATCTTTTCACCACTGGTCACATCAGCATTTCAAAACCAAGGCAATTTTCTAAATCGAAAAAATAAACACATGATAGATGTGATTTATTCAATATGGATTCGTGTATTTATCAAAAGGTTTGAATATATAAATTCTGGAATGGGGTTACTAAAAGAATATTATTCTTTTAGTTTAGCCCATTCTCTTTCCTTTATCTTTACTATGTAGACACTATGTTGAACTGCAACTATTGTTTCAAAAAATGAAGTTTTAGTTAATGAGTCGTCCCAGATATCTTTGAAAATACGTACACCAACCAAATTTGTCAATTCATCATTGCTGTACAAAAACACAAAATTCGGAATCTGTTGATGTAATAATATATCTAGTTCATCACGGTAATTTTCATGAACTAATAGAAGATTTTTAATGTCTTCTGAAAAATATATTATATTTGATGAAATAGTTAATTTGTCATACCATACAATTGCTTCTAAACGGATGTCTTTACTAAACCATAATGTTATATGTAAATCAGTTGAATTATCTTCTATTCTATTATAATGAACATCTTCATCTTTTAACCAAGTTTTAATTTTATCAGTCATCTTTACATCTTCCATAATATTTATGTAATCTGATTAAATATTTAGATGTATGTTATAATTGCCTGAAATATCACCTGAGAAATACCTAACTTGATTAAAGATAGACGGTAAAGTGAGTAACATGTAAAATTACATAAATAACAATACTAAAAGAAAATTTCAAATTGTAAATATAAATGTCAGAATTTAAATAATATGTATGATAATAAAATTTTTATGTAAACCTTAATTAATTATTTGCAGTCATGTAACACTATCAAACTATATTCTAAAAAGATTGATTCATTAAACATTTTTTTCTTTCTGGTCTTTATTTAAGTACATATTAAATATAAGGGTATGTTAAACATAAACCTTAGTAATTGGATTAAATATTGTCATATGATAAGTTATACCTGTAATAATGTCTTACAACTACCCCATTTGTAATTTTGTTTCTTTTAAAATTTGACTTTTAATTAAGTCTAAAATCTTAACGAATGATATAAAATTATTATTGTCATCGATCTAAGTCTCAATGAAATAAACATAACAATTTGACCAATAGAAATTGTTCATTGTAAATTTACTATTTAGATTTTTTTTTACAATTAAATCACTTTATGAATAATAATATTTTATGAACCATAAGTATTAAAAACGAGGTTTTAGAATTCAAGAAATACCATTCTAATGTTAACAAATTGTTTTTTATTTACTTATTGTATCCAACCTAACTGTCTCATTAGTTCTATTAAATCATAAAATAATTTCTCTTCATTTATTTTTCCATTCTTCCAATGTGCTATTGTGCATAATTCAATATGAAATTTTTTATTTGTTGGAGGAATAGTTTTTCCATTTTCACCAACCATTGGACCTGTATGTGTACCTGTAAAATTGGCAATTGAACAAGTCCAATCTGCCTGACCGAAAAGTACAAGGTATGGAACGTTATCAATGTGATTATCAGGGAATGCATTAAACAACCTTTCAGCTTCTTTTTGATGTATATGTAGTCCTATAGTGGGTTTAGATTGACCTGGCCAATATACAGCAACATTCTTAGTATGAAGTTTCCTGAAAGTATGCCAATCTTGTGAATTCCATGCATCATCCAACATTTTCATAAAACGCATATTTTCGTTTGCAGTCATAATTATTTTACTTGTAGGATAAAATTAAGGATTACTAGTCAATTAATTTATTAGTAGGTGATAGTTTTTTAAAAATCATTTTATCAGGACTTATCTTCTTAAATCCATATTCATTTCAATTTCTTATAGTTAGTAAAATCTTATAATATTCATATTAAACAAAAAATACTTTATACTGAAGTAACTACCATAAATTTCTTAATGTATAGTTACTGCTAATTTTTTCTTGAATCCAGTGATTGACAATGGATTTTATTATTATTCCTGATAATATTATGTCTAATGCAAATTCAATAAGAAGGTTTGATATAGTACGTTATTAATTAATAACAGTATATGCCAAAGATAGAAGGGACATTTCACACTAGATTCAAAATATTATTTGGAATATTATTTACAATAAGCACTATAATTACGATCCCAGTTTTTATGAATATTGGTAATGCTGAAGAAAATGGAATTACACCGGTTGATCCAAAAAATGTAACTAATCAAACATTACAAGATATCCCAACGGAGGATAGAGATATGTCAACAGGTATTGAAAATAAAACCAATTAAAATTGATGATCATTCAATATCATTCAATATCACATGTCGTACATCCTCTAACTACTAATTTTCATATTAACTGAACTCATTAGTTGTTGCAATTCCTTTTGTGATACCACTCTTTTTTTTTTCACTCTATTCATCTATTGACCACAATATATTGTTGGAGCAGAGCAGCCTGGTAGTTCTTTATTAGAAAGAACTTTTCTACCAAACACTATTCATCGGAATACACTACAACAAGTGGGAGAATTAGATGAAAATGAACCAATTACAGATTTACCAATCATTGATTTTCCATGTCAATCTTCTTGTCCACATAGTGAAGAAATGTGTATCTACATGTGTATAAAAAAATATACAATTATATTTTTTTTCTAACCTTAATGACTATTTCTTTTTTAGTTGATTGCTTAGTGTATCGTAATCCCAATAGAATCATAATACCAAGATTTAAAATCAGAAATTTTATTTACAGTATTAGTTGTCTATTATAGAATAGTATAGAATTATATCCTAATGAACATATCAAATATGTACTAGTGTAATAATGCAACTATCAAATAAAAAAATAATTTTTATTAATTAGTTGCATTGTGATGACGTTCAAAAAACGATTCAGTAGTTGGTTTATAGTATTCGTGAGCTGAGATTACTATAGAGTGAGGACCTTCTAGTGTTATTGGATCATCACCTACGTATTGTAAAATAATATCTGTTATTGGGTCTCCAAATCCAAATTGTCCATGGTAGACACACATCTTGCCAGGCTTCGATATTTGTTCCAAATATCCTAGAGGCAAAACAAACAAGTCAGGAGCGCGTCCGACAAGAATGTCGAAAATTGGGTCAAGAGGATTACCGGGATTACATGGTAAATTAACCGCTATATGGCCTTTTGATCCAAATGGTGTGGAATCATATAGTAAAATAAATTCACCATGAGTCAAATTTATTCCATTGAGCAAAATATTTGTAGACGTTGTACTTATGTCACCATGATGAACATAATCTAGACTTTTTGATATCAAATCCCGTAGTTCTGTTTGATCAGTAGGCAATTGTTGAGAAAATGCTGAAAAATCTTCATCATTTATAGATATTACTCCCACTATGAATGTCAGAGTAATTGAAAGTGAAATTATTGGATATGCATTTTTTTTAATACCCATCATTTAGATAAAAACACTAGTATATTTATTCTTACTTTTAATATAGGTTATGACAGTTATTTGTTAAAATCTATATTCTATAGTTAAACCTTAGAGTAAATCAATGCAGAATTCAGACTCAATCATCATAAATAAGAGTTTACTAAATAACAAAATAAAGAAGGTTTGACTATCGGTTCATGTTTACTATTTCATTTCTATTGCTAGTTTTTTTATCTAATCTTTTGATCTAATTTCATTCATTATAATCGGATTCTAAATATAGAAACCTAATACAATATCAAATACAAAAAGTGATGGTATTGCAAACATTGTAAGTTTTCGAGATAAAGAACAAAATATTTGTTTATGAAGTTTCTGAATCTTTCGATTTACAGTAAATTTTATATCATCATCCTTCATATCATTTTGTAGATGTCGACTAATAGTATATTCTTTATTTTTTGTCAGATTTTTAACACGGGTATGACAGCTAATTTTAAAAAATTTCTAAACTAAAGAATGAGCATTTTCAAAAAGATAAATTTTGATATACTTATAGAATTATAAAAATGTTAAAAATTATTTCCTAAATGCTTGGTCAAATAAAGGCTCTGAGGAGTTCGAGTATGACATGTATTTAGAAAAGATGGATTAGGTTTTAATATATGGTAATCTATTTGTAGCATTCACAATCAATTTTTTGTTATACTATTAAAATAATCATTATAGAATACGAGATCTGAATCTACAAAATTTAATAAGTAAATTCGTCCTGTTAAGCAAAAATTAGGCAGTAAATTGAAAAAATTCTATTAAAACTAAGCACAGTACATAATAGAAAAGTAGAACGTATGACTACTTTATCTTTAAGTTAACAGAACCAGTATATTAAACTAAATTATTATTATCAATAAATTGTCTTAGTTTTAATTAGTGCACTTAATGATAAGTTAATACTACTTGTCAAATCTTATTTTCGATATACAACTATTTGCATTATTTATATGCATCGGACATCCAATATCTACTATTGACCTAATGCGATGATAAATACTAAACTATAAGAGATCCAAGAGAAAAGAATTTATTCGTTATATATCTAATTTCTGTAAAATTATTATTGTTATTAATAACTTTAAGTCAAATTATGTTTCTATATTTATAGTTTGATATTTTGAAGGTTCGATTTCAAATATTTGAAATAGCTCTTAATTTAACAGAATAGATTTAGCTGTGAATGTCCTATTCTGAGTTGTATGATAAAGATTTGTCAGAAACAGAACATCCATTATTGTAATTATGCGCTGTTTATCTGTATTTTCTGGGTCTGTATTTTCTGGGTGAGTTTACGAAATACTTCTAAAGCATTATATATATTCGATGATGAGAAACGAAGTCATATTGCTATATGGAATTGGATTCAAAGGTTTAGTTCATGCAATCTATATGATAAAGGAAAAGAATTTCTTTTATAATAAATGAAACTGTTATTCAGTTTGGTAACCAAAAATACTGGTTATGGATTTGTATAGAACCAGTTCATAGAACTATATTAGGAATACATATTTCCAATTATAGAAACATGTTTGTAGCAGAGAATTTTATCAGATCTCTCATCTCCAAATATGGCAAACATACAGTTTATACAGATGGTGGAACATGGTAACCTCAAGCATGTAACTTTTTGCATCTAAAACATAGGTTGCATTCTTCTTTATAGACAAGTCTGATAGAAAGAGTAATGCTATACATCAAGGATGGAACTGAGAGTTTTGATGATTACTATACTTTTAGTAGTAATAACCAAAGGAGAAATTGTGATCTAGAACACGTATACAATTGGGCTAAAATTATTCATCTATTTAGATAATACAGCTATGAGAAATATAGTTCATTTGTGAACAGTGGTGAAATAATCTCAAGTTAACAGGGCCTTTGAAATACTCCTATTTATAAATTTTAAGAGATATGAAGTATTAAATATATTACTCAAAGAATGTAATTATATCCTATAACTGTTATAAGCATATGGTCATTTTTATTTAAAAAGTTATAACCTTAAGAGGCAGACTCAATAAGTCTTTGGACGGTATAATATAGTTTCTTCCTCTTCCCTAATTAAAACAATTCTTATTCTCATTTTCTTTACTTTTATCCGATATAGATGACTTTATCTATATGATTAGTGATTACAATCTTATGGGTCTATTTTCTAAATTTAGAAAAAAGAAAGAAGATCGTGAAGAGCTAGGCGGAAAAGCTACCGATAGCTATGATAAACAACAAAAAAACTCAGAAAAAGAACCAGTAAATAACTAACTTCAATCTTTTTTTCATTTTTTAATACATAATTATTAAAAATATAATATCAATTAGTCATTATTATAAATCTTTTCATTGTCACTGCGATGGAGTAGAGTGAACTGTTTTGACTATTTCTATTTCTATAAGAATAATTCTAGTCTTCTTACGTATTTTATATAATTAAATATCTGTTATTGAAATAATTTGACATACATGTCATTGTTTTATAATTTAAAAAAGAGAAAATATGGTAAATACAGTTAATACAACATATTTACAAATTACAATTACTATATTCAATAATAACCTTGACCATAGTTAAATAATTTGAAAAATATTAATAGTTAAAAGATTTTTTATTGTTTAGGTGAATTTGAATGTCAAGTTCCAATACAAAAAATATTAAATTTTCAAAAATCTTAGTTCCAATTGATGGGTCACCATCTTCATTAACTACTGCCACATATGCAATAGATTTTGCATCCACATATGATGCAGAAATAATTCTTTTATCTGTCGTTCCATCACAAATAAAACATGGAGATTCATCAGGCGTTTTTGGAATGGTTACTCCCCATCATCTTGATCAATATAGAAAAGAAGCAGAAAAATGGTTTAATAACATAATAGATTATCTTAAGAATCAAGGATATAATAACAAAATTACAACCGATGTAATAACAACTCCTATGTCTATAGTTGGAGCAATAGTGGATTATGCTGAAAAAGAAAATACTGATGTTATTATATTAGGAAAGAGTGGGAGCAGTGGATTTAAAAGAATATTGTTGGGTAGTACTGCGTCAGGAGTAGTAACATATGCTCATTGTCATGTTCTTGTAGTAAGATGATTTTTAAATTCTGTCGACTTGAGTTAAATTTCAGAGTCAAACTAATTTTCTTATATATATTTAAGTATTAAAATATGCTATAGATATAAAATGTATATAATAATCAAATATTGTAGAGGGAGGAATCTACTAAAGAAATAACAAAAATGGTATATCCAAAAATCAAGAGCAAAACATACAGAAAGCCATAACTAGTTCAAATAAAAACATAGAATTACAAAAATATTATAGATATCCCAATCAGTATGCAAAATTTTAGATACAAAGTTTAAATCAGTATATATAAATATATACTAAAATTTGAAATTGTGGAATCAATAACTCATAGTATATGAAAATATTGTAAGACATATTAACAGATCTAGATAGATATTTTCAGTATATCTTCTTTATTAGAATTAAAATTAGGTAAGGGGCTATATTTTTGGCATCACCACTTTGATACTTATATACTACGGAGAAAAAACTCTAACAATTATACAAGAAAATTACTTAATTGGATTTTAAATGTAATATAATTACCTAATTAATAAGAACTTATTATCATATATTTATTGTTACACTATGAATTCTGATGTATAAAAATTATAGTAAAATTTTTATCAAATAATTTTTTTTGTGTATAACAAAATTAAATTAATAGTTTTATTTTATTTAGATAAAATGTTCAAATAATATTGATATTTTATCAAATATGTATAATCATGTTTAACTACTACTTCTTCTTTTGCCTGTAATATTCAAATTATAAAAATATACTATTTATTATAAATAGATAGTGGAGGAACTATTTCTCTTATTTCTAGGTCGTATATGTCAAATTTAAAATCATTTGCTTTGAGTATAACAATTGGAGAACCCCATGTAATTGCTTGACCTTCTTTTTCAGCACCACATAATTTCATATTATCACCCCAATTACCCAAATCTATTCCTTCATGTACTTTTTTATACGGTCCTCTACC
>Ga0105104_10003695_pt1 | contig 10801 bp, 5 predicted proteins | sample PPLLaktember2015_3_FD_87034 | JGI IMG/M metagenome (GOLD analysis project Ga0105104, IMG submission 87034) | Freshwater sediment microbial communities from Prairie Pothole Lake near Jamestown, North Dakota, USA - PPLs Lake P7 Core (6) Depth... | ecosystem: Environmental > Aquatic > Freshwater >... | reverse complement strand
TGAAGGGAGCGAAGAAATCCGAGGTGCGGGGGAGCATGACCCGTAGATTATAATCGGTCGGGTCTCTCATATACAGATCGTACTCGTTGGCCATCATGTATTCGCCCTCGACGAACTCGTTCATCCTGGCCGTAACCGGGAGTCCGAGGCCGGGAAGTTTCTGCTGTTTGGTGGGAAAGGCTTCCGCCAACTTGCCGGAAGGTATGAATGACGGCCCGCCGAAGGTATCCATATCCCCGAATTCTTTCATGTATTTCTTCCAGATTTCACCGCCCTTTTTATAGTCGTACATCAGGTCATGGAAGGATGATCCTGCCCAGTAAGCGGGGAAGTTGCCGGTGGGGAGCATGACCGGCACGCGGTCCGGCTCTTCCAGCTTGATAGCTTTAATAAATCTGCTAACGCGCGTTTTATAGAGCTGTTCCGCTTCTTTATTGACGAACTTTATATCCGGCGGATTCAGCCACCGGTTGAAACGCCTTTCGCGTTTTTCCTGCCAGGTCAATGCCGCCCATTCTTTTGTCCCGGGTTGAATTTCAGCCATGATAATTTACCCCCTTTTCTAAATAACCAAAGACCAAGATACAATAACCAACGTACAAGATACAAATAAATTCCGATATTTTGTACTTTTCCCACCCGCCACCTGGATTCCCGCCTTCGCGGGAATGACGGGAAGTACTAAAACTTGGAATATTCCTTCGCCGATTCCATCATCGCCCGGAGGTTCTCTGCTTTGGCTTCCGCGCAGCTCGCCCCGCCGGTCAAAATATAGCCGCCGTCTTTAGCAAATAAATCTAACAGCTTGCGGCAATATTCTTTAACGGCTTCCGGTGTTCCGGTGCACATTAATGAGGACGGCACGTTGCCGGTAATGCACTGGGTATTGCCCAATATTTTCTTTGCCAGCACCATGTCCGTCTGGTCAAAGTGCCATAAGATCCAGCCGTGCGGCAGGTCTTTTACCGTTTCCAGCCGCTTGTTATACTTGCCTTCGGCAAAGAGGGAAACCATGATTCCTTCATCTATTAGTGCAAGTACAAATCTCTTAAGTGATGGCCAGTAAAACTTATTAAACTGGGCTTCAGACATGAAGGTGTCATCGCCTTTATGGAGCGGGAAGGTGACCATAATACCGCCCATGGCATTAACCTGTTCGATGGTATTTTTAATGGCAAAATCGGTTATCAGGTCAACCGCTTTCAGCACTTTATCCGGCCGGCGGTACATATCCATGATCACACCCCTGGTGCCCCGTAAAGCGTCTCCCAGCGTGTCAAAAGGCGCCATTGCTACCCCGCCCCTCATCCCCGGGTATCCGGCCGCCTGTGCCTCTTTCCCAAACTTCATAATCACCTGCTGGTATTTAGCCATTTCCCGCCCGGCATCAGCCATCGCCTGGAAGGCTTCTTGCACATCCGGCTGCCCCAGCGTCATCAATAATGATTGCGGCCTGCCCAGTAACGAGGTAAGCGGGGGTAATTTTTTAAATGGGATGGCGGCGCCTAAAGCGCGGGGGAGAAAAGTGCGCATGGCGTAATCGGATGGGTCGTTAAGCAAAGCATCATACTCATCCGCCGTCATATATTCACCTTCATTGAACTGGTGGCCGGTGGCAGTTAAAGGCAGCCCGTGGCCGGGCCATGAATAGAGCTTATAATCAACGATATCAAAAACTTTAGCCGGATAAACGATTCCGGGGCTGACTACCGTGTCCATTTCAAAATCATTGAGGAACTTTTTCCAGGCAAGGTAGAGAGCATCATAATCGTACATGACCTTGTGGAAAGTGAGGCCGGCATACAGCGCCGGAAAGTTATCTACGGGGAGGGTAACCGGCACCCGGTCGGTTTTTTTCATCAGGAGCGTATCCGCCAGCCGGGTAATGCGGGTGTTGTAGGCTTTTTCTGCCGCGGGGCTGTTAAAGCCGCCGGGGTTTTTCAGCCAGCCGTTAAAACGTTTTTCCCTTTTTTCCGCCGGAGTTAATTCAGACCATTTTTTGTCCATTACCGTATCCTGAATAAAGTCTTTTTTACTGCCGGCGGTTAAGGGCTATGTTATTTTTATTAGCTGAAGACTATTTGTACCAACCGTATTCGTCAGCCGCTTCAACGATAGCATGCAAGTTCGCCGGGTCGCATTTGTCTATACCGGAGCCGAGCGATAATATGTAGCCGCCGCCTTTACCGCAGTACTCTATCAGCTTTTTGCAGTAATCTTTGATATCCTGCGGTTTTCTCGTATAGAGCATCGCCGCGGTCACATTGCCGGAGATACAGGCGGAATTACCCAGGATATCCTTGGCTTTGAACATATCTGTTTTTTCCATCGTCCAGATACAACAGCTCTTCGGGAGCTCGCTGATTATCTTGAGACGGAATTCGTTATAACTGCCGTCAATGATCATCATCGGTACCAGCCCGGCATTGGAAACGCCCAGGATTACCTTGCGGAAGGTCGGCCAATAGAATTTCTCGAACTGTTTTACGGACATGAAACTGTCATCACCCTTGTGCATCGGCACGAAACAGATGGGGCTCTTGGAGTTTTGTGCCATAGCTACCGTTTGCGTGATGGTCTGGTCCGCCAGTACCTCGAGGCATTCGAGCAGTTTTTCCGGCTGGCGGTATAGATCCATGACGGACCCATGAGTGCCGCGCAGCATATCCGCTACGGTATCGAACGGCGCCAGGAAAGAGCCACCCGCCAGGGGCGGGAAAGCCATCGCCCGGGAAAGCCCGACGCATTTACCCATGACCGCGCCCCATTTTGCCTGCTCTTCAGCGGCTGCCTGGATTTTCTTGAACATCTTTTGGAAATCCGGGTCGAGCGCCATGCTCATCAACTGGTTGGGCAATCCCTGGTAGGAATTCAGCGGGCCTAATTTGGCAAGGGGCTCAAAGGCGGTCCAGGTGCGGGGTGTGAAATACCGGGCCCCGAAATCGAACTGATTATTCATGAAGAGGGGGTATTCTTCCGGCTTCATGTATTCTTTTTCCACAAAATTCTGGAGAGTAGCATTATCCGGCAGGCCGCCGCCCGGCCACTTGGTTACCTGGTTGCCGAGGATTTCATAAACACGCGCGGGGAAAAAGCCGGGAGCGTCATTCGTGTCCTGTTCAAATTCCTCGAGGAATTTTTTCCAGTCAGGGTAAATTATGGAGTAATCATAAAGGGATTGTTTTAAGGTGTGCCCGGCGTTATAAGCAATAAATGAGTTTGCCGCCAGGTGTACCGGCACGCGGTCCGGCACTTCCATCTTAATGGCTTTAATCATACGGGTGCAGCGCTCTTTATATTTTTTAGCGCCGTCTTCGCTGTTAAACTTAATCTCTGATGTGTCCAGCCACCGCTCAAAGCGTTTTTCGCGCCTTTCCTGCCAGGTCATATCCACCGCTTGCTTTTCCATCTTAGCTGTATTCCTTTCAGAGATAATTGATTACAATTGGCAGCGCTGCTGTTTTCAAATTGGGAAAAAACAGGATCAACGCTGCCAATAGTTGTTTTTTTAACTGACGTATTTTTTATTGTTTTACCCGACCCCACCCTCTTGGTCTCCCTCCCCGTTGACAGAGAGGAGACAATCCATTTTACTGATTTAGTACTTTCTATTGCCCTCTCTCTGTACACGGAGAGAGGGTCAGGAAGAGAGGTCGGGTTTAAAAGTATATGTAATTTCTATTTATAGACGCCGTATTCTTTAACCGCCGCCATCATGGCGCGCAGGTTTTCCGGACTGCCTTCATCAACGTTGGCGCCGCCGGAGAGGACATAACCGCCCCCTTTGCCGCAGACCTCGATGAGTTTCCGGCAATGTTCTTTGACCTGCTGGGGCGTGCCCGTCATGATGAGCGAGGTAGGTACGTTACCCATGATGCACAATTTATCGCCGATCTTCTTCTTGGCTTCAAAAATGTCCGTCTGATCAAAGAACCAGACTACGGAACCTTTCGGGAAATCGCCGATGATATCCAGGCGTTTATTATAGCTGCCTTCGGCAAAAAGAATGGGGATAACGCCTTCATTGACTAGCGCCATCACCACTTTTCTGAAGGTAGGCCAGTAGAAAGTCTCATATTGTTTGATCGACATGAAGGAATCCGCGCCTTTATGCAGCGGCATGACAATGACAGGCGCCGCGGCGTTCGCCACCGTATCCAGCGCACCTTTAATCGCTATCGGGGCTATTCTTTCCATGGCTTCATGGATTTTTTGCGGGCGCTGGAACATGTCCATCATCACACCCTGGGTACCGCGCAGCGTATCCCCGAGGGTATCGAAAGGCGCTTTAGCCAAGCCGCTCATGATGCCGGGGAATCCCATCGCCATGGCTTCTGCCGCCACCTCGCCGACCGCCATAATCCACTTCAAGCTCTCCGAGCCGGCTTTCATAATGGCGTTAAAACCGGCCTGTACCTCAGGGTTACCGAAAGGCAGGAACCCCGTTGAGGGAATCTCTTCAAAAGTCGTCCAGGGAGAAAGGGTGGAGAATGCCTTGAACGCCCCGAAGACACGCGGCAAATAAGTACGCAGCCAAAAATCCGAGGGGTCCCGGATCAGGGCATCGTACTCATCAGGTTTCATCCATTCGCCTTCTACCGCCTGGTAAGAAAGTGTATTCTTGGAAAGGCCGTGCCCCGGCCACTTGTAGAGCTTGTAATCTATCGCTTCCAGTGACCTGCCCGGCGGCACGAGGGCCGGCGGCACATAGGTATCCGCATCGGCAAAATCATGCAGCAATTTACGCCAGGCGCGTTTCATCTCGTCATAGTCATACATGGCCGTGCCGAGATTCGTGCCGGCGTAAGATGCCGCATAAAAACCGGTAGGCAGCATACAAGGTACCCTGTCAGGCACCTGCTTGGTGAAGGCCTTATAGAACCTGGTTGCTCTTTCTTTATAGGCTTTCTCTGCCTGAGGGTTGGCGAATTTTATACCCGGGGGAGAAAGCCACCGCTTATAGCGCTCTTCTCGCTTTTGTTCCCAAGATAACTCCGCCCATGCCTTTTCCATATTATTTCACACCATACCAGCCGTTGGTCAGTGTGACTGCAGCCATTGCATCTTTACCGAAGGCATCTGCCTTGGCATATTTGCGGACCTCGTCGTCCATCTGGCCGCCGCCGATCATGATCTTCATGTTCTTCCGCAGGCCGGCTTTTTCCAGCGCTTCTACGGTTTCTTTCATGGCATCAAAGGCGGGGGTAAGGAAGCCGCTGAGGCCTAATACCGGTGCTTTGGTTTCTTTCATGGCATCTACGAATTTCTGTACCGGTACATCAACGCCGAGGTTGGTTACTTCATAACCGTTGACATCCAGCATGAATTCGACGATGTTAAGGCCGATATCATGGATATCGCCGGCAACGGTTCCGATGACGACCTTGCCGATTTTCTTAACTTTGGCGCCCGACCCGGTGAGGTGGGGTTTTACAATATTCGTTACCTGGGTGAGAAGTTCGCCGGAAAAGACGAGTTCCGGGAGGAAGTATTCACCGCCGGCAAAACGTTTGCCGACAATTTCCATACCCTTGCGGGCGTCTTCCATGATTTTAAGGGGGTCTTCTTTTGACGCAATTCTCTTCTTCGTCAGTGCGAGGACCTCTTCTTCCTTAAGATCAGCCAACAAATTGATAAAATCCTGAGCCATACCTGAATCCTCCTTAGTTTATTTTGGTATTTCTGAAATTACCGCAGTATGCTCCCATTTGAATGGGACAAATCGCTCATGGCGATTGTAGCAATGTGTAGAAAAAAAGTCAAATGTTGCACTTAGTACACAGTTTATTAAATATACTTAACGTTGGCATCCGCCGAAATAGCTATTATGTTATCAGCTATAAATAATTCCTTTCAGCCTGATTCCTTTACAAGGCATTTCTTTTAAGTTAAAATTATACCGTCTCGAGCGGGAGTAATTCAGTGGTAGAATGTTTGCTTCCCAAGCAAAAAGTCGCGGGTTCGAATCCCGTCTCCCGCTCCAGCTTTACTCCATCAGTCTGCTTCCCGGGCAGAAAGCCGTCCCGATTTTAATCGGGATCTTCCTCTCCAAATCCTCCGGTGCGACACGTTTTTATCATTTTGTCTAAAAAGTAAGGCGGACTGTAATTTGCCGCAAGCCCGCCTTCCAATTTTATCTCTGTTCGGGAATCAGGTTGTTTACCGAATATTTTGACCATATCTTCGTCATCCGCCGTTATCAGTATTATCCGCAGTGTACAGCGTTCATCGGCCCAGTAATTATTTACACCATAACTGGATGAAGGGTCATCATACATAAAATAAGTGATGTGGTCCTTTACTGAACTGCCGTTGACCTGGCCGCCCTCTTTATCCATATCAAGAGAAGCATACCATCCAAAATCCATCTGCGGGTCCAAAGATACGTCTATAAAGTGGAACTCGTATTCCCGTACCCCTTTTTCATGCTTGGTATAACTATATACCGTGCCGTCTTCTATACCGGTGAAATCATCGTTAAACGTAAATGAATAGGTAAATTTAACCGTAGCCGGTCCGTTCTGATATTCCGTGGTGCCCTCGAACCGGTTGCCGTTAACCTCGCCCTTCAGCCACTCGTTGCCTAGCGTAGTCACGAACGAGCTGATAGTTCCGGATTCCCGCTCGGCGCAATCCACCCCGATATCCAGGAATACTTGGGCCACGTTATAATCCGCTCCTGTCACGCTCTTTCCCACCTTATAAGTCGCCTTACATTCCAGCCCCAGGTCCGGCGCCGTTATAGTTAAATCGTATTCTCCGGGTTTGGCATCATCGGGAACTGTAAATTCCGGGAAAGCTTCGCCAAGGTCATCGCTGGTCCAGGTATCTTTCTCGCCTTCTATTTCAATATCCGTTTCTACTGCCGGGTTCAGCGTAACCAGCAGGGATACCGTATCTCCGGGGTAGTATTCTTCGTCGGCAAGGTATGCTTCCATCGTTATAAAGTTCACATAAAAAACGTGTTCCATACCGGACTTTAAACGTTCACAATAAGCGTAGGCGGTATAAGAGCCGGCGGAATCTGTTTCCAGCGGAACTTCTATCGTGCAATAACCGGTTTCAGGATCGGTCGTCCCCTGGTAAACCGCCTTGTTATTTTTAGAATCGGTGATTGTCAGGTCGATATCCAATGTCATGCCAAGCGCGCCGAAAATATGGAAGTTCACACTGCCGCCGGGGACCGCATTGCTCGTATTGGCGTTTATTTTCAGCCCTTTTACCCACCAGCCATCCCGGTAGTTTTCCTGGCTGGCCTCATCCCACATATAGTCTTCACCTTCTAATGGCCGTTGAAGGTCAAAATTTTTATATGCCGCTTCCAGGGGCTGGACTTCGCCATCCGCGCCGATATAATAAGCGCGGCCGTCAACTTGGAACTCCACCCAGATATGGCGGTTATTGGGATCTCTTTCACCTAAAAATCCGTCCACGCATTTGGCGGGAATATTTTGGCTGCGTAACATGCTGGCCATAGCATTTGCCACATTTTTACAATCCCCCACTCTGCCTTCATTTAAATATCTCTCCGGCGGCAGCCAGTCATCGGTTTCATCAGATACTTTATATACAAGCGGATAGTCATTCGTCCCGTCCGTCAATTTAACATGGCCCGTGGTATAACTCAAAGATGGTATTTTCTTGGGATTATTGACGGCATTCGCCGCCGTGAATTTCCCCGGATTCTTGACGAGATCATTAAGCGTAACTTTTTCTTTTCCATACTCGATCGTAAAATAATCAGCATATTTTTTTACCGTACTGTTACCGGGGGTAATATACTCGTTAGCGTTGTGATGTGCCACCGGGTCCGCAACCCAGAGACTATAAACCGCTTTACCGGCTATTTTCCCCGTATACCCTATCACCGTCGCCAGCCCGCCGACGATAATTACCGTTATCACTTCAAAACCCGGGAACGCGGTAAACGCCGCGGTTACGGTATTGTTTTCTGTGTCCACCCTGCCGCCCACCAGCACCCAATCTACACCGTTATAATAAGCTATTTGTACGTTGTTCTCATCATCCCCAGATTGCAGCAGGGATTCTGCATAAGGCAGGGTTACCATCACCGGCTTATCGAACTCGATGCCTTCCGGACCCAGGTCGTAAACCAGGCTTAGAGGGCAAGCGGCCGGTGCTGATGGTTCTCCCGTATCTCTTTCTTCAGGAAACGGATTATTTTCCAGTACGGTAACCTGTACCTGTTTCTCCTCATTTACCGCATCAGGCGGGACGACCAGTTTCATCCCGTGGGTCATGATCACCGCCCCTTTATCCGGCGTGGCATATATTTCCTTGATGTCTCCGGTGTGGTCGAGCGTTGTCCTGGCTTTCTGTTCCGGATTTACCAGCGTAATCCGGTCCGGGTCGGGCGTACCGGAGGTAATAAAATCATCGCTATCGTTGCCCGGGCAGGCCAAAATGCCCGGTAACAGGATAACCAGCGCCAACCCGATGCACATCAGCTTGAGCCACCTGTTCTTCATCTATCGCATGTCCTCCGTTTAGTCTGGTTCACATAATCGCTCATCCGCCGCCGTCGGCGGCACTGCTGCAAGCCGGTAATCATCATTCCTCCCGGTACTGTGTAAAGCTTTATGTTTATTTAAAGACCTCCGGTTTTCAGCCTGGCCGGTTATTCAGTAGCCCACCTTAATTTTGCCTGTTCCATTTCCTCATCCGTTGCAGCATAGAGAATTACGCCTAACGATGAGCTCTCATCGGGGGATATACGCGTGATGGTGCCTAGATCAGGGTCGTTAAAGTAAACGGCGCTGTAGTGCCCGGTTAATTCAAGGCCCTGGACACCATAGACCATGCACTCCATACCGCTTTCTTTGGCCTGCGCTTCAGCTTCCGGGACCCGGGGAAGATTGTTTAAGCTAAAAGAGGAGCCCTTACCATTATCCGCGGCGAGGGATACGGTGCCGCTTATAAGCTCGCTAAGGTCTGAACTAAACTGGAAAGTATAGTGGACGGTTGCTGTTACGGTACCGAAATAGACCCGCTGTGATGCATACAGCCGGTTGTTACTATCCAGCGTTCCGGCAATGATGTAGCGGCCGTTGGTAAGCTCGGTATCGTATTCTTCACCGTCACTATCGGTAACCTTGGCCATGATTTTCAATGTTGAAGAAACAGCATTTATCTTAATTCCCGGCTGCGTGACGACGGATCCCTGCACTACTGTATATGTATCAGAATCAGACATGTTCCGGCCCAGCGCGTCAATAATCATCTCGTACTGTCCCGGCGCGGCGTCTTTATTTACCGTGAATTGCAGGGCGACAGCGCCGTTTTTATCGGTCTTATATGTGCCGTCGAGATCACGGACTTTTATTTCAGTTTCCGCCGGCGGATAGATGTTAACCTTAATCGTAAACTGTTCGCCGGGTTTCACTTCTTTCGGCGTAATGCTTACCGTCATACTTGCCCCGCCCGTCACCACATAGTCTATCCTGGCGGATAACCCTAGCTGCGGCGCAAGTACTCTAAGAGCCCGCATACCTGAAGCGGCGTCAGCGGGCACGCGCAGTTCGGGGAATACCATGCCTTCTTCATCCGTTGTCCATTGCTTGTTTTCGCCTTCTATTTGTATCGGTGTTTTTATCTTCATACCCAGGCTTACATTTAAAATCATCGACTCGCCGGGGGCATATTCTGATTTGATCATACTCAACGTCAATTTGGGTTCTGAAATTACAAAGACTTCAATCCCGGTAATATTTTTTTGCGTGTTTTTAGCGTAAACGGTGTACAAACCCGGCAAAGACCCTGATTTTATTGAAAGTAGCAGGTTGTAGATACCTGTGCCAACATCTGTTTTCCCGTTGAATTTGGTAACTCTCCCATCCGGACCTTCCACGGTAAGGTCTATAGCAAGGTCAAGGCCGGGGGCGCCGAGTACTTCGATTGCTACCTGCCCGCCGGGGTAGCCTTTAGAATCGTCGATAGACACTGTCAACTCATCCAGCCACCAGTATTGTTTATAAGGCACCTGCCCTTTCTCATCCCACATGGAACTTGCGCCGTTGGGCTGGAGCGAATGGACCAGGTTGAGTTGTTTTTCCGCCTTGTCCAGCGGTATAACTTCACCGGCGCTGCCGATATAGTATGATCTGCCTTCAAATTCCAGTTCCGCCCAGCCGTGGCGGGTGGTGCCCTGGTAGCCATCCACGCATTTTATGTTGTATCCGTAATGCCGGAAAACGCTGGCCAGGGCATTGGCGCTGTTTTTACAATCACCGCTTATATTGCTGTTAAAGAAAGTCGCCGGCATTTTCCAATCTTCACCGTATGGGGTATTCACATAATTAATACCGGTGATTGAGTTACCGTCCTTGAACTGTATGTAACCGTCTCTGTTCGCGAGGTTTGAAACAAATACTTTCATCTTTTGCGGGTCATTGGCTAAGTCTTTTACCATCACTTCGCCATTGCCGGTTCCATAATTTATCTTCATCATTTCCCCGTACTTTATTACGGTGGGGTCGTTGGGAGTAATATATTTTGCCGCGTCCCCCCAGTATGCCGGGTCCTGTTTTACCTGGCTGACGACCTTTGGGTAAGCGACATAGCCTGATACTAAAATAACCGCCCCCACGGCGATGTAGGCCGGCCATGTCCAGGCGCCCAACGCGATTCCTAATAATACTGCTTCACCCGGGAAGGACAGGGTCTGGAAGCTTACCAGGTTGGCTTCCGTATCTATAACGCGGTCAACCGGCACCCAGTTTTGGCCGTCAAAACAAATGGGGCCTATCTGTTCTTCATTACCGCCTTCAGGTATCAATGTTTC
>Ga0105104_10003694_pt1 | contig 10802 bp, 6 predicted proteins | sample PPLLaktember2015_3_FD_87034 | JGI IMG/M metagenome (GOLD analysis project Ga0105104, IMG submission 87034) | Freshwater sediment microbial communities from Prairie Pothole Lake near Jamestown, North Dakota, USA - PPLs Lake P7 Core (6) Depth... | ecosystem: Environmental > Aquatic > Freshwater >... | reverse complement strand
TTGGCTTCTTATTTTGGTTTTTCGTCACCAGCATTTTGTACACCTACCTGGGTTACCCATTGCTGCTCAGTCTCTTTACCATGTTTCGAGCAGTACAAAAGCCGGATAGTGTTGAGAATCATGCCGTCCATCTTCCTCCTGTGACACTGCTTATTGCAGCTTATGACGAAGAGGAGATCATAGCCGAGAAACTCGAGAACAGCCTCAACCTAGCTTATCCGCCCTCCGGCCTACAGATCCTGGTGGCAGCGGACGGGTCGAAAGACCGCACGGTTGAGATTGTTCGCTCCTTTGGAGGGCGAGGTGTTGAATTAAGTTATTCCGCGGCAAGAGATGGAAAATCACCGGCGATCAACAGGGCATTATTAGTTGCCCGGGGGGAAGTGGTTGTCTTTTCCGATGCTAATAATTTCTACGAGCCGGGAACTCTTCGTGAGCTCGTCAGGCACTTTAATGATCCAAGCGTTGCTGCGGTGACCGGTGCAAAAACCATTTCAGAGGGCGACGGTAATTTAGGTGACTCTGAGGGGTGCTATTGGAAGTACGAGTCTTTTATCAAGAAACAAGAGACTCGCCTGGGGACCTGCACCGGTGTTGTTGGAGAGGTGCTTGCAATCCGCCGTAACTTGATCGAACCGATTCCGGAAAATATCATCAATGACGATTTTTACCTTGCCATGAGTTTGATCACGAAAGGCTTCCGTGTTGTTTATACTTCGGAAGCACGTTCGATAGAGCGAGTTTCGGCGTCAGCCCGGGCTGAAGTAACCCGGCGTACTCGTATTGTCGCCGGGCGTTACCAGGCTCTGATGCAGGCCGCCAGCTTGTTGCCCTGGAATCGGCCTCTCGTTGTATGGCAGGTTGTGTCGCACAAGTTTTTCCGCCCTCTGGTGCCATTTGCCATGATCGGTGCACTAATAACCAATGCTTTAGCGGTTCTTCATCCACCAACCATCAGCGGACCTTCGCTATTTAGATTAACCACACCGTGGATCTTTCTCCTTCTCTCAGCTCAACTGGTATTTTATTTTGCCGCCTGGGTCGGGAACAGGACAGAGAATCCAGGCAATCGGTGGAAGTTATTGTACCTCCCCACATTCCTGGTTAATAGCAACATTGCGGCTCTACAGGGACTTTATATGTATCTTTCCAAACAACAGACGAACAGGTGGAAACGGGTACAACGGCGGTCTACCAGGGAAGTAGAGGTTCGATGAGCGCCAAAAATATTCGTGTTCTGGGTGTTTTACTGGGCGACATTCAAAACGAGCCGAGCGCACGCACAAAGTATGGGCTTCTCTTCGAGGCGATCGGCAGGAAGTTTTTGTTGTGTGATGTATACGATGCACGCCTGACAGGTCTCGATCGTTTTTGGAATGCGGTCTTGACAATGTCGCCTAATAAACAGATATGGCGAGAAAAATATTATAAGAATACCTTTGCATTCAAACTTCGCTCCCGGCGGTTTGCGCAGCAAATGATTCACTATATACCGAACATCGATCTTATTTTCCAGGTCGGTGTCTTGTTTAATGCAAACTTGGAGCGGCTTCAGATCCCGACCGTGCTATACACGGATTATACGGCCAGGTTGGCTGCGGATATTCCCTTAGCCGGACGATCCCCCTTTAACAGGAGGGAATTGAAGCAGTGGCTGGCGCTTGAGCAGGAAGCCTTCCTTTCAGCTGCCCATGTCTGCACGCGCAGTCATTTTGTACGAAAGTCTGTGATTCGGGATTACGGTATTTCTCCGGAGCGGGTTACGGCTGTTGGAGGTGGCGTGAATTTCTCACCCCTGCCTGAGCCGATGATCCATCCACCAAATCAACCACCTACCGCGCTGTTCATCGGGAAGGAGTTTTACCGGAAAGGCGGCGATCTGCTTCTTAAAGCGTTTGCGATCGCCCGGAAAGAAGTTCCTGACGCACGCTTGATTTTTATGACAACCGGCCGCGTTCTGGACGGTTTTCCTACAGAGGGTGTTGAACAGGTGGAAGCTACCTGGGATCGGGAATTTATAGCCTGCCTGTTTCGCCGGGCGGACTTCCTGGTTCTGCCTTCAAGATTGGAAACCTGGGGAGACGTGTTACTGGAAGCGATGAGCTATGGTATCCCCTGTATCGGGGTCGCTGGCCAGGCGATGGATGAAGTGATTGATGACCAACAAACGGGAATTATCATTCCGCCAGAGGATGAGCTTGCTCTTGCCCAGGCATTGGTGATCCTGTTTACGAATCCCGTCTTACGTCAGCGTTGGGGTCAACAGGCGCGAGGGGAGGTTGAAACCCGGTTTACCTGGGATTGCGTTGTACATCGCCTGGCTCCTGTCTTTGATGAGATCGTCTCTCAGTACAATTCCGAGTGGAAGCAGCCTATGGAGGTCAAATAAATGACCAGTCCGAATATTCAAGCAGAACGTAGATGGGACAGAAAGGAGGTAGAGGCTAATTTGGAAAGTCGGCAGGCAGCTCCACCTTGGATTGTCATGCTTGGGGTTGACGGAGCAGGCAAATCCAGTGTGCTGGATCTACTAACAAATGGATCACTTTCGGACTTCCGTAGATTTCGAATTTTCCACAGGCGTCCCGCAGTTGTCTACGCAAGGTCGGTAGAAACATCGCCTGTCATCTCCCATTATGGGAAGCCGCCTCACGGTCCGGTGAAATCGGTTCTGAAACTATTGGTTATGGTGCTCGACTGGCTCATGGGTTACTGGCTACACATCCGTAAGTGGCGTTCCCAAGGATACCTTGTGATCGCGGACCGGCACTCGCTTCTTGATATGCTCGTGGATCCTTTGCGTTACCGGTATGGAGGTCCCCGCCGATTGGTAAATATTGTGCTGCCATTCACCCCACAACCGGATTTGATTTTGCTTCTCGATGCCCCTGTGGAGGTATTAGAGGCTCGCAAATCCGAACTTACGAAGGAACAGATCATAGAATTGCGGGAAGGTTACTTGCAATTAAGTCGTTCGCTGCCGAACTTCCGGGTGATTGAAACTTCACGTTCGATAGAGGAGGTGTGTGCTGACGTGGTTGAAGCGATTCAAGCACTTCGATCACCAGTCCGTCAGTAAACCCCAAATTGATTTTGTATATGCACTGACAACCAGGTCAGATCAATAACATCCAGGGATCTCATATTCAGCAGGAAGGGAAACCGATGGTTTTCCTCCTGTATCCTCTCTCCAAACCAACTTTACTGGAGGCAATAATGAAACCTCTGTCTACGCAACAACGGAAAATTCAGTTTAGATTATTCTCCCTGATCATCGCCATCACCCTCATCCTATTGCCGTTAAGCGGATTGATTTTCGAAGTTCACGCCTCGGGACCTACTCCCCCTACCCGGGCAACGTTCACCGCTCAGTTTGAGATGGATGCAGGACCAGTCCCCATGGAACTGCTGGTACCCGCCACTGCCCAAGTGGGCGATCAGGTGACCTTTGTGTTGGTGGGAACTAACCTCCAGAGTCTTGCCGGCTTCCAGGTCGTGGTCCACTTCGACCCGGCTGGACTGCAGTTTGCCAACGCCAGCGTTTCGAAAGAGTTTTCCCAATCCGGCGGCAGCCCGGTGACAGTCGGACCCGTGGCGGTTGACGGGGCGGTGTTACTCGCCGCAGCCAGCTGCCCGGTGGGAGATTGCAGGACCACCCGCTACGCCGAAGCCGCCCGCCAGGCCCCGCGATTGTCCGGAACCCTACCGCTGGCCATTTTTACCTTCATCGTCCGCTCGCCTGGGGCATTAAACCTCCAGGTGGTCCAGGCTCAGCTAGTCGACTATTCTGGACGGCTTCTGTTCGCCTCCCAACAGGTGAGCCAGGCAGCCACAGCAAGCACGGTAGCGCTGAAGGCGATGGACGTCACCGGGAACCACTTTATCAACGATTCCGATGCTTCGACGGTGATCGGTGAGTGGATCAACCAGTTCGAAGCAAGCCAGTGTATCGGAGCGGTGTATGCCAGCTACGACCTGGACGGAAGTGGGTGCCTGGACATTGCCGACGTGCAGATGATCCTGGCCCATTGGGGGGAAAATACCAGCGATTTAGCGCTTGTTGCACCCCAGAGTGTGGATGGCCCCGCAGCGGAAAAGACCCTGATAGTGAATTCGGCCAACGATACCCCTGACGCCGACTCAACGGACGGAGAATGCCTGGACGGAACTGGAGAGTGTACCCTACGGGCAGCAATCCAGGAATCGAACGTGCGTTACGGTCGGGAAACGATCACGTTCAATATTTTCAACCCGGGCGGGAGTTGCCCGAACCTGGTGACGATCAACCCCTCAACGACTCTTGAAATCGACGATCCATATAATTTAGGTGTCACCATTGACGGCTATAGCCAGTGCAACGCTTCAGCCAATACCCAACTGGTAAATGGAAACGCTGTCATTAAAATCGAGATAAAGGGTACCAAGACAGAGGATGTGAATGGACTCCACATCCATTCGGGTAACAATACCATCAAGGGATTAGCGCTGTACGACTGGAACCACCAGATTTACTTGTCGGGGGCCCGTTCAAATGTCAACACCATCCAGGGAAATTTCATTGGCACGAATGCCGCTAATACACTCCTCACTCGTTTTGCTGGAGATGATGATGCCGACGGTATACACTTCGCCTGGGGAGGCACGTACAACCTGATTGGCGGCACCCAGCCGGCGGATCGCAATATTATCTCTGGCGCTCCTCAGGATGGCATCGGCATCCGTGGGGCTGAATCGAATCATAACACGATCATTGGGAACTATATTGGCATTACCCAATCCGGGTCATCCGCATACTCTAATGGCTCCGATGGCATTGATTTCGGCGCTAATACTGCCGATAACACCGTTGGGGGTCTGAATCCGGGAGAGCGCAACGTGATTAGTGGAAACTACGGTGATGGCGTCGAGCTAGGTCACCAGCTAGGAACAAACCGCAACGAAATCGTAGGAAATTTCATCGGGGTTAATCCGGCCGGAACTGAGGCAAAGGGGAATAATGGGAAAGGGATCACGGTAGAAGACATGGCGGGTAAGAATTCCTTCCACCGCAATGTGGTCGTTGGTAATGGGACTTACGGTATGAATTTATGGGCGGTAGATGAAGAAATGATTTACGAGAACTTTTTCGGTGTGCTTCCGCAGGGGCTTACCCCGATGGATGTCATCCCCGTCCCCTTTTCCGTACCGGAAGCCAACCTGATTGCCTTGCCAAACGGCACCAAGAATAACCCAGAACTCGGTCTCAGCGGTATTTATATCTTCGGTGGCAGCCAAAAGAACGTCATCCAGAGGAACATTATCGCTAACCATCTGCAGTACGGCGTCTTCCTCGATGCAGATGATGGATGGACAGGTGGGACGTGCGATCCCTACTTCAACACGATCAGCGAGAACCGCATCTACCATAATGGCGATCTCGGGATCTACTTCCGCCCAGATAACTGCGGTGCAGATCCAACCATTTATCACCCGAACCAGGACAGCCAACCACCGGTGCTCGTGGACGCATCTACCACCACCATCAGCGGGACAGCCTGCAATAACTGCACCGTGGAGCTGTTCTTAACAGACAAAACCCAGCTTCCCGATCCATTCGATAATTCAGGTGAAGGTAAGCTCCTGGTAGGCAAAGGACAGGCAAACGCCAATGGACAGTTCAGCATCGGGGTGAGTGGCCTGGTGGTTGGGGATATCGTCTCTGGTACTTCCACCGACTCCAGTGGAAACACATCTCAGTTCGCGGTCAATGTCCTGGTCCATTTAGCCGTGCCAACCGATGTACCTACCAGTACGACGGTACCGACCCCCGTGCCTACCGGCACGCCGGTACCGACTGATGTTCCGCTGCGGGGGACCATTTATTTGCCAATCGTAACAAACAAATAAACTTTCTATCCTCAAATCTCTGTTCTTAGAATGAATGTGCTCCAGCTTTGCCGGAGCACATTCAAAAATGTTTCTGTATAGTCTCCAGTTCTTTATCTCAACTGGCACCCTGTAGAAATAGCCGGCAGAAATATTGCGTGGCTACCAACAGTCAAGAAGTCCACTGAGATTTTCGTCCCATCCACCTGACTGGTCGAACCGGTGCGCTGAAGGTCGTGGCGACCGGTTGGCCAGGGAATACGATCAGCATTGTAGGGCGCAGATAGATCCCAGGCGTATAGGGTTCCTGACCAACTTCCGGCCAAGATTTCGATATTACAGTCTCCATCGAAATCAGTGATTGTAGGAGCAGCTCGGATTCCTTTCTTGACTGAGCTGGTTTCATTGGATAGGGTTAATGGGAAGCCCGGGACCAAGTAGCCTTTTGAATTCAAGGCCAGTAGGCTAACCGCGTCTCCTGCTGATCCATCCGGGCTATAGGTACCAAAGACAATCTCTAGTTCGCCGTCTCCGTCGACATCGCCGATCGCCGGCTCGCTGGCAAATAAACGGCGGCCTCCCGTGTAATCATACTTCCACAGCAAATCCCCATTCATCCGGTACGCCCTAATCGTTCCATCACTCAAAGCAACGATGATCTCTATCTTTCCATCTCGATCGAGATCCGCCAATGCAGGGGCCTGAGATGGACTATAAGAAGCAGCTAAAGGTGGTCTGTCTCCCAACTTGGCAATTGTCCAGCCTGGTGAGCGTTGTCCATCTGGTTCCAGTACAAGCACCCCACTGTTGTTCTCCGGGCGCCCATCCGATAAGGATCCCCGCACCTTCCCAGCAATGACGGTTTCCACCCGCCCATCCCCGTCCAGATCTCCCATCGCAGGGGCATTTCTTGTAAATTCGAGAAATGGGCTTTGCCAGGACTGATACGGATCGACATATGCTACTACCGGCCACCCAGCTAGCTCGCTACTTGAATTGTAAGCATGAAGGTAGCGGTAATCACGCGGTGCGATGACTTCCTTATAACCATCTCCAGATAGATTGGCTAACCCAACGAACCCGAAGATACCGGAAGATTGGCCGGTGGGGAAACCACTCAATATCGATCCATCACCTTGCCATATGTAAAGGTTTGGCGTTGGTTCGGTCTCAGTTCCCCCATTTGCAGCATTATTACTGGTCCCGGCGATGACCTCCAATCTTGAGTCGCCGGTCACATTACCCAACGCGACACCGTACACCTCTGCTTGCCCATCACCATGCAGGGTGTTCCATTCCATCTCTTTGGGCCAGCCGGAAATCATAGTTCCATTGTTATTCCAGGCATAGACCTTACCTCGTCCCCCTGGAGCATTACTCACCCCACCAGTCCCGGCAACGATCTCAGACTGCCCATCTCCATCGATATCACCGATCGCTAATGGGCCATTGATCCTCGGGCCATCGCACGATCCGGTGGTTTTGAGGGGAAAGCCGGACAAGGTATTTCCATTTCGATCCCAAGCCCAGACACAACCGCCCCCATCCCCAATCAGGATTTCTAACTTGCCATCGCCATTGATGTCTGTTGCGGAAGGGGAAGCAAATTCAATACTCTGCGGTTCCGTTCGAGGAAATCCCTCATGAACGGAAATTGATACGGACTGCACGGTAGGAGAAAGGATCGGGATATTACGAGCCCCGAAAACTGGACCGATAAAGGCAAAGAGAAGCAGGGAAATACTAGAAGACCGGAATATGTCCATCTTTCCGCCGATGATTGATCCTTTCTTGTACGTATTTCTACCAGGATGTTTTAATTTATTGTAGCACATAAGAAGCTCCTGCAGCGCTTTCACGCATCCCTTGGCACAAATCGGGGTGGGATGCAATGGACGTGACAACCTCCACCAAGATAGTTTTCTAATTGAGGATCTGGGAGATATGGTGAGATATACGACCCGGTAGAACTGCCCGATATTGTCATCGATTGTGGTTGCTTCCCCATCCGGTGGTGATTGTCGCCGGTCGTAATTACAAAATCAACGTCCCAACTGTCGATAAGCCCCGCAAAATCAAGCATATCAGTTTTCCCTGAGCTGTGATCCCCAATAATGAAGCTGATGCCGGGTTCTGGTGGAGTAGGTGTAGATATCTGAGTGGCGGTGATGGTAGCTGATAATGTGTGGTAGAAGTCAGTGTAGCAGCTGGGGTGGCAGCCGGAGAAGGGTCTGACTACCTGGGTATGGTTGACTGGTTGTTGTTGAAGTTAGCTGGGGGTGCTGGAGAATTGTCCACCGAAAAGTAATGCCGGGGCGATTCTTGGATTCGGCTTAGCTTCTGGTTCCATACATGTAGGCGTTCTCGACTGCGCGTTTCCAGCGGATAGATGATCAAGAGCCTCCTGCACGAGAGCAACAAATAAAAGTATGGCCAAGGAATTGCGAGATGGAATAGTTGATCTTATGCTCCTAGATCTACTATTCCATCTGCTTGAGTTTGAATCCCTCTTTATCATCAACCTAAGGGATCAGACAAGAGAAGAATGAACATGATGTATATATTTCCACGTAAAGCAGTTCCAAAATGGGCACCGTTTGGACTGGTAACCACTGTGTTAATCCTGGCTGTGTTCATGTTCAAGTATATTCCTTCTTACTTCTCTACTAACGACCAATTGGCTTACCTGACTTTCGTAAACGGTGAGGTAAAAGTAAGCGATGGCATTACGGAAGTAGCAGCCAGTAACGGAGCTCTCATCGCCAGGAATGTACGTTCGTTGCTGAATACGGGTCACGGGAATGCCAGCCTCAAGATGCCAGATGGCTCAATTGTGATCATTGATTCTGCTTCGACGATTGAGTTTATCCGGCAAAACGAGATTGACCCCAATAAAGTCTTCGTATTTAACCTGATTAAGGGCAGGGTGCTGGTGGTTAACGAGAAGACGAGCCGGACACCTACCCAGCTCTTTATTGGAGAAAAAATTGCTGTCCGGGTTTTCCAGGCAACGATGGGTCTGGAAGTAACTATGGACGGGAAGGTTCGCGAAAGGGTCGACTGTCTAGTTGGTCAATGCTTGGTGAATTGGGTTTACCTATTGAAATCCGGGCAAAAAGCCCAAATCGGGCCGGGAAGTACCGTCCGGGTCAGCGAGGGAGTTCCTTATGACACCTGGATTTCGCTTGGCAGAGCAAGTAACCCCGGACTTGCTCTTTCAGCGCTATTCGCGAGCACACTCCCTACGATTACTCATACAGTTATTCCATCAGCCACGCCGAAAGTAGCCAGACAAGCCTTCCCGATCACAGGAAATAGCACAATAACTCCTACGCCGAGCTATACTTTCACCATATATCCAACAGAGACCCCGACATCTACCCGCACAAAAAAACTTTTGCCACCCAATTTGCCTTCCCCAACTAACCCTTCGAATAGAGATCCTGCACCAACCGCAACTCCTACAGCCAAATTTCCCCCTATTCCAGCGGATACGTCTACTCCGAGCAAAACCCCAGCGCCTGGCGTTACAGTATATCCAACCTATGACACAACCCCGCTGCCAACCGATACCGATACACCCCAGCCGACTCCCACTCCACAGCCAACCTCTCCTCCAACACCGACAGATGAACCATCGCAGATCCCCACACCTCGGCATCCCCCCAAGAAGACTCCAACAGATACATTGGAACCCACGGCGACCGCGACCTTCCTATATACCCCTGTTCCAACAGACGTACCCATCCCCACGGAACCACTCATTCCTACAGAAACCTCCATTCCTGCCGAAACACAGGTTCCAACCGATGTTATTGCCTCGACTGTTGCGATCGCTCCCGGGGAGGTTGTCTTGACGCCGCCACTTCAGAGTAAGGCGACTTAGTCGCCTTTACGAGATTACTGGAATCAAAAAGCGCCGGGCTCCTAAAGAGGTGTTGCCCGATGGTTTTTGATATCCACCCAACATTATTATGCCTTCGGGGTTGACAAAAAACTAGCTAACCCGATGTGCAAGTTTAGTCGGTGACCAGACCGGCAAAAGTCAACGGATCTACCCCCTGTTGCTGGCAAAACAGAACGGCTAAGGCATGTCTCAATTTTTTTCTCCACCAGCGCGAGGTCAGGTGCCACACATCCCAGGCCCACACCCGCTTGATCTGAAACCGCTCGACCAGCTGGCCAAAGACGGTCTCAATCCGGTAGCGTTTGGCCACCAACCAGCGCGGTCCGCGGTACGGTTCGGTCTTGGCCACCCGGAAAAGGGCCAGCAGGGCCAAGCCCTGTTGCCACAACTGCTCGCGCAAGTCCGGTTTCCAGTCATTGCGGTCGCCCAAAGCCCAGCCCTGCACCTCCGCGAGCAGTTCTTCGGCCCCGACCGTATCGTGGAGATTGGCGGGGGCAACGCTCACCCCCACGATCACGCCCGGCCAGGCCACCCGCACATGGGCGCGCAGTCCATAATATTTCTGTTTGGCCACCTCGTCATACCCGTCTTTTCGGATAGGATCTATTAATGCGCTAATCTCGCTAACAACTGTGTGGATGAATGGGATTGGTAGTAATAATATAGACATTTTTGGGGACAAAGATAGCTGCATATTGGTAATATGGATGTTATCAAGGGGAGATTACCGGTAACCTCGCCGTTCATGAAAATCTGACATTAAATAGGTGGGACTTTTTTCAAGTATCTGTTTAACAGTTTATAAAAAGGAGGGTTATTTGAACACTACTGTGATTATCATCGTTGTTGTGGTATTGGTGATCATCGGCGTGATAATAGGTCTGATTTTTGCTCGCCGGAGACGCTCGGAGAGGCTCCAGGATCACTTCGGACCTGAGTATGATCACACGGTGCAGATCCTGGGTGACGAGAAGAAGGCCCAAACCGAGCTGGATGAACGCCAGAAGCATGTTGAGGCCTTGGATATTCG
>Ga0105104_10003693_pt1 | contig 10805 bp, 8 predicted proteins | sample PPLLaktember2015_3_FD_87034 | JGI IMG/M metagenome (GOLD analysis project Ga0105104, IMG submission 87034) | Freshwater sediment microbial communities from Prairie Pothole Lake near Jamestown, North Dakota, USA - PPLs Lake P7 Core (6) Depth... | ecosystem: Environmental > Aquatic > Freshwater >... | reverse complement strand
TGGCAGGAGTGATGCATGAAGATTAAATGAACCGAGTTTTGGAATAGTATATACTTCCCGCGGTAAAATCCGGAATGCCACCACTATTATAAGATCAGGATGAAGCCGCTTAGTTTCATCAACGAACGCTGGTTCGCTGAGTTTCTCCGGTTGAAGAACCGGAACCCGATGACGAACTGCAAATTCCTTAATCGGAGTAAACGAAATCTGTTGACCACGTCCTCTCGGTTTATCCGGTGCTGTTACAACAGCCGGGATTTCATAAGAGTGGTCCAGAAGTAAGCGAAGACTCGGAACCGCAAATTCCGGCGTACCCATAAAGAGGATTCGCATTTTTTTAATCCTCAGCAGCAGTTACCACCGGATAGTCGGGATCGACTTCTCCTTTTCGAATTTTTCTCAATTTAGGCAGCAGCATACTACGCTTTGCTCTTTTAACCCGATCTACGAAGAGAACACCATTAAGGTGATCATATTCATGAAGCACAACGCGCGCAAGCCATCCGTCAGCTAAAAGTTCCTGCACTTTGAATTCACTGTCACGAAAACGGATACGTACTTTTTCTGTCCGTTCAACCACACCGCGCACACCCGGCAGGCTCAAGCATCCTTCTTCCATCGATACCAGAGTATCTTCCTCATTTATAATTTCTGGATTTATTAAAGCAAGCGTTCGTGGAAGACCCGGTGAAGTCGGATGCGTAGAATCCTCCGCCTCACCTTCCGCATTTGGTTCGTTGACATCAGAAATATCTATTGTAATAACGCGCCGGAGATCACCGACCTGATTTGCCGCGAGACCGACTCCATTGGCTTTATGCATCGTCTCGAACATATCATAGATGAGCTTAATTACCGAATCATCCAGCTTTTCAACCGGCCTGGCCTTTTTCTTAAGAATTTCGGTGCCAAATAAATATATGGGAAGAATGGACATAGTTTTTTATATGCTGTTTTATTTTACTTTAGGTTTTAATCTACAATCCGCCGCGCACATTCATACCGCTTGTCATAATAACCGCTTTGAAGCGAAGATATTGTCACGCCGAGCGATACGCTCGCATGCGCAAACAGATCATCTCCTAGATATATACCGACGTGAGAAGCGCTCTCGCCCGTAGTATTAAAAAAAATCAAATCACCAAATTTTAATTCGCTCAATTTCACTGCTGTACCCACCTTAGATTGTTCGTAACTCGAGCGGGGAAGCGGAATACTCATGGAATTCTTATACACCATCATAGTATATCCCGAACAATCTATGCCATCAACGCTTGATCCGCCATGCACATACGATACACCCATATACTTGGAAATTTCCCGCATCATCTTGCTTTGGTCGAGCGGCTTTATAGCTTCGTTTTTTTCCTTTCGAAAGTCCCGGCCGCCCTTGGTTATATTTTCAATTTCTTTCTTTTCCGGTTTTTTGTCGGTCTCTTTAACTTCTTCTTCGGCTTCCTTAGATGAAAAACGTGGCCCTTGGTGCTGAGTTGCGGCAGAAGGAGTTTTTTTCTCTTTACTTTTGAATCGCGGCGATGATCCGCTGCAGCCTGCGAGCATAAAGGCCGTAAGAAGGATACCTATCACAAATAAAATGTGCCGGCTGCTCACGATGAAGAAAATGCTTTCGTTATTACAAAGCCCCGCATGCCGCGGGGCTTGCTTCGATAACGATACGATTTTTGGGTTCCTCCGATACGTTTTTCTTTAACCAAGATATGCGCGCAGCGCCTTGCTTCGAGATGCATGACGCAAACGGCGAATCGCCTTCTCTTTGATCTGCCGAACTCGTTCACGTGTTAAATTAAATTTTTCTCCTATTTCTTCCAATGTCAGCGAATGTTCAGAATCCAGGCCGAAGTACAACTTAATCACCTGCGCCTCGCGTTCGCTGAGTGTCGCCAATGCTCGTTTTACCTCGTTCTTCAACGATTCCTCTAAAAGTCCGGAGTCCGGTGTCGGCTGACGATTATCTTGAATAACATCAAGCAGCCGGTTGTCCTCGCCTTGCGCAAACGGCGCATCCATTGATAAGTGCCTGCCGGAAATCTTGAGAGTATCGGAAACTTCAAAGAGCGACATATCCAGTTCTTCTGCCAGTTCGCTTGTGCTGGGTTCGCGCTCAAATTCCTGTTCCAGCGTACTGAATGCTTTGCCGATCTTATTGAGTGCGCCTACACGGTTCAACGGTAAACGTACGATTCGGGATTGTTCAGCCAGCGCCTGCAGGATAGATTGACGAATCCACCATACCGCATATGAAATGAATTTAAATCCGCGTGTCTCGTCAAAACGTTTTGCTGCTTTGATCAATCCAAGGTTGCCTTCATTAATTAAATCGCCTAGCGATAAACCCTGGTTCTGATACTGTTTTGCTACACTTACCACGAAACGCAAATTCGCTTTCGTCAGTTTCTCCAGTGCTTTTTGATCTCCTTTTTTTATACGCCGGGCGAGGTCAATTTCTTCCTGCGGCACCAATAATTCGACTTTACCAATTTCCTGAAGATATTTATCAAGCGATTGGCTTTCACGATTTGTATATTGTTTGCTTATTTTCACCATTGACTCTTTATCAAAATTCAACTCTTGTTGCCCGTAGGATTGCTACGGGATTTCCAGCAGATTGTTCCACCGCTATATTATAACAAGACAAGGAGTGCGGAAAGTTCTCATTAACAGGAAACAACTTTCCAAATTCCTCATACTTTTCGAAATTATCTCATTTCAGACCTGATTATTAGACTCCGTAACCCGTATTTTGTTTCCTGTCTCAATATCTAGAAAATTTCTCCTAAGAAGCTCTGTCCAGCCAATAAATGAGCTTCTCCGGCGCCAAAAAATTCCGCCGCAGTTTTCCCGACATCCGCAAACGAGCGGCGAATTCCGAGATTTACATTCTTTTTCCCGGAAGTACTGGCACAAAGCAGAGGAACGTACTCCCGCGTATGATCCGTACTTTGATCTGTCGGGTCATTCCCATGATCGGCAGTGATAACAAGTAAATCACCATCACTGATACATGTCCGGATATCCGGAAGCTTTTTATCGAATTCCTCTAGTGCATTCGCATATCCTTTTGCGTCTTGCCGATGGCCGTACAACATGTCGAAATCTACAAGATTTGCCATCAGGAATCCCGATCCCATCGTTTTGGCTGTTCTAATAATTTCCTCTATAGTTTCCGCATTCGATTTTGTATGCAACTTATCCTGCAACCCGCAACCGCAGAATAAATCATCTATCTTCCCGATACCCACCGTTTTGATATTATCTTCCGATAAAATATCCAGGATCGTTTTTGCCGGAGGTTTAACCGCATAATCGCGCCGATTCTGTGTACGTATATATTTTTTATTTTTACCGATAAAGGGGCGTGCTATCACACGACCCACACGATGTTCATTTACCAGTACTCGGTCCCGCGTAATTTTGCAAATTTCATAAAGACGCTCAAGCGGAATAACATCCTGATGCGCTGCAATCTGGAACACCGAGTCACCCGATGTATATATAATGGGAAAACCGGTCCGCACGTGCTCATCACCCAATTCATCAATGATCTCCGTTCCTGACGCAGGTTTGTTCCCCAAATATCCGCTGCATCCCGTAATTCGAAGAAATGTTTCTAATACACTTACTGGAAAACCCTTGGGATACAGTGGGAATTTTTGCTGCGTGATAATACCTGCTATCTCCCAATGACCTATAGTGCTATCCTTGCCTTCCGATGCTTCCGCCATTTTTCCGTAACAACCGGATGCCTTATCAATTCTTGCAACGCCTTTGATGTCAGTTAAATTACCAATTCCTAAGGAAGCAAGGTTGGGTAATTGCAGGCCGCCGACTGTTTTCGCAATGTTCGAAATTGTATCGGCTCCCCGGTCTCCATATATATCCGCATCCGGTAATTCGCCGACGCCAACGCTGTCAAGAACAATAAGTATCAGTTTTTTCTGTTTCAATGCAAACCGGAATATGCATTGCGAGGACTGCTAATTTTCTAGTTATCCTAGAATTTGTTTTTCATTGCACTTACATATTTGGATATGCTGCCGATTGAACCGGTAGGAACCATGCGCTGAACGTACCGATTGTACGTAGAGCGTCGGTGTTCTTACCGAGCCGCACTTCGGACATTTTACGCCTTTTTCCTGCCCGGCTTTTTTTGCCTTTTCTGCAAAGTCAGTTTGTTTTGCCATTTAAATCTCCAGAAGAAATTATTTACCTTGTTATTATCTAATACACTCGTATAATATTACCGCCTGCTTCAATAGCTTTTTGAAGAACCCGGTTTGTATTCTCAAGCAAATCAACATCGGATGACTCATCGGCTGCTCCGGCGACACCAACGCTGATTGTGACGGAAAAACTTTTATTTTCGATATTCAGAATATTGCTGGCAACGTTTTTTCTGATCTTTTCTGCCCATAACGATGCTTCGTTGGAGGTCGTATTCACAAGTAGAATGACAAAGCAATTAAAATCAAACCTGCCGACAATATCGTAGGGGCGGATGGAAACTTTTATCATTCGTCCGACATTTTGCAGAATAAAATCAAAGGCTTCTCTGCCATAACGCGAGATATGATCGTCCATTCGGTCAATGGAAACCATTACCAAAGATAAATCGTTAGAAAAATCGCTCGCACGCTGCACTTCTTCGTGCAAACGGCTCATAAAACTCTTACGAGTCGAGACACCAGTCGTTTCATCAAGCGAAACATAATTATCCATAACTTCCGTGAGGCTTAAAATTTCCAATGCCCACGATGAAGTTTCGGCAAGCTTTTGCACCAGCTTTACATCAGCGTCCGAATACGTCTTCGGATCCTTGCTTTCTATCACCAGGGCGCCATAGCAGCGATTCAATGAATTTAAAGGTATAATAACCAAAGCACCTTTCGATTCGCATCGTTCAGCCTGGTAAAACCGCATCTGCTCAGCAGTTGATAAATCATCGATGATCTTAGGAACACATTTTTGTACGACTTCAATAACCAGGCTATGTTGAGGATCCAGCTCGCTCATGAGCGGAACATACGGATCATTCATGCGGTTCAGGAGGTTGTGAACAATCCATGATTTCTTGCTGTCGTCAAATAAAACGACGGCAATATAATCCCATGGAACAAGCCGCGATGTCTCCTCGGCAAGCGACCGCGTAATAGAATGAGCTCCAAAGTCAATGCTCAATTGCTCGCGCACCCGGCTGATCGAACGCAGCACTTCAGAATCCAGCAACAGATCGTACTTTGACGTATAACTGCGGATAAGCGTCGAAATTAGTTTTGCAATCTGTGCCAGAGAAGTTATAGTCTCGTTTCCATACGCGTCTGCATCCAGACAATCCAGGGCAAGAACTGCTACCGGATCCTGCGATTGGATCCCGCTAAAGAATATCGGAACACCTACAAAAGTTTTTATTGGATCTATTGCACTGTAATACGGCACCATATCGGCCTGACCGAGCGTGTCCACAAAATTGACAATCTGCGGTTTTCCATTTACTGCGATTTGACTGACGACATCGGAACCGATCGGCAATCGTCTGTTTGTCATAAATTTATCGCTGTCTGTCGAATGCCCTTCGAGAACTAATTGTTGTCTCTCCCTATTTATCCAAAAAAGAGCGACTGTATGTGCAAAATGAACATCCTTCACGACGCTCAATACTCTCTGAATTAACGTATTGAATTCCGTTCTCGGACCTTCCTCTGCACCTTTTCCAGTTCCAGGGGTTTCTATAAACTCATTAAACTCAAACACTGTAAAGGTCGTTTTTTCCGAATCCTTTTTTTCCGATACCATATTTTCTTGATCTTTATCTATCGGTTGTGATCGTTCCGGCTCGTCGATAAAATCAACTTGGTATTGTTTACCGCTGACTTGAAGATCATCAAATACAAGTTTCTTCATCCGAATACTAGAGTCCTCTGATGCGAAAGAATTCTGATCCTCATCTTTAGATTGAGCGATAGAACCTTTGCGTTTGCCTGCCTTGACAATCACGAAAGCGATCGATGCAGCAGACAACAATAAGAGTACTATCTTCACCAATGCAGCTGAGAAGACAAGTCCCCCTAAAAATGAAATGACGCCCCCCACTACAATCAATTCTTCTCCTAACGTTAATGCACGCATCCAGGAAAAGAATGTATTGAACTTCCGGGCGTCAGTCATTGAGTCTCGAGAATCTATAGTTGCCCTCAAATTTCATTAAATTTACCTGTTTTGTGCTGAAAAGTCAACAAATCATATATATATTAATTTTTTCTAACTTAATGCAGCCGTCCGGATGCTTTTTTGAGATTACATTCGCCAATTGCTTGCGGCAGTATTTTTTTTTGTATACCTTTTTGCCATTGAATCATTTTAGCTTTATCTCTCTTGATTGGAAGTGCTCATGAAAGCTGTCATCATGGCTGGCGGGTTTGGCACACGTTTACGGCCCCTTACCAGCGACATACCAAAACCGATGGTTCCTATGGTCAATAAGCCTATTATGGAGCACATTGTTGATCTGCTTAAATCACACGGCTTGAAAGATATCGTCTCCACGCTCTTCTTTCAACCGGATGCCATCACAGGTTATTTCGGAGACGGCAGCGCCTTCGGCGTCAATATGCAGTATCGTAAAGCGGAAGCAGATTATGGTACAGCGGGAAGCGTCCGTAATGCAAAGGACTTTCTAGACGAGCGTTTTCTGATAATTAGCGGAGATGTTCTTACAGATTTTGATTTAACGGCCGCTATTCGCTTCCACGAAGAAAGAAAAGCAAAAGCTACATTGCTGCTTACCCGGGTAACAAATCCGCTCCAATATGGAGTTGTTTTAACAAAAGAAAACGGAAAAATTGCCCGTTTCCTTGAAAAACCATCTTGGGGAGAAGTATTCAGCGATACAATCAATACGGGAATTTATATAATAGAGCCTGAGGTACTGGATCTCATTCCTGAAAAACAGGAATTCGACTTTAGTAAAAATCTATTTCCCATCCTACTAAAACGAGATCTTGGCCTCTTTGGTTATATCGCTAAAGGGTACTGGAAGGATATCGGCAGCCTAAACGAATACCAGGATGCACACATGGATGCCCTGCGCGGCGATATAAAACTGCATGTTGTGGGAACAAAGAAGGAAAATCTAATCATAGGCGAAAACACAATAGTCGAAGCCGATCCGCGTCATCTTACCGGAACTATTATCATCGGAAAGAACTGCCGTATACATAATGGAGTAGTTATCAGTAATTCCGTTATCGGCGACAATTGTGAAATTTTTCCCGGCACCGTAATTCGAAATTCAATCATTTGGAATGAATCGAAAATCGACTCACGCTCAGAATTATCTATGGATGTAATTGGATCCAAATGTACCATTAATGAAGATGTTACAATTCTTGAGAATGTTTTCATCGGCGGTTCATGCACTATTGGAAAGCGCAGCAAGCTGCTCTCAAATATTAAAATTTGGCCCAACAAAAACATCGAAGAAGGTTCTATCGTAACACGCAGTCTGGTGTGGGAAGATAAATGGCTGCGAGAACTTTTTACAGACGCCCGCGTCACCGGTCTTTCCAATATAGAAATCAGTCCGGAATTCGGCGCTAAATTGGGAGCTGCATTTGGAGCGCTTGTCGGAGCGGGTTCTACTGTTGTCACAAGCCGTGATTCGGATAATGTATCCCGGATGATAAGCCGTGCGATTATGTCCGGCCTCATGTCCGCCGGAGTTCACTGTATAGATTTACGTACTACTTCAATTCCGATCGTCCGGTACGAATTGCAGACCGGAAAAGAACGCGGCGGCATTCATGTCCGTAAATCTCCATTCGATAGAAATAGTTCCGACATCATTTTCTTCGACCAGCAGGGAAAGGACCTGCCGTCGTCCAAGACAAAATCCATGGAACGGCTGTTTTTCGGTGAAGACTTTAACCGGGCCCATCACAGCCAGGTTGGTTCAATTTCATTCCCTGAACGTACGACAGAAAGTTATATTCAGCGTGGCCTGGAAACACTCAACATCGACGCTATTCAATCTGCAGGCTTGAAACTGGTTATTGATTATTCGAACGGAATCGCTTCTACTATTTACCCGAATATACTCGGCAATATGAACGTTCAAGTGGTTGCCCTCAATGCATATCTCGACAGCCGAAAAATTACAAGGACAAAAGAAGAATTTGAAGAATCATTGCGTCAACTGTCATATGTTGTAACTTCATTGAAATATGATATCGGATGCATGTTTGATGCCGGAGCGGAAAAGATTTTTATTATCGATGAGCACGGGAATCTCATCGACAACGACCGTTTGCTGACGCTGATGTTAAAATTCCTGGTTCTCTCTCAAAAAGATATTACAAAAGTCGCAGTACCAATTTCAGCAAGCGGGGAAATCGATCTCATTGCAGAAGAGTTCCATTTAGAAGTCGTTAAGACACGCGACAGCCATCTTGCTCTGATGAACGCCGCAACAGACAAACAGATCAAATTCGTTGGCGGAACAAAAGGCGGATTTATCTTCAACGAGTTCCTTTTTGCTTCTGATGGGATGTATTCTATTTCAAAGCTACTTGAATGCATCGCAAAAACAAAAAAACGGATCGGTCAGCTCGATAAAGAAACGCCGCGGCTGCATTTCGTCAAAAGAAATATATCATGCCCATGGCATACAAAAGGACGTATTTTACGCAAACTTACGGAACAGTCGGAGCAAATTCCCCGGGATCTAATTGAAGGAATTAAGCTCTATCCTCCCAATCTCGGCGAGCATACGTCAATTTTACTGAATCCGGATAGTGCCCGGCCAATGTTTCATATTAACGCAGAATCGAGCGATGCAGCCGTAGCCGAACGTCTTGTAAATGAATATGAAGCCCTTATTCAGCAATGGATTGTAGGCGGACAGCGGGAGGATATGTAATTTAATTTGTATTTTGACAGAAATTCTGCAATCTTTAATAGTTCACATCCGATTTCAAGTGAACACTAGCATTCTTTATGCAGTTGTGGCAATTTGGAGAATTGAATGAAAATTACCGACATATTAAACGAATCGGTTGTTCGAACGAATCTTCCCGGCGCGACAAAGGAAGATGTAATTAATGGAATGATCGAACTTGCCGGCTCTCAGAAACAAGTTACCGACAAAGAACGCATGCGAACGGCGATTTTTGACCGGGAAAAAATTATGTCCACCGGAGTCGGGTCGGGATTTGCAATCCCGCACGGGAAAACAGACTCTGTGAGCGATATCGTGGCGGCATTTGCCGTCACAGCACAGCCCATCGATTATCAATCCTTAGATGACCAACCCGTACGGCTGATGTTCCTCCTTGTGGGACGCGACAATATGGTGGGACCGCATATAAAGCTTCTGAGCCGCATTTCTCGTCTAATGAACAGAGAAGATTTTCGCAAACAACTCCTCGAAGCTGAAACACCTAAAGATATCCTGGAAATCTTTCGACAGGAAGAAGACTCAAATACTGAGGGATAGCTTCGCCGGCGTGCATTCATTTCATATCAATACCCTGCTAATGAAAAACATTTAACACTGCAGGAAGGGCTGCATATTTTAAAATTTCGTACTATAAAAGGCACAAAAGATATCCTGCCGGATGAAGTCGCCGGCTGGCAGTATGTGGAATCGACTGTCCGCCGCGTGATGCAGGACTTCAACTACAGGGAAATCCGGACTCCTGCATTCGAACAAACCGGTTTATTCGCCCGTAGTATCGGCGAACTGACGGATATTGTTAGTAAAGAGATGTACACCTTTCTCGATAGAAGCGAAGAAAGCATCACTTTACGGCCGGAAGGGACTGCGGCGGCATTGCGCGCTTATATTCAAAACAATCTGGGGGAACAATCTCTGCTGACTAAATTGTATTATATCGGACCGATGTTCCGGCAGGAGCGCCCGCAAGCCGGACGTCTGCGGCAATTCCATCAATTCGGCGCAGAAGCTCTCGGCGCATCTTCTCCGCTGCTGGATGTCGAAATGATGATATTACCTCTAGAAATCTATAAACAACTCGGTATAGATCGCTTTTCTCTTAAAATAAATTCGGTAGGCTGCGAGAAATGCCGCCCTGCGTATAAAAAACTTTTACAAACGGAACTCCGTAAAGTGTCATCTCAGCTTTCATCGGATAGTCAGGCGCGAATTGATCAAAATCCGCTTCGCGTACTCGACTCCAAAGATGAAAAAGACCGCGAACTAACGGATAATATGCCTCTAATGCATAGACATCTCTGCGATGAATGCGCTTCGCAATTTGCATCAGTTCAATCGCTGCTTAATTCACTTGCTATTACGTATGAAGTGGATGGAAGGCTCGTTCGTGGGTTGGATTATTATACAAAGACCGCCTTTGAAATAACAAGTACTGCGCTCGGATCACAGGATGCTCTTGCAGGAGGAGGCAGGTACGATTTACTTGTTGAAGAACTTGGCGGCAAATCTACGCCTGGTGTCGGATTCGCTGCAGGAATTGAACGACTTTTGATGGTCCTCTCCAAACTTGGAAAAAACGAACAAAAACAATCTGCTCCGGTTCTTTACTTCGTCGGATTGGATGAGCCGGCTCGAATATGGGCTTTTTTGAAAGCAAGCGAGCTGCGCCGGAAAGGAATTTGTGCAGAAATTGACTATCTCGGGCGGAGTATAAAGTCCCAAATGAGAGAGGCAAATCGGCAATCAGCACAATATGTTATTGTAGTCGGTGAGCAGGAGCTGAAAACCAAAACTGCAAAATTGAAAAACATGCGCACCGGCGAGGAAACCGCAACCT
>Ga0105104_10003691_pt1 | contig 10808 bp, 10 predicted proteins | sample PPLLaktember2015_3_FD_87034 | JGI IMG/M metagenome (GOLD analysis project Ga0105104, IMG submission 87034) | Freshwater sediment microbial communities from Prairie Pothole Lake near Jamestown, North Dakota, USA - PPLs Lake P7 Core (6) Depth... | ecosystem: Environmental > Aquatic > Freshwater >... | reverse complement strand
TTCAAGAAATGGATTGTTGAAGGTATCCATATAAAACTTGGTGCTCCCCATTGCCACTTGAACCCGAACGATCGATCCAAGGAAGGTAATATTCTCGATCACCGCATCGATCACATTCGCTTTCTTTTGCTCGGAGGCAAAGCTGAACCGTTCAGGTCGGATGGCAACCATTGCCTTATCCCCAGCCTTTTTCGCCTCCAGCCCTTGGGCTGCCTGAAGCTGGACGCCATCGACTCGCAGCGTATTTGCCTTTGGGTCGATTACCTCTGCTTCGACGGCATTTAAGGTGCCTACGAAATTCGCGACAAATGCTGTTTGGGGAAAGTTATATATTTCAAACGGTGTGCCCACCTGTTCCATCATCCCCTCGTACATCACAACCACGCGATCCGAGATGGATAAAGCTTCTTCCTGGTCATGCGTAACGTAAATGGCTGTAATTCCAAGCTTTCGCTGAATTGAGCGAATCTCGGAACGTAACGAGACACGGATTTTCGCGTCCAGTGCAGAGAGCGGCTCATCCAGGAGCAGCACTGCGGGCCGCAGCGCCAGAGCACGAGCCAATGCCACTCGTTGTTGCTGGCCACCTGAGAGTTGATACGGATAGCGGTCGCCATAGCCAGGCATGTTGATCAACTCCAACATCTCGGCTACGCGCTTTTTTATCTCCTCAGGTTGTTTTTTTGCCACCTTAAGGCCAAAACCGATGTTGCCTGACACTGTCATATTGGGAAAGAGCGCATATGCCTGAAACACCATACCGACATCCCGTTGATTAGGCGGTGTTTTGGTTATATCTTCACCGTTAATCACAATTCTTCCGCTCGTGGGGACTTCAAAACCAGCGACCATGCGGAGAGTTGTGGTTTTTCCACATCCGCTTGGCCCCAGGAAAGAAACCAGCTCCCCTTTAACAATAACAAGGTTAAAATCTTTGACGGCATCGGTTGAGCCAAACGTTTTGCTCACGTTGTTAATCTGTAGAAATGTCATGATGTCCTCACCAATTTTAGTGTGCACCGGCAATCTGTTCTTGCCCGGTACCCCGCCCGACCCATTGCAACAGACCAATCGAACCCCAGGTCAGCAGGAAGCTGACTAACGAGAGAGCCTGTGGAGTATAGGCGCGCATGGCGCCAATTTCTTCCATATAAGGACCAAACGCAGGCCAGGCCAGAAGCGATGCAAATGTAAACTCACCCATGACAATAGCAAAGGTCAAAAACACTCCACTTAAAATAGCTGTGCGAAGATTGGGAAAGATTACCTGTAATAGGATCACACGCCAACCCGCGCCCAGGCTAAGGGCCGCCTCAGTCAAGGTGCGCACATCAATGGCGCGCAATCCAGTATCGACAGCCCGGTACATATAAGGCAAAGATAGGATTACATAGCCTGCCACCAACAGGATTGGTGTGCTTGTAAGCACCAGGATAGGCATTCCAAATAATTTAAGCCCACCTCCATAAAGGCGACTCATGCCAAAGACGAGCACAACGGCTGGCACAACGAACGGCATCAGCGTCACAAACTCTACCCAGGGACGAGCCTTGCGCATGCGCCAATGCACCCAGTATGCAGTTGGCACGACTAAAAGTAGACTAACCAGAATGGTCAACAATGACCAGGCAAATGAGAAACCAAAATTTAGATAGAATCTTGGATCTGCAAAAGCCTGCCTGTAAGCTTCGAAGGTGTAGCGGTCCTTGATCATGCGCATACTGAATTCAAAGGTAGCGAATAATGGCAGGAAGAAGTAGACGAAGCCAATGAGTAGAATAACCCAGGCCCAGATATTTTTCCCTTTCATCGTGTCCACCTCGCCGCTCTTCGTTGCATGCTAATGTAACCAAGCATGCTGACACCCATGATAATGATCATTCCTAATGCCAGGGCGTTCCCCAAGCCTGGATTAAAAAGCACGTCACCTTGCATCTGGGCGCCGATCAGGATAGGAACAAGGTTGATGAAACTGCCTGAAAAGGCATAGGCGGTAGCGTACGCGCCAAAGGCATTCCCAAATAACAGGATGGTCGTTCCCAACAGGGAAGGGAGCAAAATTGGGAAGGCGACATAGCGCCAATAGTGCCAGCTCGTGCCGCCCAGGTTTTCACATGCTTCACGCCATTCGCGTCTCAGGCCATCCAGGGCTGGCGCCATGATCAACACCATAAGCGGAAATTGGAAATACATATATACGATGCTTAACCCAGTAATCGTGTATATGCTAAACCCTTGTGCGTGGATGTCTACACCGGTAATACCCTCAATCCAGCGAGTCACCAGGCCGGCATTTCCCATTGTGGCAATGAAGGCAAATGCCAGTGGAACACCGGCAAAGTTAGAAGCCACACCGGAAAATGTAACCATAAAAGTGCGCAATGCTCTGGGTAAACCACCCAAGACAACTGCATAAGCCAACAGAAACCCAAATACTGCGCCTCCGATGGCTGTAATCAAGCTGATGCTCAGACTGGATTTATATGCGTTGACAAAATCTCTAACAGTAAAGATCGCAATGATATTCTCGAACGTGAAGCTCCCATCGACCGCTTCAAAGCTGCGAAAGAAAATTGATATCGATGGCAAAACCAGGAACATTAGAGCGAACAGGAAAAATGGTACCAGCGCCAGCCAATCAAGAATGGCATTAAGGCGAGGGCGCGCCTTCGGCGCGCCCCCATTTGGTTGAGTTGTGTGTGCTTCTTTTACGGGACCCACTGCAACTTACTCCTACTCACCAAAGACGACACTGCGCCAGTTCTCGGTGATGTAAGTAGTGGCAGCCTGTAGTTCTTCGACCGTGAGGAAGGTCGCATTTGCATAGGATTCAGCAGGCGGCAGTTTGGCAGCCAGATCAGCAGGAATAACCCCGCGTTTGGCCATATCATTGAAACGAATGGGGTGAGCATAACCCTTCAGATAGAGTAATTGGCCTTCGTCTGACATGACGAATTCCCACCACAGACGGGCTGCGTAGGGATGAGGAGCATAAGCGCTAATTCCACCAGCATATGGACCAGCAATCACGCCAGTCTTCGGGACGACAATCTCGATTTCCGGGTTGCCCGCCAGAGAGTCTCGGTTCGCCAGCGCCAGGTAGTCCCATTCTATGACGAGCGGTGTTTCACCTTGAGCGATCTTGCCCTGATCAGCGATGACCGGGATGAAGTTGCCAGCGTCGTTCACTTCCTTCCAGAACTGCAGTCCCATCTCAGCAGCTTTGGTCTTATCGCCACCAGCGCGGGAGAGGCCAGCAGCATAGACAGTCATGACGGACTGGTTGGATTTGAGCACGTCACCGGCCATGGCAACCTTGCCCTTGTATTCCGGCTTGAGCAAGTCTTCCCAATCCTGGGGGGAATTTTCGATCGCGGGTTTGGAAACTTCAAAGGCCAGCGCACCATAGTATTCAGCCCACCAATAACCATCCGGGTCTTTCATCTCGATGGAATCCCAGGTGGCAACCTTGTATTTCGCTACCAGGCCCTTAGCCATTGCATTCGCAGTGTGGCCTACGCCAACATCAATCACATCCGGCGCCTGTGGACCCTTGCTGTCCTTGTTGGCTTCGATGGCTGCCAGTTCATCTGCAGACCCGGCATCGGGATTTAGTTCGTTTACAGTCAGGCCGTATTTGGTTTTAAAAGTCTCGATAATCTCGCCATAGTTAGCCCAGTCATGCGGCAGCGCAATGGTCGTCAACTGGCCCTCGGTCTTGGCTGCGGCGATCAAGTCATCCAGCGGAATAGCGTTGCCGCTGGTCAAATCCGGCATGTTAGCGGCAGGTTCTGCAGCTCCCGGCGCACAAGCTGCAAGCAGTGCTGATGCCCCAGCAACAGCACTTACCTTCAGAAAATCACGACGAGTGACGTTTTCTGTCGAGCGTTTAACAGATGACATTTTTCTCTCCTTTGTCGTTCGCGCAATATTGAATTTTAGAAATGGGTTGTTGCCATCAAACACGGAGTATGCAGTCTAATTTCACCTCCAATCATAAATTGTTTGATACTTTCTCCAAGTCCCCCCAAGAGCTTCCCTGATCACGAAAACCTATCAAAAAAATGGACCGATAGTTTGCAATCATAACCCATTTTAGCATTTAAAAATTACAAAGTCAATTAATTTCCGTCAGAATCTTTCAGGAATTTTCAAAGTTGTGCTCTGAACATTTTATATTTTGCCCAAAGCAAAAAAAGTCCTTAGATTGGGCAATCAAATTTTTGTCAGCACAACGTAGATTCCCGCAGACAACAGCGCCGTCGCCGGAATGGTGACGATCCATGCTGTGACGATATCCCCTGCCACACTCCAGCGCACCTTGCCCAGGCGCTCCGACGAGCCAACGCCGATGATAGCGGAACTAACCACCTGTGTGGTACTGACAGGACCGCCGACCAGGGAAGCCGTCAGGATTACGAGTACTGAAGTCAACTGTGTGCCAAAGCTGTGCACCGGTCGGATTTTATAGAATTTTCCGCCCAAGGTTCGGATCAAGCGCCATCCACCCAGGCTTGTCCCCAATGCAATGGCTCCCGCGCTGGCAGCGATCACCCAGAAAGGAACTTTGAATTCCGGCAAGACACCGCCAATCACCAGACTGAGCGTGATCACGCCCATCGTCTTCTGCCCATCGTTGGTGCCATGGCTGAGAGCCATTCCCACCGCAGTCAACAATTGTGCACGTTTGAAAAAGTCATTGATGCTCGGAGTTGCCCCACGCACCAAAAAGAGAATGACGCGCATAAGCACAAATCCGACAACAAACCCGATGATTGGAGATGTGAACAGAGCGATTAGAACCTTCTCAAGGCCGCTCACTTTGATAGCGCCAAATCCCGCCCCCACTGCTACAGCCCCAACCAGTCCACCGATCAAAGCGTGCGAAGAACTGCTGGGTATCCCCAAGAACCATGTCACCACATTCCAGGTGATTGCGCTAATCAGGCAAGCAGTAATGACGTGCATGGTCAACGTGCCGGATTGTGCAACTTCGTCACCGATGGTCTTCGCTACCGCCACCCCGAACAAGAACGGGCCGGCGAACTCGGCAATAGCGGTAATGATCAGCGCCGTCTCGGGACGGAAAGCGCGTGAAGAGATCATCGTCGCCACAATATTGCTGGAATCATGTATTCCATTCAGAAAATCAAACAACAATGCCAGGGCAATGACAACGATCAGTTCGCTGGGCATTTGGCGGCTAAGTCTTCTTGACCACAATATCAGAGATAACGTTGGCGGCCTCATCCCCCCGGTCGGCTGCATTGCTTAGATGGCGGTATACTTCTCGCTTCTTGAGCATTTCAACCACGTGCTCAACGTTGTCCGCACGGTCGAAAAGATCGGCAATCGCCTCCCGGTAGACCGCCTCAACGCGGTTCTCCAGGGCTTTGGCGCGCTGGGCGTGATCTATTGCTACCTTTGGGTGTTTGGGTAAGCGCTGAACCGCCAGATAGATCTCATACGCCGCATCCTTTAATAAGGATGCAATTCGTTGCATAAAAGGTGTCGGAACAACCTCCAATATCACCATCTCGTTAACTGTGGTATAGGCATAGTCCAAAACATCATCGATCGAGCGCGAGAGAGCGAAAATATCCTCCCTGTCAAACGGCGTGATAAAAGTGCGGTTGAGTTCATCAATCAGAATACGCCGCACTTCGTCAGCTTCACTTTCCTTGAGAGAGAGCTGCTCTGCCAGTTCCGGTTGAGGATCAGCAAGATGCTTCTCCAGGATTTGTAAACCATGATAAGTTATCTCAGCTTGTTGAACGATCAAATTATGAAAAACTTCTTCCCTCTTTTTGAAAAACCCAAACATAATTACTTCTCCATTACCAAGTAGGTAGCAATCTTATCATAAATTGATTATTACACTCTCGACGAGTGGCAGGTCTCATTAGTACTCAACATGCAATATCGCTTTATAGGGTTCTCCAGGATTTGCCGCCGTAGGCCCCGCCGCGCTTTGGCGGTGTGAAAGGGGGTCGGATTTGGAGGTGCGAGCGTGCGTACGCACGCTCGCACCTCCAAATCCGGGTATCTACCACGGAATTTCCCAAAGAACCCTTTATAGAAGTCGATTGGCAATCTGGAATACCCAGTATAATGATTCTTCACTTTGCAAAAAAACAAAAACCTCCCCAATCGAGGATGTGAAGGGGTGGCTGATAGGATTCGAACCCATAGCATCCCTCGATGGGACAACAACACATACAAAAACCTCCCCAATCGGGGAGGTGAAGGGGTGGCTGATGGGTTTCGAACCCATAGCATCCCTCGATGGGACAACAACACATACAAAAACCTCCCCAATCGGGGAGGTGAAGGGGTGGCTGATGGGTTTCGAACCCACAACATCCACATCCACAGTGTGGCGCTCTGCCGTTGAGCTACAGCCACCAAGCGAGTGCGGATTATACCATCAGGACAGACGACCCGCAAGGATGCCGCGAATGAGATCCACAACCGCATCTTGCGGGACCACGGTCTGTTCGCCGCTTGTCAGGTTTTTGACCGTGACCTGGGCTTTTTCCGCTTCGTCGGGACCCAGCACCAGTGTGACCTTGGCACCAATCCGGTCGGCGTACCTGAATTGTTTACCTAATTTTGCTGCTTCGGGATAGACTACCACCTTCAAGCCTTCTTCGCGCAGTTTTGTAGCCAGCCGGAGCGAAGCCAGTTGGCGTTCCTCATCGAAAACCGTCACCAGAACGGGGGCAGGATTGATGTCCAGGTCTTTGGGAAGCAAACCGTATTTTTCCAGCAGCAATGTAATGACCACATCGCCCATGGCAAAGCCTACGGCAGGCAAGGAATCCCCGCCTACATCGGACAACAGGTTGTCATAGCGCCCGCCGCCCAGGATGGAACGCCGGATCTCTCCACCCACCTCCCAGGCCTCGAATACTGTACCGGTGTAGTACAGCAGGCCACGCATGATCGAAGGGTCGAACTTCACGAAATGACCCAGACCCAGAGCATCGATGGCTTTATAGAAACGTACCTGTTGGGGAGATTGCTTCCACAACTCCTGGTCATCCAGCATGGCTTTGAAATTTTCTAATTGAGAGTCGGACAGACCAATTTCTATACCGTATGCTTCCCATTCGGCCGGCGACATTTTTTCGCGACGGTCGATCCAAGATGAGACCACCGGGCGTATTTCTTTTTCGACATTGAACTTGTCGAACTGTGAGTTGATCAAGCGACGGTCATTGACCAGGATCATGACCTCATTAGGCGTCAACCCTACGCGCTGGAAGAAAGTCGCCAGCACAGCCACATTTTCGGCGTCTGCTTCGGGTGTGTCCGGGCCGAGCATGTCCACATTCCACTGGAAGAACTCGCGCGTGCGTCCCTTTTGCGGGCTTTCATAACGCCAGAAAGGCCCGAACGACCACCAGCGCAACGGGAAGGTCAGTTGCTGTTGCTTCTGAGCGATCAAGCGCGCCAGGGATGGGGTCAACTCTGGGCGCAGGGTGATCTCGTTTCCGCCGCGGTCTTTGAAAACGTAGGACTGCTCCTTGACCAGCTCCTCGCCCGATTTGGCGGCGTACAGGTCGAGGGACTCGAGAAGAGGCGCTTCCCATTCCTGATATCCGAAAGATTCGGCCACTTCCCTGACCGTCCTATACAGCCATGTGCGGACCGCCATCTGCTCTGGGTAAAAATCACGCGTACCTTTGACTGACGGAATGACGTTTTTCATAACCATTTCCAAATCCAAAAAGTAGGGCGAGATAATATCTCGCCGCTGCATCATTTTAACATAAGATATTAAACATTATGTCATTCTGAGCTCGAAGGGGCGAAGTATCCCCGCGCATCGCGCAGGAGACCCTTCACTTCGTTCAGGGTGACAATTATGAACCAAAATTCAGACCTTGAATTATGGGTTTCGAGCGGCTATAATCCCCCCATTCAACATTAGGAGCGAGACACACATGGAAATTAATTATCAGGAAACCAGCAAGGATCTTCTGGTGCGAATCGACATCCACGCCAAGTACGGCGCAGCGAACATCGACCAGTGGACGGTTGATCTGCTCAAGCCCCAACCCGGCTACCAGATCCTGGACGTTGGCTGCGGCTCCGGAAAGCAGTGCTTCCTTTACAATGATTATGCCAGGGGACAGGCCGAGCTCACCGGCGGTGACTTCTCGGAAGAATTGCTGGACAAGGCCCGCGCCGAGAACGCAAAGCGTGGTACGGACATCAATTTCATGTTCCTGGACTTTAACAAGCGTTTTCCCTTTGAAGATAACCAGTTTGACCTGCTCTCATCTGCGTTCGCGATCTACTACGCCTCAGACCTGGACTTTACGTTTGGAGAGGCGCACCGGGTGCTCCGTCCCGGCGGACGGCTGTTCGTGACCGGCCCGCTGCCGGATAACAAGCAGATGTTCTACGACATCATCAAGGAAGCCACCAACAGGCCGATCCCGCCTATGCCCGGTTCCAGCCGCTTCAAAGGCGATATTTTCAGAACGATCGAAAGGATTTTCGCGAAGACCGAGCTACATGTTTTTGAAAACCCGCTGACTTTCCCGGAAGTCCAGCCTTTTATGGACTATGTGCGCGCGTCGCTATCAGAAGACCGCAAGCTGTGGACCAGCATGTTCAATAACAAGGACGAGTACGAAGCGCTGATTCATAGCATCGAAGCAGTAGCAACCCGCTGGTTCGAACGAGACGGGAAGCTGGTGATGACCAAAGTTGTCGGTGGCATCCTGGCGACAAGGTAAATTTTGTCATTCTGAACGAAGGGAAGAATCCCCGCGCTCTGCGCGGGAGACCCTTCGCTGTGCTCAGGGTGACATTTTCTAGAGTATCTAAGAAATGATCTTCTACGGCAAACGAGTCCTTTTCCTCGGCGCGCATCCCGATGACATCGAACTGGGCGCAGGTGCATTGATCCACAATATTCGGGGTCAGAGCGAGATTATGTGCGCAACGCTCTCCGACAATCAGAAAAATCCCCAGTTAAAGGATGTGGTCAAAGAGCACCGCGCCAGCATGACCGTTTTGGGCGTGCCTGAAAACTGTGATCTGATCGAGACCTTTGAAACGCGCAAATTCCCAGTCATGCGCCAGGAGGTGCTCGAGTACCTGCTCAAGCTGAGGCGCGAGTTCAAACCAGAGATCATTTTCTGTCACAGCCAGAACGACATCCACCAAGACCACAATGTGGTCACCCAGGAAGCGTTGCGCGCCTACCGTGGCCTGACCGTGCTGGGCTTCGACGTAGTGCGTTCGAGCTACAACTTCTTCCCGCACTTCCTGGTAGAAGTGAGCGCAGAAGATGTGGAAGCAAAAATCGAGGCCCTGGCGCAATACAAGACCTACCACGATAAGTACTATTTCGACCCGACATTATTGCGCGCCACCATGATCCGCCACGGGACGCTGGCTGAACGCGAATTTGCCGAAGGATTCGATATTTTACGAATTGTAGGCAAGTTCGAAAGCTGATAGCAATTTTGCTGACAAACATAGACATTGGAGTGCGATCGCACTCCAATTTTTTCATCTTAAGGCCATTTACAATCACTCAAATAAGACCAAACTGACCTTAATTCGTAACTTTGTCAAGCCAACTTCGTCTTGTAATAAATCAATATTCCTGAATGTCCGGTTCTTTAAACCAGGTTATCCATCAGGAGGTGAAGCACCTCAAATAACTTAATCAAAACTCTATTCGATTATTCGGTTTTAGATCAATTACAGGAGGATCTTGAATGAATACGAAAAGGCGTTCCCTTTCACTTTTTGTGCTTGTAGTAATGCTGCTCGCCGTGGCAGCTTTTCCGATGTCAGCAGGTGCGTCCCACTCCTGGGGTGGGTACCACTGGGCGCGCACGAGCAACCCCTTCACGCTTCAACTCGGTGATAATGTGTCTGGCCTCTGGGATGGGATGCTTGGCGTAGCAGCAAGCGATTGGAACCAATCTACTGTGCTTAATATAGCGGTCGTCGCCGGTAAGACCAGTCCAAAATCCTGTCGGCCGACCACTGGACGGGTCGAGGTTTGTAATGCCAACTATCGAAATACAGGCTGGCTGGGGGTAGCACAGATCTGGATCACGGGCGGCACTCACATTGTTCAGGGAGTAGTGAAGAACAACGATTACTACTTCGGCAACTCTTCCTATCAATATAACAATACCGCCGAGATGCAGCACGTGATCTGCCAGGAGATCGGCCATACCTTCGGGCTGGATCACCAGGATGAGTCAGGCGCTACCCTCAACACATGTATGGATTATTACCATAACACCAGCGACAACGATACACTGAGTACTCACCCCAATGCTCACGATTACGAGCAGCTAGAGACCATTTACGCTCACTTAGACAGTTCAACGACCGTCGGCAGCTTGCCGGCTGATATGGCCAAAGGTGACTTCAGCTCACCCAACGCCTGGGGCAAGCTTGTCAGCTCATCGGCCCGCGAATCAACCTATGTGCGCGACTTCGGTAAAGGCAACTTTGTGGTCACATTCGTAATCTGGGCAAGCGAGTAATAAGCCTGATTTATTAATCAACCGGGTTACAAAAAACGATCAAGCGCAGGATAAGGATTTCTCTTCATCCTGCGCTTGATATTTTGATTCTTGGCTGAGAGCCGCCTCAGATCCAGTTGCTGTCGACAAAACAGCGTCGCACCCTGACTGCAACTGCTCATGCTGAAGGTTAGGTCACAATAAAGGAAGTGACAGTCACTTTTAACTCTGTGCTGCTAATTACAGCCCGGCAATTTGAAGCTGGCGATGCGTGTCTGCCAGCCGGCTGGGCTGGATGCC
>Ga0105104_10003689_pt1 | contig 10812 bp, 13 predicted proteins | sample PPLLaktember2015_3_FD_87034 | JGI IMG/M metagenome (GOLD analysis project Ga0105104, IMG submission 87034) | Freshwater sediment microbial communities from Prairie Pothole Lake near Jamestown, North Dakota, USA - PPLs Lake P7 Core (6) Depth... | ecosystem: Environmental > Aquatic > Freshwater >... | reverse complement strand
CATCAGCTCGAATATCGCCAACGCCCGGACCGCAGACGCGGGCAAAGGCGAACCATACAGACGGCTCGAAGCAATCCTCAAAACAGACAAAGACGACATAAGCGGCGTCCATGTCGGGCAAATATCAAAGGACATGAGCGAGTTTGAAAGGGTGCTGGACCCGGGAAATCCCGAAGCAGACGAAAACGGCTACGTTCAAATGCCGAATGTCAGTTTACCCATCGAAATGATGAACTTGTCGCTTTCAACCCGGACATATCAGGCAAACGCGGCAGTGCTTCGCCGGTATCAGCAAATGGTCGATACTACACTCGAACTACTTCGTTAAGTGAGGTGATTTACAATGATTAATTTAAATCCTAACGTAAGCTCGATAGCAACCAACCAGCCCCAGCAGGTGATAAAACCACAGGGAAGTAACGAGCAGCCGGGCGGTTTTTCAGGAACGGTCAAGGCGCTCGAAAAATACCTGTCAAATGTTGACCAGTCGCAGCAGGCCTCGGACATGTCAATTCAGGATTTGCTGGCAGGCAAAAACGAAGACATCGCTTCCGTCGTCGCGGCGGTGGCAAAGGCGGACGCAAGCTTCAAGGTTCTGGTCGGCGTGCGAAACAAGCTTATCGACGCATACAAGCAAACAATGAATATGCCATTATAAAGGCGGCCAATAGAATATGAACTTCTTTCAAAAACTCGTCGCGGTCTGGCAGAAGGTGAACATCGTTCAGCGGGCGATGCTGATGGCGATTGTCCTGACGATGGGCATCATCGGGGCGCTTCTTACTTACTGGGCAAAGCTGCCTGATATGCGGGTGCTGTTCGCCGAGCTGAATCCCGAAGAAGCCGCCAAGATTACCGACAAAATCAACGAAAAGAACGTGCCCTACGAGCTTCGTAACGGCGGCAGAAGCGTTTACGTGCCTAAGGACATGGTTTATCAGCTCCGGCTGGACCTTGCCAAGGACGGATTGCCGGCCGGCGAACAAGGCGGATACAGATTGTTCGATGACGAGAAGATTGGGGTAAGCCCCTTTGTTCAAAACGTTAATCTCAAACGAGCACTTCAGGATGAGCTTTCTAAAAGCATACAGATGATAGAGGGAGTGCAGCACGCGCGAATCCATATTGTAAGCGCCGACCAGACGGTTTTCACATCGGGCCAGCAGCAGACAAGCGCTTCGGTTGTGCTGAAGCTAAAGCCCGGCTATAAGCTGGGAGGCGGCAATATCGCCGCGATAGCCAATCTTGTGGCAGGCAGCGTCGAGGGTCTTAAATCTGAAAATGTAACCATCGTCGATAGCGACGGTCGGCTTCTAAGCTCCGGCTCGCCGGGCGACCAGGCAATTGGCGGCGGCGCTGGAACAGTCGCGGATTACAGGCAGAGGGTCGAACAGAATCTGGCTGAAAAGGTCGAGCAGATGCTTCAGGCGGTTCTTGGGCCGGGCCGGGCAACCGTTCGGGTGAGCGCGGAAGTCAATATGACAAGCGTTACGATGGTCACCGAAACATACAGCCCCACCGGCAAAGTCGCGACCAAGGAAGAGATAAAGAGCAATTCAGAAACGGAGCCAGCGGCAAGCGTAGAGGCGGGAAAGACACCCCCTGCCGGCGGAGTCAAGAAAGAAGAAACAACGCAAACCGAATATGTCGTGGGTAAAACCATTGAGCAAAAAGCCAGTGTTCCGGGCGAAGTAATGTCGGTTTCGGTTGCGGCGGTAGTTGATTTGTCGCCTGCCGATGTTAACCAGCCGCAGGGAGCAGAGCAATCGGCAAAAATAATGCAGCTTACGGACGTGGAAAAACTGATTGAGACCGCGCTTGGTCTTGACCTCAAGGGCAAGGACTCGTTAAAGGTAGTCGAGGCAAAGTTCTTCCGCCCCCCCGCCGCGCCGGATGACGCGCAGCAACCGAAAAAGCTGGACTACGCGACAATCGCGAGTCATGCCTCGCTGGGTATCACGGCTATTTGCGCGTTATTTGTGCTTCGAATATTTACCAAGGCCAAGAAGAAAGCGGCGGCAGAGACAGCCGCACAGATACCGGCCGGGGCAGAGAATATGAATATGATGCCCCAAATGACGTCCGGCGCGGAGCCAGTCGTGGTCCGAAGACAATTAGCGGAAGTCATGCGAAACAATCCCGACCAGGCAAGACGCCTGTTTGTAAACTGGCTACAGGAAAAGAGTGCGTAACGAACTATGGCTGAAGCAACGATACAACTTAAAGGCAGACAAAAGGCGGCGCTGCTGCTGATGGGGCTTGACGCCCCGACGGCCGGCGAATTGATTAAAGGAATGGACCCCAAGACCGTGCAGGAGCTGGCGCTTGAGCTGGCTTACCTGGACGCGTCGGGTTACCGCGAAAGCAAAGAGAGCATTGACCTTGCGAGGGATTTCTGCAATTATCTCAGGGAGGGAGACACATTCCAGTTCAAAACATTCCTCGACGAGATGCTGAAGAACGCTGTCGGTGGGGAAAAAGCACAGTTGATACAAAGAGACATCAGCGACCTTCTTCACAGGCGGGACCCATTTATGCCCATCAAGTCGGTCGATGGCAAGATACTGGCCAAGGCGCTTGAGAACGAACATCCCCAGGCAATCGGGGTGGTTCTGGCGGAGCTTGACGCTAAAAAAAGTTCCGAGGTACTGAGCTTGCTGGGCGAAGGCGTCCGTTTAAGCGTAATCGGCAGAATGACGAGCAAAGAGACCGTCAGTATCGAAGCGAAGCTTCGAATAGCGAAGATGGTCAACGAACACCTCAAGACGCTGACGGGTGAAGGAGAGGCGGCCGTAGCCCAGCCGGCAGCCGAGCAATCGCTGCGAAAGGTCGCGGTGATTCTGAGAAACCTCGGCAAAGAATTGCGCGACGGCCTCATTGGGGCAATCAAGGAAAAAGACGCCGGCGCCGCCGACAAGGTGGCGGAACTGATGATAACATGGGAGGACATTATCCTTGTGACAGACAGGTCGATGCAGCAGGCGCTGCGGGGTATTGACGCAAAGAAACTTGCGTTAGCCCTTAACAATGCCGATGAGGCGATAAAGAAAAAAATCAGGGCCAACATTTCAGAACGTGCCAACGCGATGATAGACGAGGAAACATCTCTTATGTCGGCGCCCAAAAAAGAGGACATCGCCGCGGCAAGGGAAGAGATAACAAAGATAGCTCGTGAAATGAACATAAAAGGCGAACTTATGTTCGTGGAAGGATGACGATATGGCGGGTATGGCCACGATTAATCTTGCCGGGCCGATTGAGTCGCTGAAGGTCATCCAGACCCCGACTTTTGTGATAGATATGCCCGAAGAGGCGTCCGGCGATTACGAACAGGATGCGCTGGCAGGACTTGAAAGACAAAAGCAGCAGTACGCCGAGGTGATTAAAACGCTTGAAACAGCAGCGGCAAAAATGCATACGGTATATGAAAAAATGATAGTCGAACATCGCCAGGCGATAGCGAAACTGGCAGTTGAGATAGCCAGGAAGATACTCGCGCAAAAAGTGAAGGACGGCGACTACCAGATTGAAACGATTATACAGGAGGCGCTGAACAACTCGCCGACGCGGCAGGATGTTGTCATTCGATTGAATCCGCAGGATTTGAACCGATGCCAGCAAATGCAGCAACAGGGCGAAGCGGCCGTGGCGGGCGTCAAATTCATCGCCGACCCGGGCATCGGGCCTGCACAGTGCGTGATCGAAACGCCGAAGGGAAAGGTCGAGTCGCTGATAGAAGAACATTTGGTGCAGGTGGATAGAGCTTTATGTAAGGCGGTTTAAATGAGCGGGAACGTACTCGAAGAATTTGAGATAGATTTTAACAAGCTCCATTCGGCGCTTGATACAATCAACCTTCTGGATTGCCAGGGGACGGTGGTAAAGGTCTCAGGTATGGCGGTGGAATCCAACGGGCCGATGGTAGGCCTGGGGGAATTATGTGGAATCCACCTTCGCGACGGCAAACGCGTTTTGGCGGAGGTAGTGGGTTTTCAAAGCGACCTTCTCATCTTGCTTCCTCTCGAGCACATCGAAGGAATATCGCCCGGCGACACCGTTACCGCGAGGACAACGCCAAGACACATCGTACTGGGTGAAAAAATCTTAGGCAGGGTCATCAACGGACTTGGCGAACCAATCGACGGCAAGGGGGAGCTGCCAGGGACTGAAAGAGGCGCATTAGACGCGGGAAGCCCGCCGGCTTTGAGCAGGACAAAAATAAATGAGCCGCTGTCGCTTGGCATCAGGTCAATTGACAGTTTGCTGACTTGCGGCAAAGGCCAGCGAGTCGGAATTTTCTCAGGCAGCGGCGTCGGCAAGAGCGTGCTCTTAGGCGATATCGCGACAAGCAGCGAAGCGGACGTAAACGTTGTCGCGCTGATAGGAGAACGCGGCAGAGAGGTGCGGGAGTTTCTGGATAACGACCTGGGACCCGATGGCCTTTCACGCAGTGTGGTTATAGTGTCTGCCTCGGATTCACCCCCGATTCAACGGGTGAAAGCCGCGTTTGTAGCGGTTACCGTCGCTGAATATTTCAGAGACAAGGGTAAGAACGTCCTGTTTATGATGGACTCGCTTACAAGGTTCGCACAGGCGCAGCGAGAGATTGGTCTTGCGGCAGGCGAGCCGCCCGCGACAAAGGGATATTGCCCGAGCGTTTTTTCGCTTTTACCTCGGCTCATAGAACGACTTGGCAGGGCTGAAAAAGGAAGTATCACGGGAATACTTACGGTATTGGTGGAAAACGACGACCTGACAGACCCGGTCGCAGACAGCGCACGCAGTTTGTTAGACGGACACATAGTGTTGTCGAGAAAACTGGCTGAGCGGGGTCATTTCCCGGCGGTGGATATTCTCGCCAGCGTCAGCCGACTGATGCCGGCGGTCACGAGTAAAGAACACCAGTTGGCGGCGAGAAAGATGCGCGAAATTTACGCAATCTACGCAGACGCAGAGGACCTGATTAATATCGGGGCGTTTGCTCCGGGAAGCAACCGGCGGATTGACGGCGCTATTTCGCTGATAGATAAAATAAGGGATTTTCTCGTTCAGCCCGTCCGGCAGAGGACTGATTTTAGCGAGACCATCAAACAAATGACAGCAATAACCTCGGCATGGAACCGGCTGTTAGGCATTGAAAATTAGAAATAGCCACAAAAAGGCACAAAAAGCACAAAAGGATTTTTAAATAAATGAGGCGATTTGTATGGCGGCTGCAGCGGGTGCTGGACATCAAGTCAAAGCAGGAGCAGATAAAGACGCAGGAGCTTTACGCCATGACCGAAAAACTCGCGCAGACGCGGGGCGAACTGATTTCGCAGCAGAGAATTTTAAGGGACGTGCTTGAGTCAATAGCCAATGAGAACCCGAAGGACCGGCTGAGCAGCCAGGAGTTCTTTCTGAGTCATTCGGCGGCGACGGATGAACGAATAAAACAGCTTCGTAAAAGCATCGAAGAGCAGGAAGTGAAGCAAAAAGAGAAGATTGCAGAGGTTTTGAAACTCAGACGGTTTAAGGAAAGTCTCGAACGGCTCAAAGAGCAGGCAAAAAAAAGATATATAGAAGAGCAGGACAAAATCGAACAGAAGCAGTTAGATGAGACGGCGACTATGGGTTTTAACCGTGAAAGCAGACAATCAGCAGAAGACGCCGAAGCAGAGGTCAAATACGTCAAGAGCACTGAAATAACTGTTAGCTTGCAGGAGAACCAAAAGTGAGTAAGAAACAGATAATAATCGCAGCGGCCGCCGGATTATTGTTTTTCGCCGGGGCGTTCGCGGTTTCGTGGCTGTTCGGCCGGCCCGTCGAGATGGCGCCGCAAACGGCGACAGCCGCTCCGCAAACAACGGAGTCAGCCGAACCAGCGGAGCCAAAAGCTGAAACCGCTGATGCGAAAACACAGGAACCTGAAGAGCAGGAAACGGCAAAAGGGATGACCCAGAAACAGCTCAAAGGGCTTGTCTATGAAGTGCGTGAAAAAATACAGACCTACGAAAGCAAGATGAAAGAGCTTGAACTCCGTGAGGCACGGATGGCGATGACCCAGGAGACGCTCAGGAAAGACACCGAGGAGATGAACAAATTGCGCGTCGAGCTGGCGGCGCTGGTGGCAAATTTGAAGGAGCAGAGAAGCAAGCTGCTCGAAACCAGGACTGAGATTGCCAGGAGTGAAAAGTCGAACCTTACGTCGATAGCGGCCACTTACGACAAAATGGACCCGGCAAGCGCCAGCAAACTCATAAGCAGCATGTGCACAAAGCAACTGGAGTCGGGCAAAGCCGAAGGCGGCCCCATCGACGACGCTGTAAAGATTCTGTTTTTTATGACGGAACGGACCAAAGCAAAACTGTTATCCGAAATGGTAACATCGGAGCCGAAACTGGCGGCGGTCCTGTGCCAGAGATTAAAGAAAATAGTGGAGCAGTAGTAGAATTATATGGATATCGCGACAGTATTAGGCGTAATATTCGGATTTATCGTAATCATCGGGACCATCCAGTACGAAGGGGACATCATGCTGTTTATGAACATCCCCGCATTCGCAATTGTCTTCGGGGGCATGACCGCCGCGACAATGATACACTTTTCGATGGGACAGTTTCTGGGCATATTCTCCATTATCAAAAAAACGCTTCTTCATAAGCCGGTCTCGCCTCAGGAGCTTATAAGAAGAATGGTCAATTACGCGGCGATAAACAGACGGGACGGCGCGCTTGCTCTTGAGCAGGAGATACCCAAAACCAAAGACAGTTTTATGATAAAAGGGCTGCAAATGCTCATAGACGGGCAGGAGGCAGAATCGATACGCGAATTGATGGAAATGGAAATTCAGTATCTTGAAGAACGGCACGCAACAGGCAAGAAAATCCTGGATTTTATGGGCGCATCCTGTCCGTCGTTCGCAATGGTGGGAACACTGATTGGCCTGGTATCAATGTTAAGCAATATGTCGAGTCCCGACCAAATCGGACATGGTATGGCGGTAGCGCTTGTCTGCACGTTCTGGGGAGCGTTATTTGCCAACCTGATATTCCTGCCTCTCGGAGGCAAGCTTGGCCAGCATTCCAAAACCGAAAAACTGTCCATGGAAATGATTACCGCGGGCGTCTGCGCGATTTCCAAAGGGGACAGCCCGACGGCCGTGCGGGAGAAAATGCAGGTATTCATTTCTGCCAAACGCCGCGAAGAGGTTAAGGCGCAGGTATAATGGCAGGGAAACCTAAACCACCGGAAGAAGAAAGCGGCGAAGGGGCGCCTCTCTGGATAATTTCATTCGCCGATATGATATCGCTGCTGATGGCGTTTTTCGTGATGCTGACGACGTTTTCCGGTTTCGGACCAAAGGAATCAGCAAAACTTCGAAAGGTCATAACAGCGGCCCTTGCCCCGAATTATTACGGCGGGTGGTTCTCGAATCCTTCTCGCGGAGCAATGGGCCGTCAAATGGTTGCGACCGGACAGGCCGAAAAAGGAAGCGAAAAACCGACACTTGAAGAGGCCGCGGGCAGCGGCTCTCTGGCTGAATCGCTATCGAAGGACTTCAGGAGCCATAAGGTTTTTTTGATTGAATCGAAAAAGGCATTCTGGGCAAACGGAACTTCGCTGTCGAAAGAAGGACAGGACTTTCTCAACAATCTCAGTTTGCTTATCAACAGGGACTCCGGCCGGATTTCCGTCAGCGAAACCGGCACGGGCAATAATCCTGACATCGGAATTCTCAGGGCCAACGCCGCAGCGGAATATCTCAGCAGCAAAGGAGTCGCCAAAAACCGATGCGGTATTACAACGACAACAATGATGCCCCAGACAAATTCGTTATCTCAGAGAATGCTGGAAATAGTTTTGCTCGAGTAAGGCAAAAAAAATGAAAAAACAGCCCGTCCCGGAAGAACAGGGGGAAAAAGCGCCGCTTTGGATAATTTCCTTCGCGGACATGATATCGCTTTTGATGGCGTTTTTTGTGATGCTTCTGACGATGGCGACGACAAAAAGCGGTCTGATAGCCAACGAGGGCGAAGGTATTTTCGAGGCGACGATATACGGTTTCAAGAGGTCAATAGACGGATACGGCGTGCCCACGCTGTTCGGAGGCAAGCCCAGCCAGTTCGGAACACCGTCCGAAGCGTTGTATTTCGACAGCCACAAGACCTATTATCCGATAAACGGTGGCAATGAAACAGACAGCAGAACAATCGACGCAAGCGAAGAAAGAATGCGCCGGGTCTTTAACAAGATTGGCCAAAACGCAAAAACCTACAAGTCTGACCTCCAATGGGGGCAGCCGGATTTTGTTGTGACGCCAATCACATTTAATCAGGGCCAGTCCGTTTTAAATGAGCCGGCAAAGCAATTTTTATCCAAGTGGACGTCGGATTTGCAGGAATCAGGAGCTCAAAAACTGAAGTTGTATGTTGTCGGGCTTGCATGTGAAGAGAAAAACGAAAAACAGCAATGGATAATTTCGGCCAAAAGAGCCCAGGCAGTTGCGGATTTCATTGTCAGTAAACTACCAGCCGGCAACCGATTTTCTGTATTCTCGTGGGGTGTGGGTTCCGCCGGCAACTGGGTGGCGCAGGACAGCTCATTTTCAGCAAAATCGCCGATTTTTATTGGGGTAGTCAGGGATAACCAGTCCGCAAGCTCGTCCGACGGGTCCGATTAGTGTAAAGTTTCTCTACACATCGTCGTTATATCGAGTCAGCTCTTGTTATGAAATCGCTGTTATCAGCGAATAAAAGCCAATTTCCGCTATCAGGCACGGCATTTGCATATCTATCATCAGAAAACCTTATTTTGTGCACTTAATAAGATGACGGCCGGCAAAATAAAACTTGTTGTGATATTGGCCCTGTTGGTTTTGATTGGCGGGTTGCTGCCGATTATGACCAGAGGGGCTTCTGCGCCCAATTCCGAACAACAAAACGATACCTCAATCCCCCCTCCGGTTCAAACGACTGATTCGGACATACAGCCCAAGGCCGATTCACCAAGCCAGCAATATGGGGTCCCAGGCGGACGGGAATTTTTTTATAAGATGCTTCTGTCCATATCGCTGGTAATCGGCCTCAGTTTAGCCGCGATTTTTGTTTCAAAAAAGCTGCTGCCAAAACTCGCGAACCACCAGGGTAAACAGATACGCGTCTTAGAGACGACTTACATCGCGCCGCGAAAAGGGATACACCTGATTCAGGTTGGTTCGCGCCGGCTTCTGGTAGCCAGCACCAATGAGAGCGTTACGATGCTGGCCGACGTTACTGAGCCGGCAGCGAGCTTCGCCGCGGAGCTGGAGGCAAGGAGCTGAAATGATAAAAAAATATCTTTTACTGATAATCATGGCCGGTTTGATATCTACGGCTTTTGCGGCAAGTCAAACCAGCGCACCGGCAGCTCCTAAAATAGTAATGCCCCAGATGCCTTCAGCTTCCTTACCAGCCACACCCGCTCAGAATGTTCCAAGCATCAGTGAACTGATGACGGTAGTCGAGAAAGCGACAGCGGAACAGGGCAAAGGCAAGGACTGGTCATCGCCTGTCAAGCTCGTCATTATCTTCACGGGCCTGGCGATACTGCCCAGCTTACTGGTGATGATGACTTCGTTTACCAGGATAGTGATTGTCCTGTCGTTTGTCAGGCGCGCCCTTACCACGCAGACGATTCCGCCTAATATCGCGATTATGGGGCTGGCTCTCTTTTTGACTCTTTACACGATGGCGCCAACCCTTATGGACATTAACACCCAGGCGATTCAGCCCTATATTGCCGACCAGATTAACTTTCAGACCTCGGCAGACAAGGCGGCCGACTGCATCAAGGGATTTATGCTTCGCCAGAGCAGGCAGGCGGACCTCGCGTTGTTTGTGCAGATGGCTAAAATCGAGAAACCTAAAAATCCGACGGACATCGGCCTGCACATAGTAATACCGGCCTTCATAATAAGCGAATTCCGAACAGCGTTCGAAATGGGATGCCTTATGTTTATCCCGTTTTTGCTGATTGATATAGTCATCTCAGGCGTACTGCTAAGCGCTGGAATGATGATGCTGCCGCCCGTTATGATTTCAATGCCCCTCAAGCTGATATTATTCATACTCGTTGACGGCTGGGGGCTTTTGGCGAAAAGTCTGAGTTTAAGTTTCAGGTAACTATTGTCCGGAGCATGATATGAACTCCAGCTTTGTTCTTTATCTCGGCCGACACACCCTCGAAACGGCGCTGCTTTTGTCGGCGCCTATTCTGCTGACGTGCGTCATCGTGGGCGTAGTGATAACGCTGCTTCAGGCGATAACCTCAATCCGCGATATGACAATAACCATAGTCCCCAAGCTCCTTGCCGTGGGCGGAATAACGCTGCTAACAGGCGGATGGATGCTCGAACTGACGCTGCGGTTCACAAACGAAATGTTCGCGTATATCCAGAACATCGGACACTAACCCGTGGACGCATTGCTGGCCGAAAAGCTGCTGAGTTTCGCGATGGTGCTGACAAGGGTTTCGGCCTTTTTCCTCGTAGTCCCGGTATTTAGCTGGGAAACCATTCCGGTGACGATAAAAGTGGCGGCAACCGTGCTTTTGTCGTTTTTTTTCTCGATAACAAACCCTTCGTTAATAACACTGGAAAATTCCTCGTCAGTCCAGGCGATGCTGCTTCTGGGGGGCGAGGCGACATACGGCCTGGCGCTGGGAGCAATTGCAAACATCATTTTCTCCACGGTCAAACTCAGCGGCCGGATAGCCGAAGACCAGATGGGTTTCACAATGGCGGAAATTTTAGACCCGCTGACACAGGAACAAAGCCAGCCCCTTGCCAGTCTT
>Ga0105104_10003688_pt1 | contig 10818 bp, 6 predicted proteins | sample PPLLaktember2015_3_FD_87034 | JGI IMG/M metagenome (GOLD analysis project Ga0105104, IMG submission 87034) | Freshwater sediment microbial communities from Prairie Pothole Lake near Jamestown, North Dakota, USA - PPLs Lake P7 Core (6) Depth... | ecosystem: Environmental > Aquatic > Freshwater >... | reverse complement strand
TCCAGGCGAATATCCTCTCAGTAAAGAGTTTTACCAGATCAGCCAACAGCGCACTATGCTGGTTACACCACTTATACGGGAGAACGAAGTCATAGGTTCGATCATGATCCGCCGGAGAGAGGTCAATCCATTTACCGACAAACAAGTTGCTCTGCTCAAGGTTTTCGCAGACCAGGCTGCAATTGCCATCGAGAACGTCCGCCTCTTCAATGAAGCCCAGGCAGCCCGCGCCGCGGCCGAAGCCGCCAACGAAGCCAAGAGTTCCTTCCTTGCCACTATGAGCCATGAAATCCGCACACCAATGAATGCAGTCATTGGCATGAGCGGACTTTTAATGGATACCGAACTCAGCCAGGAACAACGCGACTACGCGGAAACCATCCGCAATTCGGGTGATGCCCTGCTTGCCATCATCAACGACATTCTCGACTTCAGCAAGATCGAGGCTGGCAAAATGGATGTTGAGGTTCAGCCCTTTGACTTACGCGAATGCGTCGAATCCGCGCTGGATCTGACGGCCGGTCGCGCCGTCGAAAAAGGACTCGATATTGCTTACATTATTGATGACGATGTACCGGCCGGCATCAAGAGTGATGTCACTCGTTTAAGACAGATTCTGATCAACCTCTTGAGCAATGCCATCAAGTTCACAGAGAAAGGTGAAGTGGTCCTCAGTGTGAAGAAGGATAAAAACCAAAATAAAATGTTCTTCACTGTTCGCGATACAGGGATTGGTATTTCAGAGAGTCACATGGGCCACCTATTCCAATCCTTCTCACAAGCCGATTCATCCACCACCCGCAAATTTGGCGGCACAGGTTTGGGGCTGGCCATCAGTAAACGCCTCGCCGAAATGATGGGCGGCGAGATGCACGCGGAAAGTGAAGGCATTGGCAAAGGCGCGAAGTTCATATTCACCATCCAGGCTGAACCGGCAAACATCGCTGTCCGCAAGAACGCCCGAGATATCAAAGGCATTCAATCGATTTTTCATAACAAGAATATCCTCATCGTGGATGACAATGCAACGAACCGGCGCATCCTGGCACTCCAAACCGAAAAGTGGGGTATGGTGCCGCACGAAACAGAACATCCGCCTGAAGCACTGGCGTGGATCAAGGATGGCAAACACTTTGACCTCGCCATCCTTGATCTGCAAATGCCTGAAATGGATGGCATCATGCTGACGCGGGAGATCCGGAAACTGCGCGATGAAAAATCGTTACCGGTCGTTTTGTTGACATCGCTGGGCCGGCGCGAGATCGGAGCAGAGGATGTGGAATTCGCCGCTTATTTGACGAAACCTCTCAAGCCATCGGCTCTTTACGACACCCTGGCGGGTCTCTTTGCAAAGAGCGTGATCTCCCCGAAGCCTGAATCCGCTAAACCCGTTAAGGACACAGAACTCGGCAAACGACATCCCTTGCGAATTTTGCTCGCAGAAGATAACGCTGTGAATCAAAAACTCGCTTTACGCATCCTCGAGCAAATGGGCTATCGCGCCGACGTCGCCTCCAATGGCATCGAGGCCGTCGAATCTATCGAACGGCAGATCTATGACGTCATTCTCATGGATGTGCAAATGCCTGAAATGGATGGACTGGATGCCACACGTGAAATCCGTAAATTGATCCACGCCACCCAACCCCACATCATCGCAATGACTGCCAACGCCCTGGAGGGCGACCGCGAAATGTGCCTCGCTGCCGGAATGAACGATTACATCAGCAAGCCCATCCGGGTCAACGAATTGGTGGAAGCCTTGACGAAAGCAGAGAGAAGATAAAACGTAGGGGCGACTCTTGTGGTCGCCCAGGACGGGGACGCTACGCAGCCCCTGCCTACAAATGGAGATGCCATGCCCGTAATTGATAGAGTAACCTTCGAAGAACTCAAGCAAATGTCCGGCGCAGACTTCATCAATGAATTGATCGATGCCTTCCTCGACGACGCGCCAAATATGATCAGCCAAATGCAAATTGCACTGGTGGCAAAAGATGTCGAATCCTTTCGGAGGAATGCGCATTCCTTGAAGTCAAATGCAAATACGTTTGGGGCGCTGGAACTTGGCATGCTCGCCAGGGAACTGGAATATATGGGGAGGGAAAATAACCTCGATATCGGAGACAGGCTGGAGGTTCTGAATGAAGCGTTTGAAAGAGTTGCCGAGGGGTTAAAGGAAATGCGCGCATGAAATCCAGGCAGGAACCCGGGCATTTGCTGGTTGTTGACGATAACAGGGTCAACCGCATCCTGCTCGCACGCGGTCTCGAAGGCCACGGTCATCAGGTGGAGACAGCCGAAAATGGGAAGCAGGCTTTGGAAAAATTACGCGCGGACTCTTTTGATCTTGTTTTGCTCGATATTGAGATGCCTGAAATGAATGGTTACCAGGTGCTCGAAATCTGCCTGCAGGATCCTGAGCTTCGAGACATCCCGATCATTATGACTTCTTCGCTGGATGAAGTGGATAGTGTAGTCAAATGCATCGAGTTGGGCGCGGAAGATTATCTCAACAAACCGATCAACCCCATTTTGTTGCGAGCCCGTGTGAATGCCAGCCTTGAAAAGAAACACTTGCGCGATGAACAGCGCAAATTATTCCGCACCTTCGCCACAAAAGAAGTCGCGGATGAATTGTTGAAGACAGGCTTTTCACTGGGGGGTGAATATGTGAATGCCAGCGTGATGTTCGTAGATATTCGTTCGTTCACGTCCATTGTCGAAAAGCAGGAGCCGGCTGAAACGATTGAACTGTTGAACAACTATTTTGCCCTGATGTTCGAGGCCGTCACCGGACATTACGGAACCGTCAACCAACTGGAGGGCGATGGCTTGATGGCGATCTTCGGCGCGCCCATCCACCACGAGGGTCATCGTGAAGATGCCGTGCGCGCAGCCTTGGAGATGATCGAACTGCTCGAAGGCTTTAACGTTGAACGGTCTGCGCAGGATAAGGTCCAAATTGAGATTGGCATCGGCATCGCAACAGGCAGAGTGATTGCGGGCTATACAGGCACGCAGTATCGCGCAACCTACACTTGTGTTGGCGATACGGTCAATCTCGCGGCGCGCATCGAGAACCATACCAAGGTCGCGGATCGTCCCATTCTGATCGATCAGTATACATGCGAAGGTTTGCCAGGGGATATTAAAGCCGAAGCGCTTGGACCCATTCTGTTCAAGGGGAAACAGCAGCCGATCCATATATTTGCAGTCAAGATATATTCATAGATTGTTCCAAAGAAAGAAGCCGCACCAGAGGCCGCTTTTCTTTTATAATTCATCCCATGAAAGCGAATCATTCCTCTGAGCGGAGTTTTCCGCTCTTATTTTTGATTGTCACCATTGTCGCTTATGGTCTATTGCTGCCGCTCACGGGTTTCTATTGGGATGACTTGCCGTTTGCCTGGATCGCGCAATTCCTTGGATCATGGGAATTTATTCCGGCCTTCTCACAGGTACGTCCTTTTTTGGGGCCGATCTTCTTCGTGACGACAAGCCTGATTCCGCCGGTTCCCCTCTACTGGCAGATCTTTGCCATCCTCATTCGCTGCCTCTCGGGACTTGCAACCTGGTTCGCGTTAAATCAAATTTGGCCCCACCACAGGCGTCAGACCCTGATCGCTTCGCTTTTATTCCTTGTTTTCCCAGGGTACAGCCAGCATTGGGTGGCATTCACGCATATTAATCAGGAGTGGATCCCCTTCATCTTTTATCTGCTTTCTTTTGGCTTTACGGCGCGTGCCTTGCGAAACCCGGATAAATTTGTATCAAACACTCTATATGCGCTCCTCTTACTAATAGCGGGAGTGTTCCCCACTGAATATTTTGTCAGCATTGAACCGATGCGCTTCCTGTTCATCTGGGTAATGATCTCAGAGCAGGTCAACGGCTTGGGTCAAAGATTCATTGAATCACTGAAGCGCTGGCTACCTTATTTGTTTATCTGGCTGGCGAACGGCGCCTGGCTGGCTTACTTCTATACAATCGGAGGCTATGACTCCCTGTATGATGTGGAAGTCATAAAAGAACCGCTGACCCTCCTCCGAATCCTTTCGACGATGGGGGAAGCGCTTTGGAAAGCCGGAGTCTACGTCTGGGTACAGGTACTTGTGCTGGCTTCAAAGGCTCTTACTGCTCCCACAACTCTCCTAACGTTCGGGTTGATTGCCATCGCATTTATTTTGATCGTTTTCTATCTGAAAAGACTTAACTTATCTGAAACTGAGACAAGAATATTCGCAATATCTGCAATTGTTATTGGGCTGGCCGGAATATTGCTCGGACGCATCCCCTCGTTTGCGGCCGGGCTGCCTCTCACACTTCAATCCAGTTATGACCGGTTCATGGTCTCGATGATGCTGGGAGGCAGTCTTTTTGTAACAGGATTGATCGAACTGTTCATTCGAAATCCTCGTATCAAAACGTATGCTTTTGCTCTTTTAATTGCCCTGGGGATTGGCCAGCAATTCTTCAATGCAAATATCTTCCGCAGGGACTGGGCAAAACAACAGGAAATCTACTGGCAGCTCGCCTGGCGCATTCCTGCCATGAGACCGAATACTGCACTTCTCACCGATCAAATGCCTATTGATTATGAAACTGATCTGTCTTTTACTGCCCCTCTCAACTGGATGTACGCACCAAACTATGAAAGAAGCAACCTGCCCTATGCCTTGTTTTATACGGAAAAACGCCTCGGCGGGGTATCCCTACCTTCGCTTGAACCAAATACTGAAATCAGCTTGCCCGTCCGAAGGGTAAGCTTTCAGGGCTCGACTTCACAGGCACTTACAATCTATATGCCCCAGAATGGTTGCCTGCGTGTGCTGGACCCAGGGCGCGGGGATGAGATCACATATGGACGGCAATCGCGTTTTTTGGTGGATGCCATTCCACTTTCAGACCTTTCCAACATCATCGTGGATGCAGATCGAACTGCCAGGCTGCCTTTTTTGTCAGAACCTGAGCATACATGGTGTTATTATTTTGCAAAAGCAGAACTGCATCACCAACAGGGTGATTGGGATCGAGTGATCGGTCTCATTGATGAGGCAAGAGCACTTGGTTATGAACCTGAAGATCCATTCGAGTGGCTGACATACATCGAAGCGCAGGCACTGACAGGAAATATCGAAGCCGCAGAAAAAGTGTCCAATAGTGCATTCAAACAAGATAATGGGGTCCGCAAAGGATTGTGCGAGGTTTGGAAACGGGTGCAGTCCAAAAACTCGGCGCAAGGCGAAGCAGAGACGCGCATAAACCAGGTCCTCGCCAATTTTCAGTGCACGCGCTGACGAAGTCCCGCTGAAGCGATTGAACATGGCGTTAGTTCCACGTACAGAACAGATGGGAGAAATCCAGTGCTTCCTAAGCAAAGCGGCGCTATCCCTCTAATTTCCCATCCCATCGCTTGACGCGCTAAATGGGATGTGCTACTATCACCAAAACTTTTGTTCGAGTCGAGGAGATGCATATGGCACGTATGAAACGAGGCACGCTGATTGCCTCCACATTGATGCTGATGGCCGTGATCGTTTCTGCCTGTAATCAGCCATATTCGCAACAGCCAAGTGTCACCAATACGCCGATCGATCCAAACAGCTTGTTTGCCACGCCCATTGACCAAACCCCCAGCATGAGCGATGTAGAAGTTTTTGGAACGGGCACGGCCCTGGCGCTAACAGGGACGCCGCTCTCCGTGGCGACTCAAACACCCGGAGCTGCCATAGGAACACAAGATTTAACGGCTTCTGTAACGCCAACACCGCTTGTTTCAATCAACCCAACATTTACCTCGACGGCGACGCTGGCTGTGAGTGGGACACTCCCTACTTCTGTACCGGTTGGCTCACGGCCTGCAAGTTACACGTTGCAAAAGGGTGAGTTTCCCTATTGCATTGCGCGTCGCTTCGATGTTAACCCAGACGATCTGCTGAGTCTTAATGGTCTTTCAAGTGGAAATGTTTACTACCCGAATCTCACCTTGAAGATCCCACAGAGCGGAAGTTTCCCTGGCGCGCGCGCCTTGCGAACCCACCCAGCCACATACACGGTGGCTGCCTCAGATGAGACCATTTATAGCATCGCCTGTCTCTTTGGGGATGTCGATCCAGCCGCGATCGCGCAAGCCAATAATGTCTCTCCGGGCGCTGCATTGACTTCTGGCCAGCAATTGAGCATTCCATAGATAGACATCTACGAGTGATAAAAGGCCCAGGTAAATGCCTGGGCTTTGTCTTATAATTTACCGGCATAAACAGATGAGGAAAATATCATGCCATTTGAATGGATCAAATCGGAAATTTTATTGCAGGGCCGCGCTTTCAAGATCAGGCGTGATACTCTCAAAACGCCCGACGGTCGTGAAACAAAACTCGAAATTGTTGACCACGGCGGCTCAGTTGTCATTCTTCCCGTTGATGGAGAGAATAATTTGCTCTTTGTGCGACAATACCGTCACGCGGTGGGGGCGGACTTGTTGGAGCTCCCGGCTGGGACGCGGGAGGAGCAGGAGCCCTATGAGGAATGTGCCGCGCGTGAGATCCGGGAAGAGACTGGCATGGAAGCAGGGCAATTGCAGAAGGTGGGTGAGTTCTATCTTGCACCCGGATACTCCACCGAGTTCATGGCTGTATTCCTGGCAACCGACTTGAAGGAGAATCCGTTGCAAGCGGATGATGATGAGTTTTTGCAGGTTGAGAAAATCCCCTTAAAAAAAGCGATTGAAATGGCGGAACACGGCGAGGTGCCAGATGGCAAGTCGCTGGCAGCCTTGCTGTTGGCAAAACCTCATTTGGAGAAGTATCTTGGCTAACTCGCTGATGATCCTGATCGCCGGTCCCTATCGTTCCGGGACTGGAGACGATCCTGAAAAAATGGCGGCAAATGTTCGTCTTATGGAATCGTATGCCCTGCCCATTTTTCGTTTAGGGCATATCCCTGTTTTGGGTGAATGGTTTGCTCTGCCATTGGTACATCTGGCGGGCTCGAAAAAAATTGGCGATGAAGCCTTCAATGAAATCTTCCATCCGATTGCAGAAAGACTCCTGGAAAAATGCGACGCGGTATTACGGGTCGGTGGGGCATCGCAAGGTGCAGACCTGATGGTTGAGGTTGGGCGCAAAAAGGGCCTGCAAATTTATACCAAACTTGAAGAAATTCCACCCGCACAGTAAAAACGAAGAAACAGGGTAAAACAGGAGCGAAATCGCTCCTGTTTTCATTCCTACCATTTTTGTCCGATATGTGACAACATGCACAGGTATTTAAGTCATTCATAACTAGGAGGTTTTGCTCTCGAGGGATAAACTTAGTAGATCGAAAAATCCAGGCAAAATAGCCTGTCCTCTAAAGGAGTATTAATGAAAAAACCTGTAATTATGATAGATGGCAATGAAGCCACAGCATCGGTAGCTCATCGTTTAAGTGAAGTGATCGCGATTTATCCAATCACCCCTTCCTCCAACATGGGCGAATTTGCAGATGAATGGTCAGCCAAGGGCAAGCCCAATCTCTGGGGCACGGTCCCGCTCGTTGTGGAAATGCAGTCGGAAGGCGGCGCAGCCGGCGCAGTGCATGGTGCCCTCCAAACCGGCGCGTTGACCACCACGTTTACCGCCTCGCAGGGTCTTTTGCTGATGATCCCCAACATGTACAAGATCGCGGGTGAACTCACCAGCACCGTATTTCATATCGCAGCCCGCGCAATCGCCGCGCACGCCCTCTCCATTTACGGCGACCATCAGGATGTGATGGCTTGCCGCCAGACCGGCTGGGCACTGTTCTCCTCGGGCAGCGTCCAGGAGGCTCATGACTTTGCCGCCATCGCCCAGATGGCGACCCTCAAATCTCGCGTGCCGTTCCTGCACTTTTTTGATGGGTTCCGCACCTCGCATGAAGTGACAAAGATATTCAAGCTGACGGATGAAGAACTCCGCAGCATTGTGGACGAGGACCTGGTCCGCGCTCATCGGGCGCGCGCCCTGTCCCCGGAACATCCTGTTTTACGCGGCTCCGCTCAGAACCCGGATGTCTATTTCCAGATGCGCGAGGCTGTCAACCCGTACTACACGGCGACGCCCGGCATTGTCCAGGATGCGATGGATAAATTCGCCCAAGTGACCGGCCGCCAGTACAACCTGTTCGACTATACTGGACATCCTCAGGCAGAGCGGGTCATGGTGATCATGGGTTCCGGCGCTGAAACTGCCGAAGAGACAGTCAAGTATTTGGTTGAAAAAGGTGAAAAAGTTGGCGTGGTACGTGTCAGGCTGTACCGCCCCTTCTCACTGGAACATTTCATCAAGGCATTGCCCAAGAGTGTCAAGTCGATTGCCGTGCTTGACCGCACCAAAGAACCGGGCACGTCCGGCGAACCCCTCTACCTCGACGTAATCAATGCGCTGGTCGAGGGCAACCGGCCTGGCATCAAAGTCATTGGCGGTCGTTACGGTCTTTCCTCGAAGGAGTACACCCCCGCGATGGTCAAAGCCTCGCTGGATGAACTGAAGAAAGCCGAACCCAAGAATCATTTCACGGTCGGCATCAACGACGACGTCGCTTTCACCAGCCTGGAAGTGGATGAAACCTTCAAGATCGAGCCGGAGGAAACAGTCCGCTGCGTGTTCTTCGGTCTCGGTTCAGACGGTACCGTCGGCGCCAACAAAAATTCCATCAAGATCATCGGTGAAGAGACGGATAACTTCGCCCAAGGCTACTTCTATTACGACTCGAAGAAATCCGGCACAGTGACGATGTCGCACCTGCGCTTCGGATCCAAGCCGATCCGTGCGCCGTATCTCATCGAGATGAACGAAGCCAATTTCGTTGCCTGCCACCAGTACAGCTTCCTCGAGCGTGTGGATATGCTCAAGTATGCCAAACCAGGCGGCATCTTCCTACTGAACAGTTTGTACGGTCCAGACGAAATCTGGGACCAGCTGCCTGTTGAAGTACAGAAAGATATCCTTGAGAAAAAGCTCAAGTTCTACGTGATCAACGGCTATGAAGTCGCCGAGAAGACCGGCATGGGTGGACGTATGAACACCATCATGCAGACCGCCTTCTTCGCCATCAGTGGCATCCTGCCGCGCGAAGCTGCCATCGCAGAGATCAAACATGCCATCGAAAAAACCTATGGCAAGCGTGGCGAGGCCGTCGTCAAGCAGAACTTCGCGGCAGTGGACGGCACCCTCGAGAATCTTCATGAGGTCAAAGTTCCAGGGAAGGTCACTTCCAAGGTCACGCGCCGGCAAGCGGTCCCGAATGAAGCGCCGGAATTTGTCCGCAACGTGCTTGGAAAGATTATTGACGCCAATGGCGACAACATCCCTGTCTCAGCCTTCCCAGTTGACGGCACATTCCCAACCGGAACGACGCAATGGGAAAAGCGCAACATCGCATTGGAAATCCCGGTCTGGGAAGCCGATCTGTGTATCCAGTGCGGCAAATGCATCATGGTCTGCCCGCATGCTGTGATCAGACACAAGGTTTATGATGAAAAGCTGGTCGCGAATGCACCTGAGACCTTCAAGCACATGCCGTCGAAGTTCAAGGAATTCTCGCAAGGCATGGCATATACCGTCCAGGTCGCCCCTGAGGACTGCACAGGCTGTACCTTGTGCGTCGAAGTCTGCCCTGCGAAGGACAAGACCCAGGTTGGCCGCAAGGCGCTCAATATGGCGCCTCAACCTGCACTACGTGAACAGGAAGTCAAGAATTGGGACTTCTTCATGTCCATCCCCGACCTGGACCGAAGCCTGGTCAATCCTTCCACGATCAAGAATTCGCAGTTGCTCCGCCCGTTGTTCGAGTTCAGCGGCGCCTGCGCCGGGTGCGGCGAGACGCCCTATATCAAGCTGGTCTCACAACTGTTCGGCGACCGCTCGGTCATTGCGAACGCGACAGGTTGTTCCTCCATTTACGGCGGCAACCTGCCCACGACGCCGTGGGCAAAAGATGCCAACGGGCGCGGTCCCGCCTGGTCCAATTCGCTGTTCGAAGACAACGCCGAATTCGGCCTGGGCATGCGCCTGACCCTCGACAAACAAAATGAATATGCCCGCGAATTGATCGCCTCGTTCGAAAACGAACTTGGCAAGGAATTTGTGGCGGCTGTCCTGAGCGCCGATCAATCCAATGAAGCCGGCATCGCGGCGCAACGTGAACGCGTGACAGAGCTGAAAAATAAACTTGGCAAGTCAAGTAATTCACGCGCGAAGGACCTGGTCAGCCTGGCAGATAGCCTCGTCAAGAAATCCGTCTGGATCATGGGCGGCGATGGCTGGGCATATGATATCGGGTACGGTGGTCTCGACCACGTCCTGGCCAGCGGGCGCAACGTCAACATCCTCGTGCTCGACACAGAAGTGTATTCCAACACTGGTGGTCAGGCGAGCAAGTCCACACCGCGGGCGGCCGTCGCCAAATTCGCGATGGGCGGCAAAGGCATGCCCAAGAAAGACATGGGCTTGATCGCCATGTCGTACGGGTACGTCTACGTGGCACGGATTGCCATGGGTGCGAACGACCAGCAAACCCTGCGTGCCATCCTGGAAGCCGAAGCCTACGATGGACCCTCGCTCATCATTGCCTACAGCCACTGTATCGCCCACGGCTATGACCTGGCAAGAGGACTTGAACAACAGAAACTTGCCGTCCAGTCAGGCTACTGGCCGCTGTACCGCTACGACCCGCGCCTCGCCGACGAGGGCAAGAATCCGCTGCTCATCGAGTCCCAGGAACCGAGCATCCCGCTCTCGCAGTACGCCTATAACGAGACCCGTTATAAGATGCTCATCCAAATGGATGAAG
>Ga0105104_10003687_pt1 | contig 10824 bp, 11 predicted proteins | sample PPLLaktember2015_3_FD_87034 | JGI IMG/M metagenome (GOLD analysis project Ga0105104, IMG submission 87034) | Freshwater sediment microbial communities from Prairie Pothole Lake near Jamestown, North Dakota, USA - PPLs Lake P7 Core (6) Depth... | ecosystem: Environmental > Aquatic > Freshwater >... | reverse complement strand
TGAGTTTCAAGTTTTTCCCTTTTAGCATCGGGACGATGGCGGAGGCGTAATCCTCAGCAGTGGGGGACTGGTCGGTAACGTAATCGGCGCCGTAGCCGCCGCCTGTGTCGATGGCTTCGATTGTGAAGCCCTTGCCGCGAAGCTTATCGACCAGGGCAAGCGTTTTTTTGAGGGCTTCGACATACGGCTCGACTGTATGACCCGCGGAGCCGAGGTGAATGTGGAGGGCGCATAATTTTACGTTTGTATTTTTGCCGAACTGGTCAAAAACCCTTTCGGCCCGTTCGATATCGACGCCGAATTTTGTTTCTTTGACTCCTGTGGTTGTGTATGTGTGGGTTTTGGGGTCAACATCGGGATTGACTCGCAGGGCGGCTTTGGGGGTTTTGCCTTTTTGTTCGGCTAAGCGAATGAGGTTTTCGAGTTCGGCTTCTGATTCGATATTGAGATAGCCGATGTTGGCGTCGAGGGCCTCGATGATTTCTTTGTCGGTTTTGCCGACGCCCGCGTAAACGATTTTGGCGGGGTCTGCGCCTGCCTTTAGGGCGCGGTAGAGTTCGCCGCCGCTGACGATATCGAAGCCGAAGCCGGCATGGGCGATGAATTTGAGGATATTGATATTGGAGCAGGCCTTGATTGAAAAGCAGACAGTTGTGTCGAGTGCGCCGAAGGCCTGGCGCATTTTGTTGAGATGTTCGAGGAAGGTGGCCTTGCTGTAGATATAGACCGGCGTGCCGACCCTGCCGGCGATTGTCGCGACGGGCACGTCTTCTGCGAACAGTTTTCCATTTTTGTAATTAAAGTAATCCATAATGGGACAATAGTATAAGGATTGGCCGGGCGAATGCAAGCCGGGGTTCAAAAAGGCACAAAAAGTTTAACCACGGATTAGCACAGATTTTCACGGATTATAAAAAAATAAAATTTATTGAGGTGAAAAGGAAGGTGACGGTTTTGTAGAAAGTTGGGCGGCCATGGTTGTTGTGCGGGATATTTGGATTGACACGGATTTAGATTTTATATCGCTGAGAACGTAGAGACCGCAGAGAAATCTTATTTCAGATTTCGGATTAGTTAATTTGCGATTTTCGACTGTCGATTTTCGATTTAGGGATGAGGAAACATCCGCGTAAATTTTTCCGCGATTTGAGGAAAAGATTTTCATTTTTGTAAACCTGTTTTTCAAATTTGCTTTTGTCAAAAGACAATTTGCTTTTATTGAATGCCAATTTGCATCCCATAAAAACCGGTTGGTTTTCAGCGAAAACAAATTTACTTCCTGCGAAAACCACTTTGCTTGCGATAAAAACCATGTGGATTCCGTTAAAAACCAGTTTGTATCCGGCAAAAACCAATTTGCTTTTGGCATTAGCCAATTTGCATCCGGCACTTGCAAATTGGTTTTTAACGATTGCACAATTATTTTTTCTTTCCTAATCCCTTGAAATTGCAGAGCTTAGCTCGTTTTGCCGGTTTTTAAACGTTATTCTCACCGATTCCTGGTTATATGGCTATGCTTAAAGGACGAAATCTTTTGAGGAAATAACCAATATTGAATTAAATACAGGAGATATAAGATGCGTTGTCCGAGGCAGCAGTTGGAAGTCGTTAATCTGGTTGACCAGATGATAAACGGAATAACCGAGAATCCCGAAAAATTCCCAAGCTGTAATGCCTCTGTTTTGCAGGCAGACCGTCAGCAATTCGAGCAAATAACCGCAGCTTTAAACGACGCCCAGGCGCAGGTTGCCATCATCGCGGCCCAAAAGCTGGATATTTTCAAAAAGATGCACAAGAATATGAAATGCCAGATTAAATTAGGCGTAGTAGATAACGTTAATTCCCCGGAAAACCTTTCTCTTATCGGCTGGGGGACAAAACGGCTCCCGACGACGCTTGAAATTCCGGGTCAGCCGGGAAATTTGAAGATTACCGCGCAGGGAGAAGGATTGCTTTGCCTTATATGGGACAAATCCAAAAACGGCGGCCCGATTCGCAGCTTCATAATCGAAAGAAAGCAGTTCAACGGAAACTGGAGCGAATGGCAATTTGCCGGTACTTCTTATAACAGCGATGCGAAGTTGACCAAACAGCCCATCGGAATAAAGCTCGAATATCAGGTCAGGGCGGGAAACGCTTCGGGACAAAGCTGGCCGACGAATACGGTGGCGGTTGTGCTTTAAAGTATAAAATTCATATGGTGTCGCCATTTTAATTGGCGAAATGAGCAGAAGGCATATAAAAAATGAACGAGCCTATTAGTTGCAATCTGATTGAAAATGCTTTGGATTATCTGATACTTTCTGGCGAACAAGCCCGTGAGAACAATGAACGTATGCTCAAACATTCTTTGGCGACATTGGCTGATGGCATAGAATTGCTCTTAAAAGCCAGATTGGAAATTGATGGATGGCATTTGTTGTTTGCAGATATTGATAAGGCGGACCAAGTTAAACTTAAGGAAGGCGATTTTCTTTCTGTTAGCTGCGAACAAGCTATTAAAAGGTTGAAAGATATTTGTTCGGTAGAGATAGATAAGCAACGTCAGAATGTTATTGAAAAACTTAGAAAACTCAGAAACAAAATTCGCCATTTCGCAATTGATACAAACCGGGAGGAAGTCATTTCACTAATTACAAAGGCATATTCCTTCGCAATTGATTTTACAACAAATCATCTTGAATCACATTATGGCAATAAGATAGAAAGCGATCTTGACAGAATTCGCCTTATGCTTGGCGAATTTAGCGAGTTCGTTAACCATCGCTGGCAAGAAATAGAGAAGAGTTTGAGAAAACAAGATTGGTTTATTGAGTGCCCTAAGTGTACCCAAAGAACACTATGTCCTTCAGAGGGTCATGCTAAATGTGTGTTTTGTGGCTACGACCGCACAGGCGAGGTAGCTGCTTTGGATTTATATGAACCAATCGTTCGAGCAAAAGACCATTTTGAAATTCAAGAATCCATCAGGGATTGTCCAGAGTGTGGAAGAAAAGCGTGTATTTACGATGAAGCATATCAATGCTGGGTATGCTTATCATGTGGAGAAACTTATCAAAAATGCACATATTGCTTTGAATTGTTCTCAGGAGAACCTACACCAGGGGGTGCTTGCGAAGAATGTTGGCAAGAATTACTGGAAAAATATAATTAATCGTGTTCAAAATATTAAATCATGTCGCAGACTTAATTAGAATTATGGCATGATGAAAAACGGTTGCCGTCCTTATTTTATGCCTGATCCATATTTCCTATTATATTCTCTAAGCTCCTCAATCCTATTTTTGCACAAAAAAGGCCACGGAGCTACGTTTCTTTCCTGTGGGGCATATTGCATTAGACATTGGCCTAATTCACACGTTGAAGGTCCGTTCTCGTCAGGATTCTGAGTATTGTAACATTCTCCTTCTACACCGAAAAGATGTAGAACTTCATGCCAGAGGATATATTTGTTTTCTTTTTCGTAAACAGCACTAATAACGCCTTTACCCTTATCAAAAAAAGTTTCCCCCCATTCAGATATTTGGTTTGCTCTTTTGATCGCTTTAGCGATATTGGAAGATGATTCGCAATAAATCACCAAAGGCATACAATTGCTTAAGGCATTTATCTTCTCATATAACTCACGTAGAGGAATAAATATGTTCTCATTCTTAGATAATATATTAGGGTGGTATGTCTTTTTGTTAAAAGTCTCTTTTTCCAGTATTGAGTTTATATTTTTAGCGGTATCGGTACATAATGGCTGTATCTCTATTCTTATTTCGGTCGGTGGCCTTTCGAGGAAGGTGGTTAGTTCGTGTAAGCTTTTTGGGATATATTCCTCGTCTTGTTTACATTTTGTTGCACAAAGCCAATATAACTTAAGCATTATATATTCTACCTTTACAGAAATCTTGGAGTATCATACTTATTTCTTCTGAAATCCGCAATCGAAAATCATAAATCTCTCCTCGACGCTTAAATCTTGCTCGGTAAATATAAGATCATGAAACCCGGGTGATTTTAATAAGAAATATGGCACGATATTTCTCCAATAGCAATTATTAGCCCGCTTTCTCTGTGGTTCAAATAACCAAAAAGCCGATAATTCACTTAGTCCTATTTAGGAGTGGAATAATATGCGGCATCGCCGTTTGACTGGCGGCAAGCGGCACAGAAGGAGAAGAAAATGAAAACCGTGAGAATGACGATTTATTTAATGCTGGCGGTTCTGTTTATGGCAACTGGTCAGGGATTTGGTGTTATTGAGTATAAAGATGGTGGAACGCACAACATCAATTCAATAATTCCTGTCAGTCTGGTGATGGTGGATTATTTAGCACCGGGTATGCAGACCACGGTTAATGTACTTGATGGAGGAGAGATTTGGACTCCATGGCCCCATGAAGCTGGTCAACAAGGGGCATTAGAAGCATATAACGACAGCAGGATAAATATATCCGGTGGTTATATCAATAAACTGGACGCTTATAACTCTACTACTGTGAATCTATCTGGCGGCAATATTAACATACTGAATGCTTGGAATTCCACCATCGTGAACATCCTACCCAGAGCACTCACAAATGGCCCGGTTGTACTCCGAGACAACAGCAGTTTGGTCATGTCTGGTGGCTCCTTCAACGGCACCCTGATTGCCCGAGACAACAGCAGCATAACCATTACCGGCGGGAACTTCCACTACGGCAGCTTGTACAACTACCTGATAATGGGCGGAGCCAGCACCATGAATATCTCCGGCGGTTTAGTCAATTATATGCAAGCCGGAGAAACCAGCAAAGTGGCTATCTCCGGCGGCAGGTTACAGCAGATGATAGCCTACGGAAACAGCACAACCACGTTCTATGGCTATGACTTCACAGGTGATAATACCTTGAGATTCGACGGCAATAAGGTTCTGGGTGCCGGCTTACTCACAGGTAAATGGTTTGACGGGACACAGTGGAGTACAAATATTAGTGAACACAACGCCGGCGCGACTATACTGGCCATTTCCATTACCGCAATGCAGCCTAAAGCTGATGCTGGTTCTGACCAAACCGTGATGGACGCAGATAACAATGGTGGTGAGGAAGTTACTCTCGATGGCTCTGGTTCTTCTGATAGCTATGGCACTATAGTAAGCTGGGTCTGGATTGATACCATCGGAGATATAATTCCTGATGGCGAAATTACAACAGCAACATTATCTGTTGGTACACATACTATTACGCTTACCGTTACTGATAATGACGGCTTAACAGATACGAATACCGTTACTGTTATAGTCGAACCATATCCCAATCAGCCGCCTGTTGCTAATGCCGACGGGCCATATACTATTTATGTAGGGGATACGCTTACGCTGGACGCAAGTGGTTCAACAGATAATGACAATGATATAGTCTCTTATCTTTGGGACTTGGATGATAACAACAGCTTTGAGACTGACGCAGGAGACCAGCCGGTTTTTGATGTGAATTTTGCTTATCTGCAATCAATCGGCCTTCTCGTCAATAACACTTACGAAGTCCATCTGAAAGTTACCGATAGCGGTGGTCTAAGTAATGTTGCCAGCACTACTCTTACAATTATTCCAACACCTGCCTTGCAGGTTTTCGTTGATATAAAGCCCGGCAACTGTCCGAATCCGTTGAATGTAAAAAGTTCCGGCGTTCTTCCGGTAGCTATCTTAGGAACGGCTGATTTAGATGTAACCACAATCGACCCGACATCTATCAGATTAGCCGGTGTTGAGCCACTTAGGAATGGTCTTGAAGATGTAGCTGGGCCGGTATCTGATAGCAATGATTGTAACTGTATTGAAGCCGGCCCTGATGGTTTCCTTGACCTTACCTTGAAATTCAAGACCCAAAAGATTGTAGAGGCCATTGGTGATGTGAACGAAGGTGATGTATTGACATTGGAGCTTACCGGCGTGCTGATTGGCGAAAGACCAATTGAGGGAGCCGATTGTATCCTGATTGTTGGAGGACATAAGCCCTTTAACAAGGCGGACATTAACAAAGACGGCGTGGTTGATGCTGCTGATTTTGCCGAATTTGCTCAAAACTGGCTTCAATCCAGTATTGTTGAGGATTAGCAACTAAGTTTCGGCTTTTGAATTTGTTGACACAGTCAATATTCTATGGCTGAGATTGCCCACCTTCATTAACACTTCCTACTTCGCTTCGCAGGACACTTCGTCGGGTAAACTTCGCGGTAAAAAAAACTGCGCAAAGAAAATGGAAGGTTCCAAGGCAGCTAACGGGAACCTTCCATAATCCGCATAACTTGATGCTAACTCAAGAATTGATTCAAGGTGTTATGCTATTTCTTTTTCTTTGCTGTTTTCTTCTTTGCAGCTTTTTTCTTCTTAGCCATTATTGGGTACCTCCATAAAGGCAATCGAAAAACCAGTTTAGTTGTACGGGCGATCGATTCACAACCAACCGCCAACCGATATGTTAAAGAAGTAAATAAATAATGCTATAACTTTTATCGGCCAAATAATCAAGATTTCTTCAAAGAAATTTTTTATTCTCCGGTTTTACAGCGAGAGATGAATCGTTTATGATGATGCGCGATGAGCGAAAAGAAGATAACTTTGTTCGGGGGTACGTTTGACCCGATACATTTAGGGCACACGGCGGTAGCCGCGTCGGCGGGCGAGCACATCGGCGCAGACAAGGTGATATTTGTCCCCGCGAAGCGTTCGCCATTGAAGGCAATTTTTCCGCAGGCGTGCGACGAGGACCGCCTGGCGATGATTTCGCTTGCGATAGCGGGCAACAGCAACTTCGAGATAAGCGAATACGAGCTGAAAAAGCAGGGGCCGAGCTATACCTTAGAGACGGTGAGGTATTTTCAAAGCCAGACGGAGGATAAGGCGGCGATTTACTGGCTGATGGGGGCGGACAGTTTGGAGGAGCTGCCGCACTGGTACGGCGTTACGGAATTGATTGATGAATGCAATTTATCTGTGATGTACAGGGGCGGAATTGCGCCGCCTGATTTTACGAGATTCGAGACAATCTGGGGAAAGCAGCGCGTCGAGAAATTGCAGCGAAACATAATAGCGACACCCTTGATAGATATCAGCTCAACTGAAATACGAAAGCGGTTATCGACGGGGCACGATATTAGCGGGATGGTCAATCCTAAGGTGCTGCAATATATCCGCGAGCAGGGGCTTTACGGCGTGAGTAACGATTGATTAAATTTTTGTTGTCTCAACGAGCCAGTCGTACCAATTTTGTAAACCCTCGCCTGTTTTTGCGGAGACGGGGAAGATTTTGATGTCCTTGTTGAGCTTGAGGACGTCGGCTTTGGCCTTTTCCATATTGAAATCGACGCCTGAAAGCAAATCAATCTTGTTTATGAGAAGGGCCTTTGCCCTTGCGAAGATTGTGGGATACTTGGAGGGTTTGTCGTCTCCTTCGGGGACGGAAAGAACCGCGACTTTGGCGGTTTCGCCGAGGTCGAAGGCGGAGGGGCAGACGAGATTTCCGACGTTTTCGACGAAAACGAGGTCGAGGTCTTTTATGGGGAGTTTTTCGATGGCCTGGCTGACCTGGACGGCGGTCAAATGGCAGGCGCCTTCGGTATTGATTTGAATGGCGGGGGCGCCGGCGGCCTTGATGCGCTGGGCGTCGATATCGGTCTGGATGTCGCCTTCGATAACGCCGATTCGGATTTTGCCTTTAAGCTCGCGGATAGTGCGGGCGAGGAGCGTTGTTTTGCCTGAGCCGGGGGAGGAAATTACGTTGAGGCAGGGGATTTTCAGTCCGGCCAGGAGGTCCCTGTTTTTGGCGGCGAATTCTTCGTTGGCTATCAGGATTTTCTTTTCGACGATTACTCTTTTCATAATATCACACCGAAAATTAAAACTGCGCCGCCGTCCCCCCCTGCCGTCCCTTAGGGACGAGACGCTGGGGGCTTGCGCGGCGGCGGCTAAACCTGGATTCCCGCTTTCGCGGGAATGACAAATGTGAAACGTATTTATTAACCTTCGAATTCAATTTCATCGAGCATAATGGGAGCGTCGGGCAACAGCTCGAAGTCGTCGCCTCGGCACGTTGGGCAGGTTGGCTGGTGTAAATCGAACTTGAACGGCTCATCGCATTTTCTGCACCGTGCCTGTATCGGTTTTTGCTCAACAGCGAGCTTCATACCTTCGCAGACGGTTCCTTTGCTGATTGCTTCAAAAGCAAAACAAAGGGCGTCGGAATTGAGACCATTGAAGACGCCGCAGCTTATTTTGGCGGCGAGGGGTTTGGCCTTTTGAATTTTGGCCTGGTCGGCGATTGCCTCGTAAATTGATTGCGCTACCATCGCTTCGTGCATCAGCAAATCCTCGGCAGGTCTCTTCCGTAAGGCATCTGGACGATTCTGCGGCCTCCGATTTTTGTGGTCATTTCGACGACGGGAACGTCTTTTGTTTCGACGATTTTACCGATGACGGACGCCTGGATTCCGAGCGGGTGAATTTTACAGATACGGATACATTCGAGAGCGATTTCGGGCGAGACGACGGCGACAAATTTTCCTTCGTTGGCGATATTGAGGATATCGAGCCCGAGGGCGTCGGCGGCGGCCTGGACCGTCGGATTGATGGGGATATCCAGCTCGTTGAGGAGGATACTGAGGTCGGTTTGCCTTACTATTTCGTTGAGGGTAGCGGCGAGGCCTCCCCTTGTGGGGTCGCGCATAAATTTTATTCCCTTGGTAGAGGTGAGAAGCTTGCAGGTGAGGTCTGCTAAGGCGGCGCAATCGCTTTTAATCCGGGAATGAAAGCCGATATCCTGCCTTTGCGACATAATGGTCATACCGTGGTCGCCGATTGAGCCGCTGATAATTATGACGTCGCCTGCGGCGATTTTGTTAAAACCAAGCTCGACACCTTCGAGGCGGACGCCGATACCCGCGGTATTGATGAAAATTCCGTCGGCTGCGCCGGATTCGACGGTTTTAGTGTCGCCGGTTACTATGGAGACGTTATTTTGGGAGGCGGTTTCGGCGATACTGTCGAGAATTTTTTCGAGGGAATCGAATGGGAAACCCTCCTCGATAATAAGCGCAAGCGAAAGCGCTACGGGTTTGGAGCCGCTTACGGCCAGGTCGTTTATCGTGCCGCAGACGGCCAGTTTGCCTATGTTGCCGCCGTGAAAGAACAACGGTTTTATGACGTAGCTATCGGTGGTGAAGCAAAGGGATTTGGAATCGAGATTGAGTTTGGCGGCGTCGGTAAGCTCGGTGAGGGTGGTATTTTTGAACCTGGGCAGGATGTGGTCGTGTATGAACTGGTCGCTAAGCTGCCCACCACCGCCATGTGCCAGCAGCACCTTATCGAATTCGTTTTTTTTCATTGGTTTTTCTTTTGCCTTCCGTATTTGAACCAGGCGGAACAGGCGCCTTCGGAGCTGACCATACAAGGCCCGACGGGGTGCATAGGGGTGCAGGCGTTGCCGAACAGCGCGCATTGGGGCGGGTCAATCAGGCCGCAAAGCACCTGCCCGCAGTGACAGCCGGTCAATTCCTGCGCGGTTGTTTCTTTGAGGCCGAAGCGTTTCATCGCGTCGAATTTGGAGTATTTTTCCCGAAGCGCAAGGGAGCTTTTGGGGATTTTTCCAACTCCTCTCCAGAAGCCGTCTGCCGGCTCGAAGATTTCATTGACGATATTTTGCGCAACGAGATTACCTTTTTCGTTTACAACCGCGGTGTATATCGATTCTGCGATAGCGCGGCATTCGATTAACTGTCGGCAAATCTGGGCGAGGCCTTCGATGATTTGCATCGGCTCGAAACCCGCGACGACGCAGGGTTTTCCGTATTGCGCGGCGATTTCATGAAAAGCGCCGTAACCGATGATGACGCTGACGTGGCCGGGACATAAAAAGGCGTCAATTTTATTATTTTTATCGCTGAGAAGGGCGTGCATCGCGGGGACGACCAGCTTGTGGCCGCTGAGGATGCAGAAATTTTCGATTTTTTCTTCGGCTGCCTGCTTAACCGCCATAGCGGTGGCAGGGGCGGTCGTCTCGAAACCGACGGCGGCGAAAACGACGGTTTTGCCGGGATTATCTTTGGCAATCTGGACTGCGTCGTCGGAGCTCAGGACGATTTTGACGTTGCCCAATGACTGTCTTGTTTCGAGAGAGCCGCCTCTTCCGGGTACGCGAATCATATCGCCGTAGGTGGCGATGAGGATATCCTTTCTGTCGGCTAAAGTCAGGATTGTGTCAATGTAGCTCTGGTCGGTAACGCATACCGGGCAGCCGGGTCCCGAGAGGAGCTTGATTTGTTTGGGAAGGGTCGTGCGAATGCCGCTTCTGAAAATCGCGACGGTGTGAGTGCCGCAGACCTCCATAATGTTGATTTGCCTTGCGAGCGCCTCGCAAGCGGCGTCCATAGTGAGCTGTGCTTTATGAATTCTTTCGAGCATGGTATTTTCTTGTTTATCCCGAAACCTTGTTTGGCGTGTCTTTGAACTGGTCAATTTCAGCGATGAGCTGCCAGGTCTTTTTGGCTTCTTCTTCCTCGATGGTTGAAATGGCAAAACCCGCGTGAATGAGGACGAGGTCGCCGATTTTAACATCGGGCAGAAACGTCGTTCTTGCGTGGAATTCATTTCCCATGGCGTCCACCACCGCTTTGTCGCCTTCGAGTTTAACTATTCTTGCTGGTATCGCTAAACACATAGTTCAATTCTCGTTATCAGTGACTAATTGCACGTTTTGCAGCGATGGCCGCCTGGCCGACGGATATACAGCCGTCATTGGCCGGGAACTCTAAGTTAAATAATACTGTAAAGCCATCGTTTTTCAAGAGCCGAATCAGCCG
>Ga0105104_10003686_pt1 | contig 10830 bp, 9 predicted proteins | sample PPLLaktember2015_3_FD_87034 | JGI IMG/M metagenome (GOLD analysis project Ga0105104, IMG submission 87034) | Freshwater sediment microbial communities from Prairie Pothole Lake near Jamestown, North Dakota, USA - PPLs Lake P7 Core (6) Depth... | ecosystem: Environmental > Aquatic > Freshwater >... | reverse complement strand
GGAGTGCGGCGGCAGAGGGAGTCCGACGCTTTATCAGGACTACCGGCGACGCCGCTTTGGCTCACCGCGGAGCGGAGGTGTCTGCAAAAACCAGGCGGGATGGGCTCTTGCGGACACCTCCGCTCCGCGGTGAGCCAAAGCGGCGTCGCCGGTAGTCCTGATAAAGCCTCGGACTCCCTCTGCCGCCGCACTCCATATTGGCAACAGGCCCTTTAGAAACGGCCCCAGTCACCGACCGACATGGCCCCGGTCGGGCGTGTTTACCGCACACTGAGCTGACACTTGGTTCAGAGCGCCATGCCACAGAACTTGCAGTGCCTGGCGTCCAGGTCGTGGCCTTCCCGGCCGCATCCTGGACACGTTTTTTGCGACATCTTTCTCGCTGGCGTCCGGGTCAATTCGACGGTGACAATACCCGTGGGGACGGCGATGATGCCATAGCCGAGAATCATGACGATAGAGGCCAGGGTCCGTCCAAGCGGCGTCTGCGGTGACATGTCGCCGTATCCGACTGTCGTGAGTGTAACGATGGCCCAGTACACGCTCTGCGGGATATTCGTGAAGCCGTTCTCGGCTCCCTCAATGACATACATCAAGGACCCGATAATAACGACCGAGGTCATGACGGCAAAGAGGAAGACAATGATCTTGGGGAGAGCGCTACGAAGGGCTCGAATGATTACGTCGGCCTGATTCAGATATTCGGCCAGTTTGAAGATGCGGAAGATACGGAGCATGCGCAGCACGCGAACCACCAGCAGGTACCGCGTTTCAGGAAGAACGAGGCTTAGATAAGTCGGAACGATAGCGACCAGATCAACAACACCGAAGAAGCTCCGGGCGTAGCGGATCGGGCGGCCGACCGCGATGAGGCGCAGCAGGTATTCCACCGTGAAAAGGATAGTGAAGAACCACTCGAGCAGGTACAACCAGGAGCCGAACACCGCCCGAACCGATTCGACACTGTCGAGCATCACGACGAGGACGCTGGTCAAAATGCAGATCAGAAGGACAACATCGAAGGTTCTCCCCGCGCGTGTGTCCGACTCGAAGATGACCTTGTATAGCTGTGCCTGCCGCTTCCGCATGTCTGTTGTACCGTTCAACTACATTCTCCCTCCACACGAGGGGCCGGGCTGCACCGCAGGTATCAGTCCAACAGGGATGCAACCCGCCGCCAGTCTATAGTATGACAGGCTTCGCGGAGACGCTTGGCTCCGATAAACTCCGGGGAGTAACCAGTCCAGGAGAAATGCACGGTGATCAGCTGCCAGTCGGCTCGCGACCTCGTGTGATCGAGAAAGTCTGGATTGAGCGTCACCAGCGCCCTGCCCTGGGCGGTGACTGCGGGCGCCAATCCCGAGCGATAGAGATCCTCCTGCTTATCTCCCGGGCGCTTATACCAGGCCTGAGACTCCTGCTCTGCGGGCTTCATGGCCTCCAGTTCCCTGCGTAAAGCGGTCACGATATCGCGCTGGAATCTGAGTGGATCCGCGTCAGCGCTTCCGCCGCCGGACTTCTTCAGACTCGCCGCCATTTGGGACTCCATCTGTTCGCCTTTTCGGCGAAGCTCCTCCGCCTTTGCCGGGTCGATCTTCTTCAGGCGCTCGTAGGCCTGCTCTAGCGCTTCGCGCCGCTCGTCCGCCTTGCTCAGCCACGCTTGATACGGATCAGCCGCACGCTTGCCGAGGCGCTCGGTGTTGCGAGCCAGTTCGGCCTCGTGAAAGCGAATCAAGGCCTCCAGGTACTGTTTGCGAGTAACAGGGACCCAGTATGGGCGCGCGTTCTTGGTGATGATCAGAAGCGTGTCATCATACAAGGGGAACTCACCGACTTCCGCTGTCTTCTGCGGCTCGAAGCAGATATGACGGCCGTCGCTGAGCAGCAAATAAGGAGCGCCGAAGACATCGTAATTCGTTCCGTTGAAGGTGGCTCTTGGGTCGTTCACCCAGATCCCAGCACCGGTGCAATTCTCGCCTCCCCAGGCGGCTTCGCCGTTTTGACCTTTAAAGAAATAGTAGATCGTCAGCCCTATCTGAGCTGGAACCACCCGCTGCTTGCAATTGGCGGCAGGTCGCGAGCATTCGTCCGGAAGCCACGTGCGGGCCCGGAACCGCGGCTGAAAGCCGAGGGGCGGATTGAACACGCTAGCTTCTCGCACCACGGCGGCGAGCGTTTCCATCCTTTGCCCGAAAGCCTTCGCTTCGGCTGCCGTAAGCGCGTAGTGGGAATAGACCTGGGGCTGGATTTCCTGGCCCCAGGTACCGGGTTTATTCTCGAAAGAGCCCGATTGAGCGAACCCCGAGGCTATGAGTAGAAGCCAAAGCACTGCGGTTCCCACCAGGGTGGTAGTTCCTGCGACGGACTTATCCTGCGTGCTCATCCCGCCTCCTTTCGTTGACGGTGCCGAGCATAAGCCATTTTTCATGCAAGAGTCATCTGCCTGACCAAACGCCCGAGCCAGAAAGAGAGGTTCAACAAAGGCAAGCAGTAGACAAGCTACATCCTAGGCTGTAGACTGTCTACATGGACCACCGTGATCGCTACCAAAATCGGATCGAGCTGCTCCAAGGGACTCTGGATATGCTGATTCTGCAGACCTTGCGCTGGGGACCGCAACACGGCTATGGCATCAGCAATGCGATTCGCTCCGGCTCGGGCGATGTTCTTCAGGTTGAGACGGGTTCTCTATATCCGGCTCTGCATCGCCTCGAAAGACGAGGCTGGGTCCAATCCGAGTGGGGAATGTCGGAAAACAAGCAACGGGCGAAGTACTACAAGCTGACTCCGTCCGGGGAGAGGCAGCTGACTGCGGAGCACGACCGTTGGAACCTGCTGAGCACCGCCATAGCCGCCTTGATGAACAGAGGAGAAAGCGAGGAAGAGGCATGAGGGGCCGGTGGTCATTTCTTCCTTCGCGGCGTCGGCAAACGGAGCTCGACGAAGAGATCCAGTCGCATCTCGCCATGGCCAGGCAGGAGCGGATCGATCGCGGCGAAACGCCGCAGGAGGCAGAGACGAACGTCTTGCGCGAATTCGGCAATGTGGCGGCGGTAAAAGAGGTAACCCGCGAAATGTGGGGATGGAGCACATTTGAGACGTTCTGGCAGGACACGCGTTACGCCGCGCGCACGCTGATGCGAAGTCCTGGGTTTACCACCGTTGCGCTTCTGACGCTCGCTCTCGGTATCGGGGCAAACACTGCGATCTTCAGTGTCGTCAATCTCGTCATGCTCAAGCCGCTGCCGTTTCGCGATTCAGATCAGCTGATGCAGGTTTGGACTCGCGGCGTCCGGGCAGGAGGACAGGGCGATTGGTCCTCTTTTCCTGATTTCCTCGACTGGCGCAAGGAGAACAAGGTCTTCGAGGACATTGTGGCTTATCGAACCTGGGTGTTTACGTTCTCCGGTGACAGACCTGCGGAAGCGATGCCCGGCTTCCTCACCACCTCCCGATTCTTCGATCTGTTAGGGGCGAAGCCGCAGCTCGGCCGGACGTTTCTGCCCCATGAGGACCAGCCCGGCAGGAATCGTGTCGTGGTTCTCAGCCACCGGCTCTGGCAGCGGCGGTTTGGGGGCGAGCCTGCCATTGTCGGCCGGTCCGTAACCGTGAACGGGGGTAGTTACACCATCATCGGAGTGATGCCGGCAGGCTTTCGTTTTCTTTTCGCCTATCCTGACGTGTTCGACTTGTACATGCCCATGCAGGCTTTTGGCGATCAGGAGGAGCGCGGCAGCCACAATTACTGGGCGATCGGCAGGCTGAAACCCGGAGTCACAGTCAAGCAAGCCGAGATGAATATGGCCGCGATAGGCCGGGACCTGGCTCGGGAATACCCGGCTTCGAATAAGGATCTGGAGGTCGCGGTGACTCCCCTGCAGCAGCACATGGCTCGCGATGTCCGCAGCGGGCTGTTCGTAACGCTTGGAGCCGTCGGGTTGGTGCTGCTTATCGCTTGTGCCAACGTCGCTAATCTCGTTCTGGCCCGGGCAAATGCCCGGAGCCGGGAACTGGTCGTTCGGGCCGCCCTGGGTGCCAGCCGAGGCAGACTCTTGCGTCAGAATCTGACCGAAACCCTGCTGCTCGGCCTTTGTGGTGGTGGTTTTGCCTTGGTTGTCGTTTATCTGGCCATGAGATTGATGCGTAGCGTCGGTCCGGACTCGATCCCACGCCTGGCGGAGTTGAGCGTCGACTGGCGCGTTCTGCTCTTCACCTTGGTTGTCACTCTCGGGACCGCTTTTGTCCTCGGCGTGGCGCCGGCGCTCGCGGGTCCGCAATCAGCCTACAGTGAAGCGTTGAGGGAATCGGGCGGGCGGACCACCACGACCGGCGGAAGCGGCCGTGTCCGAGCCGCGCTGGTCCTGGCCGAAATCAGTCTCGCGCTGATGCTCGCAGTCGGCGCCGGGCTCCTGGTCCGGAGTTTCTCCAGGCTCCTCGACGTAGAGATGGGGTTCGACCCAAACGACGTTGTAGTCGCCTATGTCATGGCGCCACCGGGGTCGTCAAACCCGGCTCTGTTCTTTGAGCAGGTCATGGAGCGTGTCCGTGAGATCCCGGGAGTCGAGAGCGTCGGCGCCGCCGCTCCGGTTCCCTTGACCGGGTGGAATGACCAGGGCGGTTTTAGCATTGAAGGACGGCCGGATCCCCCGCCGGGTGTCCTCGAGTTCCACGCCAACCGCCCGCGTGTTTCAGCGAGTTACCTGCGGACGATGAAAATGAAGCTCCTGCGAGGCCGCTGGATTACCGACCAGGATGGCGCCGGGGCGCCTGACGTGGCGGTAATCAGTGATGTGGCCGCCCGCCGTTATTGGCCCGGAGAGAATCCGATCGGACGCCGCCTCAGCTTGGACGAAAGGGATGGGAAGCCGGTCTGGCGTGAGATCGTTGGCATAGTTCGAGGCGTCACGCACTTCGGGCTGGATATCGAGCGGATCTCCGAGATTTATGTTCCGTTCCGTCAGTTGCCGGAGCAGTCGATGGGGCTGGTTATCCGAACACCGAGGCCACTCTCCGAGTTGGAGTCGTTGATTCGCAGGCAAATAAGCACGGTCGACTCAAACGGCGCTGCCTTTCGAATGCAGACCATGGAAAACCTGGTGGCAGCAGCTCAGTCTAAGCGGCGTTTCCAGATGACCCTGCTGGTTGCTTTCGCGGCCTTGGCCCTGGTTCTCGCTGCAGTGGGTGTCTACGGCGTGGTCGCCTACTCGGTGGTTCAAAGGACCCACGAGGTCGGAATTAGAATAGCGCTGGGTGCCCGGCAGGGACAGGTGCTCCGGATGGTCGTTCGTCACGGTCTTCGACTGGCGGTTATCGGCGTCGCCCTCGGAATTGCGGGAGCTTTCGCGCTCACCCGGCTCATGTCCAGCCTTCTCTTCGGCGTCGGCGTCACGGATAAGGTCACTTTCCTGACCGCCTCGGTCCTGCTGCTGGTCGTAGCCCTGGTTGCGTGCGCCATCCCCGCTCTGCGTGCCGCCCGGGTCGATCCGCTAGTGGCTCTACGGTATGAATAAATGCGCTGAAAAAGCAGGAGTCAGGAGTCAGAATAAAAAGGCTTGGCTGGCCGCTTTCTATTCTGACTTCTGCCTTTGTTTAAGGCGAATCTGGCCTTAGATCATGATCAGACCATAGCGAATGCCAAGGGTGACGGCCTCGGTCCGGGTGGTTGCTCCCAATTTCCCCAGGATCGAAGCCACATGGAATTTGGCAGTGTGCTCGGAGATGTTCAGGTATGAGGCAATTTCCTTGTTGCCAAGCCCCTCGGCCAGAAGACGGAGCACTTCTGCCTCCCGTGGAGTGAGAGGTTCCTGAAATTCATCTCCGGCGGGCCGGACAGTGGTTGACGCAGCTAGACTCTCGCCCAGGGAAGAGTCCAGAACGACGAGTCCTTCAGCGACAGCATGAACGCCGGCCAGGATCTCCGCGGCACTGGAGCTACGGGGAAGCAAACCCTTGACGCCGGTTTTCAGGATCGCGCCGACTCCCGTGTGCGGTGCGTCGTCCAGGAGCAGGATCACTGGAGGCCCGACCAGCGGCGAATCCTCCAAGAGTTCGGAGGCAATTTCCGGCCCCTCTGCCTCAACGATGACAACGTCGGCCATCGACCCGTCTGCGAGAGGGACCAGCTCGACGTCAGCGTCGTCCTGAAGCAGACGCTCAAGCCCTGCCTGGGTCACCGGCGATGATGCTTTAATGGCGACGCGAATCATGAATGTCACCCCGTAGGCAACCCTTCCCGGGAGCTGCGGCCGTCTTGGCTGCGCTCGCAGGCTGAGTCCTTAGGCACGCCGGCCCGCGGGTCGCTCTCCGACCAGGATCCCGAGGTCGACGGGATTTCCTCCGCGGATGATCTTCGCGCTGATTGGCTTGCCGACCTTCTCCGGCTCCAGGACCGCCTGAATGTCCGATATATCCTCAATGACCCGGTCATCCAATGAAAGGATGATATCTCCGATCAGGACACCCGCCTGCTCGGCCGGTCCGCCGGGTTGAACTGAAAGAACGACAATCCCCACCTGATTGGTCACCGAGAGTCTCGTTCGAAGCGACTCAGGTATCGAAACCGGCTGCAATCCGATGCCCAGATATCCGGCGCCCAAATGCCCTTTCTCAAGCAATCGTTTGACAAGCGACTCCAGTGAGGAGACGGGAACCGCGAGTCCCGCGATTCGGGAAAGCGCCGAGGTGGCGACTCCCACAATCTCCCCATTGGCGTCGACTACAGCGCCGCCAGAGGACATCGGGTAAAAGCGGGCGTCCACGCGGATGTAGTTGTCGAGGCGGCCTCCGCCCCAAGTGCGCCACGGACCGGAAAACGCTCCGATTACGCCCACACTCAGATTCGGCCCACTATCCGGTGAGCGGGCGACTATGAACGCGAGCTGCCCTACCCTCAAATCCTGACGCGGAGACAGACCAGGCAGTTCCGCCAAGCCATGCCCCTGCTCGGCAAGCTTCAGGACCGCGACGTCGCTTCCCGAATCCGCCCCGACCAGGTCAGCTTTTGCAGCACGCCCGTCCGGCAATGTGACGCCGATTTCCTGTTCCCGTCGTATTGTATGTGCAGCAGTGAGGATCAGGCCTTCGCGCCAGTATACGCCGCTCGATCCGTATCCGCGTCGTGCCTGGATGGCAAGAACCCGGCCACTCACGCGTTGCGCCAGGTCTGATATCTGGCTCGACAGTTCCAGCAATAAATTCGACATTCTTTCACCTCTTGGGAGGATTATTCCTCGGCGGTTGACCGGCGCGCATCAGCCAATTGAGCAGTCTTCACCTGGCCGATCGGGCAGGCACATTCCTTCGGGTCGTGTAAGGACCAGCGGGCTGATGCTGCAGGCAAGATCTTGCGCGCCTGACTGAAGGAGGGCTGATGGTGCGACTCATGCGAACGAACGTGTGAAAGGAAGGAGTACTACTCGTTGCTGGAAGCAGGGGAAACGACCTGAACCCACTCGGATGATAGCCGGGAAGTGGCTTGGGAGGGGGCTAACCAGGGCGCGGATTCCGATGACGACAGGGAGCGGCACAGAGCCTCAAGCGTGGCGTCTCATGCGGAGCGACTTCAGGTCGTTGCCTTCCACCACCTAACCTCGCCGTTGCACCGACCGTGGCGCTCCGCAAGAGACGCCAGCTTGAGACTCTGCTTGTTAGAGCAATCCTAACCTCGCCGCGCCGCTCCCCGGCCCCCGGGTCGGCCTGCTACTGCGCCCTGAGAGCCGGCAGAATCTCTTCAAACAGTCTCTGTTTCGGGATGAACCTGTCCACCTTGACCTCGGACCAGTCCGAAATTCCAGGCTCATCCATGGAATAGAGGATCACGCGCACCGAGCGACCCTGGTTCTTGATCCGGGTGGCCGCCTCGATCCCATTCCTCCGAGGCATCTTGATGTCCATGATCACGACATCGGGAGAGAGTTTCAGGGCCAGTGCCTCGGCCTCCTGACCGTCTGCCGCTTCACCGAGGATCTTAACCGCAGGAACTTGCCTCAGGAACGAAATAAGGCTTTGCCTAAAGCCTCGGTGGTCATCCACTACCACAACACTAAGACTTCCCACTCGCTCCATTCCGCGGACAGGATAGTTCGACTGCGCGTTCCGTTTAAATCAGGGCGGTTGTGTATTTTTCTAGGGGTTACTAGGTATTTCCGAAGAGGGCAGTTCGTCTGCTAGGCCTGAATGATCCCTACGCGAATCGCATATCTCACGAGCTCGGGCACGTTCTTTACTCCGAGCTTTTCCATGACATTTGCGCGGTGGGTCTCAACGGTCTTCACGCTTATGACCAGTCGTTCGGCAATCTCTTTGCTGGTCAGGCCGTCGGCAATCAGGGCGACGATCTCCGCTTCCCGGTGTGTGAGCGGCGAAGGAGACACGGGGGCGACCTGTCGTTCGCCCGGGGTTTCCGCCAGGGAGGAGCTGACGAACCGTTCTCCCCGCACTACGGCCTTGATCGCGTAGAGGAGATCGCTGAACGCGTCGTTTTTGAGAAGGAAGCCCCGGATGCCCGAGTCGGACGCGAGTTCCAGCAGCTCCGACCCCCCGTGCATGGTGAGCAGGATGACCCGCGCATCGACGCCCGCAGCCCGGATGCGTCTCGCGGCCTCGATGCCGTCCATATCCGGCATCGAGACGTCCATCAAAATCACATGCGGCTTCAGATCCTTTGCCAGACCGACTGCAGCGCTACCCGAGCCTGCCTCGGCGACGGCTTCGACACCCTCTGTCGCGTTCAGGAGGCTGACAATGCCCTGTCTGAAAATGGTGTGGTCGTCGACGACCAGGACGGTGATCATGAGAAGGGTACCTCCACACGAATCGAGGTTCCTTCTCGGCCGCTGCGGAGCGAGAGTGTTCCCCCCATGAGGCTGGCCCTCTCCGCCATCGTACTCAATCCTATACCGAGCCCTTTCGAGCGGATCTTGCCATAGTCGAAGCCTCGCCCGTTATCCTCCACCTGCATGACCAGCCGATCCTTGGAGCCGTCAAGACTTACCGTGATGTGCGTGGCACTGGCATGCTTACTGGCGTTACTGATGGACTCCTGCACGATGCGGAACAGATTCTCTTCGATCAAGGAACGCGGCCGTGAGGCGAGATCGGCCTTGACCTCGATTTCCACCCCGGTTTTTTTCGCAACTCGGTTGCCGTACATCTTCAAGGCGGCGGGAAGACCCATCTCCTCGAGAAAGGGAGGTCTCAACCCCGCCGAGATTTCCCGGAGCTCATCGATGTTGCCGGACAGTTCTTCGACGGCACAGCGAACCACTCCGTCTTGCCTCTCCTGGTTCATTCTCTCCAGATTGAACTTGGTCGTCAGCAGCGATTGCCCTAAACCGTCATGAAGGTCCCTCGCCAGCCGTTTCCTCTCCTCCTCGTGCGCTATCAGTATTTGCTCCGAGAAGATCTTGATGCTCTGCAGGCTTTCTGAGAAGCGGACGTCTATCGCGTAGACAAAGCAGAGGATAGTGACAGGGAGAACATACTCGGACACACTCCGCCCGTAGATCTCCCTGGCCGGAAGGACACCCAGCAGCTCAAGAATCCAGTTCACGATGCCCAGGCAGACAACGCCAATCGCAACCAGAAAAACCGCGGACTGCTGGACGTTTCGCCGGGAGGCATTGACGGAATAGCGCAGGGCCAGCCAGGCACTGACCAGGGACAAGGCCATCCAGACGTACGACATCACAAGGTAGGTTCCCGGGCCTACCGAAAAGAGAAAAGCGACCGCGAGAACGCCGTAAGACACAATGATCCATTTGACCAACGGAGTTATACGTTGCTTGACCGTAAACGAAAGGAAGATCAGGAAACTCGCGGGAAGCAGCATCATCAGCGAGGCAACCAGCTTCTGGAGGGTATGGGTCTTGAGCCCCGACTGATAGAAGATAAGGCTGTCGAGCAAATATTCGACTGTGTACAGCAGCACAAAAACCGCAAAGGCGATGTATTCCTTATCGCGAACGCCTGAAAGGTGGATCAGGAAGAAGAAGACGACAAATACCGACAATGACACGAGAAGGATCAGGTCCACTCGGGTTATGGCGTTCTCACGCTCTGTTTTCAACAGGAGCAGATCGCTGTAGTCGCCAAGCAGGACGGGGCTTTCAAAAATCCCTCCGGTGACGTAGGTGTTCATCACCCTCACCGCCAACAGGTTGTCCCCGCCCGACACAAGCAGCGAACGCGGTATCCGATACAGCCTTTGGACAAACGGCGCTTCTACCCGCCTGTCACCCATCACGCCTTCCCCCCCGATCCTGCGACCGTTCAGGAAGACCTCATCCACATCGCCTATTCTGCCGAAGAAGACCCCGAGCGGCCTGGTCCCGGCTACTTCACGGCCCTCGAAATGTATCCGGTACCAACCCATCCTGTTTTCCGGCTTAAACCCCTGCGATTGCCAGCTCGCGGGGATAGGGATGCGCTTCCAGTGAGCGTCATCGTACGAAGGCGAGGCCCACGAAGGATCGTCCCCGGGCGAAATTTTGTGGAGGCCGCTCAAATCGATGGGCCGGTCGTTTGCTTTGCAAACACCAAGGTGGGACAGAATGAACAGCGATAAAAAGACAACCGGATGTCGTATACGAATGCGCGTCTCCCCCAACGTCCGCTCCAGCGCAGAAGTACCGCTTTTTCGCACGGAACGCAACAGGTTTTTGGGCCAGAGGCCCGCAGCCTCGCAATTCAGAATATGGAGTGCGGAGGCGGATCCTGATCCTTATGCGTATCTCGGGACTACCGCCGATTTACAGAGCCGCGCACGGAGCGAACGGGCTTCAGCCCGGAGCGCAGTAAGCGGGCAACCCAACGTGCCGTTAAGGTTCGTTG
>Ga0105104_10003685_pt1 | contig 10830 bp, 6 predicted proteins | sample PPLLaktember2015_3_FD_87034 | JGI IMG/M metagenome (GOLD analysis project Ga0105104, IMG submission 87034) | Freshwater sediment microbial communities from Prairie Pothole Lake near Jamestown, North Dakota, USA - PPLs Lake P7 Core (6) Depth... | ecosystem: Environmental > Aquatic > Freshwater >... | reverse complement strand
GCTCCGTGCGCGGCTCTGTAAGCTTACGGCAGTCCCGAGATGCGTATAAAGTGCAGGGCCTTGCCACCGCACTCCGAAAGAGCACTCGCAACTGCCGGCGCTTTGGAGCGCAGTCGATACGCCGCACTCCATATTGGTCTCGCGCCGGCAGGTCCGAACTGACATTCACACGCGGGTTACGACTGCGTCACCGATTGCGGCGTGGTCGGAGCAGATCCGGCCATGGCGGGCATGCCGACACGGGTTGATTGGCCGGCGGCCAGTTGCCATCGTCCCTGGTTTTTCACCCAGTGCCACGTTCCTCGATATTCGCCGCTGATATCGTGTCCTCGCCGTTGGCCTCTCAGTCTGATGCGGGCGCACGCAAGTGCGGTATCGCCGTACGTTCGCAAATCCAGGTCATCGATTTCCCAGTCCTGAAACTTGATTCAAGCTCGTCCTGACTCGGTCACGTCCTGCCACTTCAGGCCGTACCGTTCAAGATATTTGCGCAGGCGGTCGGCATCGTTAGTCCGACTCTTCTGCTCTCTCGAGACGGAAAAGAGGTGGCGCCCGGCTTGCGAAAGAGAACGGCAGGCTCTGCAGACTCTCAGGACTTCTGAGAGCTGAACCTGGTCGAACCGGTCCAGGCGCTCAGTCCGCTCCGCTCCCAGAATTTCGACCAGCAGGCGATTTGGAGTGTCCGGCGACTGCTCTCCCCAGCAGGCCTTGAGCCGGCAGACTTCTTCTTCAACCGCCGGGACGGTTATGCGTCCCCCGGCGGCGAGTGTCGCCATCCGGGTGATCGCCCCGTTCAGGTCACGGAAATTTGCCGTCCATTTGGCAGCGGGCGAAGTGGCGAACAGCACGAATCGATCACGAGCCTCTTTGTTGAAAGCGATACGGGTGCCGGACCGTTCCGCAAATCGCTCCAGTTCATACTGAATGTTCGGCTCGATGTCCTCTCGCCGCTCGGTCAAGCCCGGAATGCGGTAAGTCCAGAAGTTGATCCGAGCCAGCAAATCCTCCCGAAACCGCCCGCCCGCAACCGCCGCCTGCAGGTCACGGTTCGTTCCGCACAAAAGCTGGAAGTCGCTCGTCACTTCCCGGTCCGACCCGACCGGCAAGAAGGTCTTCTCCTCCACGGCGCGCAGCAGCATCGCCTGCTCGTCAAGACCCAGTTCTCCCACCTCGTCGAGAAACAGGATGCCCTTGTCGGCCGCCTTCAAGAGTCCGGGCCGATCCTGAACCGCACCGGTAAAAGCGCCCCGTCTGTGCCCGAAAAGCGCCGACATCGCCCCGTCTCCCCGGATCGTGGCACAGTTCACCTCGACAAACTCGCCCGATAGCTGACGGCGTCCTTTCTTGAGCTCGTATATCCGGCGGGCCAACTTCGATTTGCCTGCGCCGGTCGGCCCCATCAGGAGAATGGGATCAAGCGAATGAATCGCCACCCTCTCGATCTGTTCGATCAGCGCGTTGAACGCCGGGTTGCGGGTCTCAATCCCGGACTTCAGAAACGAGATATCGTCCTTCTTCTCTTCTCGAAAGCGTGCCGCCAGCCGGTCGTACTTGGACAAGTCCAGGTCGATGATTGAGTAGCTTCCAGGCAAGCTGGAATTTCGACGCTTCGGCGGACTCGTCTGAACGAGCTTAGCCGGCAAGTAGTGGGACTCGGTCAGCAGAAACAGGCAGATCTGCGCCACATGAGTCCCGGTCGTGATGTGCACGAGGTAGTCTTCGGTCTCCGGATCGAACGGGTAGGCCCGGGCGAAGCCATGAAGGGCTTCAAACACGTCTTCAAAGTCCCACGGGTCCCGGAACTCGACGCTCTGCAGAACCACCTCCGTTTCGGGGGAAACGGACCGGATGTCCTCCGCGACGTTCTCTGCGAGGGAACGGAACTTCGCCTGGGCAAGCAGATCGAAGCGGTCAATAAGCAGGTCTTCGTGCTGACACAGAGCCACTGTCGGCCGCCACGCGTCCCAGCGGTTCCCGCCCTTTCCGGCATCGAGGACCGTCCCCAGCAACCCAATCGCAACCTGCTTGCGCTTTGTCATGCATACCCCTTTATCGGGTTATATCACCGGATAGATGCTTATACAACAGGATAAGAAACACGGGCTACTCAGTCGAGGGATGACAGCACCCGACTGGGGTGAGCGTACTGTAAATAGCTGCCAGCGCTAGGTTTATGGTTTTCTTGCGGCATTTGGCACCACTTGGCACACCCGGTGCTCTTCCTTTCCGCGAAATGACGCGATCCTGGAGTAGAGGGATCGGGGAGGAAAAGATGGCAAACAAGAACCTGTTCCGGACTCTGGTGGGAAAGATGCTGCCGGCAACAAACACGCTGAACGAGGAGATGGCGCCTGCATACGCCTTCAAACCCGAGCATGCTCTCGCCCAGTACGCCGCAACCGGCTGCCTGAGCTCGACCTTTTACGCATCGGCCGAGTTGCAGCTCGAGAGGGCTCTTGCGATGTGCGGGCAGGTTGAACCGGATTTCGTCGCCCGCGTGGCTGTCTTTGCACGAGAGCGGGGGGCGATGAAGGACATGCCGGCTCTGCTTTGCGCGTACCTGTCGACCCGGGATCTGGAGCTGCTGGAGCGGATCTTCTTCCGAGTCATCGACAATGGGCGCATGCTCCGTAATTTCGTGCAGATCATTCGTTCAGGAGCAGTCGGCCGAAAATCCTTGGGAACGGCGCCGAAGCGGCTCGTCCGGCAGTGGTTGGAGCGGCGCTCCGATGATGCGCTTTTCCGGGCCTCGGTCGGCGCCAGCCCGTCGCTTTCCGACATAATCCGGATGGTGCACCCAAAGCCGGATCAGCCCGCTCGGGAGGCGATCTACGGTTACCTGCTGGGCCGGCCTGTCGACCGGGCGCGGCTCTCGGAACTGGTCAGGGCATTTGAGGAATTCAAGGAGGATCGTAACAGTGTCGTCCCGGACGTGCCTTTCGAGATGTTGACGGCCCTGCCGCTGACCGCAAAACAATGGGCGAAAATCGCCTGGACGGCTCCGTGGCAGATGACCCGGATGAACTTGAACACCTTTGTGCGTCACCGGGTTTTCGAGGAGGCGAAAGGACAGGACGAGCTTGTGAATCGGATCGCGAACCGGCTGAAGGACCCCGCAGCGATCCGGAAGGCACGCGCCTTTCCGTACCAGCTGCTGGTCGCTTATCGGAAGGCTGGAGAAGGTGTGCCGGCGAAAATTCGAGCCGCGTTGGAAGATGCGATGGAATTGGCGACCCGAAATGTACCGCGGATCGAGGGTACGGTCTTCGTTTTCCCGGACGTCTCCGGATCGATGGTTGCACCGGTCACCGGATACCGGGGATCGGCGTCAACCTCGGTCCGCTGCGTTGATGCGGCCGCCCTGATTGCAGCGACTTTGCTTCGCGTCAATCCGGACACCACGGTCATGCCGTTCGAGCATCGGCTGGTTAATGTGACTTTGAGCGCGAAGGACAGCGTCATGACGAATTCGGCCAAGCTGGCCGGCATCGGAGGCGGCGGGACCAACTGCAGCGCTCCGCTGGCGGAGCTGAACCGAAAGCGCGCCAAGGGTGACCTCGTGATCTACGTATCGGACAACCAGTCCTGGGTGGATGCGGGTGGAGCAGTCGGTACGGCCACAGCCCGGGAATGGTCCGTGTTCAAGAAACGCAACCCGGGGGCGAGGATGATCTGCATTGATCTCCAGCCGTACGCTAACACGCAGGCGGCGGAGAGCACTTACATCCTTAACATCGGGGGTTTTTCGGATCAGGTCTTCGATCTCATCTCGGCCTTCGTGTCAGGAGAGATGGCGGGGGATCACTGGGTTGACGTGATCCGGGCAACGGAACTATGACGCGGCTGCCGGGAATGCGGGGCGTAAGCTTCCGCTTTCCCGGCGGGTGATGGCGAATGCTGGTGGGAGTACATGGTGAAGCCGCAAGGCTAGCGGGTTCGACCCCCGCCCGCGCGAAAGCGCGGTCTCTCACCGATCTTGTCGCCATCCAGGAAACGGCCGCGGCGAATGCAGGTGGAACTACATCGCTACAAACGACGTGGTTGCGGGTTCGAATCCCGCCGGCTCCAATTCATGAGGGGCCGTAGCTCAACGGGTAGAGCACGCGTTTCACCGCCCCTTGTCGCCGCGGCCTCGGTTTTTCGCGTCCTTTCGAGCATTGTGTACTCTTTTATTGTGGCCTCTTTATAGAGTCGCGCACGGAGGAAGGTGTTGAAAAAGGGACCTAAGGCCGGCCCTTCAGGCCTCAAGACCTCTTAGGGGGAGACTCACATGATCACCATTGACGGATCGCAGGGAGAGGGCGGGGGCCAGATTCTTCGGACGTCGCTCGCTCTGTCGCTGGTCACCGGGCAGCCGTTCCGGATCGAGAAGATCAGGGCCGGCCGGGCCAAACCTGGCTTGCTGCGTCAGCATTTGACTGCCGCGCATGCGGCAGCCGAGGTCGGCGACGCCGAGATCCAAGGAGATGCGCTCGGTTCCGGCGAGTTGACATTCCGTCCGCGCCGGATCAAGAGCGGCTCCTTCCATTTCGCGGTAGGAACTGCCGGCAGCGCAACGCTGGTCCTGCAAACCATTCTGCCGGCGCTTATCCTGGCTTCCGGTCCTTCTGAGCTGAAGCTCGAAGGAGGGACTCACAATCCCTTTGCGCCCCCCTTCGACTTTCTGGCCAAATCGTTCTTGCCGCTTCTCGGGCGGATGGGACCTACGGTGGAAACTACGCTTGAGCGCTACGGGTTTTACCCGGCCGGCGGCGGATGTTTTACCGCCCGCATCCGGCCAGTCTCTGCGTTAGCACCGTTGGAGCTTACGGAGCGTGGGAACATTACGAATAGGTTTGCACGCGCGCTTCATGCCCTGCTTCCGGCGCATGTGGCGGAGAGAGAGCTCCGCATCGTAAAAGAGAAGATCTCGTGGAAAGACGAGCAGGTTCGGGTGGAGGCGGTTCGAAATTCGAGCGGCCCCGGCAACGTACTGATGCTCGAGCTCGAGGCCGAGAACGTCACCGAAGTGTTTACAGGCTTTGGGGAAAAGGGAGTCGCCTCCGAAGCGGTTGCCACCCGCGTGGTTGAGGAGGTGAGGCGTTATCTGGCAGCCGGCGTGCCTGTTGGCCGCTATCTGGCCGATCAGCTGCTGATTCCCATTGCCCTGGCGGGTAAAGGCGGTTTTCAGACCCTCGCCCTTTCACGCCACACCATAACGAACATCGCCGTCATCTCCGAATTTCTGGATGTGCAAGTAAGGACGGAAGAACACGCGAAAGACAAGTGGGAGATTGCGATAGAAAAAGGATGAAGGACGAAGGATGAAGGATGAAGACACAGGTCAGCTTTCATCCTTCATCCTTCATCCTTTGACTGGTCAAGGAGACAGATATGAAGAAGCGCGAATTGTTGAACCTCGGGGTGCCCTATCCGGCAGTCGGGGTTGCGATTGAGGCAGTAAAGAACGGGGCGGCGGCCGGCTTGTCGCATGCGGACATGCGACAGGCGATCAGCGCGGTAATACAAGACCCGAAGGCCTTTCTTGAGGATGCCGTTTGGGGCCAGTTGGCTGCCGGTTGCGTTGACGACGCCTCAGGCAGCATGCCGGCTCGGGCGGAACCGGCTCCCTACAGAAGCTGGGGAAGCGATTTTGAGCCTGATTCGATCCGGCAGATGGAAAACGCCTGCAAGCTGCCCGTCTCCGTCGTCGGGGCGCTAATGCCCGATGCCCACGTGGGATACGGCTTGCCGATCGGCGGAGTGCTGGCAACGGAAGGCGCCGTCATCCCTTACGCCGTCGGGATGGACATTGCGTGTCGAATGAAGCTGACGGTTCTGGATCTTCCGGTTGAAACCCTGGAAAAGCGCCAGGATCGACTGGCTCAAGCCCTGGAACGGGAGACTTGCTTCGGCGTTGGGGGATACTTCAAGAAGAAGAAAGAGCACTCGGTCATGGACCAGGACTGGTCGTGCAGCCGAATAACGGGTCACAACAAGGACAAGGCATGGAAACAGCTGGGGACCAGCGGCAGCGGAAACCACTTCGTGGAGTTCGGCATTCTGACCTTCCAGGCCGCGGATTTGGGCCTGGAAGCGGGCCGCTATCTGGCACTGCTCAGTCACAGCGGAAGCCGCGGTACCGGGGGCGAGGTCGCGACCTTTTACAGTCGGCTCGCCATGAATCTGCATCCTGAGTTGCCCAAAGAGCTGCGCTACCTGGCTTGGTTGGATCTCAGCTCAGAGGAAGGACAGGAATACTGGCGAGCCATGGAATTGATGGGGCGCTACGCAGCCGCCAACCACGAGTTGATCCACCGAGCTATTGCTCGCAACCTCAATGTTTCTGTTCTGCTCGACATCGAGAACCACCACAACTTCGCCTGGAAGGAAAAGCACCAGGGGCGCGAGTTGATCGTCCACCGCAAGGGAGCGACTCCGGCAGGGGAAGGTGCGGTGGGAATCATCCCGGGATCGATGGGAACACCGGGCTACGTCGTACGAGGAAAGGGACATCCTGACTCTCTGAACTCCGCTTCCCACGGAGCGGGACGAAGAATGAGCCGTAAGGCCGCACAATCTCAGTACACCTGGCACGACCTAAAGCGCTTTCTGGATGAGCGGGGAGTCACTCTGCTTTCGGCCGGCATCGACGAAGTTCCGATGGCGTACAAGGACATCAACGCCGTGATGGCCGCGCAGTCGGACCTCGTCGACATCGTCGCCAGGTTCGACCCCAAACTGGTGAAGATGGCCCCGGCCGGCGAGCGGCCCGAGGACTGAAATCACCAAAAAGGGGACGCACAGCGCGTGCCTTGAGCCTTTCGAACTGCTCGCTATATTCCGGGATCCCAAAGCTGGTATAGTGCGATCACGTCTGGAGGTCTACTACCATGCGGTCTCTGTTAGGCAAGGTTTTTCCCGTTCTCGCACTCGTCTGCTTTCTTCCAAACACCCTGGCCCGGGATTACTACCTCAGCAGTTCGGGCAACGATGCATCAGCCGGCACCCTGCAGGCGCCGTGGCAGACGATCGGCCGGGCGGCTCAGGTCAACCTCGAACCGGGTGATCGTCTGCTCTTCAAAGGCGGAGAATCATTTGCCGGGGAACTGCTGATCAGCTCGGAGGACAGCGGTGACGCTGGCCGGGCGGTGGTGGTGTCTTCGTATGGGGAAGGCAGAGCACGCATAGACGGAGGAAACGCCTCCGCGTTAATCATGCGCGACGCACGCTACGTTAAAGTCCAGGGCCTCGACTTTGTCGGCTCTGGGCGCAAGTCCGGAAACACCGCTTCCGGCGTTTGCCTTGTGAAGTCCTCCAACGCCGAGTTGGACGACGTCGATGTGAGCGGGTTTCAGAAATCCGGGGTGTGGATGAGCGGTGTGGAGGCGGTGCGGGTCACCCGAGTGCACGCCTTCCAGAATGGCTTTGCAGGAATCAGTTCCGACGGAGATCAGTCAAACGACATCTACGTCGGGCACTGCCTGACCGAGAACAACCCGGGCGATCCTACTAACCTGACCAATCACAGCGGGAACGGTATCGTCATCGGCAAGGTCCGCAAAGCCCTGATCGAGTATTGTGAGGCGCGGTACAACGGCTGGGACATGCCACGCAAGGGCAACGGGCCGGTCGGCATCTGGACCTGGGAATCGGACGGAGTCGTCATTCAGTTTTGCGTCTCGCATCACAACCGGAGCACGGGCGTCGACGGGGGAGGTTTCGACTTCGACGGCGGAACGGTCAACGCGATCCTTCAGTACAATTACTCACACGACAACCACGGCTCCGGCTATTTGATCTGTCAATACGATGGAGCCAAGCCGTTCCGGAACAACATCGTGCGGTACAACATCAGCCAGGATGACGGCCTGACCAACCACAACGCAGGCATCTACATCTGGGTGGGCGGCAGGGATATGGAAAGCACCGACGTCTACAACAACACGATCTTCAACAGCAAAGGCGCCGCGGTCGCTTTTGGAGTGGACGCAAGATACGCGAACCAGCTTCCCAAGATGACTTTCCGCAACAATATCTTCGTCACCGGGGAAGCCCAAATCGAAGGAGGGGCAGCCAAGGGGCGTTTTGAGGGGAATATTTACTGGGCGATGGGAGACGGAGGCTTCCTGGTAGACGGTTTCACGAGTTTTGACGAGTGGGTAGCCGCCACCGGCCAGGAGACCGTCGACAGGAAAGTCGTCGGCAAGTACGCAGATCCTTTATTCAGGAAAGACGGCACCGGACTGCTGACTGACCCGCAGCGGCTGTCGGAGTTGACTGAATACACGCTCCTGCCCGGTTCTTCGGCGATCGACGCGGGATTGCCGCTGCAAGAACTCCTCCGCCAGGATCCCGGCTCCCGCGATTTCTTCGGCACGCCTCTCCCACAGGGCGCCGGTTATGACATGGGGGCGGTCGAATCAGGCCAAGGGATCAGGAGGCAGCAGTCGGAAAAGCCGATTTCCCGTTTCGGGTCTAACCCTTGACGGGGGAAGAGAGGCGCAGCCAGGTGTGCACAGAGCCGTGCGCGGGACCGGGCGAACTCAGCGGCGGTCCAGCGCACGGCTCTCTTATATACAGCTGAGCCTTCGCGCTTCACGCTCTTACGAATGGAATGACGATATCCACTTTAGTGCCCTTTATTCCGGCTGGTCCGATGTGCATGTGCCCGCCCAGCCGGCGCGCCCTTTCCTCCATACCCAGGAGTCCTAGCGAAGGTTTGCTCAACTCCTCGGTCTTAATGCCTCGCCCGTCATCTGCAATCTGAACGACGAGCTGATCGTGGTCGCAGGAGAGAGCCATTTCAACCATGCTCGCATTTGAATGTCGGGCCACGTTCGTCAGGGCTTCCTGGCAGATCCGGAACACGGATGTGGCAGTTGGTTCTTCAATAGGATGACTCCCATCTCCAAATTGGCACTTGCAGCGGATCCCGGTTCTCTGCTCAAACTCGTTAGCCAGGCATTCAAGCGCAGCCTCCAGGCCGAAATGATCGAGAAGCGGCGGCCGCAAGTTTCGAGCAATCCGCTTGACATCCTCGGTTACCGAGTCCAGCCGTTGATTTAAGGCGTCCAAACGGCTGTGCAATTCCGGGTGATCGGCAGGGATCGCTTTTCGCAGGCTGGATACTTCGTACTTGGCCGCAGTCAGGTTCTGCCCCAGTTCGTCGTGTATCTCGCGGGAGATTCTCTTGCTTTCCTCTTCGCGGCTGCTTTCGAGTGAAGCGGTAAGCAATCTTAGGCGTTCCCGGCTCTCCCTGAGCTCCTCTTCGGCCGCCTTGCGCTGCGTCACGTCCCGGGCTATCCCGCAAAGACCAACGATAGCCCCGGAGCCGTCCCTCATCGGCACCTTGATGACATGGAACACATGCGTCGCCCCGCGGATTGCTTTCGCACTCTCCCGGTCCAGGATTCCGCCGCTCAAGACCTCTTTATCATCTGCCTCCATCCTCTGCGCGACTTCCTCTCCAAACAATTCATAGTCGGATTTGCCAACCAGTTCACTGGCAGGCCATTGGAAGAGACGTTCCATTGCGGCATTGACTTCCCGGTACCGCAATTCCCGATCCTTGATGAAAACAGAATCGAGCGCAGTGTCGAATATCGCGCGAAAGCGGGACTCGCTGACTTTCTGCGCTTTAACGGCTTCTTCCCTTTCGTGAATTTCGCGCCGCAGTTCCTCAACGGCACGGGAAAGCTGAGCCGTTCTCTCGGCGACCCTCTCCTCCAGCTCTTCGCCTGTTCTTCGCAGCGCTTCCTCGATCTCTTTCTGGAGAGTGATGTCATAGAAGACGCCGAAAGCCCCCAGGTAAGTGCCAGACCGGGAGTGTCTGGGCGTCACGGTCACCTGAAGAACCCGCCTTTCCCCGTCCGGGCGGACAATGTCCAGCTGATAGCTGTTCCTCTGGCCCTGTTTGCGCTGCAGACTCTCACGGAGGACTTGTTGCCACCCCTCCTCGGTTACAAACTCGCGCAAGTTGCGGTTTTTGAGTTGGCCGGAGGGTACGCCAAAAATGGCGTGAGCTGCGGGATTGACGAACCGAAACCGCTCCTCCGCATCCACGATACCGACGCCTTCTCCCATGTTCCGGAACAACTCCCGGATTCGCACCTGGTTTCTTTTAGCCGCTGTTGCCAGTCGCCTCATCCAACTCACATCGCGCGCGATAACGACAACGGACTCGACGACACCTTCCTCGTTCTTTAAAGGGACCAGGACAGCCGAGAAGTCTATCCGTTTCTGCTGGATGGTCAATGTGCGCAGGACCGAAAGGCATTGCGCGGTAGAGAAGACAGAGCCAAGAGTTTCGAGCAGGGTACTGGCTTCCGCAGGAAAGAAATCGCCGACATTTCGTCCGATCATCGCCTCCTTCTCAACTCCGAGGCGACGTGCGCCGGCTTCATTCATAAACAGATAATTCCCAAACTTATCAAGTTGGAAAATCGCGTCATCAGCGGCTTCAATCAGCGTCTGGTAGTGCGCACTGCCGGGCGAAACAGAATCGCGCTCCACGGCACCCCCTTGAGACGAAAGAGGATGCGACTTGCCATAATCGGGAGGCATAGGCCCCTCCTTTTTGGTTGTCCCAAATCGCTATTTTTCGGGAGTGACTGATTTTATGCCTACGTTCCCGGATAAAGGCAAGGAAAAAGCGAAGAGGACCGGGCGAAGGTGCGGTGGGACGACGGAGCCGAGGGACGAAGGGGCGAAGGGGCGAAGGGGCATAAGCGCTCAAATAAGGAGCTTTGCCCCCGTAGGGGGCGGATGTTTATAGTTGTCCAGTCAGCGACGTCAGGGCGCCCCAGCGGGGCGCGATGTTCCGCGCCGTCACGGAACATCGCGCCCCGC
>Ga0105104_10003684_pt1 | contig 10832 bp, 10 predicted proteins | sample PPLLaktember2015_3_FD_87034 | JGI IMG/M metagenome (GOLD analysis project Ga0105104, IMG submission 87034) | Freshwater sediment microbial communities from Prairie Pothole Lake near Jamestown, North Dakota, USA - PPLs Lake P7 Core (6) Depth... | ecosystem: Environmental > Aquatic > Freshwater >... | reverse complement strand
AGCGAGGGATCAAGTTCCATATTGGAAATCCTGATCATGCTCTGTGCGTGCGAATGCTTGATCTTCAGCACACGGTTTACATAGTCGTCAAAACTAACACTGTACTTGTCGCAGAGTTCATGTGCCTGCAGGAGCACCTCGCCAAACTCGGTAATGAGCCTGCCATGCTCGGTGATAAAATCGCGCTTTATACGCTCTGTCAGTTCCAAAAAATCTTTATTTGAGAGAAATATGTTCTGGTAAATTTCCATCCGCTCGGCCTCAAAAAGGAGTTCGTGAAAAATGCTCCAGAACTGCGATGTATGAAACCTGGCGACACCAGGAGTAAGAAGCCTGGTAAACTGGAGGTGGTGCGCAAACTCGTGGATGGCCGTGTACATGAGCTGGTTGTCATCGGTGAAGTTTTTGTTGTGGAGGAGGATTTCCCTGGTAAAGGGCTTGTACAGGCCATTCACTTTACTGCTCTTCTTTCCAGTCATGATAACAGTGAAATCCTGGGCATCGGCCTTAAGTTTCAGGAGTTGTTCTTTTATCATCTCATTTGTCATTGTCTCCTCCGTTAGGACTCGCCATTTTGACTGTCATCATCCGGCAATTCAGGTTCCGGGTATTCCGGTTCGTTATCAACAGTCTCAGTTTCAGGTTCAAGAGCTTGCGGGCTTTCTGCTTCACCGCCTTTAACATCTTTTTTTCCTGAAAGACGGTCAAGTTCTGCCTGAAACCATATGATGCACTCAAGTATTGACCTGGCAAGCGGATGCGTTTTTAGCGAGCCTGCAAGGGATGTTGCGTCAGAAAAACAGAGGCGGGCAGTACGCAGGGTATGCGGGCTTTTGTTGCCTGCGTATTCAACTGTCGTGGAGAAACCCCGCTGGAAGAGCTTCTGGGCCTTGATGAGATTGTCCCTTCTCTGCCACTCGGAAAACCTGCGCAAGTACGTCTTGTTGTAAATCAGGAACACGCCAATAAAAACCGGATCATGGAGTTTTGCCCAGTAGACTATTTCGCGGAGAATGAGTTCGTTTCTCTTTTTGAGCTCAGGCCTGATTCTCATGCGCACTGAATAAAGTCCAGCGGCAAGGTAGTGCCTCAAGCTGTCATAAAACATGCGCTCTATGTCCCTTGCGCCAAGTACATCCCCGCCTCGTCCGTTTCCCAGAAGATATGACTGGAGCCGCTCGAGGTTTGATTTGGCTTCCTCGTATTCGTCCTTGAGCCTGATGAACGCGGCGCCAGCCTCTTCCCGGCCTGCTTCCTCACCAGGCTTTTTATCCAGATCAGGGTGGGTAATTTTACAGAGATTTCTGAATATCTTTTTCAGGTATTCCTGCGAAAGGTTTCCCTCGGCTATGAGGCGCTTTACGATAGAGTTTTTTCTGATCAGGGTTTCAATGTCAGCCATGGCCGCTACAACCCATAATAGGTCAGATCACCTGTAGAGGCAAGGCCAGGGTTTTTACATCTTCTCAGTCACCCTGTATTCCAGGTAGCGCCCGAAAATAAGACGGGTGTGAGCATTCAATCCCGGAAGCGCGGCGAAGAAAAGCCCCACAACCGGAATGAGCAGAAAACCAAAACTGGTAAGCACCTTGCGCCAGAGCGGATAGTTCTTGCATGCGGGCCGCAATCGCAGATCAATGAAAATGATCGCGAATACGCAGAATAGGCTGATGTTCATGAGGATAAAGGTGATAAAGGAAAGCTCAAAACCAAAAAAAGTGTAACTGTAATCTGAGCGTAAAAGATGCGGAGCGAGCGCGCCAAATGTGAGCACAAACCAGTTCACTGGCCACAGGAAATGGTCTTCAAGCACTTTTAACACACGCAGGGCTTTGTCGCGCCCAGGAGCGCGTTTGTCCAGGATTGCGTTCTTTATTATATAGGCGTCATCGCTCGCACCCCATGCCCATCGCTTGACCTGCTCATAGGTGTTGACGAACGTGTTCCAGAAACCCCTTGACTCCGCCGCGTCAGCAAAGACCGGCAGGAACACCGGCACGACATTTACCTCGCCTCCTGTGGCAAAATATGTCTTGAAGAAAATTCGGTAATCTTCCGGGATCACATCTGCATCCCAGAATCCAACCTCTTTGAGAAGTTTCCAGCTCATGGTGTAGGTGGAAAAGTTGATGAGCCGTTTGGAATATACGAGTGTAGAGATGTTGAAGGCGGTTGTGAGCCTGTTGAAAACCCTCATGGGCAGGGGAATCTTCTCTATATTGTTGTAAAACATCAGCGCGCCCTGGTAAATCTCGCGGTGTTGTTTATGGCTGGCAAGGAATTTTTCCGCGACCGCAGCAAAATGTTTTTGGTGAAAAACCACATCAGCGTCCGCGGAGGATATTGTCATGCACTCCTCGTCCCACTCGGGGTGCGAGTCAAGCATTTCATTGAAAGTCCTGGCGGCCCACGCGCAATTGGAGGACTTGCCCTTCACCTCGCCTGCGATGTTGCCGGGATGATATGAAAACAAAAGCGCGGCAAATGTGTCTTTAAACCTGGTTCTAAGCAGATACTCCCGGTTGGCATTGATTTCCTCGCCAGCCCGTTTTTCAAAGGCAATAACAGGAATGATCTGACCAGCAGGAAAATCCTGCTCGGCAAGACTTTGCAGGGTCCGCTCCAGTATGTGTTCAGGCTCCTTGTACGTGGGAATCACTATTACATGGTGCAGTTTTTCCCAGGCTGAATTCTGTCTGACTTTGGCCATGAAATCCATTTTTTTGCTTTTGCATATCCTGGCATAGGACCGGAGCATGCGAATGGCAATGGAGAACGAGCGATATACCCAGTAGAGATTGAAAAGCAGCACAAAAAGAGCCACGATATCGGGAAAAACAAGCGCTCCCCAGAAGGGAAAGAGAATGAGGTTCCAGCTTACGAAACCTGGAAGAATTTCCAGGATTCGCTGGCTGAGCCCTGGATATGACATTATAAATTTATCGATACGCATTTATATACCGCTCCTTGTGCGAGAACAATAAACTAACCGGAGATGCTAGCAGAGTAGATGAACTGTGTCGAAGACCGCAAGAAAACGGTCTTTCATCAAAAAAGCGTTGCTCATAATTATTTCTCTATTGCGAAGTCGATGCAGTTTATGCTCCCTGACTACCCCTGCCACGGGAAAATCAGGATAAAAAAACCTCCCACTGCCATGAGAGATCCATGCATCAGCCCAGATTTAGAGTGGCTTTAAAATACCTGGATAATGCCTGAAAGTCAAGGGCTTGGAAACCAACCTCATATTTTTTTCTACTATTAAATCTTCCCGTTTCTTGACGGTTTCACATATTTTGGGTATGTTTGAACATACCTGTTCCAGTATACTGACAAGGAAAAAAATCCATGAACACAAAAAAACTCCCATTTTCCAAACAGGAAATTGAGAAAATCACAGAAAAATACCCCACACCATTTCATATTTACGATGAAAAAGCCATTCGGGAGAATGCCAGGAAGTTTCTCGTTGCATTCAAGTGGGCACCTGGCTTCAGGGAATATTTTGCCGTTAAGGCAACACCCAACCCGGCTATTCTGTCAATTTTGAAGGCCGAGGGCTTTGGAACAGACTGCAGTTCCCTTCCCGAGCTTATTCTCTCGGAGAAAACCGGCATCCTGGGTGAAAATATCATGTTCACCTCCAATGATACGCCTGCGGTTGAATTCGTCAAGGCTCGTGAGCTCGGCGCCATCATCAATCTTGATGATATTTCCCACATAGATTTTCTCGCCAAACAAGCTGGAATGCCCGAGATCATCTGCTTGCGCTACAATCCAGGTCCACGCAGAACCGGGAACTCCATAATAGGAAATCCCGTGGAATCCAAGTACGGCTTTACCAGGGAACAACTATTTGAGGGTTATGCCCGGGTCAAGAAAATGGGCGTAAAGCGCTTTGGGATTCATTCGTTTATCATTTCAAATGATCTTGACAGGAACCATTACGTGGAAACTGCCCGTATGCTCTTTGAACTTGCGGTGGAACTGAAGAAAACCATCGATATCAGGCTGGAATTCGTCAACCTCTCCGGCGGAATAGGTATCCCGTACAAGCCTGAACAGGAACCGGTAGACATAGAAGCTCTGGGTCGCGAGGTAAAAGCGGCATATGACGAAATCATCAAGCCCGCAGGGCTTGACCCAATGAAAATTTTTACTGAGTGCGGTCGCTACATCACAGGACCATACGGTTATCTCGTCTCAAGGGTGCTTCACAAGAAGGATATATACCGCGAGTATGTTGGTCTTGACGCCTGCATGGCCAATCTCATGAGACCGGCGTTATATGGCGCCTATCACCACATAACTGTATTGGGCAGGGAAAATGCGCCAAAAACAAAAGTATACGATGTCACAGGTTCACTGTGCGAAAATAATGACAAGTTCGCCATACAGCGCGAGCTTCCGGAAATAGAGCCTGGCGACCTGGTGGTCATTCACGATGCAGGCGCGCACGGTTATGCCATGGGCTTTAACTACAACGGCAAACTCAGGTCAGCGGAGATGCTGCTTCAGGAAGACAAAAGCGTGAAGCTCATAAGACGGGCTGAAACAATTGAAGACTATTTCTCCACAATGATTTTTTGATTCAGGAGGTCTGGAATGGCAATTTCAAGGCTTTATACGGCCAATGCGCCCGAACCAGTCGGCCCATACTCGCAGGCTACGCTCGCAAATGGCTTCATTTTTACAGCTGGCCAGCTCGGCATAGATCCAAAAACCAAAGCCATTGTTGGCGATTCCATAGAAAAAGAAACACGCCAGGCCCTGGAAAATCTACGGCATGTGCTTGCCGCCGGTAACGCGGGATTTGCAGACGTGCTTTCAACAAACATTTATCTCACAGACCTGTCTGTCTGGAAAATTGTAAACCAGGTCTACGATCTGATTATGGACGGCAACAAACCAGCCCGGACCACAGTAGGTGTGTCTTCACTTCCACTGGGCGGTCATGTTGAAATTTCCATGATCGCGGCCGTACCCTGACTGACAGGCATAAAAAAACCGCCCCGGTCACACATGGCCCGTGGCGGTCGGCTATTATCCCTGTTATATAATCTTACCTGTTGCCTCTCTGAAAAAAAGCCAGAATCACAAAAACCGGAATGGCCACATACAGAATAAGGCTGCCTATGGAAGCTCCTGGAAGCAGTTCAGTGGTCCAGAATCCGAGACTGAAAATAAATGTGAAGAGCGTGATTATAAACCAGAGAATTCCTGCAATGGACAGGAAGAGATTCCTTCGCTGCGCGAGGTTCCATATACCGGCCACTGCGGCTGCGATTCCAATGATAAAATAAATGATATTCCATGTCATGGCGAGGCCTCCTTTATTATGGGAAAATATTATTACGAAAGCAGGCCACGGTCAAGAGTTTGCCCCAAAAGTATCTATTTGAATAAGGATACTTTTGGGGCAAACATTGGAGTTCTGTTTTATTCTATTTAAAGAAATGGAATAAAACAGAACTCCACAACTTCCTTAGGTATTGCTGATTATTTCTTGTGTGCCGGCTTCTTTGTCGCTACTGGTTTTTTCTTCGCCATCTTTTTCGCCACTGCTTTTTTGGCCACACCTGTCATGCCAGACTCGGCGATTTTGCAGAACTCGTCTATCCGTTTCCTGATCACATCCAGTCCCTTTTGCCAGAAGGATTCAGACTCAATGTCAAGGCCAATTTCTTTTGCCAAATCAACACAGGTCATTCTTCCTGTGAGAGAAAGTATCCGCTCATATTCAGCTGCAAAACCCTTGCCCTGCTCGCGGTATTGCGCGACAAGCGCCAGTCCAAAGAGCAGTCCGAAAGCGTAAGGAAAATTGTAGAAGGCGAGCTCACTCCTGTAATAGTGACTCTTGACTGCCCACATGTAGGGGTGAAGATATTTTTCATCGAGCGCGTCCCCGTAGGTTTCCATTTGCGCTTCTTTCATGAGCTTGCAGAGAAGTTCCGGAGAGAGTTCCTGTTTGACCCTCTCTTCCAATAGTTTTGATTCGAAAATATAGCGCGAGAGGATATCCACAATTATCTGGGTGGAATCCTGCAGGAAATGCTCGAGAGCGCTGGTTTTTTCCTGGCGCGGGAAAGTATCAAGGGCGCCCTCAAAGATAATATTCTCTGAAAATATCGAAGCAGTCTCTGCCAGGGTCATGGGATAGTCACGCAACAGTGAAGTCTCTTCCGCCAGCACATGGTGATGAAACGCGTGCCCGAGTTCATGCGCCACAGTCGTGACTGCACCGAATGTGTCATTGAAATTGCAGAGAACCCTGGACTCCTTTTTCTCCGGCAGGGAAATGCAGTAAGCGCCTCCCACCTTGCCCTTCCTGGGCTTTGCATCCACCCAACCAGAAGCAAAAGCGTTCTTTGCGAATCCAGCGAGCTTCTCTGAAAAATCGCCAAACCTGGAGATAATAAATTTCTGTGCCTGCGGGAAACTCCATGCCTTGCCTGATTTGCTCACAGGCGCGAAAAGGTCGAAAAAAGCGAGTTTTGGGAGATGGAGTATTTTAGCCTTGGCCGCAAGATATCTGCGAAAATCAGTAAGTGAGCTTTTCATGGAAGCAATCAATGTCGTAAGTGCTTTTTCTGACATTCTGGCCTGCAGTATTGAACGATCCAGAGTATCCCTGTATTTTCTGCGGCGATCCAGCACAACAGAAAAACCCTTGACACCGTTTATTGCAAAAGAGAGCGGAACCTTTGCCGTTTCCCATGCTGCAAGTTCCAGTTCAAAGGCTTTTTTTCTGACAGCCCTGTCAGGATCAAAGGCAAGACCCCGCAGTTCCGTGACAGTTTTTTTCCCCTTGCCTGGCCAGCTTGCCTGCAGGCTTGATGACATTGCCTCCTGCAGACGGCCCCACATGTCCCCGCCAGTGCGAAGCAGCTCCTCGGCAAGTTCTTCCTCGGGTCTTGACATCTGTCTGCTCTTTAGCAGGATCTGCTCGTGAATAAAAAAGGAATGCTGTTTGAGCTCCGGTTCCAGTAAAAAACACTCTGCAATGGAGCGTTCAAGCGAAGTAATAACCTGTCGGAATTCCAGAAGCGATGTCTTGGCTGGAATCTTGATCTCATCCAGCAGGTTCATCTGGTTTACTGCATCATAATCTTCCGTGTTGACGGAAAAACGCATGTATACCCACGAGTAGAGGTTTTCAAAAATATCGCTGAATGAATTACACAGTCTGATGTACTGCTTGAGCCAACCGATCTTCTCGCCATCGCTCCTGGGTATATTTTTTGCCAGATCAGCAATTGCATTCGCCTGTTTTCTGCACTCTGTGAGGTCGGAAGCATACTCCTCAGATGCTGTTCCTGGATATACAACATCCAGATTCCAGACAGGAAGCTCCTTCCTTGCTTGAAGCCTGCTCATTATAGACCGCCTATTACGACCAGGACCTGTGTTTTTTGCCTGTCATGTCAGCCATGTGTGTTGGATATACGTCTTCACTGATGTCATCTGGCTGGAACCACATCTTGATTTCCTTTTCCGCGGATTCCTCCGAGTCCGAACAATGGATAACGTTCTCCATGATGCCCTTCTTGTTGATACGACCGTAGGCTCCACGGATGGAGATGGGATCCGCCTCAAGGGGATTGGTCACTCCCGCAATCTTGCGTACGCGGTTAATGGCATCCTCGCCTTCGTAGACAAAAGCAAGAACGCGTTCGTACTCACCGCCGTATACCTTGCCGCAGAAATAGTCATAAAGGTCATTGAAAAACGGCTTTTCTACAAGGTGGGCATAATGCTTCTTGGCCTGTTCCAGGGAAACCTTTGTCACCTTGGCGGCTACAATTCTTAAGCGAGCCTCTGAAAGGCGGGTGATAATGTTTCCTGTAAGGGATTTTACAAGCGCGTCTGGTTTGAGGATGATAAGCGTAAACTGATGTTTTATTGAAGTTTCCATAGTGAAACGACTGTATAGAAAGTACTGAAAAACATCAAGTGGCAAAATTTGAATAAAAAAGGAGTCGATAGCCGATTTCAAAGCCTTGTTGAACTTTTTATCCTTTTTTTTTGACAAATCCTGCCAAAAAGATTAGAGTTAAATCCACAGAAAATTCGCAGTATTTATTTTATGAGGTGACCTGAATGGCTCCTGAAAAATCCAGAGCAAAGGGCATGCTTGCCCTGATTCTTATCATAAATGCATTGCTTGTCGCAATTGCCATATACCTGCTTGTAACAGTATTTTCACTGCCAGCTGAAAATACTTCTGTTCCAGCTCTCAGAACAATTCTATCGATCTTTGTAATTCTGGTGATTCTCCTTATATGCATCAGCCTTTTTTTATTTTTCAAGCAACAGTCTCCATTCAAAAAATTGGTAGAAATCTGCTCCTCAATAAAAAGACTTGATTTTACAATTAGAAATGCAAATCTATCCAGGGGTGATTTTCGCGAAATTGGGCTCTCGGTCACTGAACTGGTCACATCGCTGGACTCAATTTTTGGCATTATCAAGCGCTTGACTATCGCTGTGGATGCAACCCATGACGATCTGGTATCCGCCCTCACCCAGACAGGTGCCGCCTCCAGGGAAATGGTGGCGTCTATCAGAAACATCACATCCAGCCTTGAGAGACAGAAGACTTTCATTGAAGAAACCGTCGCGCAGGCTGAAAAGGTATCCACATCCACGGAAAGCATCAAGAATCACATAGAAAGCCAGTCCAGTGCAGTTGCAGAAAGCTCTGCCTCAATCGAGGAAATGGTCAGCTCCATCAACTCGGTGAGCAAGAGCGCGGAAAAAGCGGAAGAGATAAGCCGCCAGCTTGAGAAAATTGCGCGTGAAGGAGATGACCGGATCAAGACAATGTTTTCCGCCATCCAGGATATACAGGTAACCTCAAAAAAAATCGCCGAGGCAATAGGCGGTATCACCAAGATAGCCGCCACCACCAACCTGCTGTCCATGAACGCGGCAATTGAGGCGGCCCATGCAGGTGAAGCCGGCAAGGGATTTGCCGTAGTGGCAGAGGAAATCAGGAAACTTGCTTCTGATTCCGCCCGGGAAGCAAAGTCAATAAAGAAAAACGTCCAGGAAACACTGGAAAAAATAGCCCACGGTTCAAAACTTTCCGAGGAAACCGGCAAGGCGTTCAACGCAATCATGACAGATATCAACAAAACCGTAAAAATCATTATCGAAATCGCAAATGCCATGAGTGAACAGCGGATTGGAGCCCAGGAGATCCTCAAATCAATGTCGCACCTCGTCTCCCTATCCAATCTCATAAGGACTGGCGTAGTGGAGGAGACCGAAGGCAATGAAAAAATCACCTCCTCGGTAAATAAAATAGACGAGGTTGCACTTGAAATCCTCAAGGCTCAGCAGGAACAGATGAACGGCGGGGATGAGATAGAAAAAGCCTTGGCCCTGCTGCAGGATCTTGTAGTAAAGAACGACCATTCTATTGAGGAAATAAAAACTCAACTTTCGCATGTTAAGGTAAGCCCCCAATAACCTGGAAATAGGGGCTTTTTCTTCAATACAAAGCATGATACTCTTCCCAAATGATGAAACCCTTTATTGAAGGATACCCAGAAATAGCCCTGGAAATCATGAATGCTGCCACACAGGACAATGTTGTAACCCCTCACAATGTCTATCAGCAGGGTATTCACCAAAATAAAGCAATTATCACCAGGATTGTAAATGAATTATTGCTGCCAGGAAGCACAATTGAAGGATTTGAAAACCTCGTTGAGCTTTTCCAGCTCGCCAAAGATGGTAAATCCTGCCTGCTGTTCATGCAACATTTTAGCAATTTCGACCTGCCCAACATGTATGAACTGCTCGCCCGCCGCGGAAGCGAAGGCGAAGCCATCATGAACTCAATCATAGCCATCGCAGGACTCAAACTAAACGAGGAACATGATCTTGTCCGCGGTTTTACAGAGGCATTTACGCGCCTGGTCATATGCCCATCAAGCTTCCTCAAGGACATCACAGACGATGAAGAGCTCAAGGAAGCCAATATTAAACGCAATGCAATAAACATGGCCGCCATGTGGCAGCTCATGCGCTTGAAAAACAAGGGACACATCATTCTGGTCTTCCCGACTGGCACTCGTTACAGGCCATGGGACCCTTCAACTGGAAAAGGCCTGACAGAAGTATATCCCTACGTCAAGTCATTCAATTACATGGTCCTTGTATCCATAAACGGAAACACCCTCCGCGTCAATCCCAATGGCAAAATGGAAGAAGATCTCGCAACCAGGGATCTGGTCATATACTCGGTAAGCAAGGTCATCAATTGCCGTGATTATCGCCATGAACTTGATCATGAGCGGGTTAAAGAAGATTCACGCGAACACAACCACCACGATTCCAAAGAATTTATTGTTGATAGCATCATGGCTGAAATGAACCGCATGCATGAAGAAACGGAAAAAAAGCGAATGGAATTGCTTGCAGCCATTGAATGCAAGCCTGAATGATACTATCCGGCAAACTGTGCACGCCTTAAATTTTATTTACCTGTAATCGACAACAGTCAATTCTGCACAAGTTTTTCAATTGCAGGCCTGTTGAAACCTACGATTACATTTCCATTGATTTCTATTACCGGCACACCCATCTGACCTGATTTACGCACCATCTCCTCGGCTTTGTCTATGTCACGTGAGACGTCATACTCGGTATATGAAATGTTCTTCTCCTTGAAATAATGCTTTGCCATGGTGCAGTAACCGCAAGTAGGTGTTGTGTAAATTTTAACGCTCATAAGCTTCTCCTTCTCAGTAATTCTATATAGATATATTACTATATAGTATTCTGAAAGTCAAGCTTTTTTCAGGACTTGTACAAAAATATTT
>Ga0105104_10003682_pt1 | contig 10838 bp, 8 predicted proteins | sample PPLLaktember2015_3_FD_87034 | JGI IMG/M metagenome (GOLD analysis project Ga0105104, IMG submission 87034) | Freshwater sediment microbial communities from Prairie Pothole Lake near Jamestown, North Dakota, USA - PPLs Lake P7 Core (6) Depth... | ecosystem: Environmental > Aquatic > Freshwater >... | reverse complement strand
GTAACCGCGGCTCTCGGGATCAATAATCGAGGGCAGATTGTTGGCAGCTACAGCGAGGTTGGTGGCAGTGCCGTGCTCAGCGCGCTCCATGGGTTTCTGCTGGACGATGGCGTGTTCACCAGAATCGATATCCCAGGCGCCTCGTCGACTGACGTCGAGGGCATCAACAACCGCGGCCAGATGGTAGGCCGCTACACGGATGCCACAGGAGCGACCCACGGTTTTCTGCTGGACAAGGGCCGCGTCACCACGATCGATGTCCCGGGCGCCACCCTTACGGTGGCCAGCAAAATCAACGATCGAGGCCAGATCGTGGGGTACTACAGCGATGTCGAGAGCACACTCCCGGTTAGCGGCCCGCTCCATGGTTTCCTGCTCGACAAGGGCGTGTTCACCAGAATCGATTTCCCAGGCGCCTTGTCAACTCTACCCCTTGGCATCAACAACCGGGGCCAGATCGTGGGCGCCTACAGCGATGGAGCCGTCGGACATGGGTTTCTCTTGCGGAAGGACACATTCACTATCATCGACGCCCCGGGCGCGGTACTGAGTACCGCGGCCTTTTCCATCAATGACCGAGGTCAGATCCTAGTCCTCACTGCTAGCAGCACTGAGACACAATGAGCTTGTTGTCATCGTTTTTCCAGGCTGCGACGGATGTCGCAGCGGGTTCACCTCCATGGTGACGGACAGGCCGAGTAGCGCAGTTCTATTCTGCTAGAAACGAAAAAGAGGAAACACAATGAATATGATGATCCGAAGCATTCGCTCGACGCCTTTCATGGCTTTCTCCTGGACGATGGTGTCTTTACTCAGATCGATGTCCCAGGCGCCCTGGGAGGTACCTCGGCCATCGGGATCAATGATCGCGGCCAGATCGTGGGCGCTTTCGGCCCACCTGGCGCAAATCGTGGCTTTCTCCTGGACAAGGGCGTGTTCACCCAGATCGATGTCCCGGGCGCCTCGCTTACCTTAGCTGCGGAGATCAATAAACGCGGCCAGATTGTGGGGACCTTCGTCGATTCCGCAGGAGGAGTCCATGGCTTTCTGGCTGAGTGCGACGCCAAGAAATCACCTCGGCGTGGGGTCGGGAACTCTTCGTCGGCTGGGAGAACATGCGAGGGTGAGTGAAAGGCTCAGTAGCTCAATTCTATTCTGCTGGAAACCAAAGGAGGAACATCATGAACAGGACGATCCGAAGCATTCGCTCGACCGTGGGTAAAGCTCTTGTTTTATGGGCGGTCGCTCTCACATTCCCGGTGAGTCCATCGGTGGCGGTCGATCACCAAGAATCCGGCGGCGCCGAACAGCAGCGCCAGCGTCATCACGATGAACTGACCTTCACCCAGATCGATGTCCCGGGCGCCGCGCTAACCCGTGCACAGGGGCTCAATGATCGCGGCCAGATCGTGGGCATTTACGGCGACGACGTGCGACGCCATGGATTCCTGCTGAGTAACGGCGTGTTTACAGATCACCGTCCCGGGCGCGTTCCTGGAGTCGACCGCGCTCGGCATCGATGACCACAGCCGGATAGTCGGTAGGTATTTCTGAGGTACGGGCGAGAAGGCAGGTTTCGCTCCGATCCAAAGTCGAGCAGGTCTGTCAGAAACCAAAAGAAAGAAACACGGTGAACCAGTTGAGAACCGAAGGAGGAAATACCATGAACAGAATGATCGGAAGCCTGCGCTCGATACTGGGCACAGCGCTGGTTTTATGCGTGTGCGCGCTCACTCTGCTGGGCGACACATCGGCGGCCTTCGACCACCAGGAATCCGGCGGCGCCGAGCATCGGAAAGAGCGACGCAAAGACGACAGGGATGTTGGACTCAGGGGACACGGCTTTGTCCGGGACAATGGGGTGTTCACCACCATCGATGCCCCGCGCGCTGACGCGTTCACCGTGGCTTTCGGCATAGACAACAGTGGGCGGACCGTTGGCGGCTACGTGGATCGCAAAGGAACGCTGTATGGCCTCCTGTTCGACCGATCCGAGTTCACCGTGATCGATTTCCCCGACGCCAAGGCGACCTTCGTCGCGCGGATCAACGATCGAGGGCAGATCGTCGGCGCGTACAGCGAGGAGAGCAATACGCCTGTCCTCAGTCTACCCCACGGGTTCCTGCTGCAGGACAGCGTCTTCACTCCGATCGATGTTCCTGGGGCCCGGCGGACCCAACCCTTCGGCATCAACAACCGTGGCCAGATCGTCGGCGAGTACGTGGACGCCGAGGGCAGGTCCCACGGGTTCTTGTGGGACAACGGCGTGTTTACCACGATCGACGCGCCCGGTGGCACGTCAACCATCGCCACCGACATCAACGACAGTGGTCAGATCGTCGGCCTCTCCTTCACTGACTCCCTCGTTACCGGACTGGGCCCCGCCTTCGTGCGAGACGCCAATGGCGCCCTCACTCCGATCGCTGTCCCGGACGCCTTCGGTACCTTTCCCTTTGGCATCAACAACCGCGGCCAGATCGCCGGTTACTACGAAGATGCCGCGCGCAATGGCCACGGGTTCCTGCTGGACCAGGGCGTCTTGACCACCATCGATGCCTCCGAGGCAACCGGCAACACGTTCGTCTTCGACATCAATGACGAGGGCCAGCTCGCCGGCGCCTACGACCTTGTCAGCCACGGCTACCTCCAGGACAGCCGCCGCGACTTCACAACCATCGATCACCCGGACGCCGTCCGGCTGACCGGAGAGCCTATCAGCATCAACAACCGCGGCCAGATCGTGGGCGCCTACCGCGATGCCAAAGGGGTATTTCGTGGGTTCCGGCGAGACAAACATGGCTTCACGACCATTGATGTTCCCGGCGCTCTCGCATCCTCTCCGTTCAAGGTCAACGATCGCGGGCAGATCGTGGGCGGCTACACCGATGCCGGCGGCATATCCCACGGCTTTCTGTTGGATGATGGCGTCTTCACCATCATCGATGTCCCCGGCGCCCTGGAAACCGTTGCGTTGGATATAGATAACCGCGGCCAGATCGCCGGCCAGTATCGGGACGCCGCCGGGATATTCCATGGCTTCCTGCGAGACACGAACGGCGCCTTCACCACCATCGACGTCCCCGGCTCCACCGGCACATCTATCTACGGCATCAACGACCGCGGCCAGATGGTGGGCATCTACGGCGATGCCAACGGAACACTCCAGTCTTTTCTTCTGGACCGGGGCGTCGTCATAACCATCAAGTTCCCTGGCGCCGTAGCGACCCAACCCTCCGGCATCAATAACCGCGGTCAGATCGTGGGCTTCTACGTAGACGGCGGGCGACGCCATGGATTCCTGCTGAGCAACGGCGAGTTCCGAACGCTCACCGACCCGCCGGGCGCGTTCCTGGAGTCGCTTGCGTTCGACCTCGATGACCTCGGCCGGATCGTCGGCCTCTATTTCTGAGAGTCTTGGCGATTTCCGGCTCGCTCCGGATGGTCCGCTCGGCGCGAAAGAAAGAAGAAGGAGGAATCACCATGAGAAAAATGCTCCGAAGCCTGCGCTCGACGCTGGGCAAAACGATTGTCTTATGCGCGCTCGCGCTAACTCTACTTGGCGGCACGTCGGCGGCCTACGACTCCCAAAATCGCGGCGGCGCTGACAAACGTAAACGCGACCCACTCCCATTGACCTTCACCCAAATCGATGTCCCGGGCGCCACAAGGACCAGCGCGAACAGTATCAACAATCGTGGCCAGATCGTGGGTGGTTTCGTCGACGCCGCGAACGTAGTTCATGGCTTTCTCTTGGAGAATGGCGTGTTCACCCAGATCGATTTCCCAGGCGCGGCGGGAACCGAAGCTTTTTCGATCAACAATCGCCGCCAGATCGTGGGTGGTTTCGTCGACGCCAGTGGGCCGCCGAGTCCGGCGAACGTTCCTCATGGCTTTCTATTGGAGAATGGCGTGTTCACCCGGATCGAAGTCCCAGGCGCCATGGCTACCATCGCCTATGGGATCAATGATCGCGGCCAGATCGCGGGCCTTATCGCAGATCCCGGGGGCGCAGAACATGGCTTTCTCTTGGACGGTGGCGTCTTCACCCAGATCGATGTCCCCGGCGGCGTGGATACCAATCCCCTTGGACTCAACAATCGCGGCCAGATCGTGGGACACGTCGGCCCCGTGGGAGCGTTTCATGGCTTTCTATTGGACAATGGCGTTTTCACCCAAATCGATTTCCCTGGCGCCGCGGAGTCCGCAGCAAGTGGGATCAATGATCGCGGCCAGACTGTGGGTTATTTCTTCGATGCTGTGGGCGCCCAACATGGCTTTCTGGCTAGCAAAGAACAATTCAGCGGCAAGGCGATCGGCGCAGGCGCCGAGCAAGCCGCGGTCGAGATTGTCGGAAGCTTTACCTCGCCAACTGATCTCGATCTCAGCGCAGCGACCCTCACCAGCACGAGCTTGCTCAACGAGCAGGCGGGAGGCGGTGAACTGGTTCGCGGCCTGCCGCTCGTCCTGACCGCTGTTCCGGGAAGCCACCACAACCTCGCGCTGTTCGTAGATCGGTCGCACCCGAATTTCGCCTCGGTCACGATCCAGGATGTGGGATCAGGCAAGTTCATCTTCAAGATTAATGTCCATAACGCGACCATCAACTCTCCCCAGAAGTGTTCGCCGACTCGACTCACGATCAGCTTTCGTCTCGACGATGCGAGCAAGCCGCCCACCGTCGTCAGCACGGAGCGCTCGTGGAGCTGCTTCGGCCCGTCGAACAGATTTCTCGAGACTCACTGAGCGGGGTCTTTCGAAAAGAAAGAAGAAGGAGGAAATACCATGAACAGAATCATCCGGAGCGTTTGCCCGACGCTGGGCAAGGCGATTGTTCTATGCGCATTCGCGCTCACTCTCGTGGGCGACACATCGGTAGCGTTTGACACCAAAGAATCCGGCGGCGCCGAACAGCGGAAACACGAACCGGAAGCACTGACCTTCACCCAGATCGATGTCCCAGACGCCATGTTTACGGCAGCCTTTGGGATCAATGATCGCGGTCAGATCGTGGGCGTGTTCGCAGATGCCGGGGGCGTAGTGCATGGCTTCCTCTTAGACAAGGGCGTTTTCACCCAGATCGATGTTCCGCAGATCAATTTTCCGGGCGCCCCGGGTACTCAAGCCTTTGGAATCCGTGAGCGCGGGCAGATCGTCGGCGGTTTCCCCGACGCCAGAGGGGCGCTTCATGGCTTTCTCTCGGACCAGGGCCTCTTCACCCAGATCGATGTCCCGGGCGCCCCGGGTACCGTAGCCTTCGGGATTAATGATCGTGGCCGGATCGTAGGCAGCTTCGTAGATAGAGGAGGCGCAGTTCATGGCTTTCTCTTGGACGAGGGCGTCTTCACCCGGATCGATGTCCCGGGCGCAACGCTTACTACAGGCAACGGGATCAACAATCGGGGCCAAATCGTCGGCACATTCATCGATGCCGGGGACGTCGCTCACGGCTATTTATTGGACGATGGGCGTTTCACCACAATCGATCCCCCGGGCAGCGCGACTACGGAAGCCGTCGGGATCAATGGGCGTGGCGAGATCGTGGGTGTGTTCATCGATGCGGGTGGCGTAGCCCATGGCTTTTGTGCCGTGGTCAACAAGGGTTTCGGTCGGAGCATCAAGAACCCCTCGCAGGCTCAACGGACGTGCAACGGTGACGCTCGGGCCGAGTAACTCAGGTCCATTCAGTTGGAAACCAAAGGAGGAACATCATGAACAGGACGATCCGAAGCATTCGCTCGACCGTGGGTAAAGCTTTTATTTTATGGGCGGTCGCTCTCACATTCCCGGTGAGTCCAACGGTGGCCGTTGATCACCAAGCATCCGGCGGCGCCGAACAGCAGCGCCAGAGTCATCACGATGAACTGACCTTCACTCAGATCGATGTCCCGGGCGCCACGCTAACCCGTGCACAAGGGATCAATGATCGCGGCCAGATTGTGGGCCCTTTCGCGGATGCCGACGGTGTACTGCATGGCTTTCTGTTGGACAAGGGCGTTTTCACCCAGATCGATGTCGATGTGCCGGGCGTCACGTCTACCGAGCCCTTCGGGATCAATAATCGTGGCCAGATCGTGGGCTATTTCCTCGAGGCTGGAGGCATAGCTCATGGCTTTCTCTTGAACGATGGCACCTTGACCCAGATCGATTTCCCAAGCGCTGCCCAAACCATAGCCTTAGGGATCAATAATCGTGGGCAGATCGTGGGCAGTTTCTCGGATACCGGGGGCGCAGTGCATAACTTTCTCTTCGACAAGGGCGCTTTCATTCAAATCGATTTCCCAGGCGGGGCCCCGCTTCCCATGGACGCGGGCAATATCATTGGGATCAATGATCGCGGCCAGATCGTGAGTCAGTTCCGAGATGCCAGGGGGACACTCCATGGCTTTCTCTTGGACGATGGCGTTTTCACCACCATCGATGTACCCGGAGCCACGGGGACTGGGATTTCAGGCATCAACCATATTGGCCAGATGATAGGCGTCTACGTTGACTCTGACGGGACACCCCATGGCTTTCTGCTGGACCAGGGTGTCGTTACGACCATTGATGTCGCCGGCGCCACGGTGACGATCCCCTTCGGCATCAACAACCGTGGTGAGATCGTGGGTACCTACGTCGATGCCCAAGGACCAACCCCCGGTGGATTTACCCATGGATTTCTGCTGGACGACGACGTCTTCACCACCATTGATGTCCCGGGGCCCTCGGAAACCGAGCTCGCCGGCATCAACAACCGTGGCCAGATCGCGGGTGTTTACCGCGATGCCGAGGGAATCACCCATGGATTTCTGCTGGACAAGGGCACTTTCAGTACCATCGATGCCCCGGACGCCGCCTCGGAAACCGCACTCCTCGACATCAACAACCGCGGCCAGATTCTCGGCGGCTTCGTCGATGCCGCAGGAACAGTCACTTATTTTCTCCTAGACGACAGCGTCCTCACCCCAATCGAGTTCCCCGGCGCCTTGCTCACCTTTCCCTTCGACATCAATAACCGCGGCCAGATTGTGGGCGGCTACATCGATGCCGGAGGAACAGAGCATGGGTTTTTGCTGGACAAGGGTACCTTCACTACCATCGATGTCCCAGATGCCTTGATGACCCAGGTCCTCGGCATCAACAACCGCGGCCAGATCGTGGGCACTTATCTCGACGCTGGAGGAACACAGCACGGTGTTCTGGTGGACAAAGGTACCTTCACTACGATCGATGTCCCAGGCTTCCCCGCAACCACAGCGCTCGATATCAATGATCGAGGCCAGATCGTGGGCGCCTCTTTTCGGCCGTCAGGCGATGTCCAATAGACTCGCGGCAACGATCGCAGGCAATCCCGAAATCGAGAAGCGGAAGGTCGAGGCCTACGTGAAGACGGTTCTGACCCTCGAGTTCCTAAGCGCTCCGACCCTGCTGCTTCGTTCCGATTCGGATAGGAGGCCAATACGGTTTCGATAGACAGCACAAGCTTCCGTCGCCGTAGAATGGCGGCTATCGCCGCTGCTGGATTTTTATCGCGCTCGCTGTGGCCTGTGCGGTGCCTCCGTCGGCCGCGGCGCAGCCGACACCATCCCGGGCTGGGGCTTCAGCTCAGGGCCAGAGCATGGGCGCCGACAGCGATGTCCGCCCCGCGCTCCACGGAGATCTTCTGGACGGCGTGTTCACCATCATCGATGCCTTGGGCTTCGAATTGGCAACCATACCCTTCGGCATCAACAACCGGGGCCAGATGGTGGGCGCTTACGTCGATGCTGGAGGAACAGACCCAATTTTTCTCTGCCAGCCAAGGGCGTCTGCACCACGATCGAGGCCCCAGGCGCTGTCTTCACGACCGTAGCCTTGGAGCTCAATGATCGCGGCCAGATCGTCGGCGCGTATTTCCGCACCGGTGGGCGACCTCAAGCGTGCCCCGTTTCCGTTGGCCTCGTGTGGCTCGGTGGCAGCGGGCGGCGCTGGCGCCGATCCGCTCAAAATGGCCCCCATCCCGTTTTCCACGAGTTATGGGTAGCGCATAGCCCAGTGGGAGAGGGAGCAAAGAGCTAGGTTCGGATACCGTGAGAACGACACGGAGGGCGACATCCATGATGCATATGCATCAAGAAAAACGGTCGCCAAGGCGACTGCAGGTATGGCGGCACGGTGGGATGGTGTTGCTGGCGGTGCTGCTAACAGCGGTAGCTGTCGGCCCGGCACGCGGCAACGCTCGCCAGGGTGAGCCGCTCGTGTCGATCCAGGACAACCGGCTGAGCGCCACGCTCGATCGGGTCCCCTTGCGGGACGTTCTGGCCGCACTGGCGCACGAAGCGCCGTTCACAATCTCCGTCAGGGGGGAGGTCGAGTCCGAACCCATCTCGATCTCTTTACACGACGTTGAGCTTGAGCAGGGGCTGCGGCGGCTGCTCCGGGGCACTTCGTACGCTATGACCTATGCGCCAGCGTCGTCAGCGCCAGCCTCACCTGAGGATCTTCAGATTGTTGAGCTGATGGTGTTTGGGAGCGCCAAGGCACCCCCCAACTCCCACGTCCAAGACATGGGGTCCCAGCCGCTCGGGACCGTCAAGGCGATGCCCATCAGAAACCGCGAGAACGCCCCAGCGTTGGCTCCTACGGGTCCGTCTCCGGAGCCCCACTCCCCGGCGCCTGAGGATCCAGGGCAGCGCGTGGAGGCCCTGCGGACGTTGGGGCAGCAGCGGAGCCCCGAGATCGAGACCACGCTAGGCTCCGCTCTCGATGACCCCCAGGGGGAGGTGCGTGCCACGGCCCTGGAAGTTCTGCGGGACACCGGCACAGCTGTGCCCGTGGATCGGCTCACCCGACTGGCCCGTGAAGACGGCAACGCGCACGTGCGCATGGACGCCCTGACACTGCTGGCCGATCACGCCCCAGATGCCGCATGGGAGGCACTCGAAGCGGCACTGCAGGACGCCGAGCCCGCCATCCGCGAGCACGCCGAGCGCCTGCTGGAGGAAGTCGAATCGCTAAACACTGAGACCAGAAACTAGAGGCGACCCGCTGGTACGCTGGACGACGGTGACTTCACCACCATCGATGTCCCAGGTGCCTCGGGAACGGATGCCTTTGGCATCTCGGGAACCGCGCCCGCCGACATCAACAACCGCGGCCAGATCGTAGGCGCCGCCTATGACCCCTCGTCGTAGGCGGCGAGGGGTCATAGGCGGATTCACCCAATGGTGACGTACAGGCCAAGTAACTCAGTCCTCTTTTTGACGAGGATTGCCATCCGCCAAGCACTCCAGGTCAACTCGTCGATCGAGGATATGACCGGGGACGGGAAGACGCTCGACGGCTGTCGGCCGTCACTCGGGGGCCTTGCGCCGACGGGCTGAGCTGGTCTGTTGGAAACCATAAGTAGGACGCACCATGCACAGGATGACTCGAAACATTCGCTCCACGCTGGGCAACGCGTGTGTTGTACGGGCGTTTGCACTCAGCCTCATGGTCACCCCAGCGGAGGCCTGCGCATAAGGTCCGGACGAGAGCCCTGATGGTCGGTCCCAGCAGCAGGGTGCGGTCCCAGACCGACCCCTGACCTTCACCCAGATCGATGTCCCAGGGGCGACGAATACGAATGCCATATCGCGGGCCATTGGCGAGGTGCCGGAGGAGGTCTTGCGGCTCGGCCTGGTGCATCTCCAGCCCGTGGAATTGCTCTACGAGACACGGGTGGTGCCCGAACTCACTTACACCTTCAAGCATGCGTTGACCGATGAGGTGGCCTACGGCAGTCTTCGACAGGAGTGGTGACGGGCGCTCCACGCTTGTATTGTGCACATCGTGGAAACCCTCTACGCTGACCGGCTGAGCGAACAGGTCGAACGGCTGGACGATCATGCCTTCCGAGGGGAGCTCTGGGACAAGGCGCTCGCCTACTCTTGGCAGGCGAGGAAGAAGGCGTTTGCGTACTCTGCTCACCGGGAGGCAATGGCGTGGTTGAGCGGGCACTGATGGCCTTGCAGCATCTGTCCGCAGTGCGAGTCACCGAACGCCGAACAGGCCGAAACCCACTACCGCCAGGCCCTCGCCTTGGCCGAGGCGCTTGGCATGCGCTCGCTCCAGGCCCACTATCACGGCGGCCTTGGCACGCTCTATGCGCAGACAGGCCAGCCGGAGCTGGGCCACATCGCGTGATCGATTACTATTGCCCTGTATCGCGCTATGGAGATGACCTTCTGGCTTCCCAAGGCCGAAGCGGCTCTGGCGCCGGTGGCGTGTGGATCATCGCGCCGCCGAATCGCGTCATGGGTGTGGTGATGCTCGCCTTACTCGAACTCGCGGAGGCGCGCTAGAAGCAGCTGATTCCCAACGTGGCCTTGTTTGCCAACTACAGACCCGAAGTCTATATCCTAATAGTGACGTGATATACTGCGGAGATGCACGCACCTAATCGCTTCAACCCCAGCGGGGCAGATCGCAGAGGTCATCGCCGGGGGCACGCGCCGTACCGCAGGAAGCCCACGGTGTCCGTTACCCCTGCTGACCGCTCGACAGGTAAAGGGATAGCCATGCCACTAGCCGTCTTTCACATGATTGCAGGGGCGCCGCAACCGGTGGCCCCCTACAGCCACGCCGTTGAGAGCGATGGCTGGGTGTTTCTCACCGGCCAGATCCCCAACAACCCTGAAGATGACCTGACGCCTCTGCCCGAGGGCATCGAGGCGCAGACTCGCCGGGTGCTGGACAACCTCACGCTCGTGTTGGGTGGCCTGGGGCTGGGTCTGGATGCTGTGGTGAGCGTCCGGGTCTTCCTAACGCATTTCCGGCAGGACTATGCGGCCATGAATGAGGTATACGCCAGCTACTTTCCGCCAGACCGGCGACCTGCC
>Ga0105104_10003680_pt1 | contig 10839 bp, 10 predicted proteins | sample PPLLaktember2015_3_FD_87034 | JGI IMG/M metagenome (GOLD analysis project Ga0105104, IMG submission 87034) | Freshwater sediment microbial communities from Prairie Pothole Lake near Jamestown, North Dakota, USA - PPLs Lake P7 Core (6) Depth... | ecosystem: Environmental > Aquatic > Freshwater >... | reverse complement strand
GAACCAGGTGGCCTTCGACTTCGTGGACGGCACGAACATCGCGCCCGGGGACGGCCACATGAAGGGCGTCGTCATCACCTTCGTCGATGGCGATCACCACGACGAGGCCTGGACCCACTCGGCCGGCCCGGGCGCGGCGATCTTCAAGTACACGCGAAAGAAGTAGACGGGCTAGGGGCTAGGGGCTAGGGGCTAGGGGCCGGTTGCACAGGACTAGGGGCCGGGGCCGTTGGGCGCTCGGGCCCGATTACTGCTGCGGGGTGGCGACCCGGCACTGTCCGCTGGCGAGCGCCTTCTGCCCGGCCTTGTGCTTGTACATGCGGCAGTCGGCCATCGCCAGCAGTTCGTCGTATGTCTCGCCGTCCTCGGGGAACACCGCGACGCCCGCGCTCAACGAGAGGCGCAGCGATTGTCCGGGGCCGCCCTCGAAGAACATCGCCGCGACGGCGCCCTCCATCTGCCGGAGCCGCTGCTCCGCCTGCTCGGCGTCGCATTCCCAGAGAATCACGACGAACTCGTCGCCGCCGTAGCGCACGCAGAGGTCGTAGGACCGCACCATCGATCGCAACACCGTGGCCACCTCGTGCAGCGCCCGGTCGCCCGCCTGGTGGCCCAGCGTGTCGTTGATCTCCTTGAAGTCGTTCAGGTCCAACAGGACGACCGCGAGCTTCGACTGGTGCTGCTGCGCCCGGGCCATCTGCTGCGTGAGGTAGAGCAGCATGTAACGCCGGTTGGGTAGCTGCGTGAGCTGGTCGGTATACGAATCCTGCTGCGTGCGCTCGAACACGACCGAGTTCCGGATGACGAGCGACGCGTGTTCCGCGACCCGTTGGAAGATCCGCCGGTGGTCGGGCGAGTAGGCGTCCGGGTCCCCGTGGAAGACGGCCAGGACTCCAATCACCGCCTCGTTGAAGACGAGCCGGACGGCCAGCGACGACTGGAATGCAGGGGTGCCGCCGGGCTCCTCGTCGGGTTGGAGACGCTCGATCTCGCCGACCGACTCGACGCTGACCTGTCGCACGGCCTGTTGGTGCAGCCCGACCGCCCAGCGGCACTCGAAGCGGCCGGTCTCCTCGTTGGCGAGGAAGAGCGCCGAGCACGAGAACGGCACGAGTTCCTTGAGGCTGTCGGCGATCAGGCCCATGGACTCCCCGATCCCGAGGCTGGACCCGAGTGCCTGCGCGATCTGGTAGAGCGCGCGCGCCTCCTGGTGGGCGCCGGCGATGTCCTCGAACGCGCTGGCGGCCGCGCGGCCGGTCGTGGCGTCCGCAACCTCGAGGCCGGGCGCGGCTGTGCGGGGCGCCCTCGCGTTGGCGAACTGGAAGTCGAGCATGGGCAGAGCGTTGATGAAGATCTCCACCAGCCTCGGGTCCAGGATGCTCCCGGCGGTCTGCCGCAGCGTGGCGAGCGCCTCGTGGTACGGGCGGGCAGGCCTGTGCGGCCGGTGCGACGTCATCGCCGCGTAGGAGTCCACCACCGCCAGGATCCGCGCACCCAGGGGGATCTGTTCGCCCTTCAGCCCCTGCGGGTAGCCTTTGCCGTCCCAGTGCTCGTGATGGGCCGCGATCAGCGAGCCAACCGGGTACGGGAAAGGCACGTCCTTCAGGATCTCCGCCCCTACCAGCGGGTGCGTCTTGACCTTCTGGAACTCCTCGAACGTCAGTGGCCCCGGCTTCGAGAAGATGTGCTCGGGGACCGCCAGGTTGCCGATGTCATGCAGCAGCGTCGCCGTCTGGAGCCCGAGGATCTCGTCCTCCGGCATGCCGACCGCTCGCGCGAGGCCGACGGCGTACGCCTGCATCTTGCGCACCTGCATCGGCGAGGTGCAGTCCCGGGCTTCGATCGCCAACGCCAGCGCCTCGATCGTGGCGAACTGGACCGCCGACGCACGCCGCACCTCGGTCTGTTCCTTCTCGATCCGCTCGATGAAGAGGCGGTAGCTCCGGTGGGTGAGGACGGCCGGGACGACGATGAGGACGATCCACAACGGGTCGGTCTGCCCCTCGAGCACGAGGTCGACGAGCGCGGCGCACCCGGCGCCCATGAAGTAGCTGGGCGCGCTCCACAGGAAGCTCTCGCGCCAGACGCGGGAGAACGTCTGGGACGTCGAGAACGCGATGGCCGCCGCGACCAGCGCCGTGTTGATCACGAAGTACACGAGCGCCGCGGCGCCGAGGGGCACCACGAGGGCTTGCGCGACGGAGTCCTGGCCGGCCCGCAGCAGGGTGAACACCTGCCCGGCCGCCTGCATCGCCAGCGCCAGGGTGGCCATGCTGAACGCCGTGCGGTACCACGGGTTTCGCTCGCGCATCCGGAACGTGCACTGGCTCCAGGCGCTCACCGCGACGACAAGCGTGGCGGCGTAGGGTCCCAGGAAGAGCAGGGAGGCGACGTCCACCGCGAAGCACAGCGAGAGGCTGGATCCCCCGCGGGCGAGCGGCAGCGGGAGCTTGATGGCCGAGCAGAGCGCGGACAGGGTGGCGAACGCGAGGAGGAGTAGCGGCTGCGAGAAGTCCACGCGCTGGACCGACAGCCCGATCACCACCAGGCCGGCCGCGATCACGGCCGCGACATACAGGTGCATCCGCGCGTTGAACGAGGGCTTCCCGCCCGGCATCCCGACTGGTCCCTCGGCCCGTGGCGGCATCGGCCGCGCGGCGTCGTCGGGAGCGCCGGCATGGACCGGGTCGAGGAGCTTCACTGCCCGCACCCTTCCGTGCCCAGATGAGGCGATGGAAGCACCGTCACCGGTGCCTGATCTCCGGTGTGCGCCGCCGGCTTGAACCATGGCGGCGGGGCGATCGGCTCGGCGGAGACTCCCGCAGAAAGCGGGAACTGCCCGATGACGTTCAAGAAGGCGTCCACCACGCGTGGGTCGAAAGCCGACCCGCGGCGGTCGAGGATGATTCGCCGCGCTTCCTCGTTGGCGAGCGCCGGCCGGTAGGGGCGGTGCGATGTCAGGGCGTCGAAGCAGTCCACGACGGCCATGATTCGGGCGCCGAGCGGAATGGCCTCGCCCTTCAGGCGGTCGGGATAACCCGTCCCGTCCCAGTGCTCGTGGTGGTGGCGGACGACCGGCACGACCGGGTAGGGGAAATCGACCTGCGAGAGGATCTCGGACGCGACGGTGACGTGCTGCTTGACTCGTTCGAACTCGGCCGGCGTGAGCTTGCCCGGCTTGTTCAGGATGAACGCGGGCACCGAGAGCTTCCCCATGTCGTGGAGCAGCACCGCCGCCTCGATGGCCTTGAGGTCCGGCTCTCCCTCGATGCCGACGGCGCGGGCCAGGGCCAACGCGTAGTTCTGGACCCGGCGGATGTTGTGCGATCGCACCTGGTCCTTCGAGTCGATCGCGGTCGCCAGGGTTTCCACGGTGGAGAGGTAGACCCGGTTCACCTCCTTCAGCTGACGGTTCGCGTCTTCCGCCTTGGTAATGGACGCGCGGACGGCCAGGTAGGAGATCAACAGGATCGGGATGACAACCCCGAGGCCGCTGATGTTCCGGCGGACGGCGGGGTGCCACTCGACGGACGGGCACTGCACGAAGAGGCTCCGCGCCCCAAGGGCGAGGCAGAGGACGCAGCCGGCGGTAACGACGGCCACCCACGTACTCCGTGCGCGGGTGCCGCGTGTGGCCCGAAGGGTCGCAGGGACAGGGGACAGCATCGCTGAGCCTCGCGCTCGCGTCCACGCCGAAGCGCTGCCCGGCCGGTGGCCGTGCCGGCGGCGCCGTGTCGCGAGTCGAGCCACCCTAGCTATCGGCATGGCGCGCGGGGAACTTCACGGTTTCAGCCCTGGACGGTCCAGAAAGTCTGCAAGCGGGGGCAGTGGGTTCGGGGCAAGGGGCAGCTGCTTGGAGTGAGCGCCTCGCAGGTCCGGTGAGGCGGCTGGTCTCGCCCCTCACCTTGGTTGCCCACGGCTTGCACAGTATGGTGAAACGCAGTCCTCGGCTTCCGGGTATGATGGAACGGCGCGCGCGCCCGTAGCTCAGTTGGATAGAGCGTCGGCCTTCGAAGCCGCAGGTCGGGGGTTCGAGTCCCTCCGGGCGCGCCAACTACCTCCTGACAAGTCAGTCACTTACGAAGCCCTGAGCTTTCGCGTTCAGGCTTGAGCTGCATCCCGGGGGTGATTTAGGGGTGCACGGCGGAGTCTGTCGCTGTCGGGCACGGAGACGTTTTCAAAAGCGGCCACGCAGGTAGGCCTGCGTCAGTATCGTCTGGGTCTCCCCGCGCGCTCATACGGCCATGTTCTGCCTTCCTCCGAATCCGCAGATGATGGTCGGCGTGAGCGGTGCGAAACCGCGGAGCGGATTCTCCCGATGGATTTTGGCCAACCCGAGCGGCGCACGCATAACTACATCCGTCACGGCACGCTCGACCTCTTCGCCGCGTTGAACGTCGCCACCGGAGAAGTCGTCGCGCGGTGCAAGCGACGGCACCGCGCGACGGACCTGGTCGACTTCCTGCGCCACCTAGACGCGAAGGTCGAGCCCGATCTGGACATCCACGTCGTGCTGGACAATCTGTCCGCGCACAAAGGGCCGGCCGTGCAGCGGTGGTTGGTCCGCCATCCGCGGGACACTTCCACTTCACACCGACCTACGCGTCGTGGCTGAACCTGGTCGAACGCTTCTTCGGTCTGCTCACCGAGAAAGCGCGGGTCCCACACGAGCATTCCGCAACTGCGTGAAGCGATCCTGAACTACGTCGCCGTCCACAACGACAAGCACGCGCCGTTCACATGGACGAAGACCGCCGACGAGATTCTGGACAAGCTCCGCCGCTTTGGCCTTCGGACGCAGCAGGTGTACGGGCAATGACGGATCCAGGGGACTAGACGCCAGGCCGTGTCGTTGAGAGGGTGCCCGCTCGCCCGTGAGTGGCTGCCGGACCAGAGGAGGCGCTGGACGAAAGGGCGCTTCAACGCAGGAGATCGAGTACCGGATGACGGGCGTGTCCCGGCAGAAGAACGTCTAAGTGCGTCCGGCTGAACGGTACCTTCATGGTCAATCGATGCCGAAGCATATCTCTCGCGATGTCAAAGGCGGTAACTCCCCGCTGGGTCCTGGCGCGAGGATCGGCGCCGGCTTCGAGGAGGATACGCACCACCTCTTCCGAAAGTGCCATAGCTGCATACATCAACGCGGTATGCCCTCTGTCCGTCCGGGTGTCTAACCTAGCGCCCGAGAGGAGCAACAGTCGGACGCCTTCGCCGAACCCCCGGCCGGCCGCCTCCATGAGCAGCGTCTGGCCTTCGTGACCCTTTGTATTTGGGTCGGTACCCTCGTCCAGCAGAATCTGTAAGCGGCGGACATCCCGTCCCTCGATGGCTGCGAATGCCGCTTCAATTCCCGCTGATCCATCGCCCTGGCCTTGGTTCACAGTGACCGCCTCGTGACCGGGCTGTGATGGCGCCGTAGCGTACGACATCGCCGCCGCTAGAACGACTCCGAGCAAAAGGCCTATCACCAGATGCATTGCGTAAGACTAGGGTGAGAGCGGGGAGAATACTGGAACTGGCACCAGCTTACGAAAAGCACCCGCCATCTTCCTCCGATTCCCTGCATGTAGGGCGCTGGATTGTCCCCGGCCGGGTCCACAGCATCACAACCACCCGGGTACCAAAAACCATTGTACCAGCTCGTATATAGCTGAGGCTTCTGGCAGATACCGTAGCAATTATAAACAGTGTAAAGATAGCGCTTGCGGCACAACGTCCCGAAATGCGGATCCTGTAATACTTCTGTGGAGTTCAAGATGTAGCGGGTCCGCATGACCGTGCGGCCTATTATCGCCTGCGTCAAACCTAACCAGAGCCCCGACGACCAATGGTACGAGTTGACGCTGAAATCACCTTCGACGTCGGAGTTAGCGTTGACGGCGGTGGCGACATCAGCACGCGCAAAGCCCACTCCGGCTCCGTACTGCGACGAAAGCAGATTGCCTGACGGATCGCGGAACTCCGTGTTCACTTCAACGTAGTCACCGTAGGTCGATTCCGTCACCCCCATGCCGTAGACATAGGAAGTTGGAGACCCCTCCCATTCGAAGGACTCGCTGTCGTAACTCCACGAGTCTGAAAACTCAGACACGACCGGTGGGCTGCCGGGATCGCATTGGTCAGGACCCGTGTCAGCGGCATCCCAGTAACACTCCGCACCGCTCCACTTCCACCGTCCGGCGTTAGGATCGCACTGGTCGGGGCCCGTGTCTTCCGGGTCCCAATAGCAGTCCGTACCACTCCATTTCCACCGGCCCTGCGACTCGGATGGGCCAGGGCTCGCCAGCGTCACTGCGACCCAGATCGCAAGAAGGCAGACGACGAGACGCAGCAAACGTCCGCTGGGGGCCATACGTGCTCCTATCTCAACGGCTGATTCGATACTGCTTGATTCGCGGCTTGAAACGTAGCTGGACAAACTGATCGATGCGCGCCGCCGTGTCCGAACCCAGTCGTTCGGGCAGCATCGTCACGTAACGTTGCACCAAGGTGTCCTTACGCTTGCGAAGAGCCGTGAGCTGTTGGAGGCGCTCTTCGGCCGACAAGCCGCTGGCGGTCTGGATTGTCTGGGCACGCGTATCCAACACACCAACCTCGCGTTTGAATTCCTCCACGAATCTGATGAAAGCATCGAGATCCGGTTCTGCTATCTCCGCCGGCCCTGACGAAGCCGTTCGCGGACAAGTCACACATCCCTCCCCCAACCCCATGAGTCGGATGTACGACCGGGCACGTGAACCGGTCGCTCCCTCGGGCATAGTCGCCAACAGACGAAAGAGAAGGGAGTACGCCCGTTCGTCACGTAAGTCCGACTGGTTGAGGACTTCCGGCGATCCCGACATCGACGCTTGGGCCGGCCGACCGTGGCCCCGCGCGTCGGACTGGATCGTAAGGGCGAGAAGCGCAAGCACGAAAGTGTATGCGATGAAGCGCACCGGCATTGTCGATACCTCACAGTCAATTCTTGGAGCGGGGCGACCTCGCAGGGAGTTGCATGGGAGGTGAACTCTGTCAGCGAGCGTCCAGGACACGACGATGCCGCTCGACGTCGTGCACCACCAGCCAGATTGTGACGTTATTCACAATCCTGGTTGCTAGCACACTCTTCTGTCTCCTGCCGCTTCACCTTCAGCGCGTAAACGGATTAGTCTGAGACACGACATGCGAATCTGAGAAGGTCCTCTTGGCGAGGGCTGGGAAGCTGTCAGGGAGAGCGTCTCTTGGGCAGCAAGCCTCACATATTCTTGCGACGCTGCTGCCGACAACCGATGCTCGCAGCGATCGCCAGACCGCGTCTCTCAGGTACTCGGCCTCGGGCTCCTTCATCCGCTGGGCAAGACTGCCAAGACCTACGATGTCCTGATAGCCACTGGGCTTCTCGCGCCGGGCCCGGAAGATATCGATCCGTGCGCGAGTGGTCTCCCCAACCCCAGGCCCCCCGGCTCGCGCAGGTCAAGGAAGCCGCCGGCGCTCGGGCAGCAGGTCGACGTGTACAGGAGCGAATGCTGGCGGCGGACGCGGCCGCAGGTCGAGCGGGACGCTGAGTGCACATCCTTGTTGCCGGACCTGAGGAGCGATTGGCCTCGCCGAAGGGAAACCGACCCGCTGGGGAGATCCGGTGACTGCGAAGCACCTCCGTTCGCATCCCGGGTCTCGGCCGAGCACGCCGTCGACGCGTTGATGTCATTCCTTCGCATCACGCCGAACGACAGGGCGAGGGAGGGAGCGACCCCCGGAAGGCCCCGATCCGCGGAGCGCCGCAGGCGCTCCGTGACAGCCTTCGAGGGGGTCGCTCCCTCCCTCGCCTGACCGGTGACACATGCCTCGTGCGTGAGGCGTGTCGGCTTGGCGGCGTTCGGACGTGCAGATTCAGGCCGGAAATTGCGCGGACAGAGAACCGGAGACTCCGTGAAACGCCTACGGAGCGGCGGTGGAACCGGCGAAGGACCCGGAGAGCCTGTTGCAGATCCTGTCGCCGGCCCGCTGCAATCGCACGACCCCGTGTTCATCGACCGGTGATGATGATGCCGCGTGGACGATGTGGAAAACGCACACACGCCAGCGCGTTTTCCAATGGCGCGGTGGGCGGCCGTTCGCGTGCGCACCGGCCGTCCACGGCGCCGGCATCGTCCACCGGCGGGAGCAAGACCAGCGGCGGAGAGGAGCCTTGCGACGGGCGGCACAGAGCTGTACCTCCTCGCCTGCGCTACAATCGCTACGATTGGGATCTGCGGACGGAAAGCGCTGAGATAGCCCGGAAAACCAGGGGGATGGTCATGGCCGACGAGTCTCGCATCACGTTCAACCCACAGCAGTGCGGTGGGAAGCCGTGCATTCGCGGCATGCGAATCCGCGTCAGCGACGTCCTCGAAATGCTCGCGGCCGGCGTTTCCGAAGGTCAGATTCTTGGCGACTTTCCCGACCTCGAGGTCGAGGATATCCGCGCCTGCCTGCGGTTCGCTGCTCGCCGGGCCGACCTGTCGAGGCTCGTCGCGTGATCGTCTGGGTCGACGCCCAACTCCCACCACAACTCGCCAACTGGCTGGCGACGACGTTCGGTGTCGATGCTCAGGCTCTCGTGAATCTCGGACTCCGCGACGCGAACGACCTCGACATCTTCGAGCGCGCGAAAGCAGCCGGGGCCATCCTGGTCAGCAAGGACTCGGACTTCGTCGAGCTCGTTTCCCGTTTTGGTCCACCGCCGCAACTGCTGTGGGTGACCTGCGGAAACGTGACGAATGAGCGCCTCCGCCAGGTCTTTGCGACCGTCTTCAACAGCGCATGCTCGCTACTCGACGAGGGTCGCGCCGTCGTCGAAATCGGCGATAGACCCTGACAACCCTTCCCGCTTTCGCGCTGCAAATCTCCGTGCAACCAGGCTGCTGGTGGGCATCGTGCTTGCTGCGGTTCTGCCAGGGCCGGCGAGCAAGATGGCGATTCACTCCTGGAGGAATGCAATGGCCAAAGCGGATCCCCAGTCAACTCCGTCGGTTGCGCGCGCGCCCCATGGGAGGCGAAGTCGGCCGACGGCCAGCAACCAGGCCGCCCAAACAGCCACCGGATTGGCCGCTCCTCCATTGCTTCACGAAGCCGACGCGGCGCGGTACATCGGCATGAGCATCGCGTTCCTCAGACAAGCCCGGATGCGAGCTCGCGGGCCCGCTTTCTTCAGGATTGGACGATCGGTCCGCTACCGGTTCGCCGACCTTGACGCTTGGCTCTCCGAGCGGCGGGTGACCACGCGCGACCAGGCGGAGTGACGCGACGGCGTGTCGGACGCGACGGGTGGGCTCACGCTGTGTTGGCCGTGTTGGACCGGCTGGACGATTGCGGTCGGGGCGCTCGGCACCGCAGCCCGCGATCGCGGTGCACGTCCCCACGAGGCGAGAGTAGCACAATCGTCAATGAATACGGGCATGAATCGACGATCCTGTCGCACCTCGTCCGAGGCTGTTTCAGGTCCGGTACCTCTTCGAAGCCGCAGGTCGGGGGTTCGAGTCCCTCCGGGCGCGCCAACTACCCCTGGTCCATTCCGGGGACATGGGTAACTGGATCTGTTCGCTCCAGCCGCCGGGAGTGCGTCTGCGATCCGGGAAGTGGCCGTCTCGCGGCGACGCGGTCGCCGCGCCGCCGCGCACGCCTCCGCAAAGAATGCAGAGCAGATTTTGGGATCGTAACTGGTACGACGCTGGCAAAGGCAGCGCTCGCGCGCCGCTTCTCTAGTGGCAGGAACCGCTGCCGGCGTCGGTGAAGGAGCCGCCGGCCACCGGGACGAACTGCCAGTCGTAACCGTCGGAGCGCAGCGTCAGCTTCAGCACGCCGTGCGAGTGCCCACGGACCTCGCTGTTGGGATGCACCTTGGCGTCGTCGTAGAGGAAGATGCCTCCGGTGCCGACGGTGAACTGCCGGATGCCGCGTTGCGGGTCGAGGCGGCCCGAGGCATCCTGCGGCGCGAAGCGCTCGAAGAGGTGGTCGTGGCCATTCATCACGATCTCCGCGCCGAACTCCTGGAGGATCTCCCACGCGTGACGGACCGCGGCGGTGCCGCCGTTGGGGCCGGAGCTGTTGAGAGGGTGGTGCCAGTAGGCCGCGGTGCAACGGCTTCCACTCGTCTGCAGGTCAGTGCGCAGCCACGACGCTTGCGGGGACCCCGGCCCCATGGAGATGTTGCTGTTGAGCGCGACGATGTGCCAGGCGCCGAGTTCGTAGCTGTAGTAGCCCTGGCCCGGGGGGCCCGCGGCCTCACCGAAGTAGTCGAAGTAGGCCGAGGCTTGCGGCGTGCCGTAATCGTGGTTGCCGGGAACCGGGCGGATCCGGCCTTTGTGCCTGCCCCATGTCGGACCGAAGCAGTCGCGGAACTCCTCGGCGGCTCCCCGGTCCTGGGTGTTGTCACCCGCGGTGAAGACGGTGCCCGGGATCCCGTCGAGCAGGCGAGCGGTCAGCTCGGCGTTCGCCAGGTTGGGGCCGCACAAGGCAATGTCGCCCGCTCCCACCAGCACGGCCGGGCCTGCAGGTGCCGGAGCCGCGGGTGGGACCTGCGGGTAGGACACCAAAGAGGGTTGGGTGGGCGACGGGCTGCCGCCACCGCAGCCAAGAACGGCCGAGAGGCCGATGACCGTCACGGCGAGCTTGATGCAGCCGTTCCCTCGGTTGGGGGGAAGCACAACCATAAGTATATCAATTGCAGAGGATTACGGGACGCGACGGGATGGGGGATTCTAGCACGCGTCCGCTGATCCGTAAACCCGAGGCCGTCATGTAGCAGGTTCTCGAGACCTTCCGCATCGCGATCGTCGGCGTTCTGCTGGCCACCGTGTGGCCCGCCGGGCAAGCGATCCT
>Ga0105104_10003679_pt1 | contig 10841 bp, 8 predicted proteins | sample PPLLaktember2015_3_FD_87034 | JGI IMG/M metagenome (GOLD analysis project Ga0105104, IMG submission 87034) | Freshwater sediment microbial communities from Prairie Pothole Lake near Jamestown, North Dakota, USA - PPLs Lake P7 Core (6) Depth... | ecosystem: Environmental > Aquatic > Freshwater >... | reverse complement strand
CAGCGCCAATCACCCCTTCGGCCCGCAGCAGCTTCAATCCCGCCACCGATGCCGCGCTTGCCGGCTCACAGCCGAGTCCGTGTTTGCCGATGACCGCCTTGGCGTCAACAATTTCCTCGTCGCTTACCGCCCGCACGACCCCGTTGCAAACCTCTATCGCCCGCAGGCATTTTTTCAGATTTACAGGCCGCGAAATCTCTATCGCCGATGCGCACGTATGAGGCGAAAAATTCCGCGCCGTCAGGTCATCGTAATAATCGCTGATGGCCTTGTTATCGACCTTGCCGCCGTTCCAGCCAAGCTTCTTGTTATTGACTAAGTCGTGAAGCGTCGATGCCCCCGTCGCGTTGATAATCGCCATTCGCGGTATATGCTTAATCAGGCCTAATTCCTTCAGCTCAGAAAATGCCTTGCCGAAAGCGCTCGAGTTGCCCAAATTCCCCCCTGGCACGACAATCCAGTCAGGCAGCTCCCACCCAAGCCCCTCGATAATCCGATACATAATCGTCTTTTGGCCTTCCAGCCGGAATGGGTTGAGCGAATTGAGAAGATATAACCCGAGTTTCGTGCATACCGCCTGCACCTGCCTCATACAGTCGTCGAAATCGCCTCGAATCTGAATCGTCTGCGCGCCGTAATCCATCGCCTGCGCCAGCTTGCCGAACGCGATTCTGCCCGACCCGATGAAAACCGTGCATTTAAGTCCGCAGCTATGGGCGTAAAGCGCAACCGACGCCGAGGTATTGCCCGTCGAGGCGCACGCGCATGATTTTGCGCCCACCATTTTCGCATGGCTGAACGCCGCCGTCATCCCGTTGTCCTTGAACGAGCCGGAAGGATTCAGCCCCTCGTATTGCAGAAACAATCGCCTCGGGTTTAATCCCGCGAATTTACCCACCTCGTCGTTGGATTGCAGTATCGTCTGCCCTTCGCCGATTGTTACCTTGTATTTGTCGTCGCAGAAATCCAATAGCTCCCGAAACCGCCATACGCCCGACAAATCCAGTGGTATATTTCTCGTTGACCAGCGTTTGCCGAAGTCGCTTAGCTTCTTCGGCAGTTTCATTTTGTCCCAGTTATATCGCGCATCAAGAAGGTCGCCGCACCTCGGGCATTTGAATATAACCTCCTTAACGTCATACTCCGCTCCGCAATCAGGATTTATACACTTTTGAAACGCACTCATCGCTTACTCCGTTTTTCTTTTCTCTTTTTACTGTTTAATTCTAATTTCTCTGCGTTCTCCGCGTTCTCCGCGGTGAAACTGTTATTTTACCCGCAAATTCATTCCCTTTCAATCCCGAAGTGCAGTCCGCTTCGCAAAGCGCAGCGGAGTCCCACTTGGAGGGGGCGGAATCCCCGAAGGAGGTGCCGCGAAGGTCCTCGATGTTGCTGTTGGGAGGGCATTCGTAAGGCTCGCTTCTTCTTGTTATTGCGTCTCCCCCCTCCCAAATAATGAAAATACCTTCCAATATTTTTATGCTTGCCTTACAATATGTACGTAATTATAGTTAGGCTTTACTTAATTGTGAGCATTATTGCGATAACGATTATTAATTGATTATTTGATATTTAGAATACCTCAGTTTAAATCATGGACAGGCAAAATACATTATATAGGGAAATTGTGTTTTCCCGCATATTTTCACTTTTATCCAATCAGTCTTTAACCTTTCATCAAATTCTTAGAAATTCATATAACTGTGACCCCGCGGTTCTTAAAAAATCTATAGATGATTTGATTGAAAACCGAAATATTACTCCTATTCGGTCTAAGAGTGACGATATTTTTTATAAACTAATTAAAATGGACGCGAGTTCCTCGTCTAATTACCTTTTTGAAAACCATCATTCGTCACGTATTGATGTAGATCAATTTACAAACAAAATGGATTTTTCATTTCTTAAAGACTTAGTGAATGAAATTGAAAAAGTCATCCCTGAAGCTACGCCTGTGTACTCTCAATGGTGGTTTTCCAATCGCTCTTATCAGAAATTATTAAAATTGATATTTCAATATAGGATGTCAAACGAACCTACCGCATTTTTGGCTTGTCCAACATTAGGGACTGTTTTCTCTAATGCTGCTCATTCTTCTGTTCATATTTTCGATATTGATAAAATTCTCTTGGCTAAATTATCCCCGCTTTGTTCTCGATTGGCTACATTGACCGAATATGATGCAGCAGCAGATATACCTTTATCTCTTCGATCGCGTTTTGGATTTGTTTTTATTGATCCACCGTGGTCGCGAACACTTATGAATACATTTTTGGTGCGTGCCTCAGCCTTGACTTTGCCGGGAGGCAAATTAGCAATAAGTCTTCCGCCTCTATTGACACGACCTTCTATTCAATCGGAACGTAAAGAATTTTTTAATATAGCAGAGCAATTAGGGCTTCGTCTAATTTCCGTATTTCCTTCCTTTACTGAGTATTGCGTTCCAGATTTTGAGCGTTGCGCGTATCAAGAAGTTGGCCTATCTCTCGATAAATCGTGGCGTACCGGCGATCTCTTTGTATTTACAAAGATTACTGATGATTCTATCGATATCGATACCCAAACATCTTTTGGTTCAAAATGGGATCAATATCTTTGTGGAAAACGTCGCCTTTTATTGAAACGAGATAACTCATATGAAAATGATGCCCCGGCAATTAGTTTTATGCCGGGTATGAATGGTTATATGTATGACTCTACAAGCTCAAGAAATAAATCATGGTCTGAAGCATCACTTGTTTCTTCTAGAAACTGTATTGCTCATGCGCAAGGCCGAAAAGAACTTGCAAGCATTCTTGGAAATGCTTTTAATAATATTCATCATAGTCCGATTGCATTTAATAAGAGACATAATTTGTTTAACGAACTAAAGAAAACTTTATTTTCAATGATTGGAATATCAAACGAGAAATAATCGAAGAGGCGTTTGATGGCTAAATCCTTAACACCCGGTCGAAAATTTGCTATTGAACTTGAACAGAAGGAATTATCAAATCTCAAGCCATACGCACTAAGGTCTTACGAACGTCGTGACTCTTTGAAAAGCCATTTTCGTGAGTCCACTAAAACAACCCCTTTGGAATATCGAACCGAATATCATCGTGACCGCGATAGAATTGTGTGGTCGAAATCGTTTAAGCGACTCCAACATAAAACCCAGATATTTCCGCATTACGCACAAGATCACTATAGGAGACGCCTTACTCATTCATTGGAGGTTGCTCAAATAGCAACTACGGTTGCAAGATCGTTGGGTTTGAATGAAGTTGCTACTGAAGCTATTGCCTTAGGTCACGATTTAGGTCACTCTCCTTTTGGTCACGCAGGAGAAATGGCTTTAAGTAAATCGCTTCAAAAGCATATTAGCAATATGAAAGTTACAAAAATGGCTTTAAGTTCACCTATTCCTCTATTTGGTTTTGACCATTGTGTTCATGCGATAGAAGTAATCTCTCGAGTTGAAAGTGAATATGCGTCTGAAACGGGCGTAGGCGGTCTTAATCTCACTTTTGATGTTAGAGATGGCATTTTAAAACATATGTTCGATTATGATGTGCCACCGCTCGATAGACCTCTTTCAATGATATCTGAAGTCATTAGATATAAATCTTTCAAACATTACAAAAATAACAAGGGATCTTTAGAGGCCCAGTGTGTCTATTTTGCCGATAAAGTGGCTTATCTTCTGGGGGATATTGAAGATGGTATTCGTTCTAATATCTTGAGTCGTCATAAACTCAAGGATCATCTTTTTTTGCGACGTCTTAATCGGAAATATAAAAAGTATCGCTCGGGCGAAGACCTGACGCTTGACGATCAGATTGATTTTACTTTGTTTAGAAGCAAAGCTTTGACGCTTCTTATACTGGATTGTATTGCTACATCAAAAAATCATATCGGATCATATAAGTTTAAAAATGTAGAAGAAGTCCTTGCTATTAATGACAGAATTGTTTCCGTATCACGCGAATTGGCTGACGCATGGGGCGATTTTTATACTACTTGGTTGCGCAATTATATGTTTAAGCACCATGAGGTTACTGCCTGCGCCTTTAAAGCAGATCAAATTGTTTCAGGATTGTACGACGCTTATTTGCTAAACCAAGACTTAATCTCAAACGAGTACAAAGAACACTCAGCAAAGGTATATGCATCTATTGGCATCTCAGATAGCAGCTTACTCAAATTGATCACTACTCGCAACTATGTCGCAGGGATGACTGATGCTTATGCTACAGACCAACATGTCAAGTTATTCATGTCTTCTGAGCGGGCTTTTTGAATTTCGTTATTCGAATATTTTCCGCTATCCGCTATTTACGAGTCACGAGCGACGGGCCACGAGTCACGTTCTTACCGTTAATTCCCTCAATGATCCCCGGCAGCTCCGCTATCCGCTCAATTTTTCGCACCCCTGCCGGCACCGCTTTCCCCCTATTCGTATAAGCCGATTTCAATACCGCAGGCATTCCCGCTCTCAGGGCGGGCGTTATGTCTTTGTTAATCCTGTCGCCTACGAAAAGGATATTCGGCGTCTCCTCGCCTATCGCCGCGACCGCCGCCTCGAAAATCCGCCTGTCGGGCTTACGGAACTTAAACTGATACGAATAGAACCTGTAAGGGAAAAAATCCAGTATTCCTAATTGCGCCAGATGCCTGTCTAAAGAACCCGAGCTTATGAACGTATTGCTCAAAATCCCCAACTTAAGCCCCATATCCCGAAGTTTCGTCAAAGTTTCTTTAATATCCTCCTCAACCGTTCCTAACTTGCTCAACGGCTCATACCATAGCCACCCGATTTGCCGCCAGTGCTCCTGGTCTAAGCGAACCCCTCTTTTCTCCCCGAATTGCTTGAGCAATGACAACGCGTCAAAATCCCTCCCCGTCACATTCGCCCACAGCGACCGTATCTGGATAGCGAACAAGTTCCGAAGATAATACCCCCTGAACCCCCCCGCCGGCTGGTCGCAGCTTACTAAGTAATTGTGAGTCAGACGTGCGCTTTCCCGAAAAACAGCCAGCGTATCGACCTTGCCGAAGTTGAGCAAAGTCTCCCCCAAATCAAACAACACCGCTTTAATCATCGTCCCTTTTACCACTAAGACACCATAGGTTGCGTCTGTTGTATGTCGGTTACGCGGCTCGTATCGGTTGTGTAAACCGTCAATTGTGGCACGGGCTTCCAGCCCGGGATTACGCGAACGCAACCGTTTGACCATCGACGAAACGAGCAGCGCAACCGCAACCGTAAAACGCAATCCGTCTCGCTTACCTCTCAGCCGGTAAATTGTCCTCGAATGCCTCGTGCATCCACTTGAGCATTTCGTCATCCGATATGGCCGACACCCTGTCCGTCACGTATTCGGCCGCGATTCGGTCCTTAATCTTCACCACCCGCGGGTCATGCTTGGTTATCTCAATCTCGAACCGCGACTCAATCCAGTGCTTTATCCCCGCCGCCCCCGTCTTATCAGTAATCGCCACCTCCACCGGCCGATTGAGCAGCTTCTGCGTATCAAACGGATTATAAATTTCCTCGTTTTTCAGGAGGCCGTCGGCGTGGATGCCGGCGCGGGTTACGTTGAAGTCGCGGCCTACGAGGGGGTAATTCGCTGGGATATCGAAATTAAGCTCTTTTGAGGCGTACTCGGCAAGTTCGGTAATTGCGGAATAATTGACGCCGGGGGTCATTCCTTTGATTTGGGCGTGTTCGATGACCATCGCCTCAAGCGGGGGGTTGCCGGTTCGCTCGCCGACGCCGAAAATTGAGCTATTGGCTGCGCAGCAGCCATAAAGCCAGGCAGTAGCGGCATTTACGTTTACTTTATGAAGGTCGTTATGCCCGTGCCATTCCAATTGCTCGGCGGGCACGCCTATTGCGCGTAAACCGGCGACGAGCTTGGGAACGCTTCTTGGTAAAGCTGACCCCGCCCAGGGTAATCCGAAACCGAGGGTATCGCAAAGGCGGATTTTGACGGTTTTTTTGTATTTTTCGCCTAATTTCATCAGTTCCGCTGAAAAAGGCAGCACAAAACCGTCAAAATCGGCGCGGGTAACGTCTTCGTAATGGCATCGCGGCAGCACGCCCTGGTCGAGCGCCGCCTTGACAATGTCAAGATAGGCGGTCATGGCCTGGGCGCGGGTTTTACGCAGCTTGAGGAAAATGTGGTAGTCGCTGACGCTGGTCAGGATACCGGTTTCCTTGAGGCCCATCTGTTTGACTAATCGGAAGTCCTCTGCGACGGCGCGAATCCAGCCGGTGATTTCGGGGAATTTGTAGCCGCGGGCCTTGCAAAGCTCGACTGCCTTTCGGTCGCGGTCGGAATACAGGAAAAACTCGCACTGGCGAATCAGGCCGGTATCGCCGTCGATTTTGTGAAGCAGGTCGTAAATCTTCAATACCTGTTCGGGCGTATATGGCGGCCGGGCCTGCTGGCCATCGCGAAAGGTGGTGTCGGTAATCCAGATATCTTCGGGTATTTCATACGGAACCGTCTTTCGCTCGAATTTTACAAGCGGAAAATCGGTATAGGGAAACATTCCCCGATATAGATTCGGTTCTTTGACATCCGCCAGTTTTATCGGTTTTTTCGCCATCTTCTTACGCTATCTCCTAATATAATAATCTGACACAGATTTACACACCCCGAGAAATTCAAAGAATTTCCGGGACTAAGCCCTCGAAATCCCAAGGGGATTTTTGAGGGGATTAACACGGTTTTTATTTTACTTTTTACAGTGTAAATCAGTGTTAATCAGTGTCAAAAATATCAGTGTTAATCTGCGTCTAAACAGTGGCCAAGATGGGAGTCGAACCCATACGTCCGTGAGGACAGGGGATTTTAAGTCCCCAGCGTCTGCCATTCCGCCACTCGGCCATGCCAAAGGCATAGAGCATTTGAGCATTCGAACAGGTGAGCAGTTGATAATAAAAACGCTCAAAGGCGGTCAACTGTTCTAATGCTCAACTATCAGCTAATTTACCCCATCCAGCCCCTTTTTGCAATGGGCTTGGCCATCCCTTTCGGGAATCGTTTATTTGGCGGGCAACGCCCAAACGGCCTTATACTCTATTCTGCGGTTTTGCTTTGTGTTCAGGGATTGTATTGTTAACACCATTTTAGTATAATTGCACAAAATACGAGGAGAAGTTATGAATGGGCAGGCAAAAACGCGAATAAGCCGGACAATCGTCCTTTTGGTCTGTATTTCCCTGTTTAGCTGTTCAGCCCTTGCCAAATACTCCGGCGGGACGGGCGATGCCAACGACCCTTACCAAATCGCCGACGTGAATGACCTGCTTACGCTGGCAAACGACGCAAACGACTACAATAAATGCTTCATAATGACCAGCGACATTGACCTCGATCCGTGTCTGCCAGGCGGACAGGTCTTCACAACCGCTGTTATCTCGCGTGATACAATAAACGACTACTCCGGTTACTTTGACGGGAATGCCTTCGCAGGCGATTTTAATGGGACGGGACATAAGGTTAGAAATCTATCCATAAATGCTGACAACGGCTATGATAACGGAAACTACTATCTTGGTTTATTCGGGGTTATTGATGGCGGCAAACTAAAAAATCTCGGCATTGAAAACGTCTCAATAATCTGCGGTTCAGGTTCTATTATCATTGGCGGACTGACGGGCGTGCTGATGGATAACAACGACATTATCAGCAACTGCTATTCAACAGGAATTATCTATGGCGGAGGCTGGTCAACAAACGCCGGTGGACTTGTTGGATATAATCGCGGCCATATCATCGATAGTTTTTCCAGATGCAATATCATCGCCGGACAATTCTCTTCATGTCTTGGCGGATTGGTGGGTGTAAATGCGGGAGCAAACAAGCCGAAAGACCCTATTATTATCGGCGATATCAACAATTGCTATTCAACAGGTTGTGTTACTGGAGGAGAAGAGTCGGACCATGTCGGCGGATTTGTGGGTTCCAACGCCGGCAACACTATCAATTGCTATTCAACAGGTGCAGTCGCCAGCGGGGATTATTCAGAATACATTGGCGGCTTTGCAGGGGAAAACGTTCCTGGTTATTTTTATGATATCGGCGGCGATATCAACAATTGCTATTCGACAAGCGCTGTTACAGGTGGAAATGGTTCGGCTTTCATCGGCGGATTTGCGGGGGCGAATAATGATAAAGGTGATATCAATGAATGTTTCTCGACTGGCAATGTTACAGGAACATATAACATCGGCGGGCTTGTAGGAGGCAATAATTCTGACAGTAATATCAGAAACAGTTATGCTTTGAGCAACGTTACAGGCATAGGAGGTTCAAACCGGCTCGGCGGGCTTGTGGGTTTAAATGATACGTTCAGCTCTATAACTAATTGCTACTCTGCGGGAACCGTCAGTGGCTCCAGCGGCGTCGGCGGGCTTGTGGGTGTGAATGCCAGTTCAATAAACAGCAGCTATTTTCTTGACACCGCCGGGCTGAATAACGGTTATGGAACACCATTGACGGATGAGGAAATGAAGCAGCAGGCAAGTTTCACAGGATGGGATTTTGTGTGGGAGACGGTCAACGGGCCGAATGATGTCTGGGCGATATGCGAAGGGGTGAGTTATCCGAAACTTGCCTGGGAGTTTATCGCCGGGGATTCGGACAGCGACGAGGACGTAGATTTTGCCGATTTTGCATCGATGGGAAATAAATGGTTGCAGGCCGACTCGCATTTATATTGCGGCGGCGCGGACTTTACCGGCGACGGCATAGTCGATATTGAAGACCTCGACGCATTCGTTGACAACTGGCTGTATTAAGCGGCTAAAGCTTTGGCGGACAAGCTTCTGACTTATTTTGTGGAAAGTTGAAGCGAGTCCCAAGCCAGTTTGCGAGGCGTAAAAAACGGCCCCCTGCTGATTTACTCCGCTACGCTACGCAAATCAAGTGCCGAAACGGCATTCCGCTTCGCTTCACGCTGAGGGCTTCGCTGCGCTCAGGAAAGTTCACTCTCGCCTTTGGGCCGTAATATTTCCTTGCAGCGGCGTCGTATGCTTTTGCGGCGTCGATTTCGTTTTTGAAATCGCCCAAATAGAATGATTTTTTTTTATAGCTAATAGTAGCGCGCCATTTTCTTTGTTCTTTATTAAAATAGACACCAATAAATCGCGACGATGTATTTTTTCTTTTTGGAATATTCTGGCTATTTTGGGATTGTGTAACTAATCTCAAATTAACTATTCGATTATCCTGGGGATTGCCATTGATATGGTCAACAATCAGTCCTTTCGGGGCATTTGTGATTTCACGGTGCAAATTGAGGAGTTTGGTTTGTCCCGGGGCGATTATTGCATACCGGACGACATAGAATTTTCCCCTGTTTGCTTTTGGCTGCCATTTGAGATGGCCGAGGCGGTAATAAATATCGGCATCAACGATTGTGTAAACGCCATCGCCGAGGTAGATTTTGCGGAAGGTGTAGCCATACTTTTGTTTGCGCCAGGCCATCAGGGGCCAGGTGCAGATTTTGTCGAGCCAGTTCGGGACATTAATTTCATATTTTGCCATTTTCGTATCCTCCGATTTTTAATTGTTCATAGTTCATTGCTCATAGCTCCCCCTTCAGGGACTGCGCTGCGCTTCGCATTGTTCGTTGTTACTACCAACTATGAACTACTAACTACCAACCGTCCGAAGGACCACACATCCCTCTATCCCATGGCGCAAACCTGCACGTTTTTGTCGAAAACTTCCGAATTTCCTTAGGGTAAAAAGATGCCGAAAATGGACTTAAGTCCTTATGGCATAAGGAGTAGAAAATTTTTTACAAAATGGCCGGATTTATTTTTGACTACCCTCCCATTTTTGTCGAACGATTGTATTATACAAATGTTTTAAACAACCGTATTTATCCAGAATTTAAACCCTTGTCATCCCTTGAGTTACGGCATAAATCCCAATAAAAATACCCCTCTTTTTTTGACGATTTTGCTCGTAAGTCCAGATACATATCCCATTTACGTCATTTTTTGATTTATGCTGAATCCTTTGTGCTAAGGTTAAAAAGGACGGAATAATTCGGACCTGTGGGGGCTGTTGAAAAACTCGGTATTTAACGTTTGAGATTGCTTCGCTACGCTCGCAATGACTTAGAAACACACATTCTGTCATTGCGAGGAGCGCAGCGACGTGGCAATCTCGGCTTTTTCAACAGCCCCCCTGTCCCTAATTTCCTAATTTCTACGGATTGGATTCCTTATTTAAATACAATAATTCATTAAATATTTTGATGTTTTGATGTTATAATGTTATGATGTTGCAATATTGATAACGAGGTGATGATATGAAAGCCATAAGCAAACGAACAACAATCTATATAGAGCCGCAGCTTCATCGGGCGTTGCGAATTAAGGCGGCTGAAACGGACGACTCTATTTCGCGTCTTATCGAAAAAGCGATTAAAATAGCGCTGGCGGAAGACGCCATCGACCTGGCTGCTTACAAAGACCGAAAACATGAGCCGCGCCTGACCTTCGAGCAGGTAGAGAAGAAGCTGCATAAGAATGGAAAAATATAACGTTATATTTACCAAATCTTCCGTTAAAGAGCTTGGCGGCATCGCGCAAAAGGACGCTCAAAGAATTTTAAAACGCATCTCGGAGCTGTCGGCAAACCCAAGGCCGGCGGGCTGTGAGAAACTTTCAGCAAGCCCGCTTTATCGAATCAGACAGGGCGATTACAGGGTTGTATATTTCATCAACGATTCAGGCAGAATCGTGGACATAATCAAAATCGGCCCCCCTGCTGATTTACTCCGCTCCGTCCTGAAGCAGGACTTCGCTTCGTAAATCAAGACGCTGGGGGCTT
>Ga0105104_10003678_pt1 | contig 10842 bp, 7 predicted proteins | sample PPLLaktember2015_3_FD_87034 | JGI IMG/M metagenome (GOLD analysis project Ga0105104, IMG submission 87034) | Freshwater sediment microbial communities from Prairie Pothole Lake near Jamestown, North Dakota, USA - PPLs Lake P7 Core (6) Depth... | ecosystem: Environmental > Aquatic > Freshwater >... | reverse complement strand
TCTCTTGCCACCTGGATACCTACAACGGAACGAGGAACCCGAATCACGCCGCGGGCGGATTTCCGCAAGATTGTGCGAGCTGTCACAACACCAACGGCTGGAGCGGTGCCCAGTTCACGCACCCCACGCGGTTCCCGCTGACCGGAGGTCACGCGGGGCAGGACTGCCAAAGCTGTCATGCGAACAACGTGTTCAAGGGAACCTCGACGGCCTGCGTCTCTTGCCACCTGGATACCTACAACGGAACGAGGAACCCGAATCACGCCGCGGGCGGATTTCCGCAAGATTGTGCGAGCTGTCACAACACCAACGGCTGGAGTGGCGCCCAGTTTGACCACAGTTCTCGGACCGGGTTCCCGCTAAACGGTGCCCATTCGAGTGCAAGTTGTTCTCAGTGCCACGCGAACGGCGTGTTCTCGGGGACCTCGGGGGCCTGCGGCACCTGTCATAAAGCGGCCTATGAGGGGACCACAAACCCGAAGCATGGCGCTGCAGGTTTCAGCCAAGACTGCGCCACCTGTCACAACACGACCCAGTGGAGCGGTGCCCGGTTTGAACACGGCTCCAGAACTCGATTCCCGCTCGCCGGGGGGCATACCTCGGTGTCTTGTTCGCAATGCCACAAAGGAGATCAATATGCCGGGACTTCCATGGAGTGCGCTTCATGCCATGACGCTGACTATTCCGGAACCACCAACCCCAGCCATAGCGCAGCCGGTTTCCCGAAGAACTGCACGATGTGTCATTCAACATCCGGATGGCAGGGTGCGAACTTCGATCACACGACGACAGGGTTCAACCTGACCGGCAGCCACAGGTCGGCAAACTGCGCCGGCTGTCACCGCAACGGCCAGTACGCGGGTACCAGCACTTCCTGCGAATCGTGCCACTTGTCGCGCTACAACGACACTACGAACCCGAACCATGCAGCTGCTGGGTTCCCGCGTGACTGCTCGGTCTGCCACACGACCAGTGGATGGAGTGGTGCGAATTTCAACCATTCGCAATCCCGGTTTCCTCTGACCGGCAACCATACGTCGGCAAACTGCTCCAGTTGTCATTCCGGCGGGACATACTCCGGACTCGATGCCCGATGTGTCGCGTGTCATCAGTCCCGCTACAATTCGACGACCGACCCCAGTCACCAGTCGGCGGGCTTCCCCACCGATTGCCAGGTCTGTCACACCACAGGTGGCTGGACGCCCGCCAGCTTCAGCCACACGTCCGGCTTCAGCTTGACTGGTGCCCACACATCCGCAGCGTGCTCCAAATGCCACGTGAATGGTCGATACGACGGCACGCCAAGCGACTGCTATTCATGTCATCAGTCTGAATACCGAAATGTGACGAGTCCGAATCATGCGGCGGCCGGGTTCCCGCAGACTTGCTCGAGCTGTCACTCGACCAGCACTTGGAGCGGTGCTACTTTCGCTCACCGATTCCCGATCTATTCGTCCCCCCACAAGGAAAAGTGGACTTCGTGCAGCGACTGCCACACCAATCCGAGCAATTACGGGGCTTTCAGCTGTTTTGGCTGCCACGCCCACGAAAAGACCAAGATGGACGAAAAACACAAGGAAAACAGGAATTACGTCTACAACAGCGCCAACTGTTTCTCGTGCCATCCACAAGGGAAGGGGGACTGAGCAGTGAGAAATCTGTCCAGGAGCCTGATCTACACGTTCCTCTGGATCCTGGCCTGGAGTTTCGTCCAGGCTGATCCGACGGGCGTTCGGACCGAGTTTAAAGTCAAATATATTGCCGAAGGGGCCGTCTACCTGGATGGTGGTCGTCTGGAGGGACTGGCCGAGGGGCAAAAGCTCTCTATCACGAGACAGGCGGCTGGCTCCGAGCGGCTGGTGGTGGCGGAGTTGACCATTGTGTCTGTTGCCTCGACATCAGCGGTATGCGAGATCAGCACGGCGAACGGGGACGTGGCCGTTGGTGATGTTGCGTCCCTGGGTCAGGCGGATGCGGATGCGCTTAGAACCAGGCAGGCCGCCAGCGCTTCGCTGAAGTATCCGCAGGTAGTGACTTTCAGCGAAGGCAATCCACTCGAGGAGGAAGTTCGCGAATACGTTCCACGGCCGCGGCTGCCGGAGATCAACAGGGCCAGGGGAAGGGTCGGCTTTGAATACAGTGGAATCCGCGATCGCTCGTCCGGCACCAGATCGAACCAGCTGGGCCTCGTCCTCCGGGCCGACATGACAAGGCTTGGCGGCAGCCACTGGAACTTCACCGGGTACTATCGAGGACGCCTGAGCTCCCGCACCCGGACCGACGACGAAACCCTGAACGACCTGATCAACAGGACGTACCAGCTGGGGCTGACCTACGCGAATCCGGCGTCGAACTGGGTGGCCGGGGTCGGCCGGCTCTACGTCCCTTGGGCCAGCAGCCTGAGCACGATCGACGGCGGATACTTCGGGCGGCGGATCGGGAAGTCGGTTACGACGGGCATGTTTGCCGGATCTTCACCTGATCCCACGTCGTGGCGGTATGCGCCGGACCGGCAATTGCTGGGCGCTTTCGTCAACTACGAAGGGGGGAGCTTCGAATCCCTGCGTCACACCAACACCTTCGGCCTGGCCTTAAACCGAATAGACTGGCGTCCGGACCGGCAGTTCGTTTTCTTAGAAAACGGCGTCTTTTACAAGCAGTACCTGTCGATCTACCACAACCTTGAAGTCGATCAGTTTCGGCCGACCAGCGATGAAAGCGGGCAGTCGGTTCGCGACCGATCCATCGAGCCGAGCCGAAGCTTTTTGACCGTCCGGTTCCAGCCGGCTTCGATCGTCTCGTTCGACGTTAATCACAACTACTTCAAGGACGTTCCGACTTTTGATTCCCGCCTCGTCGGGACCGGGCTGCTCGACCGATTTCTCTTCCAGGGAACCAGCGGCGGCGTGCGAGTGGCTCTTCCGTTCGGTGTCACGCCGTACGCGAGCATCGGTCAGAGTCATCGCTCTGGAGACGACGAGAACTCCTGGAATCACCTGTTCGGTGTGACCATGGCGGAATTATGGCGGACCGGTGTGCGGGTGGACGCGCGGTTTTCCCGGTTCAACAGCTCCTTCGCGGACGGCTCTTACAAGTCGATTTCCTTCAGCCGCGACCTGCGGGAGACCCTTCGGCTCGATCTTCAGGCCGGCAGGCAGGACTTTGCTTCATCGTTGACAGGTGACAGCAGGGCCCATTGGCTCAATTTCACGGTGGATTGGTTCCTTGGACGTCACTACTTCCTCGGCTCCGGGATGACGATATATCGCGGCGGAGCGCAGGACTACGACCAGTGGCTGTTGAATCTGGGATACCGGTTCTAGCGAGGATTCTGTGGTTTATTTTCGACACATAATGGCTGCCGTTTTTCTCGCTGGACTGTTGTCGTCGCCCGGTTACTCTGCCGATCCCGAGATTGGTGGTCTGTTGGAGCGAGTCGGCAGTTCCGTCGAGCGGTCATGGCGCGAACTGGGGACAGTGTCTTGTACGGAGAGACTGGCGCAACGCAAGTTGAAAACCGGCGGGAAGGTTGTTCACAGGAAGGATTCGACTTTTGACTACCTTGTGCTTCTCAAGCTTCACGGAACCGAGCTGACGGTGGAGGAGTCGAGAGTCCTCCGGGGAGCCAAAGGGAAAACCAAGGACGACGCATTGCTCCAGACGTCGGGGTTTTCGACGCTGCTGCTGGTATTCCACCCGCACTACCAGGACAGTTTTCGTTACCGGCTGGCAGGCGAGGAACTGCTAGCGTCCACGCCTGCTGTGAGGGTCGCCTTTACCCACATACCGGGCACTCGTTCGACTTCGGCACTTCGGCTCGGGGAGCAGGATTATCCGCTCGATTTCCGGGGGACCGCTTGGGTGGAACCCAACGGGGGCAGAATTTTGCGCATCGAGGCGGGTCTCGTAAAGCCGATCATCGGCCTGGGGCTCCAGCTATTGAGCTCCGATGTCCGATACCAGCCGGTTCACCTCGCTTCTACTGAAGAGGTTTACTGGTTGCCCAGCGAGGCGAGGATCGAAGCGAAGACAACCCGCCAGCATTGGATCAACGTCCACTCCTTCAGCGACTACAAACGCTACTCGGTCAAATCCGAAGAAGGCACTGCGGCGAGCTCCGAGCACCCTGCGCCGTAGTGCGGGAGGGACCGGACGAAGATTGACGGCTCCTGCTTACGGCGACAATCAGCCCACTTCGCGAAAAACGCTCCGTGCGATTCTGTGAGTGTCGATGACCCTGGCGGGTCCCTCCGGGTCGCCAAACACAACAGAACAGCAACGAAGCGTTTTCTCCTAAGTGCGCGGATTGTCGCCGCGAGCAGGGCGCGCGCGCCAAGCGATTGTCAACGCACTCGTACCACCTCCCGGCCGGATTCGATGGTGCCCATCGGTTTCCAGCGTTAACGCCTCCAAACAAGTGTAAAATCGGGCCGCATTTTTGGTCTTCCGCCAAAGGAGGCGTTGTCAGCCGACAATCATGAACGCGGAGCGATGGCGTCGGGTTCGAAAGATCTACGTGTCGGCAGTCGAGCACGAGCTACGAGCGAAAGTCTGGGTAGTTGCATCCGTGGCTCTTGTCCTGGTTGTCGGCGCCGGGGGTTACCTCCGGTTCTTTGCCGGGGAAAAAGAGCTGCCACCACCGAGAATCATCCAGTTGACCTCACCACCGGGCATGAAGGGGCTTCCGGCGCTGTCGCCTGACGGCAATCTGGTCGCGTTCAACTCGAACGGTGAAAACCGTGACAATTGGGATATCTACGTCAAGGATCTTCGGAGTGCCGACGAGCCGATGCGGCTGACAACCCATGCCGCAGTCGATGCTTTCCCCGAGTGGTCCCCGGAGGGCCGGCAAATTGCTTTCAGGCGAATCGCCGGCCCCGCCTCCGCACTTTATCTAATCAGCCCGCTGGGGGGCCCGGCCCGTAAGCTAGCGGATGTTCCCGTCTCCAGGACGGGGCACACCTGGTCGCCCGACGGCAAGAGCATAGCGTTTAGCGCGGGAACCGGGAGAGGACAAGAGGCGAGCATCCGGTCTATCACGCTCGACACGGCCGAGCAGAAGCAACTGGTTAAGCCTGCTGAGGCCGCCCGGGATCATAGCCCCAAGTACTCACCGGACGGTCGTTCCCTTGCATTCATACGAAGCACCGGACCGACCCATCAAGCCATTTACCGGGTGTCTGTGCCCCCGGGAGAACCGGAACTGGTCACCGATTACGTGAACCCCACGAGTTTCTGTTGGACAGCCGACAGCCGGGAAATCATCTTCTCGACCTCGGAGAATGCAGGCGAAGTCGCCTTGTGGAGAATTGGCGTCGCGGGTGGCCAGCCACGCCGCGTTGCTGTTCGCGGCAAGAGGACAAGCGCTCCTTCGGTCAGCCGAAACCGGCTGGCCTACGCGAACGAAACCGGAAGCGAGGACGTCTGGCGGATCGACTTGACCGGGCTGGCGGCGGTAAAGGCGCCGAACCGGCCGCTGCTCACCTGGCCGTCGAACGAGAACAACGCCTCGGTATCGCCCGATGCGAAAAGGATCGCGTTCCAATCCGACCGTTCCGGAAGCATGGAGATCTGGGTCTGCGGGATAGACGGTACCGCTCCAAAGCAAATCACTGACCTGAAAGCTGCAAATACCGGAGGTCCGAGCTGGTCCCCTGATGGCCGGATGATCGTCTTCGATTCGCGTAAATCCGGAAACCAGGAGATCTGGGTGGCCGGCACAGAGGGCGGACCCACGCATAGGCTGACCGATCATCCTGCCGATGATGGGGCCGCGCGCTGGTCGCGAGACGGTCGCTGGATTTACTTCCATTCCAACCGAGGCGGAACCGCGAACATCTGGAGGATGCCTGGGACGGGGGGAACGGCGCAACCAGTCACGAAGGAAGGCAACGTCTCTCCGTTTTTCTCGGAATCGAGGGATGGCCGATTCCTCTACTATTCGCTGAGACAGAATTCTCAGCGAGAACCAGGTCTGTATCGCGTCCCGGTTTCGGGAGGGCCGAGTATCCTTGTCTTCAAAACGAGGGGAGGCATTAGGTTTGACGTGACCGACACCGGGATCTACTTCGTCGATCGTGGGGTCCGTCCCCCTGTTCTGAAGTTTCACGAGTTTGCGACCAGACAGGACAAAACGCTGGAACCGCTTCACAGCCACGCGTCATTTTTCCTGGACGCTCCTGTCCGGCTTTCGCCTGACGGCCGCTCGCTCTATTACGCGGGAGGGATTTACGAGAGCGAAATCATGCTCGTGGAGAACTTCGGAAACCAAGACTAATGAGACCTCCACGACACAGCATTGATCCGTGTCCGACTCCCAAGTCGGACATTCTGGCATTGGCAACGACCCGACTCCGCCGGCGATCCGGCGGAGAGAAACGACCGGCCGGTCGACGCTTGCATTCTGATTGATGCCGGGTTAGCATCCACTGACTGTTGCGGGGGGAAAAAGAGGTAACGAGATGTCGCGCCTTGCCGCTATACCCCTGCCTTTCCTCCTTTTGTCGTTCTGGCTACTGATAGCCGCCGAAGCCGTCGCGGCTGCACCTCAAGACGCCGGGCTATTCGTTGACCCTTCCAACCGGGAAGAATCGCTGAACTTCTACAGAAGTCAGTACCTGATGACTTCCCTTCCAAGGGTCTCCTGGTCCGGTGACCTTGCAACCTGTGAGCCGGGGACGACATCGCCCGAGTTCCGAGCAAAGGTCTTCCAGCGCATCAATTACTTTCGCGCCATGGCTGGGGTACCAGCGGTAGTTGAGGACCAGGAGTACTCTTCCAAAGCCCAGGCGGCAGCACTCATCATCAGCACCAGCACACTCAGTCATAATCCCAGCCCGAATTCGCGCTGTTACTCGGAGGACGGGGCCGAGGCGGCGGGGAAATCGAACCTGTCCGGGAGCCGCATCGGTTGGAGCGCCGTTACCGGGTACATCGCCGATTACAGCCACGGCGCCGTCGGGCACCGGAGATGGTTACTCTACCCTCAGGCCCGGGAGATGGGCACTGGAGACATCCCCTCCGGCGCTTCCTCGGGCGTCAACGCACTTTTCGTAATTGACCGTGTCGGAGGGACCCGACCCGTAACCCGTGAGCCGTACGTTGCCTGGCCGCCCCCGGGTTATGTGCCCTACCCGCTCGTTTTTGCTCGCTGGTCGTTCAGCCACCCGGGCGCTAATTTCAGTTCAGCCAGCGTGAGCATGAGCAAAAACGGCATCGCCATTCCAGTAACACTCGCACAGGTGGTCAGCGGCTATGGGGAACCCACCCTCGCATGGATACCGACTGAGGCCGCGTTGGAATCCGCCCCGGCATCGGACGTAACCTACAGCGTCAGCGTACGAGACGTGTTCATCGGCGGCAGTCCGAGGAGCTTTGATTACCAGGTGACGGTCTTCGACCCCGGCGAGGAGCCGAGCGTTGACGTTCCGCGCGACCGCACGCGCCAAAGCTCCGATGAATTCGACTCACGCCTCCGGTATCGCCGCCGGCTGCATCGGTAGCCGGCGCGGTCGCCACGGCGGGCGGACTCGGCATCACTTGTGCCGGGTCACTGTTCTTTCCTCGCCATAGAGAGTCATCAGGGGATGACGGACCACGGCCCGGAATTCATAATCTTCACCGGTCGACAAACCTTTTATCTCAGCGCCAAACTCCCCGGGCGCCGAGCGACTCTCGAGCGGCGTATCGCGCCATGGCTCGTCCTTGCCGTAAAGCTCTTCCGTGTGCTTTCGGCGACGGTATTGAAACCCTACCTCGACCGACGTGGCCTGGCCGAGGCTGTCCAAACGCCCTCGCAGCGCCGCAACCCCCGAGGCGCCTCGAACTCCCGTAGACGTCTCAAATGAAGGCGGCCGCAGCCCGGGCTCGGCGTGCGTAATCTTGATCGCAACCGGGTTCGGCCAGCGCCGGTCGTTGTAGAGACGTTGCGCCATCGTGATCGTCATCTGGAGTCCCTGGTCGTCCTGACGCCACTGGGCGGCCGGGCGCACATCAGGTCGGTATTCGAGCACTTCTCCCGTCTGGCTGAGCACTGTAACCTTCGTGCGATCTGTCGCTTTTACGGATCGCAGGGTGACGGTCCGTTTCTCACCGAGCATCCAGCTGCCGACCTCCGTGATCACGGCGTAAACCGTACCTTCGTTCTTTTTCCTCGTTAACCAGACATTCCCTTCGTTGCTGACTACCCACGGCCGCACTCCGGCGATCGACTCACCGAAGGCGAAATTCCAGAGGCCGATCTCACGCAGACGCGCTTCCTGCTCGATCGGCAATTCCCCGTCGGGCTTCGGTCCGACATTGAGAAGCAAGTTACCGCCCTTTGCACGCGTCTCGATCAGCATCTCGATCAATTGGGTTCCTGACTTGTATTCTTCGTGCGTCGGTTTGTACTGCCACTGGGTGCCCATCGTGATGCAGGATTCCCAGGGGCGATCGATTACGACGCCCGGCAGTCGCTGCTCCGGTGTCTCAATCGCACCACGGGTCACAACAATGTTCGGCTGCAGCTCCCAACACAGTTCGCGCAGCCCTTCGGCAGGACCGTCTAGAAACATGATGTCGATCGGACCATACCGTGTGAGCAGCTCGCGCAACTGGGCGCGGTCGTACTCCATCAGTGCCGGGTCCTCCTGCGGTGTAACACCGAGGCGAGGCGCTCGATCGATCACTTTTCCCTTGGAGTGCAGAAAGTAAAAATCGTCGGGTGAGAAGTAGAGGCCTATCGCCAGACCCTCCCGCCGGAACGCCTCAATCAACTCTGCCAACGGATCTTTCGCGTACGGCGTATGCATGATGCCGAAACGCGTGGTCTCCGTCTTATACATGCAAAAGCCGGAGTGATGCTTGGCGGTAAATACCACGTATTTCATGCCCGCCAGCTTCGCGAGAACGGCCCAGTCACTCGGTCGGTACTTCGTCGGGTTGAATGTCTTGGGAAGTTCCTCGAAGAACCGCCGGCTGTAGTCGGCATCGGCGCCTACAAGGGAGTGGCTGATGACCGATCCGATCTGGCTGTCGACACTCCAGTGAATGAACAGTCCGAAGCCGAGATCGCGGAACCACTCCAGCCGTTCCTGACGGTTACCAGGCGTAGTTTGCGCGTGGAGAGGGATCTGCAGCAAGACCCAAAGGGTCGCAAACAAGAGAATCGTCCGTTTCATTCTGAGCATCTCCGGCATCACGATCCCAAGTATCGCACGACTCCGCTTCTATATCCTTACGACGGACATAGCACACTGCCCCGAACGCTCCGCGGAGGCTCAGAGCATGATTAGTAATTCCCCCTTTTTGGAAAGAGCCGGTCATAATAGAGGCAGCATCCCGATATCGAAAAGGAGATTTGCAAGCGTGTCCATGGTCGGAAAAAACATCGACGATTTGTGCACCCGCTGCGGGCTCACCCTGGCTCATGTGGTCCTCTACGAAGTGAGAGGGGCCGTCCGGGGTGTGAAGTGCAAGACCTGCGGGTCTGAGCACCGTTACCGCGGGGCAAAGCAAGAAAGGCAACCAAACACGGTGCGTCGCATCTCGCAGGTGGCATCCGGGACACCACGACCGGCCCGGCCGGCGGATGCTCGGCTCTGGGAGCGGCGCAACACCGCCACTGCGCCAGACGCCATCGTCCGGGAATACAAACGCACAGAACGCTACCAAAAAGGAGAGGTGATCGCCCACCCGCAATTCGGCCGGGGATTCGTCGAAACAATTACGGCAGACAGCATGGACGTCCTTTTCCGGGAGGGCCGGAAGGCCCTCGTTATGAACCGCCAGCCGGCGCCCGAAGCGCCCGGCCGATGACGGCTTCCCTTACCTCGCTTACCAGTTGGTATTGAAGCCGGTAGACTGTCCCGTTTAGCGTGGGGCAATTTGAATTCTGGTGCGGCTCCTAGCACAATGAGGGTACGAATCAGGTCTTGATGCTGCCCTCTCGGAAGAAAGCCCACCGAGTGGACAATGACCGGTGACGGATTCTCAAAGAGGTCCCAATCATGGCTCCAACGGTCGTGCTCTTCGTTTTCGTTGGGTTATTGTCAGGCGCCGTTTCCCAGGTAAGTGTTCCCCCTGCAAAGGAGCAGATTGCCGCAGCTGTCCAAGCCGCACCTGAAGAACGTCGGGACGGCGCCGCAGTCCTCGGCTACGACGCCGGAGGCAAACTGGTCACGCTGCGCGAGGGCTCAAATGATTTGGTCTGTCTGGCAGACCAGCCGGCAGATGAATCGTTCAGTGTGGCTTGCTACCACAAGGACCTCGAGCCCTTTATGGCCCGCGGGCGAGAACTTCTCCAGCAGGGAATCCAAGGCAGAGCCCGCAACGAGTACCGCTGGAAAGAGGTGGAGCAAGGCAAACTGAAGATGCCGCGCGAACCAAGGCTCCTCTACGTCCTGACAGGCAGCGCCTTTGACCCAGCCAGCGGTACGGTGAAGGACGCCTACCTCAGGTGGGTGATTTATCTGCCCTTTGCGACCCCTGAATCCACCGGACTATCTACGGCGGCGGCACCCGGCAAACCTTGGCTGATGGACGCGGGAACGGCCGGTGCTCATATCATGATCAGCCCGCCCAAAAAGTAGATTCTCGAGCAGGCGGTTCAGGTCCGACCCAAATTGTCCTGTTTCCTGTCGTCATCGCCTGTTACGGTTGTTGTTCCTAAATGTTTATCTGTACTCTGGACTTAGAGGGAAAATACCATGTCGCTCATCGTTCTGATCATTATCCTGGTCCTCTTGTTCGGCGGAGGAGGAGGCTATTACGGGTATCGGAGATGGGGTTCGGGCGGAGGGATCGGAATCCTCGGTCTCGTCTTGCTCATCCTGCTGCTCTTATACCTGTTCGGCGGACTGG
>Ga0105104_10003676_pt1 | contig 10842 bp, 9 predicted proteins | sample PPLLaktember2015_3_FD_87034 | JGI IMG/M metagenome (GOLD analysis project Ga0105104, IMG submission 87034) | Freshwater sediment microbial communities from Prairie Pothole Lake near Jamestown, North Dakota, USA - PPLs Lake P7 Core (6) Depth... | ecosystem: Environmental > Aquatic > Freshwater >... | reverse complement strand
GGAATCGACCCAGGAAGAATTCTTTCACACCTTCAACACCCTGCACGGGCAGGACAAGCAGATCGTCATCTCTTCTGACCGACCGCCCAAAGCCATGGTCACTTTGGAAGAAAGGCTGCGTTCTCGTTTTGAATGGGGTCTGATCGTCGACATCCAGCCGCCCGAACTGGAAACACGCATCGCCATCCTGCGCTTCAAAGCCGAGCAGGCGGGGCGGGTTGTGCCGGATGAGATCCTTGAAAGTATCGCCAGGAGCATCCAGTCCAACATCCGCGAGCTTGAAGGCGCACTGACGCGCATCCTGGCGTTCTCAGATCTCAGCGGCATGCCGCTCACGCTTGAGCTGGCCAAGCTGGCGCTGGTGGATTTCCTGCCGGATGACAGCAACCCAGAACCCGCACAGGTGATCGATGTGGTCGCCCGGGCTTTCAACCTCTCGAATGACGAACTGCTCAGCCGCAACCGCTCCAGGAAGATCGCGCTGCCGCGCCAGATCGCCATGTACCTGATGCGGGAGATGGGTAATGCCTCTCTCCCAGAGATCGGTCTAACTTTGGGTGGGCGCGACCACACTACTGTGATGTACGCATGCGAAAAAGTGGCTGATATGATCGAGCGCGATGACCTTTTTCGCAGGCAAGTGCACCAGATCCGAGACCAGATCTTTAATACCCAAGTTTATGCCTGACCAAAACCTTAATAAAACATTTACATTTACACCCTGACAGTAACTGCAACTCATGATAAAATGAGATCTGGTAAATACAGATTCATTACCGGATTTGGAATGAATTATAGGAATCAGTACGAATAATGTGTACAAGTGCCCTGGCTGTGACTTTGCCGGGGCTTTTTTATTGAAATTATCCGCCTAAGAAGGGCGGTTTAGAAAAGGAAAAAATGAAAGAATCAAATTTAAAAATAATTCCGTTGGGAGGGTTGGGTGAGGTCGGCCGCAACATGATGCTTTATGAATATGAAAATTCAGCCATCATTGTAGATTGCGGCAGCATGTTCCCGGATAACGACATGTTGGGGATCGATTACATCATCCCCGATTTCCAATACCTGCGCAGCCGCAAAGACAAGATCCGCGGGATCATCATCACACATGGTCATGAAGACCATATCGGCGCCATCCCGCACCTGCTGCAGGAGATCCAGGCACCCATTTACGGCACCGCGCTGACACTCGGCCTGGTTAAGGTCAAGCTGGCACGCCGCGGCATGCTGGAAAACGTGTCGCTTAATACCGTCAAAGCCGGCGAACAGATCAAGATCGGTCCCTTCAAAATCGACTTCTTCCATGTCTGCCATTCGATCCCCGATGCAGTCGGGCTGGGCATTGACACACCCGAAGGGCTCATCGTCCAATCGGGCGATTACAAGTTCGACCATACACCGGTAGACAACTGGCCTACCGATTACGCCAAGCTGGTGGAATTTTCACAGCGCGGCGTGCTGGCGCTCATTTCTGATTCCACCAATGCCACGCGCCCTGGCTGGACGCCTTCAGAAGCTCTGGTCAGCGACGCTTTTGACAAGGTTTTCAACCAGGCCAAAGGGCGCATCATCATCGCCAGTTTCGCGTCGCTCATCTCCAGAGTGCAGCAGGCAGTCAATGCTGCCGCAGCCCACAACCGAAAGATCGCTTTCGTGGGTACCAGCATGGTTGAAAATGTGGACATGGCCCAGAAGCTGGGCTATCTCACCATCCCTGAAGGCACGACTGTCAGCATCAACACAGCGCTTGAACTACCCGACCACGAGGTGGCCATCATGTGCACCGGTGCCCAAGGCGAGCCGACCTCCATTCTTGGACGTCTGGCGCGCGGCACCCAGCGCCAGTTTGACGCAAAAGCGGGCGATACCATTGTGCTGTCATCCAAGACCATCCCCGGCAACGAGGAAGCGGTCTTTTCGACCATCAATGAATTGTTCCGCCGCGGCGCGAACGTTATATATGAAGAGATCATGCCTGTGCATGTCTCCGGCCATGGCAGCCAGGAAGATATCAAGCTGCTCATTCATCTGGTCAAGCCTAAATACTTCATCCCGGCTTATGGCGAACTGCGGCACCTCAAACAGGCCTCCATCCTGGCGCAGCAAACCGGCATCCCTGAGAAGCATGTGCTGCTGGTTGAGAACGGCAATATCATCAATGTTAGAAAGGGCAAGATCAAGCTCAATGGCCAGGTGTCTTACGAAACCATCTTTGTGGATGGTTCGTGGGTTGGCGATCTAGGCCCGGATGAGATGCGCGACCGCACCCAGCTTTCGCAAGACGGCATCGTTCTGGTGCATGTCAACATCAAAGAACAGAGCGGCGAGATCTTCGGCAAACCCGAAATCACCAGCCGCGGCTTTGCAGCTCCGCAGGAAGCGGACGCCATCCACTCGCGCCTTGAAAGACAGGTAGTCAATACCGTCAACAATTCGAACGGCAAGACCGAACGAGATGTGATCCGCACCGTTAAGGACTATATCTATAAAGAAACCAAGCGCAGCCCCACTGTGCTGGTGACCATTAGCAAGATCTAGAGGGAAAAAATGAGAACCCCCGGCCTTGAAAAGAGTCTGGGGGTTTCTTTTTTAATTCAATATTTTCGTTTCAATATCAATACCAATTTTTTCAAAACCATCGGCTGCATTTTTACGCTTGTAATCCGGAAGCGCAAAAACCAGCAGAATTACTAAGGACAGGACCGTAGCTGCGCCTGCCATTAAATAAGAAAATGAAAAACTGCCATATGCTTCTGCTACAAAGCTGAAGGCGTAAATACCAATGGTCGCACCGATATCCTGGGCAATGAACAGCGTTGCGCTGCAGCGCCCCCTTCGTTTCGGATTCACCAGGTCGAATGCCATTTTGGCAAATATAGAGAAAGCCAGGCCGTACCCCGGACCGATAACGATCGCACCTGCCAGTAAGCCAACCTGACTGTGCGAAAATCCGATGACGCTGTGGCCACTGATAACCAGTATGAGTGAGATTGCCGTTAGTGAAGGCGGCTTTCCCTCGCCCAGAATAAATCTGGCAATAAATTGCGACAGGATCAGGCCGATCCCAAATGAAAGAAAGAACAAGCCGACAAAAGGAAGACCTACTTCAATGGAATAGAGCGGCCCATAGGTCAGAATGCCAGGCCAACCAATAAAAACAATTCCCATAATCAGAGAGAACCAGATGGCGCGCGGCTCAAAGATCTCGTTTATGGAAAACCTGTTTGTCTCAGTTTTAATATCATCAAATTTAAGCAGCAGCAAATTACAGATCGCCAGTAGAAGAAGTCCTGCCGCGATGGGGAAGAGAAGGCTGAAACCGCTGAGGTCCAGGATTAGGTATCCCAGGTTTGGACCAATGACCAGCGCAGACAGCATAATGGCGATGGTGGAAATGTTGAAGCCATTCACACGATGGTTGTCAGGTATCAGGTCTGTACGCAGTGTACCCACACCGGTGGTATTCATCGCAAAGGGTATTCCCATCAAACCACGAAGCAGCGCCAATCCGGTGATATCATGCGGCAGCAGGTAAGCCAGACTGATCAGCACAGTAATGCCCAGTGAAATCGACATTGTGATGCGCCGCCCAAATCGGTCAAGCAGAAAACCAGCAACAGGTCTGAACAGCATGGCAGAAATGATCATCAGGCTTGAAACCAGGCTGACGTCACCAGGCGTGCCGTTAAACTTTTCAACGATATAAACCGAGAAAGTAGAATTGATGATCGCAATACCGTTATAAATAAAAAGAATTAATACCAGCAGCTTAACAAAAGGTGCTGTCCAAACAGTATGCGAATTTTTATCAGTCATGTTTTTTAAGCTCACAAAAAGCCAAACGAAGAAACTTTAATCCAAAAATACAATTAGTACAAGTTGATATGCCTACTTGGTCAAAATAATATTTTGCGTAGAACTATCAGTCATTTTTTTTGAAGATTTTTGTGATTACTAATGAAATTGTGAGGATCTTAGGCCTTAAAATATTGGCAAACCATCAGTTCCTGTTTTTCACATAAAGTTTGCGCATTTGTGCCAGCCCTTTGGGAAGGTACTGTCCAAGCCACCAGAGACCCGCAACTCCAACACAACAGAAAAGGGATGCCCCATACAAAGTATATCGAGGGTGCGGCAGTCCTAAAATGATCGGAAAGATTGCAGAGGTAAAGGTGGATGCTGCCAGGAACCACCATTTTGGAGACGGTTTATAAAGAAGGCAGAGAAATATGCTGAAAACTGAAAAATAACGCCACAATCTGATCTCTGATTTGAACTGTCCATATAAATCGTAAATCTTTTGTTCTAAATTTGTGAGTATTGGGAAGCTCGCTTGTTGAGGTGGTTGGTATTTGCGGAAATATGGCTCAATCGATCCTCTAAATCCTGAAAAACCATTTATTTTTATTGTTTGAGGAAGCAAGGCTCTTTGAAGTTTTTTAAACAACAGCTCAAGATATGCCAGAGGGCGAGCTTTGATCGAATCAATTGCCGCTTGAGTAAAAAGCGCTGAGAATTCTTTTTCAGATAGTTCATAATATCTGGAAACTGCATAACGATCATACCTTCCATATATTCCGACTCGATAATCATCCGAGACTATACCAGGATATCTCCCCTTGCCCACCTCCAAGAATGCCTTGGTTGCTTCCTGAATTTTTTCCACTGCCGGGCTTTTTAAATTGACAATCGGCGGGTTTTGGTCAACCGTATAGGAAGCCGTAATGACCCCACCATAAATTTGAGTATAGGTATAATTGGATAAACCAAAAAAACCACGAGTCTGAAGGTTATGGTATGACCAGGCAAAAATAGGTATCAGGGAAATTAACAAACAGATCAAGCCATGTTTAGCTATCCTGATCCCCTCAGACTTTTCCCCCCGCCAAAAGCTTTGAAAGATCATCATCGCAACAAAAAGAAAAAGTAAGATGATCTGCAGACGATTCTCGGTACGAATTAGTGTGAGAAAACTTCCGGATAATGCCGCCAAATAGAGCCATTTCACCTGACCGCGTGAAAAAAACCGGATAGCAAAGAAAGCAAAAAGTGAGGTGAAGAAAAGAGTTGGAACTTCAGATAACAACTCATCACTGTAAACCAATATATCCGGGCGGATTGCCACCAGAACGCCTGCCAACAATGCAGCCCAGTGGTTCTTTAGGAGTTCAAGAACAATGCCATAAGTTAGTAATACACTTCCAAAAGCTAGCAAATGAAGCAGTATTTTCATAGGTATCGCGGAGTTTGAACGAAACACCTTGAAAATTGGTGCACCAAGAAGCGCCATTCCGGGTCCTCGCTTGTCTGGAACAGCGTTTAGATTCCCGTCTATGACCAGGCTTACAGCTCCCGATAAATAACCATTTGTATCATTCTGTTGATGAATAATGGATGGAAAGGTGATAACGTGCATCCCAATTGAAATTATCAATAGAATGAGAAAGGAGATTACTTTTTTATGAAGGGACAACCACTGCCCAATTCTCCCAAACCATTTGTAAAGAGGGTATTCGCTTACAGATACCATAAACTACAAGTATACCTTGACCAAAAAATTCGACGAAATAAACGAAATGATTAATATGAAATGGATATTGAATGCGATCAAGCTCAAATACGGCCAGGCTATCATTGTATAAATTTAAAGTACCGATCTCCCGGATTTTCTTTGCTTATTCCTTCCAACCTTTTTCACCCAGAAGCGGCACAAACACTACAGGCAAAACATCCCGCTTTTCCAATCCGGCATCCGTTCGTTCCCATTCTTCCAGCATCTGGTTCCAACGCTCGCCGACGGGAATGATCAGCCGTCCGCCTTGTTTGAGCTGCTCTGTCAGTTCTTTTGGCACTGCAGGCGCCGCGGCTGTAACGATGATGCGGTCATAGGGGGCAGCGTCAGGCCAACCCAACGATCCATCCGCTGTGTAAACGAACACATTTTTAATCCCAAGTTCTTTCAGTGTTTTCTGCGCGCTTTCAGCCAGCTCCGGGATGCGCTCGACGGAGTGGACTTCTCCGGCCAGCATTGCCAATATGGCCGCCTGGTAGCCGGAACCTGTGCCGATCTCCAGAACCTTTTCTTTACCGCTCAGCAGCAGACGGCTGGTCATCAGCGCCACGATGTAGGGCTGCGATATGGTCTGACCCGCACCAACCGGCAGGGGATGATCGTCATAAGCCTCGCTCGCAAACTTTTCAGGGACAAAGGCATGCCGTGGAATTGACCTCATGGCAGCCAGCACGCGGGTGTCTGTGATCCCACGGGCAATGATCTGGTTCTCAACCATTGCCTCCCGTGCGTGTTTATAAGAATCGCGTGCTGCCATTAACCTTATTATATAAAGTATGTGTTTTCATTAATATAGGCCGGACATTCCTGAGCGGCAATAATGGAGTTTTTAAATTGTTGTTTTCCTGCTCGATATGAGAGGATCCCACTTTTTTTCATTAATACTTTATACACAGATTCTTCGCGCGTTGCGCTCACACGAAGTGTGCTCTTCGAGCAGAATGACATGAAATTATCTATTTTTGTAGGCCGCACATTCCTGTGGGGCAATAATGGAGTTTTTAATTATTGTTTCCTGTTCGATATGCGAGGATCACACTTTTCTTTTATTAATACTTTAAACACAGATTCTTCGCACGTTGCGCTCACACGAAGTGTGCTCTTCGAGCAGAATGACATGAAATTATCTATTTTTGTAGGCCGCACATTCCTGATAGGATATGCCGTTGTTATTAATTCTTGATAATGATCGCGTATTGCCTTCTGCCAGTTTGCATTACCTACGTTGGGGGGAGACAGCTATACTGTCCAACCAGAAAAATACCAGGGCGTAGAAAACCACTTGAGATTGCCGCAGCATCCCCAGCGTCAAGTGTACGCTTTGTTGGGCGTGTTAGCAGTCTACTGTTTTGCTTTTGCGACGAATTTGATGAAGTCAAGGTCTTTTGGTGATTGACCCAATGCAGCCAGGTATTGACCAATTTCACTACGATGGTGGGTGCCATGATTAACAATGTGTTGAAGAATATGCCATAGAGGTCGCGTGCGAGGACGAGCCCTTAGCCAACTATAAGTTACAGAACTGTTCAACTGTTCGGGCGACAAGCCTTCCACATAATTCAGAAGAAGCCGATCTTCCTCACTCCATCTTCGTTTAAGAGGAGCGAGAGTCTGAAATTCTGCGGGTGAAAGTGTTTTGGTTGGTAATATCCCCAATTGAGCGCCTTCCCTCCAATACCATTGTGTATCGAGGATGTGGACAAGCGTACCCATCAGCGTGTGATGACTCAAGTCGGTCTTGATGTGAAGTTTGGTCGGCGGCAAATGAGTTGCCTTAAGGAAGACGCGATGGTTAGCCCAGATATTGTATTCAATTAGTGTGACGGCTTGTTCTTTATCCATCTTTTATTACTCCGTGGTACGGGTGCGCCTATCTTATTATATAAAGTCTGGATCCTTAGCGTTATGCGCTTAGAATGACAAATTAATAAAATGATCTCAATCTGAGATCTCTTTTTGGAGATCCAATGAAATCAGCCTGTCCACCTTACCCATCGGATATTCTCCCAGCCGCTTGATCTCCACCCACGACACTTGCTCGGATTGCAAGGGCTTGGGATCACCTTCCTTAATATCCGCTTGAAAGGTATGCACCGTGACTTTGAAATGCGTGTACGCATGCCTGTAACTACCCAGCGCTTCACCCACAGAAACCTCCACCCCCAACTCCTCACGCAGTTCCCTGATCAAAGCTTCAGCCAGGGTCTCTCCGGCTTCTACCTTGCCGCCGGGAAATTCCCACAACCCTCCCAACAGTCCGCTCGATAGACGCTTGTCGATCAGTACTTTTTCTTTTTTAACGATCACCGCCGCAGCCACCTGGTAATGCGGTACTGGCGCCTTTTTGGCTTTAACAGGCAGCTCATTCTGGAGATCTTTTTGGAGGGCAACACATTCCAATCGCAGGGGGCACTCGGCACAACGGGGATTGCGAGGCAGGCAGATGGTCGCGCCCAGGTCCATGAACGCCTGGTTCACATCACCGGGATTCTTTTCCGGCAGGATCTCCATCAGCTTCTCTCTCAAAGCGGCTGCATTCTTTTCTTCATTGACGGCAAGACGAAACTCAGTCAACCTTGCGAGCACCCGTTTCAGGTTGCCATCCAGCGCCGGCGCCTTGATGCCAAATGCCATTGAAGCAATCGCTCCCGCAATATAAGCACCAATTCCCGGCAGCGATTCGAGCTGCCTGACATTCCGGGGCAGTCGCCCCCCGTGTTCACTAACCACCACTTTTGCACAGCGCAGGATATTCCTCGCGCGGCTGTAATACCCCAGCCCTTCCCAAACCTGCAAAACGTCCTGCCCCCTTGCGGACGACAGAGCAGCCAGGTCCGGGAAGCGTGTCATCCAACGAATGTAATAGGGGATGACCGTATCCACCTGGGTCTGCTGAAGCATAACCTCCGAGATCCATATCCGATATGGGTCAGCGGCGCCGCGCCAGGGAAGGCTGCGCCCGTTCTTTCGATACCAGGTCAGCAATTTTTTGCGGATCACTTTTGGATTCATGAAAATTTTTTTGGGGGGAGGGAATAAAGTGAATATCGCTTCAGAACTGGAAGCTGCCGGTGGATTTGACGATCCGTGCTCTGAAATTGGCTACATATCCAAGCAGCTTTTCAAGCAGCATCTGCCAGCGCGGGGTGCTGATCACATCCTGAATGCTGCCGATGGAAGGCATAACCGCCCCCACCAGGATCTGCGGGCGCTCGCCATAAACCGTCATATATGCGTCGCTCAGTGTAAAGCCGAGCTTTTGGACTTCAGGGATGAATTCACGGACCACAAATTCGAAATATTCCTGTTCCTTTTCAGGCGAAATATCCCAGGTCATGATCAGTTTGCCAGCCATAGGGTTTTATTCGTGCGGATAATCCAGAATTACCACCTGGGTTTCTTCAGGTAAGCTTTCAATGCTGGTGACCTTCAATACCGGTACAGTTTCTACACTTGTAAGGCCCATTTCTTTCAGGAACTTGCCGACCGGGTCAAGTGTGACCGTGGTTGCGGGGGTAGCATAGTGCATGGGAATCACAATATTAGGTTCGAAAAGGCTGATCACTTCCGAGGCTTTGGTGGCATTCAGGCTTTCATTGCCACCCACCGGGATCAGTGCGATATGCACCGGGCCAAGGGCTTCCACTTCCGCCTGGGTCGGCACCTGTTGTATGTCGCCGAGGTGGATCAGGTTGATGCCGTTGTAATCGATCAAATACAGAGAATTGGGGATCTGCATTGTGCCATTTTTCTTTTTATGGTCTGTGCGCAGACCGGTGATGAACACGCCGCCGATCTCGTATTCCCCGGGACCGCAGATCACATATGGCTCGCCCTTGACGCCCTTGAGGTAGCTGTGGCTGGGGGATTCATGGCTGACGGTGACAATATCCGCCTTCAGCTTCAGCGGCTGATAGCCCACATGCTCGCTGTCATAGGGATCGCAAACGACAGTCGCCTGACCGCGGTCAGTGATCCGAAAACATGAATGTCCATACCAGGTAATTTCCATCCAACCTCCGTTGTAGAGTGGGATTATACACTAAGTAAGCGTTCCATGAATAGCAGAAAAAAAATAACGGCGCAGAAATGAGCTTACCTGAGCCTTGATTCACTCTCACCCTTTTTAAAGTGGGATTTAATGACCTGCGCTGAAAAAGCTCTTACTTTGATCTTTTGGGGATGACCGTTAAGCCTAACAGGAACAGACCAATAATGACCGCGCAAAACTGGTATCGAAAATTCTGCTGCCGATTAAATGCCAGCAAAAAAGCCGATTGCCCGATCAGCGGGCTTAGAATGATCAGGCTGCCTTTAATCCTGTTCCTGAAAATGAAGACCATTACAGACAGGATCGCCAAATACAGATAGAGTGCAGGCCTCCAGATCAAAGTATTGAGCAGCTTGTTATTATCGATCGCAATCCGCAAGCGGGATAAAGGATCAACCAATTCGGGAAACTTTGAATCTTCGACGTACTCGCTGGAATTGCTGCGCGTCCAATAATAGATCCCCTTGGTTTGCTCCATTCGCGGATACAGGATACCGCAATTTCCGGAGACATTCCAGACCATATCGCTGGCACATAGCAAATGCCGCAGGTTTACCACTGGATCCTTAATCAGGAGATCGAGCGAGATCTTCTTGTTTAATGCCGAGTTGGCATGAAATGTTTCCTCATTGAAACCAGTTTTCCGAAGCATTTCTGAATTCATACAACAGGAATAGCTCCACTCGCCTATTGGATAAAGTGAATCCAGATATGCTCTTTGGTTATCTTCCAGGGGTGTGTCTGCCTCAACATGGGCACTGATGTGATGCAGCAGGATGTTATCAAAATGACCTTCAGCGACACGCTCCACGCCGATAATATCGAAAAGCGGACCGTTGATCAGGAAATATCCGATAGTGATCATTCCGATAACCGCCAGAATATTTTTCCATATACTTGGAAAAAAGATCAGCAAACACACCAGCGTAAATCCAACCGCCGGAATGCCGTTATACCGCAGGGTTGAAGCGAGCAAACCCAGGAGCACGAAACCGATAATATTTTTTGTTTCCTTCAGCCATGCGCCTTTCGAGAACACGATCTTTATGGTAACTATCGTTATTGCCAATAAAGCGATGCTGTAAATAATGTCATCCGTCAGTGTTATCAGGGAAATAAAATTTGAAGGCAATATGGCGATCACAATCGACCGCAACCAGAGGAAGCGCCTGTCAGCTCCTTTGCTTTCCAGGAACGAAACTCCCCAGCCAATGGC
>Ga0105104_10003675_pt1 | contig 10842 bp, 16 predicted proteins | sample PPLLaktember2015_3_FD_87034 | JGI IMG/M metagenome (GOLD analysis project Ga0105104, IMG submission 87034) | Freshwater sediment microbial communities from Prairie Pothole Lake near Jamestown, North Dakota, USA - PPLs Lake P7 Core (6) Depth... | ecosystem: Environmental > Aquatic > Freshwater >... | reverse complement strand
GGATTTAAGGAAAGATATTTATTTCTATGATACAATTGCATCATTCCCTGTATCTGGGTCATTAGATATATTGTATGTAGATAGGTCGTCAGGGATTATATATAGTTGGGATGGTTCATCTTATGTAGCATCAGGACCAGGTCCGGTCCCTGTAGGCTTAAACTATCTTGGTTTATGGGACGCTAATTCTAATTCTCCATTAATAACATCAGGAGATGGTGTTGTTGGTGATTATTATATTGTAGGTACAGCAGGCACAACAAGCATTGATGGAATAAATGATTGGGGTATTGGTGACTGGATTATATTTAGTTCTACAGGTGTTTGGCAGAAGATTGACAACTCTGACAAAGAGGGATACAATACTATAGAGGATGAAGGAAGCGCATTGGTTCAAAGGTCTACAATTAATTTTGTTGGATCAGGAGTTACTGCTGCTGATTCTGGTGGTAAAACAGTTGTAACTATAGCAGGAGCATCAGGAATATTTGGTATAGCAAACACATCAGGAGTTTATACTTACTATGCCACACTTACTTTAGCTATGACAGCAGCTACAAGCGGTCAAACGATTGAGGTATTTGCTGATTTCACTGAAAGTACAGTAGTGGCTATTACTCTTAAAAATGGTGTGAATATCAATGGTAATGGGCACACATATAGTTACACGGCAGCAACAGGGAACTGTTTTATTGATAATGGCGTAGCAGTAGTTTGTACAATAAACGATTTTAATGTAAATAGAACCTCGCATACATCAGGAAGTGTGCTTGTAATGACTAATAGTTCTACTAACATAGATTATCTAGGGAGTAAATTCTATTTAACGAGTACAAGTGGAACAGATTATGTTGCATCATTAGCAGGAACACATAGAAACTTATGGGTTAAAGGGATTGGAACTTCTTTGAATGGAATAACAGGAGGTATAATAATAAATTGTTACGGTGAAGTTACAGGTGGGGGTAAAGGTATTTATCAATTATACCCAAATGCCACTGATTGTACAGGAATATCTGTAAGTGGTCAAGGTATCTTAATGTATGAGGACGGGATATTGACAAGATGTATTGGAAAATCATCTTCTGGAAGAGCGATAGATTGTCAATCTTCAGGTAGTAATATTATTTTATATTCATGTATTGGGATAAGTATAAGTAATTATACTTATTTGCAAGGATGTAAAGCATATAACTGTATTTTTATTTCAAGTAGTTCGATAGGATTGTATTGTGGATTCAATGTTAATCAAATTTACAATACATCTGTTAAAAGCTCCACAAGTAAAGGTGTGTTCGGTACAGCAGGTAATATTATAGGCAATTGTTCTATTGTTTCAGATGGAGCTCAAAGTGTAGAAGGAGTTTCGGTAAATAATTGTACAATAATTAACAAGTGGAATAATGCAAGTGGACATGGTTATATATCACCCTCAGCATCAACAGAAATAGTAAATAATTTAATCAGTGTTGTAAATTCTTCTGCAAATTGCATATACAATGCATCTGCTATTTCACCGAAATATGCTAATAATGCATTTAAGGGTTCAACAACTCCTGTAAATGCAAACGTTACACAAGGAATAGTTAACACACAAGATAATCAAGGAAATATATTGTTATGACATTAGAAAAATTAGACATCATTGGAGAAGCAGTTTATTGCTACGATGAAAAGTATGAATTAGTAAAGACACTTGCACTATCTGACTTTACAGGTATTGACTTTGAATATTTAAAAGATTCAAAGCTATTTACTTTGAATGTAACACAGCCTATTAAACGTGCAATCAAGTTTACTGAGCTAAATGGTCTTGATTCACAAGCTGCATTTACAGAATTTCCATATGCAGATATGACACCAGAGCAACAAGCAGAATTTGATTCATTTGTTTTACAAGCAGGAACACTATGACTCCTTTATCTGTAACAGAATACACCAAGAAACACGGAACAACATTTTTATTAGTTTGTGCTGTATTTTGGCTTAACAACCGACTATCAAACGTAGAGGAAAAGCTATACGATTGCTTGGAGGATAAGTATGAATTAAGGAATAAAAACGCGAACAACCAACTTCATAAACAAATACCTATATTTGCCGTATTACCAAAAAACGAAACGTATGAAAGAGCTAAAAGAAAGATTAAAAGCAAAAACACCTAAATTCTGGAAGAGAGTACAGAAAATAGGCATTGCATTTGGAGCAATAGGGACAGTAATTATAACAGCACCTATTAGTCTACCTGCCGCAGTAGTGTCAGCTGGCGGTTACCTTGTTGCTGCTGGAGGGATAACAGCGGCTTTATCTCAATTAACAGTAGAGTAGTATTATGGATTTTAGCCTTTTAAAAACGGGAGATATTTTGCATTGTTCTGGAAAAAGACTTTTAGCAAGATTGATAAAAAAATTTACAAGATCAAAATTTTCTCATACAGCTTTGTTCATAGAAATATGGGGACAGCCGTATATAATAGATGCACAGGTAGATGGGGTTAACGTTAGACCTCTTTACGAATGGAAGCTAAAGTATGATTATAGTATTGTTGCTCATAGGTCTAGTAGTGAACTTGATGGCGTTGCGATCAGCAAAAAGGCACTTACAAAAGTAGGGCATACAGCTTATGATATACAAAGTTTAATTCTTAGGCAACCACATAAGATTCTTACAGGATCTTGGAGAGAAAAAGGAAACACTGAAGAAAAAATGTATTGCTCTGAATTCGTTGCCTGGGTGTATGGAATTGAAAAAGCATATAGAATGTCTCCAGAGGATTTATATCTTTGGTGTAAATTGAATAATTTTAAAGAAATATGTTGACAACAAGACAGGTTATAAAAAAATATGGAGTTCCAAATGAAACAGGATCCGGATATCTGGTTACTATTGCTTTGCCTTACCCTATGCGTATTGCTTGGGATACGGGCACTATAGTGAATAAAATGAGATGTCATAAGGATGTAGCAGAAAATTTTAAGTCAGTCTTTAATGATTTACTTGCGCATTATGGGCATGAAAAAATAAAAGAGCTAGGAATAGATCTTTTTGGTGGATGCTTTAACTATCGTAGGATGAGAAATGGATCAGCATGGAGTATGCACTCTTGGGGTGTGGCTATTGATTTAGATCCTGCTAGAAATACATTGAGAGAAACAAAAAGAACTGCTCGTTTTGCTCGTCCTGAATATAAGCCAATGATTGATATATTTTATAAAAATGGTTTTGAGGGTTTAGGAATTGAAAGAGATATGGATTGGATGCATTTTCAAATTAGGGAATAATGGCAAAGATTAAGGAATCAACGCAAAAGACAGACAAAAAGACCGTCAAGAGGTCAGGCGTTCATGCTAAAAGCAAGACTTCTAAATTGAAGTCTTCAAAAAATTACGCTAAGTCTTACGCAAGACAAGGTAAATAATTAATTAGTATCTTTGCATCATGGCACAAATTAACAGTTACGCAGTTTCATCATTAAAGTTAAACGACAAGATATTAGCTTCTGATGCAGATACAGGTGTTACAAAAAACATAACTCCTGCTGAGATAATTGCAAATAATCCATTTCAGTATCAAATAGGTCAATACTTACAATCTCAAGGAGGCGTTATAGCTCATAGATGGTTATCATCCGTGTCTTTAGGAACACCAACAAGGGGAACAGTACAAAACTATTAAGTAGTTGACACGAATGATTTGAGTATCTCAACTGATTACGCCACTTTAAACGTAAACATACTAAATGTTGAGAGCACTTGGGATGGAAAAACAAATACAGATAATTTAATACTCGCAGGGGCTCCATCTGGAATAACTGTTGGAACAGCAGCAGAACTTTGTTCAAGCAGCACAAACAATGGAAAAAATGACTGGTATTTACCAGCAATTGATGAGTTGATTAAAATATACCAAAACAGATGGGAAGTTGCACAGGGACTAAGTGCATCAGGTGGAACACAAATCTCAAGAAACATATATTGGAGCTCTACAGAGGATGGAGCAAATGATGCTTTATATATATTCTTTGGAAGTGGACTTTCATTTGCGCAAAGCAAATCAAGCACAGACTATGTGCGTGCAGTAAGAAGATTTAGTATAATTTAAAAACAAATATCATGAATGCAAAAAAAGGAATGGGGTACAAGACAGCATCTAAGCAAGGTGGTGGAATGGAAAAAGCCGGAGCTATTCTAGCTGTTGGAGCACGAAAAGCAAGTCCATCTGCGAAGGCAAAAAATCCAAACTTGAAAAAAGTATTGATGGCTAAAAAGAAATAATGCTTATTATTTTGCATTAATAAACGGAGGGTTATTCTCTCCGTTTTTTTTTGTCGTAAAAATCTACTATATTTGCGACAATTAATTAAATTAAATAAAATGTCAAAAGAAAAAGCAAAAGGACTTACTGAAGAGGAATTCAATAAGTTGAGAAGTCTAAATGAAGGATTTGTCACAGCTAAAAATCGCGTAGGGGATGCTGCATTGTTTTACAAGAGGAGTGTAGATGTATTGGACGTTACCGAAAACAATATTAGAAACTATCAAGAGGAACTTGTCCGTAAGTATGGAGAGGTTACGATTGATGCTACGGATGGATCTTTTAAGTGATAAGAAAAATATCTATAGGGAATGATTTGCTTAATGCCATGCATTATGTAGTTGGTCAATATGTTCTTGATAAAAGCTACACGATAGAGGCAATAAGATACGAGGATGTTAATCTAGTTATTTGGATCAAAAAAAATGGCGAAATACTTAGATGGAAGTCTTTAAATCCAAACGTTCCAATTACAATAGAATATAAAATAGATTTCTAATGCAATCTCCATATTGCTTTATCATAGAACCGGTAGGTGGAAAAAGATACAGCAACACCAAAGAGTTTGACGGACATGAATTAATATTGTCTGCTTCAAAAGAAGATCATACTGTCACAAATAGGGAGGCAGTGGTGTTGGCAGTTCCATTATACTATAAGGGACAAATAGAACCTGGGGACGTTGTGATAGTACATCATAACGTCTTTAGATTTTATTATGACATGAAGGGAAGAGAAAAAAGTTCATGGTCTTTTCTTCGTGATAATACTTTTATGGTGACTTCTGAAGAATTGTTTCTATACAGAAAGCCTAACTCAGGGTGGTGCGCTCCTGCACCATATTGCTTTGTTAAGCCAATAAAGGCAAAGAAAAAAGACGTACTCTCTACAGAGGTAAACGAAGAATTACTTGGCACTATGGTATATAAAAATGAAAACCAAGAAAACATTCAAGTAGGCGACCAAGTGGTATTTACTCCAGATACTGAATATGAGTTTAAAATAGACGATAGTATTTTATATAGAATGCGAACACAAAACATATGCTTGATAAGCGACAAGAAATATTAAGTGCTGCAATGAAGGCAATAGATGAACTTATAGGTGTACTTAAAGACCCTATTATATCTAATCCGGAAGACTCTCTGTCTGCTGACAAAATGAAAAATGCAGCAGCGGCAAAAAAACTTGCATTTGATGACGCATTGTATATGCTTGAAAGGATTGAGCAATTGAGCAACGCTAAGGATAAAACATCAATAGAAATAAAGGCATCAGAGATACCTATTAGTTTTGTAGAATCAATGGCCAAAGAAAAAAAGAAATGAGTCTATATAGCATACTTCCAGACTTTGTATCTAATTCCGTGAAAAATAATAAGACATGGAAGTATGGCTATGACTCTAAATACGATATAGTTATTATCTCAAAAGATGGAACACTAGGTGATGTTTATGAGATAAATGGATTGAAGATAGGCTTACCTTCTATCCCAAAATCAAAATTACGAAAGGATGTAAATAAATGGAAGCCAAAAGAATATCCGCAAGAACTATCTAAAATAAAAAACATATTTGAATGGAATTCAAAACCAAATGAATTTAAGGTAAAGTGGGTTGACTATATTCAAGAGGAGTTTGAAAATAGAGAGAATGGACATTGGTTTATAAATAAAAAAATACCTACATATATTACAGGAAGTCATTATATGTATCTTCAATGGTCTAAGATAGATATAGGTCTTCCTGACTTTCGTGAGTCCAATAGGATATTCTTTATTTTTTGGGAAGCATGCAAGGCTGACGACAGAGCGTTTGGCATGTGCTACCTAAAAAACAGGCGGTCAGGCTTCTCATTTATGTCTTCATCAGAGACAGCGAATATAGGAACACTTGCAAGAGACTCAAAGCTTGGGATACTTTCAAAGACTGGTTCAGATGCTAAGGAGATGTTTATTAATAAGGTTGTCCCAATAGTCAAAAATTATCCATTCTTTTTTAAGCCTATTCAAGATGGAATGGACAATCCTAAGACAGAGCTTTCTTTTAGGATGCCTGCAAAGAAAATTACAAGAAAAAATATATCTGACACAGATCAAGATGACATTGTTGGTCTTGATACAACAATCGACTGGCTTAATACCGCAGATAACTCATACGATGGACAGAAGTTATTAAACCTAACTCACGATGAATCAGGAAAATGGAATGCGCCTAACAATATATTAAACAATTGGCGAGTAACAAAAACATGTCTTCGTTTAGGTAGTCGTATCGTAGGTAAATGCATGATGGGGTCTACCGTTAATGCACTTGCCAAAGGTGGGCAGAATTTTAAGGACTTATATTACGATTCAGATCCAAAGAAGCGCAATGCCAATGGACAGACAAAAAGTGGTCTGTATTCTTTATTTATTCCAATGGAGTACAACATGGAGGGATTTATAGATGAACATGGACATGCAGTAATAGGAGATACAGAAAAGCCAATAATGGGAATTGATGGTAGGGAGATAACTGTAGGAGCTGTTACATATTGGCAGAATGAGGTAGATGCATTAAAAAATGATGCGGATGCCTTGAATGAATTTTATCGTCAGTATCCAAGGACCGAGTCTCATGCCTTTAGGGATGAGTCTAAACAATCTTTATTTAATTTAACAAAGATATATCAGCAGATAGATTATAGTGATTCACTCATAAAGGATCGAGTGCTAACTAGAGGTTCATTCCATTGGAAAAATGGAGAGAAAGATACTGAGGTCATATGGACCCCTGATTCAAGGGGGAGATTTCTTGTATCATGGATACCTGTAGAAAGACTTACAAATAAATTTATAATTAAGAATGGGAAGAAATATCCTGCAAACGAAGACTTAGGAGCTTTTGGATGTGACCCATATGACATATCTGGTGTAGTTGGAGGCGGTGGATCAAATGGAGCGTTGCATGGATTGACAGGGACAAGTCTCGACCAAGATGTTCCATCAAATATGTTTTTTCTTGAATATGTAGCAAGGCCACAGACGGCAGATGTTTTTTTTGAAGAAGTATTAATGGCGTGTGTATTTTATGGTATGCCAGTGCTTGCTGAGAACAACAAGGCTAGAATGCTGTATCACTTCAAGAATAGAGGATATAGGGGATATGCAATGAATAGACCGGATAAGCATTTAAATCAGTTAAGCAAAACAGAACTTGAAATAGGTGGAATACCAAATACATCAGAAGACATCAAGCAGACACATGCAGCTTGCATTGAGTCATACATAGAGCAGTATGTAGGATTTGATACAGAAGGAACATATAGAGACCCAGAAGAGATTGGAAATATGTATTTTATTAGGACTCTTGAGGATTGGGCAAGATATGATATTAATAACCGGACTAAATTCGATGCATCTATTAGCTCTGGTCTTGCAATAATGGCAACTCGAAAACATATGTTTAAGACAGAGCCTAAGAAATCGAAAATTATGATTAACTTTGCGAGATACGACAATAGAGGTTCTAGTAGTCAGATAATTCAATAAATGGATAAACCAAACGTTATAATTGCAAATAGCGCATTCCCAAATCAGTTGGCATCAGATGCAGAGAAGTCCACGCCAGAATATGGACTTAAAATTGCAAAAGCTATTGAATCTGAGTGGTTTAAACGTAAAGGAGGAAGCTGTAGGTATTACGATCAATTCGGTAATTTTCATAGACTAAGGCTATACGCAAGAGGTGAGCAGCCTATTGCAAAATATAAGAATGAACTGTCTATTGATGGGGATTTGTCTTACTTGAATCTTAATTGGGAAATCGTACCAATTATCCCAAAGTTTGTTGACATTGTTGTTAATGGAATGTCTGACAGGTTGTACAAGATAAAGGCAGAGGCACAAGACGTAATATCAGCAGAGAAAAAGAATTTATTTCAGGACATGGTAGAGGCAGACATGATTGCCAAGCCATTGTTGCTTAAAGCTAAAAATGAACTAGGCATAAATGCATTTAACGTAGACCCATCAGAATTACCTGAAAATAATGAGGAGCTTGCGTTATACATGAATCTAAAGTATAAGCCATCTATAGAAATTGCAGAAGAAGTAGCCATTGACACTATACTAAATATGAATGACTTTCCAACCATTAAAAAAATGGTTGACAAAGATCAAACAGAGATAGGTATTGGAGCTGTAAAGCATGAGTTTATAAAGGGAAAGGGAGTCAGTGTAGAATATGTAGACCCAGCATATCTTATATGGAGCTATACTGAAAAACCCGATTTCTCTGATTGCTACTATTTCGGAGAGGTAAAGCAAGTACACTATACAGAGCTGAAAAAAATAAAGCCAGATATTACTGACGAGGAACTGATGGAGATTAAAAACCAAGGATCAGCTTGGTATAGTGCGTTTCCAGTTATATATAAATATCAAGACGATTTATTTTCAGACGAGCTTGTAACATTGTTATACTTCAATTATAAGACAGATAAAAAGTTTGTTTACAAGAAAAAGAAATTAGACAATGGAGGGGAAAGGGTCATTCGTAAGGATGAGACATTTAATCCTGACGACAATGAATATTTCGATAGATTAGATATATCAAAAGAAGTTTGGTATGATGGAGTTCTTGTAGCAGGGAGCAACATATTGCTTAAATGGGAGATGTGCAAGAACATGGTACGCCCTAAGTCAGCCACCAATAAGGCTCTTTCCAATTATGTTTTATTTGCACCTAGAATGTATAAAGGTCAAATTGATTCATTAGTAAAGAGAATGATTCCATTTGCAGACCAAATACAGCTAATACACTTAAAGCTTCAGCAGGTACAATCAAGAGTGGTTCCTGATGGTGTATTTATTGATGCAGATGGAATAAATGAAGTGGACCTAGGTCAAGGCGCAGCATATAATCCAGAGGACGCATTGAGACTTTATTTTCAGACTGGATCTGTAATAGGCCGTTCATATACAAGTGAGGGAGAGTTTAACAACGCTAGGGTTCCTATACAGCAGTTATCAAGTAATTCTGGTCAGTCTAAAATAATGGCCTTAATTGGAAGTTATAATCACTACCTTAGCATGATTAGGGATGTGACCGGATTAAACGAAGCTAGAGATGGATCAATGCCTAATCCCGATGCATTGGTTGGTGTTCAAAAACTAGCCGCGTTAAATAGCAATACAGCCACTAGACATGTGCTAGAAGCTGGTTTATCTATGGTTAAAAAATTAGCCGAGTGCCTTACAGTTAGGCTTTCTGATATACTTGAGTATTCTCCATATAAAGAGCAGTTTGCTATGCAGATAGGAAAATACAACATAGCAATACTTAAAGATGTAAAGGACTTGTATCTGCATGATTTTGGAATTTTCATTGAAATAGATCCAGATGAAGATGAAAAAGAAATGCTTGAAAGGAATATTCAGATAGCACTTCAAAGAGACCAAATAGACTTAGAGGATGCTATTGACATTAGAAATGTAAAGAATATAAAAGTGGCTAACGAATTATTAAAAGTAAAACGTAAGCGAAAAATAGCAGCGCAACAACAAAGAGAAGATCAGGTTGCTCAAATGCAAGCGAACAATAATGCCATGTCTCAACAAGCAGCGGCAGATTCAGCTATTCAAAAAGTTCAAGCAGAGGCTCAGATTAAAAGTCAAGTTAAGCAGACTGAGATTCAAATGGAGATGCAAAAACTTCAGATGGAAGTAGAGCTCAAAAAGCAATTGATGGAGCTAGAGTTCCAATACAATATGCAACTAAAAGGAATCGAAGTAGATGGACTCAAAAAAAGAGATTCTGAAAAAGAAAAAGCTAAAGATAAAAGAGTAGACTTACAAGCAACTAGACAGTCAGATCTTATTGAGCAACGCCAAAGGCAGCTTCCTGCCAAAAGTTTTGAGAGCTCGGAAGATGATTTGTCTGGATTTGATTTAGAATCATTTGGACCTAAATAGTATGAAGAAAGGACTATACGCAAATATACACGCCAAGAAAGAGCGTATAAAAGCTGGATCTGGCGAGACAATGAGAAAGCCAGGAACTAAGGGTGCTCCAACGGCAAGTGCATTTAAAAAAGCAGCTAAAACAGCTAAGAAGAAATGAAAGACTCAAGACTAGAGCGTGCAGGTGTAAGGGGTTTCAATCAACCCAAAAAGACTCCAGGTCATCCTACAAAATCTCATATTGTTGTAGCAAAAGAAGGTTCAACTATTAAGACAATACGATTCGGCCAGCAAGGTGTTAAGACAAATCAGACCGTCGGACAGCGTGAGGCATTCAAAAGTAGACACGCAAAGAATATATCTAAAGGAAAGTTATCGGCAGCCTATTGGAGTAATGCCGTAAAATGGAGCCCAAGCAAAACAGCATCTCCAAGCAAAAAATGGGTAAAGGGCTCTTAACTTACCAAATGGTAACTTACTGATGTGTAAGTCAGTCAAAAAGGCGTATTGTTTTTTTAGTTAATTTTGTAATAATTTAAATTAAATATAATGAGTGAGTTTAAAGTTAGATCTGTTGAATTTG
>Ga0105104_10003673_pt1 | contig 10845 bp, 7 predicted proteins | sample PPLLaktember2015_3_FD_87034 | JGI IMG/M metagenome (GOLD analysis project Ga0105104, IMG submission 87034) | Freshwater sediment microbial communities from Prairie Pothole Lake near Jamestown, North Dakota, USA - PPLs Lake P7 Core (6) Depth... | ecosystem: Environmental > Aquatic > Freshwater >... | reverse complement strand
TTGCACCGCAATGGCGTTCATCATTACAGTGCTCAGGATTTCATTGACTCTGAAGTAGGCTTTAAGAACCCCCGGTATTCCACCCCAAATCGCTCCGCCCAAAAACCCTGCCAGCATGGCAAGCGTAATCACCAACCAACCCGGCAAACCGGTGAAGGTCAAGCCTACCCATGTCGCAAAGATCGCGCCGATGATCATCTGCCCCTCTCCACCAATGTTGATCACGTCCCCGCGGAACGAGATACAGATACCCAGCGCAACCAGAAGTAACGGTGTGGCTTTGACCAGTGTTTCTGCAAAGGCATTGGAACTGCCAAAAGCGCCGTCCCAAAGCGCCCGATAAGCCTGAACGGGATTGACCTTGAGAAAGAGCAACATGACCGCGCCAAGAACCAATGCCGCCAGGGTGGCAAAGACCGGTAGCAGTGCATCGATGAGACGGGAGACCCAATCGCTTTGAAGCAGTTTTTTCATGGCTGGCTTGGTCGCTCCTGTTCTTACCAGTATACTGGAAGCATTAGAAATTTGTCAGACAATTTGTAACAGAAATAATATGATAATTATCCAAATGAAACGCGGCTCCTTAACCTTACCATCAAAACTGATTTTACCGGTAAAAAGAACCGGGAATAAATGACCCTGTGCAGCTCACTGGTCCTGATCCGTATTCTTGACCATGACAGAGGCCTGCCAAACAAACTGGGAATAACTCATTTCCCACGTTCACCACGGATGTAGGGATTCCCCAGCGCAGCGGGCGCACCGAGGCGCTTGCGGATGGCTTCGCGCGAACCGATCACCAGCACGATGACCGTGAACGCGTACGGCAGCATTTGCAGAAAGAAACCAAGATAAGGATTGTAATAAAAGGCATTGCGCATGCCAAACAACAGGGTCGGACCCTGGATATCCAGGATCAGGCGGCGGAGCGCGCCGAACGCGTACGATCCGACTGCAGCCCGAAAGGGATCCCATTGAGCAAAGATCACCAAGCCGACTGCGATCCAGCCCTGGCCGCCAGTCGTCAGCTCGCTGAACCAGCCCGGAGCCACGGCAAGGCTGATGGTCGCGCCGCCCAGACCCGCCAGCATCCCACCGACAAAAACGTAAAAATACCTCATACGGAAAACGTTGATGCCAAGCGCATCCGCCGCGGCCGGGTACTCACCCACCGCGCGCAAGTGCAAACCCGGGCGCGTGCGATTGATGTAATACCAGGCCAGCGGCGTGAGCAGGTAACCGATGTAAACCAGCACGCTTTGTCTTGTAAAAAAGATGGGACCTAAAATTGGAATTTGCGAAAGTAAAGGAATGGAAAAATTTGGCATAAGCGAAACGGTGCCAGCCTTGCTCAACCCTTCGCCCAATACAAGACTAATGCCCGCGCCGAGCAACGTCAGCGCAAGTCCGCTGACGACCTGATCGGCTTGCAAAGTGATGACGATAAAGGCATGGATCTGACTGAGCAAACCCGCCACGAACATCGCGACCAGCACACCGATCCATGGGTTGCCGGTGGCAATCGTCACGCTGAAGGCCGACATCGCGCCGATCAGCATCATGCCTTCCACACCGAGATTGAGCACACCTGAACGTTCGGCCAGCACTTCGCCCAACGCGGCAAATAATAGAACTGTCCCACTGGCAACGCCTGCTTGAAGAATGATAATGGGATCCATAAATGATCTCTCCGATGATTACTTTCTCAACCACAAAGGATACGACACTTGCACCGCACGCAAGTGCAGGTGAGGAACACAAAGACCTTCGCGCACCTCACCTGCACTCCCCGGCATGATTTGCTTAGCAAATCACGCCCGGGGCAAGTGTGAAGCTGAACGCTTCACGTTCAGGTGCAAGTGTTGTGTCCCTTCATGGTAAAAGGTTTATGCTTCTTCGCCTCTCACCACACGAACGCGATAACGCAGCAGGAAGTCGCTTGCGATCAAACAAACCAGAATGATGCCCTGGATCATTTTCGGCACACCCGAAGGCTGGATTTCGCGGCCCGCCAGGATCAGCGCGCCGAACAAAACTGAGACAAGGATGATCACCAGTGGATTCAACTTTGCCAGCCAGGCGACGATGATGCCTGTGAAACCGTACCCGGCCGCGATCGGCGCGGTCTGCAAGCGATGGACGACGCCCGCCACTTCGCTCATCCCGCCGAGTCCAGCCAGCGCCCCGGAGAGCATCATCACCCAGACGGTATTGCGCATGATGTTAATCCCGGCATACCTGGCGGCATTCGGGTTATCGCCGATCAAACGGATCTCATAACCCCAGCGGCTGCGATAGACAATGAACCACAAAACGACCGCGGCAGCAATGCCAAGCAGCAAGCCTGCATGTGTAGTGAGTCCGCGAAAAAGCGGGATACTCTCAGCATACTGAGACAAACGCGGCAGCCAGGCAGCCTCAGGGAATCTGGGGCTCATCTGAAATCCGCCTTCGGTCCAGACGGCAAACACCCAAAAATTGACCCAGGAGATCGCGATATAGTTTAGCATCAGGGTGCTGATGATCTCATTCACATTGAACTTTGCTTTCAAATAGCCAGGGATAAAGCCCCAGACCGCACCCATTGCCATTCCCGCCATTACCATGACCGGGATGAATAGCCAGCGCGACGATTCGGCGGCCACGATCGGCGTCAGTACCACCGCACTCGCACCCCAGGCGCCCATGATGAATTGTCCCTCCGCGCCGATATTCCACAACTTCATACGGAACGCAATCGAACAAGCCAGGGCCGTCAGGATGATTGGCGTGGCTTTTACGATGGTGTCAGATAACACACCGAGATCACCAAAGGAGGCGCGTGCAATATGGGCATAGGACGCAAAGGGATTGCCTCCCGCGAACGCGATCAAAACGCCACCCAGGATCAATGCCAGGATGATAGCGAGCAGTGAAACCGCCGCAGGATACCAGGCGGGCGGCTCATCGAGCCGGGGCTCTATCTTGATGCGCCAGCGCGGTATGCGTCGTTTCGACAAAGTGGATTCAGCCATGTGCCGCGACTCCTTCTTTCCGGATTTGTTCCAGCGGCGTGCCGGTCATCATCAGACCGATCGCTTCGATCAGACTTTGGTCTGAGTCTGCTTCCGTTGATTCGACTTTCAGTTCGCCCATGATCTTCCCCTCGTAGACCACGTAGACGCGGTCGCTCAGCGACAGCAGTTCCTCCAACTCTTCCGAGATCAACAGGACCGCCGCGCCCGCCTCACGCTGGGTCAACAACAGGCGGTGGACTCCTTCGATCGCACCGACATCCAGGCCGCGGGTAGGTTGAACCGCCACCATGAAGTTAGGCTGTCCTGAGATCTCACGCGCCAGGATCACGCGCTGCAAATTCCCGCCCGATAGAAGTCGCACGGGTGTATTGACCGTTGGCACGATGATGTCGTATGCCTCCTTAAGTTCCTTGGCAAAGCTCGTCGCGGCGCCCATATCCAGCAAGCTGCCTTTTGAGATGGGCGGCTTGCGATATTTCTTCATAATGACATTGTCAGTCACGCTCAAATTTGGCGCGCTGCCGACGTGTGTGCGATCTTCCGGCACGTAAGCCATGCCGTGTTGAATACCATACAGCGTATTGCGGTTGTTGATCTTATCGCCATTCAAGATTACGTCACCCTGCTTGCATTTACGCAGGCCCGTGATCACCTGTGAAAGCTCGGTCTGTCCATTGCCGGCCACACCTGCCAGGCCAACGATCTCTCCGGCGCGCACATTGAGCGAAACACCGCGCAAAGCCGGTAAGCCCTTGTCATTCTCGGCGTGGATATCCTTCACCTCAAGAATGATATCTCCGGGCTGCTTCGGTTTCTTATTCACAGAAAAGACCACCTCACGTCCCACCATCAAGCGCGCAAGTTCCTGACGCGTCACACCTTTTATAGGCACACCGGCGGCAGTCACTTTGCCGCGTCGCAATACCGTGACACGGTCTGCAATCGCCGTAACTTCCTGTAACTTGTGGCTGATAAAAATAACAGACTTCCCCTGCGCGACCATCGCGCGCAGCGTCTGGAATAATCCTCCAATTTCTGTCGGTGCCAGGACAGCCGTCGGCTCATCCATGATGAGCACGTTCGCACCGCGGTACAACATCTTGAGCAACTCCACTCGCTGTTGCTCTCCCACCGATAACTGCCAGATCTTGGCGCGTGGGTCCACTTTGAGCCCGAAGCGCTCACCCAACTCCGCAATCTTCGAATCGTATTCAGTCAGGCGCATGAAGAAACGCGGATCCTCGAGGCCGAGCAAAATATTCTCGGTCACCGTCTGGGAGGGGACCAGCATAAAGTGCTGGTGCACCATACCGATCCCGGCATGGATGGCATCCCGCGGCGAGGAAAACTCCACCCGGTTGCCTTTGACTTTGATAAGGCCTGCATCCTGTTTATACAAACCAGCCAGCACATTCATCAATGTACTTTTGCCGGCTCCATTCTCGCCCAGCAAAGCATGGATCTCTCCCGGGCGCAACTCAAAATCCACATGATCATTGGCAAGCACGCCGGGAAAGCGCTTGACAATGCCCTGCATTTCCACGATCAAATTGGAGGGTGTTGCTTCTGTCACGGATACCTCCTAAAAGAGCCTCTCGCGTTGAGCGGAGCGAGCGTAGCGAACGCAGACGAAACGCCTTTGTTTGGCTGCGCTTCGTTTGCGTAGCACTCAGCGCGAAGATATTATACAAAAATGGGGCAGAACCCTGCAGCCCTGCCCCATAAGTCAAACAAATTTTACTTAGGCAACTCCGCGGTGATCCCCTCAGCCCACCACTTCATGCACACATCAACAGTACACGGCAGACCATATTCGGGGAAGGCATCCAGGTCAACCTGCTCGAGGCTTTGGCCCTCGGGCAGAACCACATTGCCCTGGTTATCATTGATGGGTCCTGTGAACACATCAAAGCGGGTGAACTCGCCAGCTTCCATCTGTGCAAGAATATCTCGCACTTCCTGAATTAAAGCGGGATCAAGCTCAGCAACACCGGGGGTCAATTCCTGACCTTCCATGAAGCCATACAGACCCAAAGCGCCGGTATCAGCATCGAAGTAATCCCAACCGGGCTTGTAGGTACCGGCGATCGTCTCTTCGGTGATCTTGGCATAAATGGGGCCCCAAACCCAGTACGGAGCCGTGAGACAGCGCTCCACTTTGCAGGAGCCGTACCAGTCATAGGTTACGCCCCACTTGCCTTTTTCCTGCGCCACATCTGCAACAGCAGGAGTATCCGCGCCGGTGAACACAACCTGAGCACCTGCATCGAACAGAGAAGCTGCAGCTTCCTTCTCAATGACAGGATCGTGCCAGGTGTTGATCCAGCGTACATCCATCGTGCATTCGGGACAGGTCTTCCTCATGCCCAAGGCGATGGCATTGCCCAGACGGATCTCTTCCGGGATGGGGAATGTTGCCATGTAACCGAGTTTCGGGTTGCCATCCAGCTTGGCGCGCGCGCCAGCCAGCATGCCAGCCAGATACTTCATGTTTTCCATCGCGCCCATCAGGTTACCGAAGTTGGTATTGTTCGACTTGATGCCCGTCAAGTGGATGAACATCGTATCGGGGAATTCTTCCGCAACGACTTCCATGGGGTCACCAAAGCCGAAGGAGGTCCCGAAGATCAGGTCGAAGCCCTTGCGAGCCAGTGAGCGGAAAACCTGCTCAGAGTCGGCGCCTTCCGGCACGTTCTCGATGTAAGCGATATTCACATTGGGCACATTCTCTTCAATGTATAGCAGGCCTTCGTAATGCGCCTGTGACCAACCGCCATCGTCATGCGGTCCAATCAAGACCATGCCAACGTTGAATTTTCCTTCTTCAACTTCAGGGATCTGGAAACCCTCCGTGGAGGGAGCTTCCGTGACAGGTGCTTCGGTGACGGGCGCTTCTGTCACCGGTGCTTCTGTAACTTCAGGAGCTTGAGTGGGTACTGGCGCTTCTGTGGCAGGAGTGCCACACGCTGCAAGTACGAGTGTTACGATCATCGCCAAAAACAGGAACTTACGCATTGTCTTCTTCTCCTTGAAAAAAGTGTAGTGTGGAATAGACAGCGAACGAAATCGTACGTATATTTCGGTGCGCCTCCTTTCGCTAGGCATATCAAGGTTCATTGTCTACACAATTATACGTTACCATATATTTTTACCATGAATATTGTAGGACAAATTATCGAACAAAGACAGTACATTTCTCATGGTTTACATGCGAGTATATTCTCGACTTCGGACAAAGCTGCACTGCGCTCTGAGCCGCCAGTTGTCCCGCCAGGAACACGCGGGACTGCTTCGCTAGTTTCCGTTTCGATTCGTTCCCACAGCTGACACAGCAGCGGGCGGACATATTCCTTCGACACCCTGTAAGACTCGCGCGATAACTTGAGCGCACCTTCCCAATCTCCTGTGTGAGCATAACCTTCGATAAACACAAAACGTTCAACGGGATTATTGGGATGGTCATCCAGCTTAAAGGCTGCGTCACCCAGTTTCACAACTTCTTCCCAATCCTCAAACTGCCGCGCCAGATCCGCCTTTTCAAAGTAATAGCACCAGCCATGCGCGGGTTCAGGGCTGTAAATAGCCGGCATCGTTGCACTGGGTGAGTTTAAAATCTGTTCAGGGTTCGACAGCGCGGAGGCTTCCCGCATCAGGCTTTCCAAAAGGATAAAGCGATTATTGGCATCGATATCCGGTTCGAGCAGCCGCAAACAGGCCGGCGGATCATAATAGAATGCGACGACCTGTGACGTGTTCCCGTTGAACCGCCCGGCGATGTAATCATATTGGATCGGGATATCCGGTTCCAATGCAGGCAGCGAAGCATCCAGGCGGTTGGTCGGATAAAAAAACACGTAATCAATTTGATCGGAATGGTTGTCCGGGGCATAGATCCAGTTGAGAGGTGCGCTGAGAGAGTTATCTGCATAGAAGATCAATTCTTCATTCATCAGCACAACTGTATTTGGTTTCAGCCCGGGGACGCGCCAGGTCATTTGCCAGAAGAGATTCTTCTGCGCCTGCCAGTCCCGCAGGTAATCGGTCGACCACAAAAACTGACGACCTGCCGCCAGACCGACCAGCAAAATCAAAACAACATCGCGCACGCGGGGCCACGGGATCAATTCGATCAACGCCGCCAAGATCAGGCTCACGGCAAACATGAACGGCAATGTGAAGCGGCTGGCGGGATGTGACAATGAAATCGAGAGATCCGTCAACCAGAATGGTGCGCCTGCAAATGGCAGCAAAAAGAGACCCAGCCCAATGGCAAACCAGAGGCCCCGCTTTGCCTGCACCGGGCCCGATCTCCTCCACAACAAGACGAGCAGGAACGCTGCGGTTGCGAGACACACCAAAGTGAAGGCGCCATAGGTCAGCGGTCCATGCACTGCCGGGTTAGGTAGCTGGAAAGCCTGTGCCCATGCTCCAAAGCTCACCGCCCAAAGGCTGATGAAAGCATCTCGAACGAGGGCAAGCAACGTCGCAAGGGGCGCGTCCTTTAATTGCGACATCAACCCAAAGCCATAGATCTGATTATTGAAAATGAATAAACGGGAAAAAACTGCCAGGGCGAAAACAGCCAGATAGGGAGTCCACAGCCTGAGGGTCGGTTTGATCCGGTCGCGCGCCTCCGGGTATTCATCGCGCAGCGACGTCCAGAGGAATCCCAGGCGGGCAAATTCCAGAGGGAAGAAATATTCCATCATCCAGAGATTGAGGGCCGAAAAGACCAGCGCGGCAATGGTCTTGTGGCGCAGCATCAGGAAGATGGAAAGAAGAAAGAAGAAAAGAACGATGAAAAAATGACTGTAGAGATAGGATCCCCATTGCTGATTGAAACCCGGATACAACAGGAAAAGCAGCGCAACACTGAGCGCAAAACGCGGTCTGTCCTTCCAGAGTTCGCGCACGATGCCCCAGACCGCCACCGCACCCAGCCAGCGCCAGACCAGTGCGAAAATTTGCCAGTACACAGGAACTTGCGGGAGAAGGCGGGTGGTGATTTGATAAAGCATTCCCCACACAGGTCGATTCGTGGAGAAGTAGCGCGTCATCGCTTCCGGGCCCAGTTCATAACGAATCCAGGACATGGGCATGTCATCCCAATAAAAACCAAGCTGCGGGATGAGCAGACCATAAGCCAGGATGGCTATGATGAGGAGGATCAGCGCGGGGTGAATGCGTTTTATCATGTATTTAACCTTGCGAAGGCTAGTTCCTTCGGCTCTGCCTCAGGCCAGGCCTTCGCAAGATTTGAGTATAACTACAAAACTACTTCACGATCAATGTACCTGTTTCGCCTTTTAGAGCACGGCCAATGTTTTCAGGATTGGTGACCAACGCCTGTTTGCCGCCATTCTCGAGGAACCAGATGATGGCCTGGATCTTCGGCGCCATCGATCCCTTGGCGAAATGCGTTCCTTCCGCCAGGTACGCTTTTGCTTCGGCGAGCGTCATCTTATCGAGCCACTTCTGATCGGGTTTGCCAAAGTTAATGGCAATTTTTTCCACAGCCGTGGAGATGACAAACAGATCGGCTTTCACTTTCTGCGCCAGCAGGCTGGAAGCGTAGTCCTTGTCAATGACTGCGGCAATACCCCGATAATTGCCGTCGCCAGGATCGACCACAGGGATCCCGCCACCGCCGACAGTGATGGTAATGATGCCCTTTTCCAGCAGGGTCTCGACTGTTTCCAGTTCGACGATTTCCTTCGGCAGAGGCGAAGCAACCACTCTGCGCCATCCACGCCCGGCATCTTCCACCACTGTCCAATCCTGTTCTTCCTTACGCCGCTTGGCTTCAGTCACATCCATGAAACCACCGATCGGCTTCGACGGATGGCGAAAAGCTTCGTCATCCTTATCCACCAGCACCTGCGTGATCACGGTCACGACTTTCTTCTTGATGCCGCGCTGGTAGAGTTCGTTCTGCAGATTTTGCTGCAGGGCATAACCGATCGCGCCCTGGCTGTCTGCGCCGCACACATCCAGCGGGATCTCGTGCATCCCTTCGGTTTTGGCAGCGATTTCAGAACGGCGCAAAATAAATCCAACCTGCGGACCATTTCCGTGGCCGATGGCTACATCCCAGCCCTGCTCGATCATGTCGGCAATGTGGAGGGTCGTCCGTTTGGCAGCCTCGTACTGGTCTTCGACCGTCTGATGCGTTTTGTCAATGATGAGTGAATTGCCACCGATGGCAACAACCGCGAGTTTATTTTTGGCCATATTTTCTCCTTGATTGATGTGTACCTGTTTACTCACGCCATCGTCAACGCCATCACAGCCTTCTGGGCGTGGAGGCGGTTTTCCGCTTCATCGAAGACCACCGAGTTGGGGCCATCCATCACTTCACTGGTGACTTCGACATCGCGGTCGGCAGGCAGAGGATGCATGTAGATGGCATCCTTCTTGGCAACTTTGAGTTTGGCAGCATCCATGATCCAGCCTTTGTACGCATCCTGGATCTTTTTGCCTTCCGCTTTATCGTTGGTGGTCAACAACGGTCCCCAGGACTTGGCGTAGATCACATCCGCATCCTTACAGGCTTCGGTCATGCCGTCCTTGCTGTCAATGATCTCAAAGTTGGCGCCGGCGATCCTGGCTTGTTCCCTGGCTTGCTCGACAATTTCGGGCATGAGCTTGAACTCGGGCGGATAAGCCAGCGTTACGTCCATGCCAAAGCGCGGCATTTGGAGAATGAGGGATTGAGCCACGGAAACCGGTTTGAGATAGGAAGCCGCGTAGGCCCACGAAACGACCATCTTCTTCTTGCGCAGATCACGGCCTTTCTTTTCCATAATGGTCATCAAATCCGCCAGGCACTGGAAGGGATGATACATGTCGCATTGCATGTTCAGGACCGGTGCGCGGCTGGACCTGGCAACGGCATTCAAGTATTTGTTCCCATCACCAAAGTCACAGTGACGGATGGCAATGCCGTCAAAATAACGACCGAAAATTTCACCGATCTCAACCGGGGTATCCCCATGCGAGATCTGGGTGGTGTTCGAGTCGATGAACGCGCCGTGCCCGCCAAGCTGTGCAATGCCGGCCTCGAATGAGCCGCGCGTGCGCGTGCTGCTAAAGAAGAACAGCATTGCCAGAACTTTATCGCGCAGGTAGGCATGCGGTTCGCCGAGGGCACGCTTGCGTTTCAGATCCCAGGCTACATCCAGAACAGTTTCGACTTCCTCTTTCGTGAAGTCCAGGTCGCCAATCAGGTCGCGACCTCTAAAATTGGTTTGCATTCTGATTAATCTCCTTGCTTATTATATTTTCAGAGGGTGGTCGAATAGAGTTGATCGGAAGCGAAACTCTACTTGACCAACAGATTATCTCGATACTCTCAAAATTTCAGCATTGACACACTTCTCATCTTCCCAATAAAGTCGTGCGCCTTCACAGTAATCAGCAGCCTCGCCCCAGGATTCATAATCGGCGCCTGGGAAGGAGGCTGTCAGGCCCAGTTCGAGGACTCCGCCATGATTGATGACCAACGCGCAGCGACCATCCGCCAGGGTATCTGCCAGCTCGGCATAGTATTCAGCGAGTTGACTGGCGTAGCGCGCCGCCGCACCATTCTGTTTCACCGCTTTGGCATATGCCATAAACGATTGCGGCCACGGAACTTCGCGCTCGACGCCATCCCCATACGTGCTCATCAATTCGACCTGCTCATCGACAACAAAGCCCATTGCAATGGCAGTTTCAAAGGCACGTGGAAGGGTAGAGGTCACCACGCGGTCGAACGGGCCCAGGTTCTCTCCCACCAGGCGCGCAAGCGTGACACCTGATTGGTTCACGTGGCCACCAGATTTCGAAC
>Ga0105104_10003672_pt1 | contig 10848 bp, 9 predicted proteins | sample PPLLaktember2015_3_FD_87034 | JGI IMG/M metagenome (GOLD analysis project Ga0105104, IMG submission 87034) | Freshwater sediment microbial communities from Prairie Pothole Lake near Jamestown, North Dakota, USA - PPLs Lake P7 Core (6) Depth... | ecosystem: Environmental > Aquatic > Freshwater >... | reverse complement strand
GTACGATGCTCGCCTCAGAAATTCAGGGTGTCCCTCGGGTTGGCCACAGCGGGGCGCCGATACCGGCAGGAGTGATGCAATGAAGTTGTCCCTACGCGTGGTTGCAGCGACGCTCATCGCCGCGGCCCTGTCTGCCTGCGCGACGACCTCGACGCCGGGCACGGCCGACAAGGCCGCCGCTGCCGCGCCGGCGGGCGATATGAAGGGAAGGACGTCGGCCACTGCCGCCGCTCCGACCGCTGGCCCGGCGGGTGCAGCGCCCAGGGCGAGCGGCGCTGCCCCGGCCGGCCCCACCGGCGCGCCCGCGGCGGCACCCGGAACCCCGCGCCCGTTCGCCGACGTCGTCAAGGACGCGAAGGAACTGAAGGGCTTCCTGACCCTCTGGCAGAAGGACGAGAAGACCTGGCTCGAGATTCCCGCGGACCGGCTCGACCAGCCGTTCTTCTTCGTAACGGCGCTGGCGCAGGGACTGGGCGAGAAGTTCTTCTGGCCTGGCCTCGTGGGCGGCGAGCAAGTGGTCGTGCTGAGGCGGGTGGGCAACACCGTGCAACTGGTGGCGAAGAACCTCGAGGTGCGCGCGCCGGCCGGCACGCCGCTCGAGGTCGCGGTTCGCGAAAGCTACTCGGACAGCCTGCTGGCGGCGACGGCCGTGGCGTCCGCGCCGCACCCCGCGCGCAAGTCGATCCTCGTCGATGCCTCGGCGCTGTTCGGTGGCGACCTCGCTGGCATGACGACGCGACTGGACTCGGCCTATCGCCTCGGGTACGCGCTCGACCGCGCCAACACCGCCATCGAGCGGGCGCGGGCCACGGAGCAGGGGACCTTCATCACCGTGCGCCAGCACTTCGCGGTGCCCAAGCTGCCGGCGCCGCCGGTCACGCCGCCGCCGCCCGGAACGCCGATGCCGTCCACGCCCACGGCGCTGCCGGACGGCCGCAGCCTGTTCCTCGCGCTGACCTACACGCTCGCGCCGCTGCCGGCCGAGCCGATGCGGCCGCGTCCGGCGGACCAGCGGGTCGGCCACTTCACGACGGCGTTCTGGGACTTCGCCAACACCGAGAAGGGCGACGCGCGCACGCACTACATCGAGCGCTGGCGGCTCGAGAAGAAAAATCCGGGCGCGGAAGTCTCCGAGCCGAAGGAGCGCATCCTCGTGTGGATGGACCGGAACATCCCCGAGCAGTACCGCGAGGCCGTCAAGGGCGGCATCCTCGAGTGGAACAAGGCGTTCGAGAAAGCCGGGTTCAAGGATGCGATCGAGGTGCGGCAGCAGCCGGCCGACGCCGAGTGGAGCACGCTGGAAGGCACGCGCCACCTGGCGGTGCGCTGGTTCGCCCAGCAGGGCCCGGGCGCGACGGCCGTGGGTCCCAGGGTCTCGGACCCGCGCACGGGCGAGATCCTGCTCGGCACGGCGATCATCCCCCAGAACTGGCTGCGCTACTCGAACGCGTTCCTGCGCGACCAGCAGCCGCGGCTGAGCAGCCTCCAGGAAACCGGGCTGGAGGGCTTCAACCCGACCCCGCTGCCTGCGGCCTCCCTCGCGCAACTCCTCGATGGGCAACAGTGCAGCTACGGACTCGACGCCCTCGAGCAGGCGGCGTTCGCGTTCGAACTGATGGCTGCACGCGGCGAACTGCGTCCGGGCAGCCCGGAAGCGAAGCAGTTCGTTTCGGACTCGCTCAAGGACGTGGTGATGCACGAGGTCGGACATGCGCTCGGCCTGCGCCACAACTTCCGCGGGTCGACCGGCATCAAGTTCGAGCAGTTGCGGGACGCGGCGTTCACGCGCCAGCGCGGCATCTCCAACTCGGTGATGGACTACAACGCCCGCAACATCCCCCTCGAGAACGAAGCGGTCGCCGACTTCCACCAGACGACCCTCGGCAACTACGACCACTGGGCGATCGAGTACGCGTACCGCGAGATCGCGCCAGAGAACGAGGCCGCCGAGCTTGCACGGATCGCGGCGCGCTCCGCCGCCGACCCGAGCCTGGCGTACGCGACCGACGAAGACGTGATCGCCGCACTGGGCGGCGCGATCGACCCGCTCGTCAACCAGTGGGATCTCGGCGAAGAACCTCTCGCGTACTACAAGCGCAGCCTGCTGCTGGCGCGCGAGCTCTGGACCCGCACCAAGGAGCGCGAGCTCGCGCCGGGCGACGACTTCACGGTCTACCGTCGAAACCTCGGACGCGGACTCGGCCAGTTCGCCGGGGTGGTCGGCCCGCTGTCGCGCTATGTGGGCGGCGTCCACACTTCGCGCCAGCTCGCGGGTTACACGTCGGGCGGCCTGTTCACGCCGGTGCCCGTGGTGCAGCAGCGCGAGGCGCTGAACCTGCTGACGCGCGAAGTCTTCAGCTCCGCCAGCTTCCGTTTCGACCCGGTCTTCATGAGCAAGCTCGGCGTCGATCACCTCGACCGCTTGATGAGCGGCAGAACCCCGATGCTGAACCCGGACTTCAGCCTGGCGAGCGCCGTGCTTTCGATCCAGCGCAGCGCGCTCGACCAGTTGATGGGCGACGGCCTGGCGGCGCGGCTCGCCGACACCGAGTCCAAGGTCGCCGACAAGCGGCAGTTGCTGTCGCTCGCGGAGGTGCACGCGCGCATCGCCGACAGCGTCTGGAGCGAGTTGAAGACGGGCGCCGAGATCGACAGCCTGCGCCGTAACCTGCAGCGCGAACACGCGCGCCGCGTGGCGGCCGGGCTGGTGCGGCCGTCGACCGCGGTCGCGGCCGATGTCCGCGCCGTGAACCGCCAGGTCGCCGTGAAGCTGCAGGCCGACCTGCAGCGCGCGCTGGGCAGTTCGAACCTGTCCGCGACGACACGTGCGCACCTCGCGGAGAGTTCGAGCCTGCTGGCCGAGGCCCTCAAGGCGCCGATGGTCCGCTCCGGCGTCTGATTGCGTCCCGGAGTCCCGCGCAACAGTGCGGGACTCCGGATGGCTACACTCCGGGCGTGGCCAGCCGCAAATCCCCTGCAAAGAAGGTCCTGAACTTCGCCGCCGACGCGGACAACGCGGAACTCGCGAACCTCACCGGGGCGCTCGATGCCAACCTGCGCCAGATCGAGACCGAACTCGACGTCGCGATCACGCGCCGTGGCCACCAGTTCCGGATCGAGGGCGAGCAGTCGAATGCGCAGGTGGCGAGCGATGTCCTGCAGCACTTCCTCGAGCGCACCCGCCGCAGCCGGCGCGCCCTGTCGGTGGACGACATCCAGCTCTACTTCGTCGAGCTGCGCGGCCGCAAGGGTGCTCGCGCGGCGGTTGACGTCGACGACGGCGACACGCTGCCGCAGCTGCACACGCGACGTCCCGACCTGCACGGTCGCACGCCGCGGCAGCGCGACTACATCCAGGCGATCCTCGGCCACGACATCACGTTCGGCATCGGGCCGGCGGGCACGGGCAAGACCTACCTCGCGGTCGCGGCCGCGGTCGACGCGCTCGAGCGCGACCTCGTCAAGCGCATCGTGCTCACGCGCCCGGCGGTCGAAGCCGGCGAGCGCCTCGGGTTCCTGCCGGGCGACCTCGCGCAGAAGGTCGATCCGTACCTGCGCCCCCTGTACGACGCGCTGTTCGACCTGCTCGGGTTCGACAAGACGCAGAAGCTGCTCGAACGGCACACGATCGAGATCGCACCGCTCGCCTACATGCGCGGGCGCACGCTGAACGCCGCGTTCGTGATTCTCGACGAGGCCCAGAACACCACGCGCGAGCAGATGAAGATGTTCCTGACGCGGATCGGCTTCGGGTCCAAGGCGGTGGTCACCGGCGACGTGACGCAGATGGACCTGCCGAAGGGCGTGGCCAGCGGCCTGGTCGAGGCGCAGCACGTGCTGGCCGAGGTGCGCGGCATCGCCTTCACCTACTTCACGGCCGCCGACGTGGTGCGGCACCCGCTCGTGGGCCGGATCGTGGAGGCCTACGAAGCGGCGGACGAGCGGACCGGCGTGGCCGATCCGAGCCGCCCCGCGCGGGCTGCCAAGCCCGCGGGCGCCGCACACGCCGCGGGGCGCGACGCCGCCTGATGGCGCTGACGGTGTCGATCCAGGGGCAGGCCCGTTTCGACGGCCTGCCGGCGCGAAGCACGCTCGTCCGGTGGATCAAGGCCGCGCTCGAAGGCGACGCCGAACTGGCGCTGCGCTTCGCCGACGCGGCCGAGGCGCGCCGGCTGAACCGCGAGTTCCGGGGCAAGGACTACGCGACCAACGTGCTGACGTTCGACTACCAGCACGTGCCGGTCGTGCGTGCCGACATCGTGCTGTGCGTGCCGGTCGTCCGGCGCGAGGCGCGCGCGCAGCGCAAGGCGTTCCGCGACCACCTCGCGCACCTCGTCGTGCACGGAGTCCTGCACGCGCAGGGACTCGACCACGACCGCGCGGCCACTGCGCGGACGATGGAAGCCCGCGAGGTCCGGATCCTCGCCCGGCTGGGGATCGACGATCCCTACCGGGACGGCGGCGTCACGGGCGGCTGAACCGGCCGCTCGGCACTCGGGTTGTAGCCGGGTGGCAGCACCAGCTTCACCTTCGGATCGCTCGGCGCCCGTTCGCGGAAGGTCTTCACCTCGCCGTGCAGGTTGCCGATCATCTGCGTCACCGCTTCCTCGAAGCTCTTCAACCGCGCTTCCCGCGACTGGCCCGAGAAGCCGATCAGCGTAGCGCTGCCCTTCACGTTCGATGTGCCGGCCGCGCGCATCAGCAGGCGCCGGCTCTTGATGTCGAACACGGCGGTCTCGACCACGGTCAGCACGTCGTAGCGGTCGCCCGGGACGATGTAGGCCCCGATCCCGGTCCAGTACAGCAGCGACAGGGCGGTCGCGTCGGCGTGCTGCGCCTGGTCGTAGGACACCAGCGCGATCGCGTCCAGGCGCAGCAGGGCCGCGATGCGGTCGATGTTGGCGAAGCCACCGCCCGGCTCGAGGTACAGCGACGGCACCGCCTCGATCTCGCGGATGAACGGGTACTTCGCGAACGCGTCGCGGACCTGGCCGGCGAGTCGCAGCCGGTCGGCCTCCGATAGCCGGAACTCGGGGGACGCGACGTCGGGCACGAAAGCCACCCCGATCCGGAACGGGACGTTGATGACCGCCACCGCATCCGGCTGGGTGGGCGGCTCCGCCGCGCCCGGGAAGAGGTAGGCCAGCATCGACGCCACCTGCCGCTCCCGCGACCCTTTCTCCATCCCGGCACAGCCGGCCAGCCCCAACGCCACCAGCATTGCCACGACGACCAGCCCAAGCCGTTTCATGTCGCCCTCCGCGGCGCAAATCCGCCCATAACCCTAATCAACCTAGCACCGGATTCCGGAGTTAGCGGCCACTTACCGCAGGCGGGCTGCTCGTTTACCCGGGAAATCTGCGTATGCCGTGCCGATTTCCGGTCGTGTATTCTGAATTCGTCTCTACTCAGGATCCGTCGCCGCCCGCTGGCCACCGGTCCGCCACTGATGTCCGAACCTCCGTCTGCCCGCTTCATCCCCTCGCAGAAACACAAGAGCCTGCTCGAACGCCTGACCGCGTTCATCTTCCGCGAGCCGGAGAACCGGGAAGAACTCCTCGAGGCCCTGCACGACGCGCACGAGCGCAACCTGCTCGACGCCGACGCGATGTCGATGATCGAGGGCGTCCTGCAGGTGTCCGAACTGCGCGCGCGCGACCTGATGATCCCGCGCTCCCAGATGGACGTCATCGACATCGCCGAGTCGCCCGAGAAGTGGATCGACTACGTGATCGAGACGGCGCACTCGCGCTTCCCGGTGATCGAGGGCAGCCGGGACCATGTGATCGGCATCCTGCTCGCCAAGGATCTGCTGCGGTACTACCGCGAGGACAACTTCGACGTCCGCGGCACGCTGCGGCCGGCGGTCTTCATCCCGGAGAGCAAGCCGCTGAACGTGCTGCTGCGCGACTTCCGCGCGAATCACAACCACATTGCGATCGTGGTCGACGAGTACGGCGGCGTGTCCGGTCTCATCACGATCGAGGACGTGCTGGAACAGATCGTCGGCGACATCGAGGACGAGTACGACTTCGACGAAGCCGACGACGCCATCATCGCCGAGGACGACGGCAAGTACCGGGTCAAGGCGTTGACCGAGGTGGCCCAGTTCAACGAGGCCTTCGCCACCCGGTTCCCGGACGACGAGTTCGACACCATCGGCGGCATCGTCACGGACCGCTTCGGCCGCGTGCCCAAGCGCGGTGAAGCCGTCGAGATCGACGGACTGCGCTTCGAAGTGCTGCGGGCCGATGCCCGCCAGGCCCACCTCTTCCTGGTGAACCGGGTGCCGAAGACCGTGATCAACGAGTTCTTCCAGGACGACGAGCACCGCCATCCGGCCTGAGGGTCCGCAGCCGAACGCTGCTAGCGTTCGACTTCAATGAGACGTTTCCTACCGTTTGCGGCGGCGCTCGCCGCGGGCGCCGCGCACGCGCTGTCGTTCGCGCCCTTCGACCTGCCGTGGTTGCAGTTGCTCGCGCTGGCCGTCCTGTTCGGGCTGACGGCGCGCGCCGGGGCCTGGCGCGGGGCCGCAGGGCTCGGTTTCGCTTTCGGCATCGGCTGGTTCGGCGTCGGCGTCTCGTGGGTCTACGTCAGCATGCACGTGTACGGGCTGATGCCTGCGCCGCTGGCCGCGGCCGCAACACTCGCGTTCTGTTCCTTCCTCGCGTTGTACCCGGCACTCGCGCTCGGCGTGTCGCAGCGCCTGGCTCCGGCCGCGTGGATCCGCCTGCCCCTGCTGTTGCCGGCTGCCTGGACCCTGAGCGAGTGGTTGCGCGGAACGCTGTTCACCGGCTTTCCGTGGCTGGCCTCGGGCTACGCGCACACCGACAGCGTCCTGGCGGGGTTCGCGCCGGTGGCCGGCGTGTATGGCGTGACGCTGGCGGCCGCGCTGCTCGCCGGCGCGCTCGCGCTGTTTGCGTTGCCGCGGCAGGTGCGCGGACGGGCCGGCTATGCGTGGATCGCCGGGGCGTTCGTGCTGTTGATCGGCGCTGGCGCGGCACTCAAGACCCAGTCCTGGACGCGACCGGCCGGAGCACCGATCTCGGTGCGCCTGGTGCAGGCCAACATCCCGCAGGACACCAAGTTCGGTCCCGAGGGACTGCAGCGCGCGTTCGACGCGCACTGGGCGCTGATGCAGGGACCGCGCGTCGATCTGGTCGCGCTGCCGGAGTCGGTGTTCCCGGTGCCGCTGCAGTTCGTTCCGCCGCAATTCCTCGAGGCGTTCGGCAACCACGCGCGCAGCGGCGACAGTGCCCTGGTGTTCGGCGTGTTCCTGGAACAGCCGGCGGGCGCGTACTTCAACAGCGCCGTCGGCATCGCCCCCGGCGACGTGCCGCCCGCGCACTACAGCAAGCGCCACCTGGTGCCGTTCGGCGAGTTCATTCCGCCGGGCTTCCGCTGGTTCGTCGACCTGATGCAGATGCCGATCGGTGACCAGCAGCGGGGCGCCGCCGTGCAGCCGCCGATGGAACTCGCCGGCCAGCGGATCGCCGTCAACATCTGCTACGAGGATCTGTTCGGGGCGGTGATCATCGGTGCCTGGAAGGGCAGCGTGCCGCCCACCATCATGCTGAACATGTCCAACCTCGCCTGGTTCCAGGACTCCCTGGCGCTGCCGCAGCATCTGCAGATTTCGCGGATGCGCGTGCTGGAGACGCAGCACCCGATGCTCCGCGCCACCAACACCGGGGCGACCGCGATCATCGATGCGAGCGGCCGTGTCACGGACGCGCTGCCGTTCCTGACGGCCGGCGCCCTGAACGGGCAGGTGCAGGGGATGCAGGGCACGACGCCGTTCATCCGCTGGGGCAACAGGCCGGCGGTGATCCTGGCCTTGCTGATCGGGCTGGCGGCGGCCGCGGTGGCTCGGTGGCGGTATCCCTCCAAGGCCAGCGTGGGTACGTAATGAGAATGATTGCTATTTAGTTTGCTTCAGGTCAAAGTCCCTTCTGTCCCGCCGAGGTCTACTGGCGGTGGTGAAAGCGCAGGAAGGGGCAGGACCGATGGGCGTCGTGGCGGCGGTGATGGGATTGGTGAAGTTGCCGCGAGGCCGGACGGCGGCGGTGGCCGACGTCCAGGCCGTGTCGCCCGTGCTGGCCGACCTCCCCGCCCGCCTGCGTGAACTAGGTTTCCTTGAAGGCGAGGAAGTCGAGGTCCTGGCCAGCGGCCTGTCCGGCGGGCCCCTCGCGGTTCGCGTGGGCGGCACGACCTTCGCGCTCCGCCTCCGCGAGGCGGAGTGCGTGACGGTTCGCGCCATTCCGTCGTAAGAGATGGCCGAAGCCGTTGCCGACGCGCCGCGCATCGCGCTGGTCGGCCAGCCGAACTGCGGCAAGACGTCGCTCTTCAACCTGCTGACCGGCGCCCGGCAGAAGGTCGCCAACTACGCAGGCGTCACGGTCGAGCGCAAGGCCGGGCAGTTCCAGACGCCGCGCGGCCGGACCATCCACATCCTCGACCTGCCCGGCACCTACGCGCTCGAGCCGCGCTCGCCGGACGAGGCGGTGACGGCGCAGGTGCTGCGTGGCGAGATGGCGGGCGAGAGCCGGCCGGACCTGATCGTCTGCGTGCTCGACGCCACCCAGCTGCGACGCCACCTGCGCTTCGCGCTGCGCGTGCGCCGCATGGGCCTGCCGATGGTGGTCAGCCTCAACATGAGCGACCTCGCGTGCAAGCGCGGGCTGGCGGTCGACACCGCGCGGCTCGCCGCCGAACTCGGCGTGCCGGTCGTCGAGTCGGTCGCCGTGCGTGGCAACGGCGCGCGCGCGCTGGCGGAGGCCATCGACGCGCACTGCGATCAGGGCATCGCGGCCCTGCCGATGACCGAGCCGGACGGCGGCGACGTCGCGGCCGAGGCCGACCGCATCCTCCTTGCCCTTGGCCTCACCCGGATCGAAGCCGACCGATCGAGCGAGGCGATCGACCGCGTCGTGCTGCATCCGCTCGTCGGCCCGCTCGTGCTGGCGATCGTGATGTTCCTCGTGTTCCAGGCGGTGTTCGCGTGGTCGCGCCCGCCGATGGAATGGATCCAGGCCGGCGTCGAGGGGCTGGGCGCCGCGCTCGGAGGCGCGCTTCCCGAGTCCGCCCTGAAGAGCCTGCTGATCGACGGTGTTCTCGCGGGCGTGGGCAGCGTGCTGGTGTTCCTGCCCCAGATCCTGATCCTGTTCTTCTTCATCCTCGTGCTCGAGGATTCGGGCTATCTGCCGCGCGCGGCCTTCCTGCTCGACCGCCTGATGGGCAGCGTCGGCCTGTCGGGCCGCTCGTTCATCCCGCTGCTGTCGAGCTTCGCGTGCGCCGTGCCCGGGATCATGGCCACGCGCACGATCCCGAATCCGCGCGACCGCTGGATCACGATGATGATCGCGCCGCTGATGACCTGCTCGGCGCGCCTGCCGGTGTACGCGCTGCTGATCGGCGCGTTCATCCCGGCGCGGCTGGTCGGCCCGGGCGTCGAGTTGCAGGGCCTCGTGCTGTTCTCGCTGTACGTCGCCGGGATCGTGGCGGCGTTCCTCGTGTCGTTCGTGCTCACGCGCACGACGCGCGGCCAGGCCGCGCCGCTGCTGATGGAACTGCCCGCCTACCACTGGCCGAACGCGCGGCACCTCGCGCTCGGCCTGCTCGAGCGCGCGAAGGTGTTCCTGCGCCGCGTCGGCACCACGATCCTCGCGCTGATGGTCATCCTGTGGGCGCTGAGTTCGTTCCCCGCGCCGCCGCCGGGCGCGACCGGTGCCGCGATCGAGTACAGCGTCGCCGGCCAGATCGGCGCGCTGCTCGCGCACGTGCTCGAGCCGGTCGGCTTCAACTGGCAGATCTCCATCGCGCTCGTTTCTGGCCTCGCCGCCCGCGAAGTGGCGGTGGGCGCGCTGGGCACCGTCTACTCGATGTCGGCCGCCGCCGGGCAGGCCGGCGAGGCGCTGCTGCCGGTGATCGCCGCGCAGTGGAGCCTGGCCACCGGCCTCGCGCTGCTCGCGTGGTACGTGTTCGCGCCGCAGTGCCTCGCCACGCTGGCTGTCGTGAAGCGCGAGACCGGCGGCTGGCGCACGCCGATCCTGATGGCGACGTATCTCTTTGCGCTGGCCTACATCGCCGCGTTCGTCACCTACCGCGCGGCGCTCGCGCTCGGAGCCTGACATGGCGTCGCTGCTCGACCTGCTCGCCGTGGCCGCCGTGATCGCGGCGCTCGTGTTCCTGCTGCGGCCGAAGCGCGGCAGCGCATGCGCCGACTGCGCGCCGCCGCGCCAGGGCGCGGAGACCAAGGTGTCGCTGGCGCAACTGCGAGCGAGCGCGCGGCGCGCATCGGGCCGCGATTAGCGGGCTGCAGGTTCGTCCCGTGCGCGCCGACCGCGCTGCGGGGCCTCATGCGGCGTGAGTGCTGCAGGGCTGTCCCTTGCGCGCCGGCCGCGCTGCGCGTGGCTCGTGCGGCGCGACAGCTGGGGATTCGTCCCTTGCGCGCCGACCGTGCTGCGGGGACCTCCCTCCGCGCGACTCGGCGGCGGGCGGTACTAAGGAGCGGTATCCCGAGCGGGCCCGCAGCTTCGGCACTCCCGCTCGAACTGTCTGCGCCTCGGCTGCAGGCCGCACTCGGCCCGCCGCGCGGTCAAGTGGCCACGCCCGCCGCACTGAGTCGCGCTCCGCGAGGTTCCCCGCAGCGCGGCCGTCGCGCCGCGCGCTGTGGCGACGATGCACAACCGGACGCTCGCGGTCGGACGGCGCCTGGGCGGGCTGCGGCGTGCCTCGCGGAGCGCGCGTCAGGCGGCGGGCGTTTCATTCACGCAAGGGCGGCGGGCCAAGTCACCACGTTCACCCGAGCCGCGGTCGGCGACTCGAGAATGCCGAAGCTGCGGGCCC
>Ga0105104_10003670_pt1 | contig 10851 bp, 11 predicted proteins | sample PPLLaktember2015_3_FD_87034 | JGI IMG/M metagenome (GOLD analysis project Ga0105104, IMG submission 87034) | Freshwater sediment microbial communities from Prairie Pothole Lake near Jamestown, North Dakota, USA - PPLs Lake P7 Core (6) Depth... | ecosystem: Environmental > Aquatic > Freshwater >... | reverse complement strand
CGGCTTTGATCAATTTGCGCGAGACGGCCCGGCTGCCCGCCTCCTGCGCCTGGACAACCACGCCGTTTTGATCCACATAAATGTGGTCCTGGTCCAGGGGACGGCGTCCGGGTTGTTTCTGTTCCTCGAATTTGGCCACTTCGATGGAACGCATGACCAGACGGCCGTTGACCTGATCGACCGTGATCTTGGCCTCGTGATCGATGAATTCGTTCCAATTGAGGGGGAACCGAAAGTTAAACGGAATCTCTATCCGTTTACCGCTTTTCAGGAGCAGGAAGCCTTTGCTCGTCCAGAGTGTCACGGCTCCCGGAGTGGGCAGACCGACACCAAATTCCTCCACTTCGACCTTCGACCACCTCGCAACAATAAAGTGACCAAATTCATGGATCAACACCATGCCGCCAAAGGCCAGAATAAATACCAGCCAGGTTAAAATCGTTTCATTCATAAGTTTTACCTTTTCGCGAGCGTTTCGACCACGCTCAACGCGAGCATTATATCCTTTTTTGAAAAGCCCACAGGAAAAGTAAGATTTTTCTAATAACACTCATATACTGGAGGTAAAATGTAATCGATGGGACCAGATCTAACCACTGAGACACGGAGAATTTTAGAAAGGCTTGATTTTGGCTGAGTGGGAAATTGATAAGAAAGGATTGAAAAATGCAGCCCAACTTTTCTGTTCCACAAACCAAAAACGCTCGTCCACTATTGGAAAAAGAGCTGACTGATAAAATCATCGGTGCGGCGATTGAGGTCCACCGCATGCTGGGGCCTGGCTTGATCGAGTCGGCTGACCAGGTGTGTATCGAGCATGAAAGCAGACTGCGATGTATCCCCTTTGAACACCTGGTGAAACTGCCCTTGAACTACAAAGGTGTTGACCTGGATGCCGGCTATGTGATCGACCTTATTTATGACAACCGCGTCATTGTCGAGTTAAAGGCCGTAGAGCGTGTTATTCCCGTTCACGAAGCCCAGTTACTGACCTACCTGCGGCTTACGGGAATTCACGTCGGACTCCTGATAAACTTCAACGTACCCGTCCTGAAAGACGACATCTACCGCAGAGTAATTTGAACAAAAAAACAAAAGGGACTCCGTGTCTCCCCCGGCACCTGCGCCCGGGGCAGGTGAGTGTCTCCGTGGTTAGTTTTGAAGTTTGGCAAACTGTTCATTCTTAACCCTGCTCATGGTCAAATCTTTTGCAGTCCATCTCCTATCCCATCTTTTGAGGATCAGATCAAAAATGAGCGACTCGTGCGTTTTCTGCAGGATTGTTGGAAACGAAGCACCGGCCACGATCGTTTACCGTGATGACCAGGCCACGGCCTTTCGGGACAGCCATCCCGTCGGGCCGAGCCATATCCTGATCGTGCCGAACAGGCATATCGAATCCGTCAGCGCGCTGGCGGCGGAGGATGAACAGCTGGTTGGGCACCTTTTCACGGTGGCCCGGACGCTCGCCGAGCAGGAGGGGATTGCAGAGGCCGGCTATCGACTGATCATGAACACCGGCCCGAACGGCGGTCAGACCGTCTTCCATTTACATTTGCATCTGATTGGGGGACACAGGATGCGGTATCCGATGGGATGAAAGCGAGAAGGCAAAAGTGAAAAGAGAACGATATCAATCCGAAAATCACCGGCCGGTCACTTTTCCCATCTCCCTTTTTATCTCTTTGTGATCGGGCTGTCCTTCAGTTTGCTTTTTGGCTGGCCGGAACGGTAGGCGTAGTATCCCAGCCCTGCTCCGCCAAGCAGGAGCAGAAATCCGAAAATTCCCAGGATGGATGATCGGCTGTTTGTCTGCGGCTCAGCCGACTCGCTGGCCGTGAGCGTCTTGGATTGCGCGCCGAAGCTGATGTCGGCCCGGTCGCCGGCCTTCACGGTCAAGTCGTAGCTCAATAACATCGTGGGGTTGTATTCGTCCGGGACTGCCATGCTGACGTTATACTGCCCGCCCGGCACATCGACGAAGCAGGCTCGGACGGGCTCAAGCGTATCCGGATCCACCTCGGAGACCGTGTCCTGCGTCTGGGAATAGGATCCGTTCAAATTCGTGAGGCTGACCGCTCCGCCGGCAATGCCCAGCTCGGTCTCCTGGCGCAGCGCATCGCCGTTCATATCATCGAACAAAAGAACACATACTTCCGTGGTCCCGCTGACCGGCGTGGCCGTGACCGTGGGCGACGGAAGCGTGGGGGCCGCATCGGCCGTCGGAGCGTCGGCCGACGACAGCCCAACGACGAGCTGCTGCCCCACCGTCAGGACACAGGCTGCATCCAGACGGGGATTGAACTGGCGCAGCTGATCGACAGTAATGCTGTGCAGCAGCGCGACCTGCAGGCAGCTGTCTCCCGCAACGACAACGTACAGGATGCGGCCGTCCGGACCCGGGGTTGCAGTGACGAATCCCTGCGCGTCCGGCGCGGCGCTCGCTCCGCGCAACGGCATGGCAATGGCTAAAAAGAACAGGACAATGAGGCTCAGGCAAATAAAAGGGATTAGTCTGGTTTTCATCGGCGCGGATTATATCATTCAGGTGACGGTCCGTTGGACCTCAAAGTTCCAAAAAGTGTCGATGACATTTATTTGGCGTATCTCTTCTTGATTTCCGGCAGAAAATAGTCATCGAAGAAGGCATCCGCGTCATAATCGGGCTTCCAGCCCCAATCCCGGCGCGCCAGGGAATCATCCACGTCCTCGGGCCACGAATCGACGATGCCCTGGCGGCGCGGATTCGGCTCGAAGGTGATCTTGGCACCGGAGAAAGCCTTCACGGCCCGGTCGCGGAACTCCCCGGCCGTCAGTGCAAAGGCAGCAATATTATAGATCTGGTGATGCAGCTTCTCACGCGGCACGTCCACCAGCATCAACAGCGACTTGATCGCATCGGGCATCGCCATGAAGGAAATCTTGGTATCCTCGCGCACAAAACAGGAATAAGGCTTTCCCTGCGCGGCGGCGTGCAGCATTTCGGGGCCGTAATCGCTCGTCCCGCCACTCGGCAGCGTAAAGGCCGAGATCAGTCCCGGGAAGCGGATCGCCCGAAAGTCCAGCATATGCGGCGGATTTTCATCCAGATGTTTTTGACCGTAATATCTGCTGTAGTATGTCCCCAGCTTTTCACAATAGAGTTTATTGCATCCGTACATGGTGTGAGGCGTATTGAATTCCTCCTCGCTCACACATCCCGCCGACGTATTGGTTTCAAGGTTTTCCATCCCATACGCGGCGAGCGAACTGGGAAACAGGAACTTGACAGACTTTCGATATTTCTGCGAACGATAGGCCGCCAGCATGAGCAGCTGCATGGTGCCTTCCACATTGATGCGATGCGCATCCTCGCTCGAGATCTCGGCCTTCGAGGAAAGAGAGGCCGCCAGATGAAAGATGACGTCGAAATCATAGTCGTAAAAGGTCTTGATCTTGTAAACCAGATCCCCCTGGGCGTGCTCGGACGCGATGGCCTTGATACTGTCAGGCAGCGGTGCGAGGTCCGCGGTGACGATGCGGTAGCCTCCCTGTTTTGCCAGCCCCTGGACAAGCGCCTGACCTATCTCACCACATGCACCGGTCACGAGCACAAGCTTTTCAGTCATAGACTCTCCTGGTGTGCTACAAGGTGCGAGTGGTCATTCCGATTTGCAGGTACAATCAAACGCCGGAATTGAGGCTTGTAGCGGTAGAATGTTTGCAGTGCAATTTTACAACAGCTTGTAAAAATTCCTTCATGAAGATTGTCATCATTCCTCTATGAGAATATTTCACATCGCATTACTCCTTTCGGGATTTGTCCTCCTGGGCGCCTGCCTGTCCGTGGATTCAGCCGCGCCGACCGCCACTTCCCAGCCCGCCACAGCGCCCCCGACTCAGACGATCGTCTGGTTCCCCCCTTCCGCGACGCCTACGCGGCTGGCGATTCCCACCCAGACCGGGACGCCGGAGATGAGTCCCGGCATCGGCCGGATCACCCTGCGCGACGACTTCTCAGATCAGGACGTCTGGGATACGGCCGCATCGGAGGATGCCAGTGCTGCGATCAGCCGCAACCGACTGTCGCTGGCCGTCCAGCCGGGCTACTACATGGCGAGCATGCGCCGGGGGGTGACGTTGAGCGACTTCTACGCGGAAATTACCGCCCGCCCCAGCCTGTGCCGCGGCGAGGACAACTACGGCCTGATCGTGCGCGGCGTCGGCAGCTCGTTTTATCGCTTTGTATTGACCTGCGACCGCCAAATCCGGGCCGAGCGGATCACCGGCGGGACGAAGCTCATCATCCAGGAACCGGTTCCCAGCGGAGATGCCCCGGGCGCGCCGGGCGAAGTCCGGATCGGACTCTGGGCCGTGGGGGATGAGATGAGGCTGTTCCTCAATGGGCGCTATCAATTCGGCGTGACCGAACCATCCTTTCCCAGCGGAGGGCTCGGAGTGTATGTACGGGCAGCCGGCAATACACCGGCGACCGTAACGTTTTACGACCTGAAAGGTTACGAGGTGGATTACGTCCCGCCCACGCCAACACCCCTTCCCTGACAATTTACGATTGGCGATTGACGATTGACGATTGACGATTTACGATTAAGCTCATGCCCTCCAACAAACTGAACGACCTCGATTCGAAGGCCTGGCTCAAGTTCCAGAAATCCTGGTTCATCCATAACCCGCCGCCGCGCAGGAAGGGAGTGCTCGTACATCCGGCAAAGTTCCCCGAGACGCTGGCCCAGGAGTTCATCGAGTTCTTCACCAAACGCGGCGAGACGATCCTCGACCCCATGGCCGGGACAGGCTCGGCGCTCGTGGCAGCCTTACGCGCCGGGCGCAATTCGTATGGCATCGAGTTGAATCCGAAGTATGCAGAGATCGCAAAGCAGATCATTGAGGAGGAACGCGCCGCGCTGGGGGAATCAGCTGCAAATCTAAAATCGGAAATCGTGAATGGCGACGCCTCCCAACTTACCAACTACCAATTCCCAACCATTAAATATATCATCACCTCACCGCCTTACTGGGATATGCTGCACGCCAGGGGCGCAGAGACTCAAAAGAAGCGCCGCGCCGCCGCTGAGCTGGATGTCCACTATTCGGACGACCCCAACGACCTGGGAAACATCCGGGATTATGAAGAGTTCCTTCAAAAGCTTGTGAACATTTACCAGGGGCTGCAACCTTTGTTAAGTGAGAAAGCCTATCTCACCATCATTGTAAAGAACGTGAAGAAAGGTGGCAGGATCTATCCGCTGGCCTGGGATATTGCGCGCGAGCTTGGAAAGACGTATACGCTCAAGGATGAGAAAATCTGGGTGCAGGATAACCAGCGTCTCGCGCCGTTTGGGCTTGGGTCGGCCTGGGTGAGCAATACCTTTCATCACTATTGTCTGCAGTTCAGGAATGAGTGAGGACATAGCGGGGTGTTAAAATGAGTTGGACGAAGATTATCGTTCTGACCGGCTTTGCAGGTCTCTGCTTTCTTCTGCTTGTACTTGGAATCATTGAAAAAAGCACGGTGATGATCGGGCTGGACGAACGCGGGGTTGTCTTGTCACCTTATGAACCGGCGGGATATCGTTACCAGATATTGAGACCCGGCCGCAACTGGCTGCGCCCGGGCGAGAAAGCCGTGATCTACAGCATCTCGCCCGAAGCCTATCGAACTTCAAACGATGCGGAAAATCCGCAAACCATTCAAGCCATTGCAAAAGGGGGAGAAGAAATGTGGGTCGATGTATCTGCCATCTATGCGATCAATCCGGAAAAATTACTTGATCTGCATATCTGCTGGCAGGACCGCTACCGAGATGGGTTGGTCCGTCCCTTGATCAGGAGCACTACACGCAATGTATTATCCGGGTACACCGCGAATGAAATCAAGGGAAAGCGCTCCTTTCTGGAGTACAAAATCTTTGAAGCACTTGGGCAGGAGTTCGCCGAGAATGATCTGATCCTTTTTGAATTCAGGATTACAGGCATTCAATGATTACTCACTCCGACCTCCTCCAGCTGCCCTGCACCCGCGACCTGATCGAAGGCGGGATCGCCTGCGCGCTGCATGCCTTGCCCTACACATATGCCCGCACGGGAAGTTCGCCCTACGACCGTCTGCGGCGCAGCGTGGCAGGCGCGGCGGTGGAGCTTGCCTTCCGGCGGTATCTCACAGACCAGGGCATTGCCTTCGAGGTCAAAGCCGCGGCGCCGTTCACCGAACCCGACCGCTACGACGTTTCGCTCGGCGGGCGGCGCTGTGACATCAAGTCCTTTCTCATCAGCCAGCGTGCCCAGATCGCGGAGATACGACGGGATCCCCAAGTCCTCCTGAAGGCACCCGGGCTGGTTGCATCCGACCAGCACGCCGGGGATGGACATGGGAGCCGCGATCTTTATCTCTTTGCCTTTTTCCTCGGCCTGGTCACGGCCTCGCCAGGCGACCTGGTGAAAGTGCTCGAAAGCGGGCAGCCGCATTACCTGATCCATGTGCTGCCGGAGGCCTGGAGACGCCCGTCGAAGTGGGCTCCGCTCGGACGGCTGGTCCTCAAGTCGGAGGCCGAGGCGGCGCTGACGCTCGAGCTCGGCGGGCAGGCCGCGGGACGCGAGATCCGGTCCTGCACTGTGGAGCTTCCACCGCGCACGCGCCTGGAGGTCGAGACCGGATTCTTTTCCCTGGCCTACATCCACAGCAGATCCAGGCCCGGCGGCCGGGTCGGAATCCACAGCCCGGTCCTCCGGGAAACCTCTCTGGTCGGCGCGCCGGATTGGGGCAACATCTGGGTCTACGGCATGGACATGCTGCTGGCTGGGTATATGGCCCGGGAAGAATTCGGCCGCCGCGCAAGCTTCATCCAGGCCGGCTCACGCGTCTTCCAATACGATCAAACCCACGTAAAGAATCTGGCTGTGCCCCTGTCTGATCTTAAGCCGCTCTGCGAGCTTTTCGAGCGGGTGAAGGACTGGTCGCCGCCACCGCGCCCGGAACCGCTTACAGGAATTGAAAAGATATGAAGATAAAGCGAATTGTATTTGGATTTTTGACCTTATCCCTGCTGGCGTGCAATTTTGTGACGCAGATGGTCTTCCCGCCGACGGCCACCCCGATCCCGACGGCGACTGCTACCGCTTCCCCCACGCCGACAGCGACGCCCTTTGTACCGGCCTTTATCCCGCCTGAATGTGCTGCCGCGCCCATCGCAACGATCCCGCCCGAACTGGCCGTGCAGGCCACGCCGGAAATCGAAAACGAGGACATCGCGCGGCACGAACAGCTCGCGATCGTCGAGGAGGTTGGGAAGATCGTCGAGGCAGTCTATGTGTACCCGGACTTTAACGGGCAGGACTGGCCCGCAATCGCCTCCAGGTACCGCGACATGGTCGAGGCGGGTCTGGATACCCAATCCTTCTATGATGCAATGTTCACGATGATCATCGAGCTGGGTGACGAACATTCCTTCTTCCTGTCGCCGGCCGAAGTGAAGCTGACGGAAGCGGAACTGCAGGGCAGCATCGAATTCGTGGGCGTCGGCATTCAGGGACAGGCCGATTTCGAGCGCGGCCGCCTGATCGTCGTATCGACCTTCCCCGGCTCGCCCGCCGAATTCGGGGGCATCCAGCATCACGACAGCATTTTGCTCGTCGACGGCCAACCGATCACAGAGGATTACGGCAATCGTCTGCGCGGACCGCAGTGTTCGGCCGTCGTGCTGACCGTGCAGTCGCCGGGCGAGGAGCCGCGTGAAGTGATCCTCGTCCGCTACGCCATCCGGGGCGGCATCCCGATCGAGGCCCGTCTGGTCCCGACCAGCGACGGTTCGAAGATCGGCTACATCTTCATCCCCTCGTTTTTCGATGAAACCCTCCCGGAGCAAATCGAAAACGCCCTGGACGAATTCGGTCCGCTGGACGGCCTGCTCCTGGATGTCCGCATGAACAGCGGCGGAAGCACCAGCGTTGCCTATCCCATCCTGGAATACTTTGTCGATGGCCGGTTGGGTCGCTTCGTCAGCCGTGATTCTTCACGGGCCCTGGAAATCGAAGCCAACGAGATCCAGAATTCGCAAAGCGTTCCGCTGGTCGTCATGGTCAGCGAGGACACGGTCAGTTTTGGTGAGCTCTTCGCCGGCGTACTGCGGGACACCGGGCGGGCCCAGATCGTGGGCGAGACCAGCCTTGGCAACGTGGAAGTCCTGCACGGCTACGACTTCCAGGATGGATCGCAAATGTGGATCGCGGCCGAGACGTTCGATTCGGAGTTCTCGGATACCAACTGGGAAGAGACCGGCATCGTCCCGGATGTGCAGGCCTTTGCCGAGTGGGATACGTTCTACTTCGAGACCGATCCTTCCATTGCGGCGGCAGTCACTCTCCTGGGACATCAGTGAACTGAGCTTTGTGGAGGCGGAGAAGCCGGCATGAAGCTTTCCTTCGAATATCGCAAGCTCGGTGAATTCACGTACCATCTTCTTTTCGACGCGGCGGAAATCAAGAGCTATCTCATGAAGTGGATCATGCAGGAATGGGAATTCGACCATAACGAGTCCCCGCAGGAACACTGGACGGTCGAGTGGATGAGCCTCCTGCCCCAAATGGAGTTCGCGCTGCAGATCATCCCTCTGGCGGACATTCGCCCGAACGCGGATCTGTGGAGCGTGCAGGATTTTCGAACCAGTCTGGAGGAACGCGCCGCCGAACGCGAGGAGGCGATCCTGCGCGGCGTTTCGATCGAGCCTTTGCTGGTTAATCACAACGGCTTCGAGCTGATGGATGGATATACGAGATACACGGTCCTGAAAAGATACGGGCAGGAAGAAGTCTACGCCTATCTTGGAAGGACGCGGCAGCCTGATTGATGCATCCCGTTTCTGCCACAGATTACACGGATGGGCACGGATTGTTTTTTAATTACATCCCTTTGAGACAAAACCATTAGCCGTCCCGATTGCAGTGGGACTGCTGATTCTGTGTAAACACCTGAACTTGAAGCTGAACGCTTCACGTTCAGGTGCAAGTGTCCGTGACATCGTGCCCGAAGGGTAAAACCGTGGCTAAGAATCCCCGCTCGTGGATCACCGGCCAGCAATCGAAGAACCTCAATTAATTCAATCTCATACTCCTCTGGTACACTTTTCCGCATGTCGAAACGAAACATCCTGTTTATTGCAGCGGGTCTTCTGATCCTTTTCCTGCTGATCCTGCAAATCCCCGCCATCAACAACCGCGTGGCATGGCGTTATGAGGTGGCCAGGACCTACGTCCGGAACGTGCTCAACCCCGTAGGTGCAGTGCCGACCGCGATCCCCAACCCGACCAGCACGATCAGCTCCGCCAGCCCGACTGCGCCGGTCGTGCCGACGAACACGGCCGCGGCAACCCCCATCCCTCCCACGCCGACACTGGCGCCGCCTCCGCCGCAGTGGTCGCTGGCCTCGCCTCCCTACGAAAAGCAGACCGCCAACAACTGCGGCCCCGCGGCGCTCTCCATGATGCTGCACATGTTCGGCTGGACCGGTGATCAGAAGACCATCTCGGACGTGATCAAGCCGGTCAACGGCGACCGCAACGTCAACCCGGAGGAGATGGCCTACTGGCTGCACAACTTCGCGGGCTGGCTGCGCATGGAATACCGTGTGGGCGGCGACCTCGGGACCCTCAAGCGACTGATCGCCGCCAACTATCCCGTGATCATCGAAGGCACGACTTCCCTCAACCCCGACGACACCGGCTGGCCGGACGACGATCTCTGGGCCGCGCATTACCTGCTCCTGACGGGGTACGACGACACGACCCGGACGTTCACCGCCCAGGATGCCTACCGCGGGCCCGACAAAAAGATTCCCTATGAACAACTGGAATCGGAATGGAAGCCGTTCAACTATCTCTATCTGGTGGTCTTCCTGCAGGATCAGGAGGAGCAGATCAGGACCCTGCTCGGCCCGAACTGGGACAAGGATCTGAACCGTCAGAACGCGTTAGCCGCCGCCGAGGCCGCGGCTGCCAACGACCCAAACGACGCGTTCGCCTGGTTCAACGTTGGCAGCAATCTTGTCTACTTCGAACGATACGGGGAGGCGAACACCGCCTATGACAAGGCCCGGGAAATCGGTCTGCCCCAGCGGATGTTCCGCTACCAGTTCGGCCCGTTCATCGCCAACTTCCAGGCCAACCGCAACGAAGATCTGCTGGCCCTGACGGATTACGCCCTGCAGCGCACGGAAATGTCCGAGGAGACCTGGCTCTGGCACGGCTGGGCGCTCTATCGCAAGGGCGATCTGAATGGGGCGATTGGAGACTGGCGCAAGGCCCTGTCCGTCCGTCCCGGCTATGAAGACGCGTTGTACGCGCTGAATTTTGTCGGCGCGACGCCGTAGCCCATGTCGTTGCGAGCGACACTTGCGCCGCACGCAAGTGCGGTGAGCAAAGCAACCTGGTCGCTTAACAGGGAAATACGAGGAGTGGTTTGCTTCGCCTTGCGGGCTCGCAACGACATATAATTATTCATTATGAAAAAATTCATCATTGTCTCTTTACTCCTCCTCACTGCCTGCACCACGACGGGGGCCCCCGTGACCCTGTCAACGGCGACACCCTCTGCAGCGATCGTTCCCCCTACGGCCATTCCCACCTCCACACTTGCAGCGATCGTTCCGACGATCACGCCAACGGTGACGGAAGCTCCCGCGACCCTGCGTGTCTCGCCCCTCGACGGCATGCCGCAGGTCTACATCCCGGCCGGGACCTTCCGCATGGGCGGCATGGACGTACGCCGGGCAGCCAACGAGATTCCCGAGCACGACGTGACCCTGGACGCCTTCTGGATGGACCAGCTGGAGGTCACGAATGCGATGTACGCGCTGTGCG
>Ga0105104_10003667_pt1 | contig 10856 bp, 8 predicted proteins | sample PPLLaktember2015_3_FD_87034 | JGI IMG/M metagenome (GOLD analysis project Ga0105104, IMG submission 87034) | Freshwater sediment microbial communities from Prairie Pothole Lake near Jamestown, North Dakota, USA - PPLs Lake P7 Core (6) Depth... | ecosystem: Environmental > Aquatic > Freshwater >... | reverse complement strand
CGATTCTGGGCATCGGCAGGATAGTTGAAGTGAGACGGGAGGCTCCAGCGCCGGTTCTGAAACTCGACCTTAAAGGGGCGAGCGGTGGCCGTCGTCTCGTCGTAGGCAACGACTTCCAGGGCCTTGCACACCAAGGGATCAATGAATTTCGGGTAGAAGGCCTGGCCCTGATCGTCAAAGAGGGCCTGCGTGGCGCTCTCGGGTTGGACCAAAGCTGCTGTGACCGCGAGCGCCGCCGCTACTGCCACAAAAACCAGAGTTACTAATCTCTCACGCATAGCAATTCCTTAACCGTGCGCCTACACTTGCGGCTCGGACGCCAACAGCCGCCTTTCGCTTACGCCGATCCTCTCCCGTCTCAGCCGCTTCAACGCAAAGAGCAGGAACAAGGAGAAAGCCGGTATCGGGGGTAACGCCACCGCAAGGAGCTTAATCATGTTCTGAATGCCCCGAACCGAGGACTCCATATTCGCCCGGCTGTCCTCTATCTGACGCTGTTTTTCGTCCTCGATATTGGCGCGGGCGACCGTCAGGCGGCGGTTCTCGACCGACTGCAAATTGGAGATCATGATCTCTCGCGTTTGATCGTCGAGATCCGGCCGTCGACGCAAGTCCTCCACGGCTCGATCCAGACGCTTCTGGGCTTCGTCAAGACGCTTTGAAGCGGTCGATTCCGCGGCCCGTGTTTCTTTGAGCCGCTGTTCTTCATAGACTCGCGTTTTGGCCTCGACGACCTCCAGTGTGCGATGACGTGGCCGGCGTTTCCGCAGAGCTATGACCGAGCTGTCGCCGACCAGGGAGTCGACGGCGTTGAGCATGAAGGTGACGTTGTCGAAGTTCAGGTTTTCGATTCCGCGTTTGCGAAGCTCGAAGAACTGCTCGCCGAGCAGATCACAGTCCGCGACCACAATCGCCTTCACCGGCGTTGAACCGCTTCCCTCCACCCTGGCGGCCAGCACGTGATTCCCCTTGTCAGGTTCATGATTCACGTTCGCATTCAGTTGCATGCCGAAGAAGGACTGCTGGACCAGCTGACTCCAGGCGAGAGTTCCCGAGGCGACGCCGGTCTGAAGCAGCGGGAAGAACCTCGTCTTGGACTGTGGTTTCGGCTGGATCGTTCCCGGATAGATGAGAACAACCTCCTGAAGACTCGAAGAGATCGATTCGGACGCGTTGAAAGCCGCCTTGGCGCCGTTCGCGCTGCCTACAAAGACGACTTCCGGAGGCATCGTATTCAGCTGGGGATGCGGATTGTATTTGTCCCAGGCGATACGGTCCGTAGGCCAGGAAACACCAAGGACGTCGAGCAGCGGAGCCAGGTCAGTCCGGGTCTTGGGCGGCGCCTGCTGCTGGAAGGGGCTGCGAGGCACGTCTTGAGGCGACGAGTCAATGTCGAAGGTCGGAAGGGGGTCGACGAGGAGCAGCACCGGCTTGCCTTGTTTGACGTACGTGATCAAGCGCTCGAGTTGCGGCTCTGAAAGAGTGTGAGGCAGGACAACCATCAAGGCATTGAGGTCAGCCGGATAATCATTGTCCGCCTCAACCTGAATCACGTCGTACTGTTTACGCAGCTCGGCGAGAATCGGCCACTCGTTCTCCTGACGGTTGCTTCGAAAATCGAAGCCCCCGAACAGCTTGACGCCGGTGTTGAGGACGCCGACCTTTCTCTGTTCCGCCTTCGAAACCACCCGGATCGACCTCATCAGCTCATACTCGACCGGAAGCCCCCGGTCGAGGAATGGGATGACAAATTCCTCCGAGCCACAAGTAAACGCTACACCTAAGAAGATCTCCCGAGGAACTCCGACGGTCTCTTCCGTCACCGGGACCGCATTGGCGCGAATGCCGAATCGTTCCTGGGCTTCGCGCGCTTCCGCCGAGTATTTCTCGGTCTCGTGGATCTTCTTATGAACTGCCTCCCCGCCGATCTGGTCGAATTCGCGCAGCATCCGGACCAGATTGGCACGCGTCTGCATATAAGAGCGAGGCACTTCAGGACTGAGATACGCCTCGATGACGACCGGCTTGCGAGAATCAAGCTTCTCCAACAGATTCACGGTATCGGCGGACAGCGAATGGACCTTCTCGGAGGTGACATCCAAACGAGCCGTCAAGTGGCCAGTGAGGAGGCTGAGGCTGGCGATCACGACCAGCAGACAAAGCCCGCGCAGCAGGTAATGCCGGCCGAGCTTCGGGTCCCGACGTCCGGTGGGCCAGTGGCGCCGGCCGAGGAGCCCGACATCCAGATAGAGAAAGGCGGCCGCGAAACTCAGGAAGTAGACCAAGGCGGAAGGAGTCACGATGCCGGCGGACAGATCCTGGAACTGCTCCACGACGGACATTCGTTGCGCGAGAGCCTGCCAGCTGCCGCTCAGGATGGCTCCCGCCTGATGAATGAAAACCGGGACAGCGCAAAAGAGCGCGCCAAGGATGAACGCGACGGTGAGATTGTCCGTCAGCAGGGAAGCGAACAGTCCCAACGTGAGTAAAGCCGCACCCATGAGCCAGTAACCGAGATAAGTCGAGGCGAGCATGCCGAGGTCCGGGTTGCCGAGCCAGAACAGGACAATTACGTTGCTCAGCGAGAAGATCAAGGCGACGGTGTAGATAGCCAGGGCCGCGAGGTACTTCCCCATGACGATATCGAGATCCGAGGCAGGCAGCGTGAGCACCAGTTCGTCGGTGCCGTATCGCTTTTCCTCGGCCCAGAGACTCATCGTGATCGCGGGAATCAGGAAAACCAGCAGGTAAGGGAAGAAGCGATTGAGCTGGTCCAAGTTTGCCAGGTTAGCCGCAAAAAACTGCTCCTGCCAAAAGGCCGCGATGGCGCTCAGGAAGACGAAGATCGTGATGAAAACGTAGCCGGTCGGGCTGCTGAAGTACCCGAGAAGTTCCCGCTTGAATATGGCTGAAACAACTCGCCCTCTCATGGACACTCCTCCGCGATGGGTTCCGCCTGTGGTTGATCCAGGGTGGAACGGTAACCCGTTAGACGATAGAAAGCGTGTTCGAGGGACGGATCTGTGGCCATCATGGCCGGCAGCGTCCCGTCGAAGACGATGCGCCCCTCGTGGATCATGATCACGTGGTCGGCGACCGCCTCGACTTCCTGCAGGATATGCGTCGAGAGCAGAACGCTCTTGGTCCTGCCCAGCCGACGAATCAGGGTGCGCACTTCCCGGATCTGATTGGGATCCAGGCCGCTGGTCGGCTCGTCAAGGATCAGGATGTCCGGATCGTGCAGAAGAGTCTGAGCCATGCCGACCCGCTGCCGGTAACCGCGGGACAGCTTCCGGATGCTTTTGTGCAGGACCGGTTCAAGCGCGCACTGCGCGACAACCGTGTCAATCCGGCTTTGCAGGCTCGAGTCATTAAGCCCCCGGGCCTGGCCTAGGAACTTGAGCAGCGCCAGCGGGGTCATTTCGGGGTAGAGCGGGCCGTTTTCGGGCAGATAGCCAATCCTGGCCGCCAACTCGATCCGGTTTCTTGAAACATCCAGTCCCGCCAGGCGGGCGGTGCCCTCGCTTGGCGCGAGGTAGCCGGTCAGGATGCGCATGGTGGTCGTCTTACCGGCGCCGTTAGGGCCGACAAAAGCGGTCACCTGTCCGAGCGGGACTCCGAAGCTGACGTCCTGAATGGCAATAAAGGAGCCATAGAACTTCGACAGCCCGCAGGCCTCAATCATCAGTACAGCTTGTGTCGAATCCATAAGAAACGAATATGGTACCAAAGTCTGTAAAGAGGAGGGAGAAGCAAATGAGGAGAGATTTTCTTTCGGCGTGCGGTGGCCCTGACTGGCCCTTTATACGTATCTTGGGACCGTCGCCAATTCACCGAGCCGCGCACGGAGCGGAGGGCCGCGGAGCGCTTTGTGCGGAGCGAGTCCCGGAGCGAAGTAAGCGGGACCACCCAACGTGCCGTTAAGGTTCGCTGGGTGGTCCCGCTTACTGCGCTCCAGGCTGCTCCGCACAAGACGCTCCGCAGCCCTCCACTTCGTGCGCGGCTCGGTAACTGCCGTTCGGTGGCACGAGATGCGTATAAAGATCAAGTCAAGGCCACCGCACTTCGAAAGAGATCTCGCAACTACTAGCGCTTCAGAGGCGCGGGGTTTCGATGCGGCTCGCCGCCCAACTCGCCACAAAACGGCGATTCACTCAACCGCCGCTGAGATCCTGACACCGCCCTCCGACAGAAAGCAACTGCTACGAGCTCGCAGCCGTTTCTGTTTCGCTCGCTCGGCGGCAGACGGGCTGGTAGAGCCAGGCCAGATACTGCTTGAGCATCCGGCGGCTGGAAAACTGCGCCGCGCTTGACCGGATGGCATTCTTCATTAGCGCGATCCAGCGTCGGGGAATCCCCTTCTCGTCCCGCTCGTAGTAGCACGGGACGATTTCGTTTTCGAGCAGGTCGTACAGGGCGGCGGCAGATTGCGCGTCACTGAGCTGAGTGCCGTCGATCGCCCAGCCGTTTGTTCCGTTGTAGCCCTCAAACCACCACCCATCGAGGATGCTGCAATTCGGGATTCCGTTTATGGCTGCCTTCTGACCGCTGGTTCCGCTCGCTTCCTTGGGCGGCTGGGGATTGTTCAGCCAGACGTCGACACCCTGAACCAGGTAATGAGCGACGTGGGTGTCGTAATTCTCGATAAAAGCGAGGCGGCCTCCGAACTCCGGGGAACTGCAGGCCATGAAGATCTGCGCCAGGAAAAACTTGCCCGGTTCATCGGCCGGGTGGGCCTTTCCCGAGAAAACCAACTGAACGGGACGAAGCGGATCGTGCAGGATCTTCTTCAGCCTCTCCCGGTCCTCCAGGACCATGGTCGCCCGCTTATACGTGGCGAAGCGGCGGGCGAACCCAATGGTGAGAGCATCAGGGCTCAGCAGGGGGCCGAGGGCCAGGGTCAGCCCGGGTGACGTTGCTCCCGCCATGATTCTCTGTCTCGCCCTTTCGCGGACGAAGCCTAGCAGCTTGTGCTTGGAACGAACGTGCATCGCCCACAGCTCTTCGTCAGGAATCTCTGCAAGTCGTTCCCAAAGCGTCGCTTCATCATGGCTGTGAATCCAGTCCGGTCCCCAATGCCGCTTGTACATACTCTGGAAACGCGCGGCTAGCCACGTGGGCAGGTGGACACCGTTGGTTATGGAGGTGATTGGGACTTCTTCGATCTTTCGTTCAGGCCAGAGGAAATGCCACATCTCGCGGGAGACCACGCCGTGTTTTTGGCTGACGCTATTGGTGCCGCCCGTGGTCCTTAGTGCGAGTATGGTCATGCTGAAGGAGTTGCCGTCGGGAGTCTGTCCCAGGCGTAAGAAGTCTTCCCGGTTGATCCGCAGTTCTTCCCAGTACCAGCGAAAGTACTCCTCCATCATGTAGAACGGGAACTCATCGTGCCCGGCTTTGACGGGGGTATGGGTGGTGAAGACGATTTTCGTCCGCGTTGCCTCGAGCGCCTCCTCGAAGCTCGTACCGTTGCGCATCTGTTCCCGGACGAGCTCGAGGCCGGCGAACGCAGCATGTCCCTCGTTGAGGTGAAAAACAGAAGGCTGACAGCCAAGCGCGCGGAGGACCCGAACCCCGCCCATTCCGAGGATGATCTCCTGACGAAGCCGAACCTGCTGATCACCACCGTAAAGGCGGGCGGACAAATCCCGGTCCCAAGGCTCATTTTCCTCGATATTCGTATCCATTAAGTAGATGGACACGCGCCCAGCCTGTGTTTTCCAAACCGCGACCTTGACTTCACGGTTGCCCACGGGAACCGGTACCAGGAATCGGGTGCCATCTTCGTTTACAAGCGGAAGGATGGGAGCGTCAGTCGTGCTGAACCGCTCGTACATAGCCAACTGATGCCCGTCCGCATCGATTACCTGGCGAAAATACCCCTCCGGATACAACGAACCGATCGCGACAAAAGGCAGGCCCAGATCGCTCGCTTCCTTGCAGGTGTCACCCGCGAGTACGCCCAGGCCGCCGGAGTAGATCGGTAGCGAACCGTGAACGGCAAACTCCGCACAGAGGTAGGCGAACTGGAAGGGCTCCTTGGCGGGGAAACTGCTGTCGTACCAGTTGGTCCGAGAGCTCATGTAGGCGTCGAAGCGAGCCATCACCGAGTCGTACAATCTGATGAAATCCGGGTCGTTCGCGCAGATGCGCAAACGCTCCGCACTCGTCTCGCGGAGCACCCTCACGGCGTTATGATCCGTGCGGTCCCACAGGACCGGGTTCAAGGACCGGAGGAGCTCGCGTGCGTCCCCGTTCCAGCTCCACCAGAGGTTGTAAACGAAATCTCTCAGCCGGCCGATACGATCGGGAAGACCCGGGAAATCGGGAATCTGAACTTTCATGTGTTGTACTCCAGGCACCCTGAGGCTATTGACAAAGAACTTTAGCAATCCTCAGGGAAGGCTGCAACCGAGGCCTGCAAAATCGAAGGAGATCCTGGCTCAATCCATGTCCCACGGGCGTGACGGTTCGTCCAATTCGTCCTTCATGTCGAGCGCCTGCTTGAACTTCTCCTCGAGGCTGTCCTTACGGCGTTTTTCGTCAGTTACAGCCTTCTGGAAAAGATCATCGGCCATGTCTTTGCGCTTCTTCACCTGCTGGAGCGCATCCTCGAAGGAATAGGCGGATTTCTTCTCATGGGTGTGAAGAATCATCCCCGTTTTCGCTTCGATGGTGAGCGTAGCCTGACAGCAAGGGCAAACGACGTCGTACTTTTCATGTCCGTCCGACATGGACCCTATTTTACCACGCGGTCGGTTGCGAAGTTCGGGTGGCGGGTTGCGGACCTGGAGTCGCAACCCGCCTATGTTCGCTCTTTATCCCCCGTTTGCTCGAGGGCTTCCTGGATCTTCGGGTCCGCGAGCAGCTCGCGGCTGGTGATCAGTGGGATGAAGTTGTATCGTTTCAGGCGTTCGCCTCCGCCTTGCTCTCGGTCGATGAGGCACAAGACGGCCGTGACGACGTAGCCCACTTGTTCGGCTCGTTCAATCGCCTTCATCGTAGACTCGCCGGTGGTGCAGACGTCATCGACGATGATGACTCTTGAGCCAGCCATTCCGTAAAACCCCTCGGTGTACCGCTGAGTCCCATGCTGCTTGGCATCCTTGCGGACGATAAAGGCGGGCAGCGGCCGATACCGTTTGCGTTCGGCAAAGCTGACGGCGGCAACCGAGGAAACCACTGGATCGGCGCCGAGTGTCAGACCGCCGATCGCATCCGCTTTGATTCCAAGCTCTTTAATCTTGTCCAGGATCAACCGGGCACACAAGTAGGCGCCCTCGGGGTCGAGAGTCGTCCTTTTGCTGTCGAAGTAGTAATTACTAGTCAGTCCGGACTGAAGGGTAAAACGACCGATGAGAAGCGATTTCTGCTTGAAGAGTTCGAGGAGGCGATGGCGAATCTTGTCCATAGTGCTTGGAGATGGCTGCTGCAGCCGCCCTTCCTGTCTTAAAAGGTCCGATAGTTAATAAATTGCATGTCGATGCCGAAATCCTTCTCGCGGAGGAGCGCGATCACGCGCTGAAGGACGTCGCGGTCACGACTCGACACGCGCACGATATCGCCCTGAATGGACGCCTGTGCTTTCAGCTTGGTATCCCTGATGAACTTGGTGATCTCCCGGGCTTTCTCGATCGGGATCCCCTGTTGGATGGACACCGTCTGACGCACCGTGCTGCCGGCCGCCGTCTGTACTTTTCCGAAAGTCAGCGCTTTCAGAGAAACTGATCGTTTCACCAGCTTCTGCTCAAGGATGTCGACCAGGCTCCGGAGGCGGTATTCGTCTTCGGATGTTAAGACCAGGTCAAACTCCTCCAGCTGGATGTCGCTCTTGCTTCCCTTGAAGTCGAACCGCTGCTGCACCTCCTTCATCGTCTGGTGGACAGCGTTGCGCACTTCGTTCAGATCCGTTTTCGAGGAGATATCAAACGAGTTGTCTTTTGGCATGGATGGTCCGCAAAAGAGCCCGTATTTTAACACGCCGGGGGTGTTTTTTTCAGTGAAAGAAGGGCCATGCTATAGTCTCAGCATGCGCTATCGACAACTCGGGCGGACCGGCTTCAACGTGTCGGAAATTGGCTTTGGTGCGTGGGGAATTGGCAAGCAGATGTGGGTCGGGGCAGAGGACAAGGAATCGCTGCGCGCGCTACACCAGGCGGTCGATGCGGGGGTGAATTTCATCGATACCGCCTTGGCCTACGGAAACGGTTACAGCGAGAATCTCGTTGGAGGCTTCGTCAAGGAGAGAAAAGAGCGAATCTACGTCGCCACGAAAGTCCCGCCCAAGAACGGAATCTGGCCAGCCCGCGGTACGCTCCCGGAAGTCTTTCCGCCCGAATACATCACCAAATGTGCCGAGACCAGCCTGCGGAACCTGAAGGTCGAAACGATCGACCTGCTTCAGCTTCATGTCTGGGACGCGAGTTGGTTCAAGGAGGACTCCTGGTACGAAACCCTGCGCAGACTCCAAGAACAAGGGAAGGTCACTTTCTTCGGGATTTCGATCAATGATCACGAGCCGAATTCGGCGCTGGAGCTCGTTCGAGGCGGCAAAGTCGACTCTGTCCAAGTCATCTACAACATCTTTGATCAGTCACCCGAAGACCAGCTCTTCCCGCTGTGTCAGGAAAAAAACGTAGGCGTGATAGCGCGCGTTCCTTTCGACGAGGGAGCCCTGACGGGCCACATCACGCCAGAAACCAAGTTCCCCAAAAAGGATTGGCGGAATTATTACTTCAAGGGTGAACGCAAACAGCAGGTTTTCGAGAGAGTCGAAAAGCTCAAACAACTGCTCGACGGAGATGCCGGGACCTTACCCGACCTGGCGCTTAAGTTCTGCCTGTCGCATCCGGCCGTGAGCACCGTCATTCCCGGCATGCGAACAGCCGCACACGTGGAGTCGAATGTCGGTGTCTCCGAGGCGCCGAGGCTTTCACCCGATATGGTGCAAAAGCTGAGACAGCATAGGTGGGAAAAGAACTTCTACTCTTAACAGCTCTTTAGCTCACGTGAAGGAGGAAGTCAGAACAAGAGCCTCTTGTCGCGTTCCATTCTGACTTCTGGCTCCTGACTTCTGACTTCTTCCTCGAATCTTACCTTGCCACGGTGCATCTGAGGTCTTATAGGAAATCTTATGGCTTTTGATAAGAGATTTAATCCCGAGGAACTCAAACAGTTCCTCAAGAGTAAGTACGGGTCGGGGGTGCACGTGGAAGTATTTCCGAAAACCGAGACCGAGCAGACCGACCAGGCCGAGACACCGACCACCGACCACTCCCAGGCACTACAATTTAATTACAAGCCGAGTGACATCAAGGAGTACCTCGACCGATACGTCATCCAGCAGGATGACGCCAAGAAGGTCCTGGCGACGGCCATCTGCGATCACTACCACCACATTCAGATGTGCTCAACTGCGGAGGACTGCCGGGATTACAAAAAGCAGAACATCATCCTGATCGGTCCCACGGGAGTGGGTAAGACCTACCTGGTCCAGAACATCGCCCGCCTGATCGGCGTTCCTTTCGTAAAGGCGGATGCGACGAAATACAGCGAAACCGGGTACGTCGGCGGAGACGTCGAAGACCTGATCCGCGACTTGGTACACCAGGCCGGCGGCGACATTCAGCTGGCCGAGTACGGCATAGTCTACTTGGATGAGATCGACAAAATCGCAGCGCCGACGACGACCATAGGACGTGACGTCAGTGGTCACGGCGTGCAGCGCGGGCTATTGAAGCTGATGGAGGAGACGGAGGTTCCGCTGCGTTCCCCGACCGATGTGGCCAGCCAGATGCAGGCCTTTATCGAGTTTCAGTCCAAAGGGAAGGTGGAGAAGAAGACGATCAGCACGAAGCACATACTGTTCGTCGTCAGCGGCGCCTTCACCGGCCTCACGGAAATCATCAAGAAGCGGCTTGGGTCGAAACAGATCGGGTTCATGGGCGAAAGGACCACGGCTGACGAAGAACACTTCCTCTTCGAGAAGGTCCGCTCTGTCGACTTCATCGACTACGGATTTGAGGCAGAGTTCATCGGGCGCCTCCCGGTCGTCGTGCACTGCAATCCGCTGTCGGTCGAGGACCTGTTCAATATCCTCAAATACTCGGAAGGGTCGCTGCTCAAACAATACAAGAAGGATTTCCTCGCTTACGGCATGGACGTCTACTTCAAAGATGACGCGATGCGGGCGATTGCCGAAAGAGCCGAGACGGAGAGGACCGGCGCCCGCGGCCTGATGACCGTTTGCGAGAAGCTCTTCCGAGAGTACAAGTATCGGCTTCCCGACACAGTGGTCAGAGAGTTCGTGGTCGACCGGGAGCTGGTCGAAAACCCGAGTGAGGTGCTTGGTCGCCTGATCGAGAACCCGACCCTCCACCGCAGCATGATTCTGCAGTTCCAACTCAAGAAATTCGAAAACATTTTCACCGAGAAATATGGGGTCCAGGTAACTTTTACCCCGGAAGCCGCGGAGCTGATTGCCGGACGAGCGGCCGGGGCGGGCAAAGAACTGGAAGAGTACTGCGAAAACCTTTTCGCCGGCTACGAGCATGGTTTGAACCTGCTCCGCAAGGTGTCAGGGAAGACCAATTTCGTGATCGATCGCGACGCGGTCGAGGACCCCGCCGGCACCCTCGAGCGGTGGATCAAGGAAACGTATAAGTAGGCACGTTTAATTTGGAGTGCGGCGGCAGAGGCTGCACTTTATACACATCTTGGGACCGAAGGGCAGCTACAGAGCCGCGCACGCAGCGGAGGGCCGCGAAGCGCTTTGTGCGGAGCGAGTCCCGGAGCGAAGTAAGCGGGACCACCCAACGTGCCGTTACGGTTCGTTGGGTGGTCCCGCTTACTTCGCT
>Ga0105104_10003666_pt1 | contig 10857 bp, 7 predicted proteins | sample PPLLaktember2015_3_FD_87034 | JGI IMG/M metagenome (GOLD analysis project Ga0105104, IMG submission 87034) | Freshwater sediment microbial communities from Prairie Pothole Lake near Jamestown, North Dakota, USA - PPLs Lake P7 Core (6) Depth... | ecosystem: Environmental > Aquatic > Freshwater >... | reverse complement strand
TTACTACGTATTTGCCGTTCCTCTCGGCAGTTATGCCCCGGCATATTATTCCGCCGATTCGTCCAATTTCCACTGGAAAAAAGCTTCCCGGGTAGCGGTCAACGGGAATAATATCTCCTTGATTGATATTTATGTCCATCCGCTGAGCGTATCCACAAGCGGGTATGCCGGAGTCAAAGGAACCGTACGATCCTTCGGTACAGGTTCCGCCGCAGTTCCAGGTGCATTTGTCTATGCATCAAAAAATAATCAAGTGGCGGGATACTCGATTACCAATGCCAGCGGCGCGTTTACCATAGACGGGCTTGCCCCTGGTTCTTATGCGATTACCGTCGATAATTTAGGATCGGTCGAACCAAGTCCTTCCGCTGCCGCAGTGTCGTATACCAGTGCGGGTTCGCCGGTCGACGCAACAATTGATTTCTATCTCAATACTGCGGCAACCAGTGTAGAAAACAGCCAGTTTGCACTGCCTGATAAATTCGAATTACACCAGAATTATCCTAATCCGTTCAACCCATCCACGACGATTACCTATGCGATCCAACAGCCGGGGATCGTCGTGTTGAAGGTATATAATATTGTTGGTCAGGAAATTCAGACGCTGGTAAACAATTACCAGGCTGCGGGAAAATATCAGGTGACCTTAAACGCCCAGTTGTTATCGAGCGGCGTGTATTTTTACAGATTGCAAAGCAACGGCAGTACTTTGATGCGTAAAATGATCCTGTTACGTTAAACAATTCTCATAATCAATACAGAAAGGAAAAGACCATAGAGAGAAATCACATGAACTAAAAAGAGCCGGCACCGGGCAAGATAAAAGGGTATGGTCGAATGAGTTTGAGTTCACATAACCTTTGGCAACTGATTGCTTTTATCTCAACCGCTGCTGGCTCACTTTATTTTCAAGACGGGATGGAGGATTTTATTCCACCTTCGGAAAGGGTTGACAGGAAGAGCATCGCAAAGACGGTGTGCTTCGAAGCGCTACCCCTTCATTTCTTCTCTTCTATCGATATTCCCTCGTTGTTTATACGTTCCTGATTCATTTCTTGTATTCGATCGATTTTCGGTGTTTCCGCGAAAACAGGAAAAGACACAATCCCTGTGCGAGAAAACCACCAAAAATATCGATGGCGACATCGGCGATTGAAGCCGTGCGTACAACGACCCATGATTGATGAAATTCGTCGCTCGCGGCAATCATCGCTACAACCAGCAGGGAAAAACCCGCCCAACGCCATTCCCGCCGTTCGTGCGAGCCATTTCTAAAGGCACGAAATAACAACAACCCTGAAATAAAATACTCCGTCACGTGCGCACATTTTCGCAAAAGGAAATGTACATGGACGATCTCTTTCTGGGATATGGAAGGAAAGAAAAACCGGAGCAGGGGCTCGAAGAACAAATAGGTGCTCTGAGCGGCAAAGATCCCTGTCGACATCCAAAAGATAAAGCCGATCCAAAGAAAAACCGGCAGCCAATATTTTATTTTATTCCAGAAATTCATCTTGTTCTTCTTCTTAATTATATTCTTCTACGCGGGAATAGAGCGATCCGAATTTCTCAGATCGCGATGGTGGCGGTAGAGATGACCATGAACCATGGAAAGACGAATGGCGATTCATTTTTAGAATCGGTGTTTGACCATCCGAATTTTTCTTAATGGGTCCGGTTCCTTTTGTTTACTTTTTCTTCTTGCCGGGCGATTTCTTCACTGATTTTTTCGAAGACATCTGCTTCTTTTTTTCAGGTTTTCCCTGTTTTTGTGTGAAAATCTCTTCCTGCTTTAACTCATGGGGAGTAACGGCCGCAGGGGAAGATGGTGATAACGGTTTATTGCCCGCGCCGTTTTTTTCCTTTTCGGCAAGCTGCTTGTCTTCTTCCTCCTCCGCAACGACCGCCGCAACGTCTGCAATGGCATCGCCCTCTTTGAGCCGGATGAGATGCACCCCCTGCGTATTCCGTCCTGCTACTCGAATATCAGAGGCATGCTGCCGAATGACCATGCCGTCATTCGTGACAATGACGATATCGTCTGTCTCAACGACTTCTTTTATCGCCACCATCTTGCCGGTCTTCTCGGACGCCTTCACGGTAAAAATACCCTTTCCGCCTCGATGGCTGATGCGGTACTCGTCTTCTTCGCTCCGTTTTCCAAATCCTTTCTGCGTCGCGACAAGAATCGTGGTGCCTTTTCGCCTGAGATTGACCGCTCCGATTACCTTGTCTCCCTTGCCGAGTCTGATACCGCGGACTCCTGCGGCGGAACGGCCCATGGGGCGGATTTCATCTTCGTGGAACCGGATCGCAAGTCCGTTCTGTGTTCCGATGACAATATCCTGTGTTGCATCGGTCAGTTTGACATCGGTCAACTGATCTCCATTTTTCAGGTTTGCCGCAACAATTCCATTGCGGCGCGGATTGCTGAACTCCGACAGGACAACTTTTTTCACCAATCCCTGTTCCGTGAACATAAACACAAAATGTTTATCATCGAACTCTTTCACCGATATGAATGATGCAATTTTTTCATTTGGATCTTTGTCGATGACATTATTGATCGATTTTCCCTTTGCGGTTCTCCCGCCTTCAGGAATTTCAAAGACTTTCAGCCAGTAACAGCGCCCCTTGTCTGTAAAGATCAGCACATAGTCATGGGTGCTCGCGATAAACATATGGGCGACGAAATCATCTTCCCTTGTTGCGGCTCCGGTGACTCCCTTCCCTCCGCGCGACTGGCGCCGGTACCCCGAGACAGGGAACCGCTTGATAAATCCGCTGTGGCTGATGGTGACCACGACTTCTTCTTCAGCGATCATGTCTTCAATACTGAATTCTTCCGCTTTATAGACAATCTCCGTCCTGCGGTCATCCCCGTATTTTTCCCGCATCGAAAGCAGCTCTTCTTCAATAATCTTCATCTGGAGCTGTTTGCTTTTCAGAATGGATTTCAGTTTTTCGATAAGCTTAATGGTCTCACGATATTCCTCTTCCACCTTCTTCCGTTCAAGGCCGGTTAAACGCTGGAGGCGCATGTCGAGAATCGCTTTTGCCTGAATCTCGGAGAGTTTGAATTTTTTCATCAAACCCAGTTTGGCGGTTTCAACATCTTTGGATTTCTTGATGAGGGCAATCACGGCATCGATATTGTCGAGTGCAATGATATAGCCTTCAAGAATGTGAGCGCGTTTTTCCGCTTCATCCAGATCAAACCTGGTGCGTCGGACAACAACTTCATTGCGATGTTCGATGAAGTGGTGGATGAACTCGCGAAGCTCCAGCACCTTCGGGCGGCCGTCCACCAACGCAAGCATAATCACACCGAACGTGGTCTGCATGGGCGTATGCTTATAGAGGTTGTTGAGTACGACCTCTGCATTCGCTTCGCGTTTTAAATCCACGACGACACGCAATCCATCGCGATCGGATTCATCCCGGACATCGGAGATGTCCTCCAGTTTCTTTTCCGTGACGAGATCTGCAATTTTGACGATGAGCGAGGCCTTATTCACCTGATACGGCAGCTCGGTGATAATTATTCGCTGCCGTTCGCCTTTGCCCGTTTCAATAGTGGCTCGTGCGCGTACCACCACCTTGCCGCGTCCCGTGGTATACGCATCTTTCACTCCGCCGTAGCCGTAAATAATTCCGCCGGTTGGAAAGTCCGGTGCGAGAATGTGTTTCATCAGCTTTTCATTGCTGATCGAAGAATCCTTGATATAGGCGACGCATCCGTCAATGACTTCCCGCAAATTATGCGGCGGGATATTCGTCGCCATACCGACCGCGATTCCGCTCGCTCCATTGCATAATAGGTTGGGGATGAGCGACGGCATAACCGTTGGTTCTTCCAGCGTGTCGTCGAAGTTGGGTGCAAAATTGACGGTGTTCTTTTCAAGGTCCCGGAGCATTTCCTCCGCAATGCGGGTGAGGCGCGCTTCGGTGTACCGCATGGCAGCGGCGGAGTCTCCGTCAACCGAACCGAAGTTTCCCTGGCCATCAACCAGCATATAGCGCATGGAAAAATCCTGAGCCATTCGTACCATCGTTTCGTAGACGGCAGAATCGCCGTGCGGATGGTATTTCCCGAGAACTTCGCCAACGATACGAGCGCTTTTTTTATACGCACGATTGCTTGCCAATCCCAGTCCCTGCATGCCAAACAAGACGCGCCGGTGAACCGGCTTGAGACCATCCCGAATATCCGGCAGGGCGCGTGCGACAATAACCGACATCGAGTAATCGATGTACGAGCCCCTCATTTCATCTTCTATATCAACCGGTACAATTTTTTCGTTTATCGTTGCCATATCGTTTTTGTTCTCAATTCCGTGTTAACGTCTTCCCGTTACACATCTAGGTTTCTGACATACTTTGCATTCTTCTCGATGAATTCGCGGCGCGGCTCAACATCGTCGCCCATGAGAATAGAAAAAGTACGGTCGGCGTCAGCTGCGTTTTCTATGGAGACCTGCAGGACGGTCCTTGTTTCCGGGTTCATGGTGGTGGACCAGAGCTGTTCAGGATTCATTTCACCAAGACCTTTAAACCTTGAAATTGCCATTCCGCCTTCTTTAATCACCACACCTTCTTCGTTTACGGCAAGCGGTTCGACATTTTCTTCCTCTTCAACTTTTTCTGCTTTGCCTTTCTTTTCGCTTTTGAGACGCTTGATAATATCGTCGCGTTCGTCTTCGTCAAACGCATAAAATTCCTGCTTTCCTTTTTTCACTTTATACAACGGGGGCTGGGCAATGTAGAGGTGTCCCAGTTCTATTATTTCCTTCATGTAGCGGAAGAACAGGGTGAGCAGGAGTGTCCGAATATGCGAGCCATCGACGTCGGCGTCGCACATGATAATGATTTTACCGTAACGGATTTTACTCGCATCAAACGTCTCGCCCATCCCGGCGCCGATGGCGGTAAAGATGGCGCGGATTTCATCGTTCTCTAAAATTTTATGTATGCGCGCCTTTTCAACATTCAAAATTTTTCCTTTTAACGGAAGAATCGCCTGGAACCGCCTGTCGCGCCCCTGCTTCGCGCTGCCGCCTGCAGAATCTCCTTCGACGATATAGATTTCACAGTGTTCAGGATCATTAATGGAACAGTCGGCAAGTTTTCCCGGCAATCCGCCGCCATCGAAGGCGTTTTTCCGTCTTGTCAAATCACGAGCTTTTCTCGCCGCCTCGCGCGCTTCCGCTGCACGCAGGCATTTATCGATAATGCGTTTGCTATCCGGTGAATTTTCCTCCAGCCAATCGGAGAGCGCGGGTCCAAAGATGGATTCCACAATACTTTTTAATTCGCTGTTGCCCAGCTTGGTCTTGGTTTGTCCTTCAAACTGCGGTTCGGGCACTTTGGTGCTGATCACCGCGGTCAATCCTTCGCGGAAGTCATCCCCCGTCAGCTGCACTCCGCCTTCCTTCACAATGCCGTTCTTGGAGGCATAATTATTCAATGTGCGGGTGAGCGCGGTGCGGAACCCGACAAGATGTGTTCCGCCTTCGTGGGTGTTGATGTTGTTGACGTAGCTGAATAAATTCTCGTTGTATTGATCGTTGTATTGGAACGCGATTTCGACTTCCACCGCGCGGCCATTCTCATCCTGTGCGCTGCCCTTCGCATACATCACTTTTTTCATAATCGACGGGCGTGTGGAATCGATGTACTTCACAAATTCGACAATGCCGCCTTTGAAATGAAACGTTTCCTCTTCCTTCGACTTAGGCCGGGTGTCTTTGATATTCAGCGTCACCTCTGAATTTAAGAACGCGAGCTCACGGAGGCGTTCCGCGAGTGTTTCGAATTTATAAATTCTGTTTTTAAAGATCGTGCCATCCGGCATAAAGGTGATCTTGGTGCCGCTCTTTCCGCGCGGGGCTTTGCCGATTGTTTTCACCGGACCGACCGGGTCGCCCTTTTTATATTTTTGAAAATATGTTTTTTCGTCGCGGTACACCTCGACTTCCAGCCATTCGCTGAGTGCGTTCACGACTGAAACACCCACCCCATGCAAACCGCCCGAAACCTTGTATGAATTCTTGTCGAATTTTCCGCCGGCATGTAATACGGTCATCACCACTTCAAGGGCCGAACGTTTTTCTTCCGCATGGATATCCGTCGGAATGCCGCGGCCGTCGTCTTCCACGGTCACCGATCCGTCGGTGTTAATGCAGACACTGATATTTTTGCAGAACCCTCCCAGCGCCTCGTCGATAGAATTATCGACCACTTCATAGACCAGGTGATGCAGGCCGCGTGCGCTGACATCGCCGATATACATTGCGGGCCGTCGGCGCACCGCTTCAAGTCCTTTGAGCACGGTGATATCGCTGGCGTTATACTCGCTCGACCCGTTGCTTTTACTCTCGGTTTTTTTTGTTTTTTCTTCTTTCACAGTGCTTCCGTTTTGATGTCGTTTGTTTACTGGAACTTGATATCTTTCACGATTTCCGTTCCGATACTCATGTTCAGTTTATCAATGATCTCTTTTTTTCTCAGTGTCAGTTCGTTTCTCCATGTACTCGTTTTGACATGGACAAACAACACTCCCTGTAAAATACGGGTTGCAGTCGTCATCTGCGCAATGCGTTCTCCCACCACCTCTTCCCAGACAACGACGGCATCATACTCCCGAAGTTTTTTCTGGATTCCCAGCCCCCGAACCAGCTCGTCTATCGCAGAACCGATGGGCCTAATGGATGTGCGCTGCGTCTTCGACACGATCAATACCGCCCTGTCTGACAAAAAACTTGCGCGGTTGCGAGGAAGCGACCGGATTCCAGTTCAGCGCCCGTTCATCGGTCGACGTCATAAACACCTGTCCCAGTTCAGCGATGGTTTCCAGCAGCCGCTGTGAGCGTCGTCCATCCATCTCACTCAAAACATCGTCCAGCAGCAACATGGGTGTCTCATGGCACCGCTGCTTTAGATAATAAAATTCTGCGAGTTTGAGCGCAATGAGAAAAGTTTTGTGCTGTCCCTGTGAAGCAAAATTACGCGCGTCTCGATTGTTTATCTTAAAAATAAATTCATCCCGATGGGGTCCCACCAGCGAATATCCGATACGCCGTTCTTCCTGAGATCGGCTGTTCATCGTCTGTCGAAAAACCGTTTCGATCTCCTCCTGCCCGTCGGTGGTACATTCAAAAGACGGCGCATAGGTGAGTTCCGGCGTTTCGTCGTTTCCGGTAAGGGTCGCATAGGAATCAAGCATAAGCGGTTGAAAATCCCCAATAAATTCAATGCGTTTCTTTACGAGTGCGGCACCGACGCGAATAAGGTTTTCATTCCATGGTTCAAGAGCATCGTCATGAGCCCGGTGTGAAAACTGCATATCCGATAAAACTTTATTTCGCTGTTTTAATATCCGCCGGTAATCCATCAGGCAGTCTAGGTATTTTCTATTCGATTGAGACACCACCAGATCAACAAACCGCCTTCGGTCCGACGGAGACCCAACGGTAATCGAACTGTGTTCCGGCGAAAGAATCACAACAGGAAACTGCCCCAGGAGCAACGACGCCTTCTCGATTTTTGCCTTGTTCACGGTAATGATTTTTTGATTTTGTTGTTTATCAAAGGCGACCCGTGCTTCGTAAAAAATATGAGCGTCGGAGAAAAAACCTCCGGTGACCACAAAACCATCCCTGGTGATATTGGTAACCACTGCATCGTTTGCTGCATAAAAACTTTTCGACAGGCAAAGATATGATATCCCTTCGAGGATATTTGTCTTCCCTTCGCCGTTGTCCCCCAAAAAAAGGTTCACTCCCGGGGAACAATCAACGCTGGTTTGTTGATGGTTCCGAAATGTTTCCAGGTCCAGCCGCTGTAATTTCAATCCACGAGCACCTTGTTTACAACACGATAGCCCCAGTTCCTCTTCAGAATGGGGCTATCAACGATAACACCAACATCTCTTCTTATCTCTTTACACATTGAGACGCATAGGCATAACCAGCATCAAGACATCTTCGTTTTCTGTGACCGCTGCCGGCGTAATAATGGCCGCCTTCACCGAGCTGCTAAAACTAAATACCACTTCATTCGAATCAATGTGGGAAAGAATGTCCACGAGATACGTTGCGTTAAAACCAATTTCTAAATCATCTGCAGTATATGTGCATGCAATCCGTTCCCGGGCTTCGCCGCCAAAATCTATATCCTCGGCGGTAATTTTCAGCTCATTCTTTTTCATCGAGAACCGGACCTGATGAGTGGTGTTGCTTGAATAGAGAGAGACGCGCCTTACGGATGCAAGCAGCAGGTTTCTATCGACCGATAACTTTTTCTCATTATCCAGCGGAATAACACTTTCATAATTTGGATAGCTTTCTTCAATAAGCCGCGATGTGAGTGTGAAATTTTTAAAAGAAAATTTTATATGGGTGGTGTTCACCGAAAGAGTATTTGATCCGCTTTCAAGGGCTTTTAATACTAACAGAAGCGCTTTTGCCGGAACAATAATATCTTTGTGTGGTTTTGCCTGTTTGATATTTGAATAGATCACACGGACGAGGCGATGACCGTCTGTGGCGACGGCACTCATTTCAGAATTTTTAAATTGAAGGAGCAGTCCGGTCATTGAAGGACGCAGTTCGTCTGTGCTGACGGAGAAAATCGTTTTTGAAATCATTGAACCAATAAGCGATCCTTCAAAGACAATTTCACTTTCTCCTTTAAACTCAGGGACCGCTGGATAGTCCTGGCTTATTTCGCCTACAAGATTATATTCGCCGGTATCGGTAATCATCCGGATTTTATTTGTTGCCGTATCTGCATGAAACTGAAGTTGTGTCTCCGGTAATGCGCGTAATGTATCCATCACCCGTTTGGAAGGAACAGCAATCGACCCATCCTCGCTTCCTTTCACATCCAATGTTGCCGACATCGATATTTCCAGATCGGTCGCGACAAGTTTCAGGGTGTTTGCAGTGAGAGAGAAAAGGATATTTTCTAAAATAGGGAGGGTTGATTTTGATGGAACAACGCCGCTGATTTTCATCAGTGCTTTTTGGAGTTCACTGCTTTCCACTGTGAATTTCATTACAAACTCCTATTCTACTTAAACTTCAGGTTTGTGTGAATTTACCAAATTTTTATGCAATACACAATAAAACGGTGCCTTTATAAGTAATATATTTTAAAGAAATAAGATTCATTATAATAATCATGTGGATATGGTGTATAAATAATTTTAATAACGAAGAACAACGGCGGAACAACAGGATATCAATACATCACGTTGTTGATACGGTGTGTATAGAATATGTTTTATGAACAAATAAACACCAATGGTGTTATGGGATTTTCAAGGAAAACTTTATGCACACGACAAAAACATCGTCAAACACATTATCAACAGACCTGCTATTTATTCAGGTCGATCGTTCTTCGTATTTGTTCTATATGTTGTTTATGATTATTATCTGTTTTCAGGAAGTCTTCCACAGCCTGACAAGCATGAATAACCGTGCTGTGATCTCTGCCGCCAAAATGCATTCCAATGGTCTTCAGGGATGAATTCGTCAAATCTTTTGCAATATACATGGCGATTTGTCGGGCGACAACCACCTCCTGCCTTCTTGTTTTGGCGCGTAGGAGGTCGACGGGAATATCAAAATATTCGCAAACTATTTTTTGAATTTGTTCAATAGTAAGCGGTGTCCGAATATCGTTCACGACGACACGGAGGACATCTTTTGCAAGGTCAATGCCTATTTCACGATTTTCGAGCGATGCCCTTGCAAGAATACTTATGAGGCACCCTTCAAGCTCGCGTATATTTTTCGTGACATTTGCCGCAATAAAATCAATAACATTGGGCGGCAGCTCCAGGGAGTTTTCCTCGCTTTTCTTTTGAAGGATTGCAATGCGCGTTTCGAGGTCGGGAGGCTGGAGGTCGGCGGTTAATCCGCATTGAAAACGGGAGATCAGCCGATCGTCTAACCCGTGCAATTCTTTCGGCGGAACATCAGACGAAAGCACGATTTGTTTACCGAGCTGATAGAGTGCGTTGAATGTATGAAAGAAATTATCCTGTGTTTTCTCTTTGCCTGCAAAGAATTGAATATCATCGACAATCAATAAATCCATGCTCCGGTAATACGAGGAGAACTCCGTCACCTTGTCGCCTTGAACAGATTCGATAAAATCAACCGTAAATTTTTCACTTGAGATATAAGCAATTCGTTTGGCTTTGCCGTTTGCAGCGGCATGATTTCCCAGCGCATGCATCAAGTGCGTTTTTCCAAGTCCGGTCCCGCCGTAAAAAACCAGAGGGTTAAACGACGTGCCTCCGGGATTATTTGCAACCGCCATCGCTGCAGCGCGGGCGAGTTGGTTGCAGTCTCCTTTAATAAAATTGTCGAACAGATACCGCGGATTTAAATTATTGCGAATGGACTGCAGGTTTTCTGTTCGAAACGGGACATGCGGGGCAAAAGGTGTTCGTGCAGACTCGGAAAGCGAAGAGAGCGTCTCGTGTTCGGGTTGTTCCGGAGGCGTCAGGGCGGGTTCCTCAGAGGCAACGTAATAATACAATTTTCCTGATTCGCCAATAATGCTCGTAATGGTATTTCGAATGAGCGTACTGTAGTGTTCTTCCAGCCAATCATAAAAAAACTGACTCGGAACCTGTACAGTCAAATCATGTTCATAAAGCCGGACAGGAACAATGGGCTGAAACCATGTTTTATAACTTAAAGAAGAAATCTGGTCTTTTATCACCGCCAGACATCGTTCCCAAGTTTGATTTGCAAGTAGTTGATTGTCGGGATTTTGACCAGCCTCAGCAGGCAACACCATAACACTCTCCATCTAACCAGCGAACAACTTATTCACATT
>Ga0105104_10003665_pt1 | contig 10859 bp, 8 predicted proteins | sample PPLLaktember2015_3_FD_87034 | JGI IMG/M metagenome (GOLD analysis project Ga0105104, IMG submission 87034) | Freshwater sediment microbial communities from Prairie Pothole Lake near Jamestown, North Dakota, USA - PPLs Lake P7 Core (6) Depth... | ecosystem: Environmental > Aquatic > Freshwater >... | reverse complement strand
GAACGTCCCGTTGCTGACGACGCTCTCGGCTGCGGCCGCGGCAGTGTCCGCGATCCAGGCATTGAAGAAGAAGGAACTGCACTATCGAAGTTTGCAGAGTCATTTTGGAAAATCTTGAACCACAAAGGACACAACGTTTTACAAAGGGAAATCAAGACCTTCGTGTTCCTTTGTGGTGAAAAAATTGGAGAAACCATGAACATCGTCGAAATCGAAAATAAATATACATCGGGTGTGTATGCCAAACAAACACTGACCATTGTGCGCGGACAGGGGGCCTCCCTGTTTGACGTGGATGGCAACGAGTATCTCGATTGCGAGTCGGGCCACGGAGTTGCCAACCTCGGTCACGCGCACCCGAAGATTGCAGAGGCGCTCTACAAGCAGGCCTCCACTCTGATCACGTTATTTGAAAGCTTCCCCAATGACCAGCGCGCCGCGCTCATGGAGAAAATCTGTAACCTGGTCCCTGGCCTGGATCGGGTCTTCTTTTGTAACTCCGGGACTGAGGCAGTGGAAGCCTCTTTCAAGTTTGCACGTATTTCAACGGGACGCAAGAATATCGTTGCGGCGATGCGGGCGTTTCATGGCAGAACCTACGGCTCACTATCCGCGACCTTCAACAAAAAATATCGGGATGGCTTCGAGCCGCTTGTGCCGGGCTTTTGTCACGTGCCGTATAACAATGTCGAAGCCCTGGATAACGCCGTGACGGATGAAACGGCGGCCGTGATCCTGGAGGTTGTGCAGGGGGAGGCGGGTGTGTATCCGGCGAACAGCGAGTACGTGCAAGCTGCACGGCGTATCTGTGATGAGCGTGGCGCGTTGTTGATCGTGGACGAAATTCAAACGGGTTTTGGCCGCACAGGCAGGATGTTCGCGATCGAGCATTACGGCGTCACGCCGGATCTGCTGACCTGCGCAAAATCATTGGCCGGTGGTGTGCCCATGGGCGCGATCCTGATCGGCAGAAATGTGAAGAATCTGACGCCCGGTGTCCATGGCTCCACGTTTGGCGGGAATCCGCTGGCCTGCGCGGCGGCCGTCGCAGCGTTGACCGTCATTGAAGAGGAGGATTTGCCGGGTCAGGCCGCGGCCAAGGGCAAGTATTTGATGGAGAAGCTGCACGAGATCAACTCTCCCAACATCCGTGAAGTGCGCGGTATCGGCCTGATGATTGGCATCGAGATGAAACAGAAAGTTGCTCCCTATCTCAAAGCGTTGCAGGTAAAACACATCATCGCTTTGAACGCGGGCATGAGCGTGATCCGTTTGCTGCCGCCACTTGTGATTTCATACGAGCAGATCGATCATCTGGTGGATGTGTTGACGGAAGTGCTTGCCGCTGAACAAAAAGATGAGTGATTTTGAAACACTAATTGGCCTGGTCTCGCGGTATAGCCCCTCAGGACAGGAACGGGGTGCCGTGGAGTGGCTGACGGCGCGCATGAAGTCGCTTCGTTACACGGAGGCTTTTATTGATGCAGCAGGTAATGCGGTCGGTGTGATGGGCAGCGGACCGAAACAGGTGGTGCTGCTCGGGCATATCGATACGGTCCCGGGCGAGATCAAAGTTGAGCGGGATGATACCGCGCTGTACGGGCGCGGCTCTGTGGACGCGAAAGGTCCACTGGCTTGCTTTACCGACGCGGTCGCACAGATCGGCGCGCTGGATGGGTGGCAATTCATCGTGATCGGCGCGGTGGAGGAGGAGCGCGATTCAGAAGGTGCGCGCTATGTCGCGACAAAGTACAAGCCGGAGTATGCTGTGATCGGCGAGCCTAACCGATGGGATCGGGTTGCCCTGGGATACAAGGGCAGTGCCTGGGCAAATGTCACAATCAAGCGCGGGCAGACTCACAGCGCGAGCGGTGAACAGACGGCCTGCGAAGCAGCAGTGGACTTGTGGCTGGCAGTCCGGTCTTTCGTGGATTCTTTCAATGCCGGGAAGTCGCGCGCGTTCGACAAACTCATCCCGACGTTGCGCGGGGTGGAGTCAGGTCAGGACGGCTTCGAACAATGGGCGCGTTTGAATATCGGTGTGCGATTGCCGCCGGATGTATCCCCGCTGGATTGGTACGAAAAATTGAATGGCATCGCGGCAGATGCCCAGGTTGAACGGCTTGGCTTTTCCGTCCCGGCCTGGGCATGCGAGAAAAACACTCCGCTGGTACGCGCGTTCTTAAGTGGGATCCGGTCACAGGGTGGCGAGCCGCGCTTCGTCTATAAAACGGGGACTGCCGATCTCAATATCGTCGCACCCGTTTGGAAGTGTCCTGTGCTGGTGTACGGACCCGGCGATTCGAGTCTTGATCATACGCCTGATGAACATATTCAGCTGGATGAATATGAGAAATCCGTACAGGTGCTGTGCCGTGCGCTGACGGGATTGGTGAAGTAAAAAAATGGGGATAGAGAAATTAACCAAAAAAGACTCCCGCGACAGAGTCTTTTTTGGTATTTGCGAAACCCATGAACTTGCTAAAAATTCGCGCCTGAAACTTCGTTCATCGATTCCGTGTTGAACCGATTTGTACCACCCAGTTCAACATCATGTGAGGAAACTCGAGTTGGTCTGGCTGCGAGCAAATCGTTAATTAAGCCTGTGGCTCAATGACAAGTTTAATTGCAGTCCTTACTTTGTCTTCAATCGTCACATCTGCGAACTCCGGCACACAAGTTACGTTGATGCCGTCGCTCCTCAAATATCCAGTTGCCAGGACAAGCGCCTTGACAGCCTGATTGACTGCTCCTGCTCCGATAGCCTGCACTTCCGCTCGATGGTGTTCACGCACTACGCCTGCAATTGCGCCAGCAACGGCGGATGTACGTGAAGTTGCAGAAACTTTGATCATATCCATGGTAAGCCTCCTAACAATAAATTTGCGATTTTGAACTTACGCTTTGCTTTGTTATCACTTCGGAAGATACAAAGACGGGGAAGGTAAACCAAATTTCCGTTTACCTGCCAACTTATGTGCTTCCTCATCCTGCAACGCTGGATGATTATATTAAGGGCATTGTAAAATAGAATGAAGTATGGTTCAATAGACATGTACTGTTTTCATCTAGATATTTGTACTGAATTTTAGAGGTAACTTGCCAGACAAAAATTCTGCTCTTTTGCCATTCGATACAGAGCCATTGACGGAGAGAACATGCCAGCAGAGAAGGTTCGCGTTGCCATCCTCGACGACCACCAAAGCATTATTGATGGGTTTGTTTACCGTCTAAGTAGTACGCCTGAAATTGAAGTTGTTGCGACTGCAACCATGGGGGAGGAGCTAGAGCCGCTATTATCCAAGCAGCATGTGGATGTCCTTTTGTTGGATCTCAGCGTCCGCACCTCGCCAGAGAACTCCAACCCTTTTCCGATCCTGCATGTCATCCCAAAATTACTGCAAAAATATTCCAATCTTAGTGTGCTGATCATTTCGATGTTTTCCGAGCCCAGTCTGATGCGCTCGCTGATTGAATCAGGCGCGAGTGGTTACATCTTGAAAGATGACCAGGCGGCGTTCAAGGAACTTGGAAACATTGTTTTGTCGATCGCGCGCGGCGGGGTCTTTTTTAGCAAGAAGGCTCATAACCTTTACATGCAGGCTGAGAGTTTGGCAAATGGTGACCTGCTGACCCCTCGTCAAATGGAAGTGATCTCGCTTTGCGCGGCGTACCCGGATGCGAGTACCGCCGACCTCGCTCAAATGATGACAATTTCCAATTCAACGGTGCGCAATCTGCTCTCCAGCCTGTATTTGAGGCTCGGAGTCCATTCGCGCACCGCTGCCGTAGAGAAAGCGCGTGAAATGGGACTGATCACGCCACGTCCGCCCTCTTTTACAAGTTAATGGACTTCTGTCATTGCGGCCGACACTTGCGCCCCCGGCACCTGCGCCCGGGGCAGGTGTGTGCGCACGATTTGCTAAGCAAATCGAGGTGAGGCAAAGCAATCTTTTATAAAATTACAGGATGCGTTGGCGGAAGCGCGCCACAGGCAGTAGTAGGATAAAACTATGTAAGATCAGTAAGCAAGTCAGACAGCCCTGACTTGCGCAGTTCCTCGCTCACGTAGATCTCCCCTTTCAAGATATGCTGAATACCGATCAGAATGCCCAGAGGATCATCTTTGATCAAATAGCCGCGTGCGCCGGTTGCGAGGGCACGGCGGGCATGCTGCGGCAGGAGATGGCCGGAGAGGATGGCACAGCGCAGATCGGGATATTCATGCTGCAACCTCTCCAGAAGTTCGACGCCGGTCATATCGGGCAGGGAAAAATCCACCAGGACCAGATCGACGCTTAATGTCTGCAGCTTTTCGAGAGCCTGTTCGGCGTTTTCGGCAACTGCAACGACGTTCAAATCTTTATTTTGTCCCAGCATATTGAGCAAAGCCTTTGCAAAACCTGCATGGTCCTCTACAAGAAGAATTGAAAATGCGCTCATAAGATAACTTTCAATGTCTATTGAGACCCTTCGTCATAAGATTTCCACTCCCCTAATTCTTTGCTTATGTAGATTTCTCCTTCTAACACGTGCTGAATCCCATCGAGGATTTCGCCTCCACTGTCTTTCATCAAATAGCCGCGTGCGCCTGCTTCCAGTGAGCGGCGAACATAATGGGGGGACAAATGTCCGGAAAGCATCACACAGGGCAAGTCTGGGTATTTCTCGTGCAGCACAAACACCAGACTAATGCCACTTCGCTGTGGCAGAGAAACATCCACCAGGACCAGATCGACACTCAGATCCGGTATTTTTTCGAGAGCCTCCTCGGCTGAGCCTGCTATTGCGACCACGTCCAACTTGCCCCGGTCCTGCAGGATGCGCAGGAGGGACTGGGCAAAGATTTCATGGTCTTCCACAAGCAGAAGAGAGGTCACAAACCAGCCTCCATTTCTGCATAAGGGACCTCAATGTTTGCCTGGGTGCCTTTCCCTGGTTGAGATTTTACTTCCATACTACATCCCAAAAGGTTGAGTCGATGACGGATGCTCAATAAACCATGTGCAACCTTCGGATCACTGATTAATTCGGTGTTGTCGAAACCGCGCCCCTGATCGCTCACGGTCACACACAGTCGCTGGTCATGGTTCTCGAAACTAACATCAGCATTCAGGGTTCCGGCATGTTTCACAGTGTTGAATAGCAGTTCGCGCACCGCATAAAAAACCAGCACCCGCACGTTTTCATCGAGTTGAACCCGTTTGCCTTCTGATTTGATGTTTACCTTTAAACCGTATTGCTCCTCCATCTGGGCTGCCAGCCAGAGGGTGGCTTCGATCAGGCCTTCTCCGTGCAGGATCGGCGGGCTGAGATCCACGCTAAGCTGGCGGGTCACCTTGATCGCTTCAGCCAGCCATTCCTCCAATTGTGGGAAATCGACTTTGAATGCCTGGAGATCATTCTTTTCATAGGCTTCCTTGAGGAAGGACATATGCATTTGAACCGCAAAGATGCGCTGCTGCAGATCATCATGCAGGATCTGGGCCAGCCTGTGTCGCTCCGCCTGTTCGGCTACTGTCAGTTCGGAAGCTAATACACGGATCTGCTGCTCCGCACGGACCCGGTCGGTGATATCAATGAAGCTCGTGATAAGCACGTCTGTGTTATCGAGCTTGGTGTATTGTACAGACGCCAGGACATTACGGGTTCCCCCTAAGGGGTGTTTGATCTCTGTCTCATAGTTCCCAACCTTGCCTGCTTCTTTGACACGCGCGATAAATGTCTCACGCGTCTGCGCCTCCTGCCTCGGCCACAGCACCAGCCCAAATTCTTCAGCACTGTGTCCCATGATCATCTCATGCTGGAAGTTGAAATAGTTGAGGAATTCAATGTTGACATTGATGAAGACGTTGTCTTCCATACGCATAAGTGCGGTGGGAATTGGGTTGGCATGAAAGAGTGCGTAGAAGAGGTCTCGAGCCTGGGCACTTTTTTGATTTGCCTCATCCAGTTCCCGGGTCCGTTCGATAACGCGTTGCTCCAGGGTTGCATTCAGTTCAACCAGACCCGCCTCAGCCTGTTTGAGCCGTGTAATCTCTACGAAGGTAAAGATCACACCGTCGATCCGATCATCCACGGTGCGATAGGGACGCATGCGGAGCAGGAACCATCCGCCTTTTGCTCCCCGCACCTCATGTTCTATCGGGACCAGAGTACGCAGAACCTGTTCAGCATCCTCGATAAACTCGTTATATTCAAGTGTGTGGGTCAGGTGTCTGATCGGGCGCCCGCGGTCGACTGGCATGATGTTAAAGAGTTCCTGCATCCCCGGTGTAAAGTGGCGGATGCGCAGTTCGCGGTCGAGGAAGAGCATGGCAATTTCGGTGGAGCCCATCAGGTTTTCCAGGTCGCTGTGGGAGCGTGAGATCTCCTCGAGCTTGTTCTTCAGCTCATTATTGACCGTCTGCAATTCCTCGTTGACGGATTGCAGTTCCTCCCTGCTGGTTTCCAGCTCCTCGGTAGCAGAGCGATACTCCTCATTGATGGATTGCAACTCTTCATTGGAGGCCTTCAGTTCTTCACTGGAACTCTCGTATTCCTCGAAGCTGGCTTGCAGCTGCTCACGCAGGCGCCGCACCTCATTTTCCAACTGCCTCACCAGTACGTTTTGGTGGGTTTCATCCAGTTCCTGCGTCACTTGAACAGAGAAGTCATTCTGCTCGTCTTCCAAAAAGAAGATCAGCGCCTGTTTCTCCTGTTTTTGGCCATCCTCTGCCGTACCTGTTCGGGGGCTGATGGAAAGGATGACTCGATGTGGATGCCCGTTGAACCGGACCGGGATCGGCTGGGTAAGAAGCGCCTGATCCCTTTCAAATACGCGGAAGAGCGCCGTGCGCAGTTCCAATTGCAGTTCGGGGCGGACCAACTTCAGCACATCCGTGGTAATCGGTCCTATGGGCTGTACCAGGTAACGCCCGGCTTTTTCTGAGACATGCAGAACGGCGTACTTTTCATTGATCAAAACACTGGGCGGTGCCGACACTTCCAGCGCCTTATAGTGATCATCAGACAGGCGAGGGATTTCCATCGTTGAGTGCATACGTGGAATGTGTGGCTGGCTATAAAGCTCGCCATAAGTGGTGGAACCTATGGACAATGGCAATGAGGGGATATGTGGCTGTTCACGACTCCACGGCTTGGTACGGTAGATGTGGCTCACTTTATCCACCGTTTGAAACAACTCATGCGCCGATTCAGCTGATTCCGCATTGCCAAGGAAGAGATAGCCGCCGGGCTTGAGGGCGTAATGGAAAATATCGAAAACAGTATCCTGTACCTCGCGTTCCAAATAAATCAGCAGATTGCGGCACGAGATCATGTCCAGCCGGGAGAAGGGAGCATCGCGCAGCACACTATGGTGAGTGAATAGAACTACATCGCGTAATTCACGACTCACCCGGTAATGGTTCCCTTCCGAAGTGAAGAACCGTTCCAGTCGCTCGCTGCTGACATCGGCCTCGATCGCTGCGGGGTACAACCCTTCCCGCGCGTATTTTATGGAATTTTCGTCCAGGTCGGAGGCAAAGACCTGGATCTGCGGGCGGACCTCCAGCTTGTCGGACTCCTCAAAAAGCAGGATTGCCATCCCATAGGCTTCCTCGCCGGTGGAACATCCAATCGTCCAGGTGCGCACCATATCGCCGGTATCTTTGTCCTTGAGGATCTGCGGGACCACCTCAGATGCCAGCTTCTCCCATGATTCACGGTCACGAAAGAAACTCGTTACGCCGATCAGGATATCGTTGAACAATGCTGAAGCCTCTGTGGGGTTTTGCCGCAGATAATCCAGATAAGCCTCCAGCGTTGAAAGTCCATGGATCTGCAAGCGCCGCTGGATGCGGCGCAGAAGCGTGGAGCGTTTGTATTGGCTGAAATCATGCCCCGTGCGTGCATGGACATGGGCGATGATCCGCCGGACCGCTTCCTGCTGCTCCTCGTCCAGTTCATCTGCATCCAAAGGCAAAAGCGGGCGATGCTGGGTGTATTCCACCAGCTTCTTAGCCAGTCCCTTCACCGGTAGTACCACGTCTGCCAGGCCGGTGGCGATGGCAGCTTGTGGCATACTGTTGTATTCCGCCTCGTCCGGATGCTGGACCATGAGCAGCCCGCCCTCCTCCTTGATCGCCTTGACGCCGACCGCGCCATCTGTCCCACCGCCTGAGAGGATGATGCCCACAGAATTGGGATGTCCGCGTGCCAGACTGCGGAAGAAATAGTCAATGGGGGCACGCTGCCCGCGCGGTTCCTTGAACTCGGTCAGATCTATTTGACTGTCCTCCATCACCAGGCGACGATTGGGCGGGATCACATAGACATGATCTTTTTCGACATGGATCAAACCGTTCACCTGCTGGACGGGCATCTGCGTGTGCCTTTGCAACAATTCAGCCAGATGACTTTCATGTTCCGGGTGCAGATGGGTAATGACAACATACGCCAGGCCCGTATTGCTTGGCAGTGCTTCAAAGAAGCTTTCCAATGCCTTCAGTCCACCCGCAGACGCGCCAATACCAACGACAGTTATTTCGTCGTTCTGCGAGGCATGAAGGTTTACATTGTTCGGTTTTCGTGATTTGCGTTGGGAGGATTGCGTGATCTGTTTTTTGCTTGTAGAAGCCATTGGTTTGTAAATGGTTACTTCCTTATTTTACGGCATGGAAGGGTGTAACCTAATAATTTCATTATACACCTTCTCACTTGTGTGGACACAATATGGGAGGAACAAGACGCTAAGGAAGGTTTCCGCTCTCCGGTTTAGGCGAGGTAGCGATGTAATAAGTGGAATTCAGCCTGAGAGAAATTGGAAGCTTGTGAGTGATATATTTCACATATCCTAATAGGAGATTCTTGGTTCCGATATTGAACGTTCAGAAAACAATTTCAGTTTTGTCAATATCGTCTGAGTGAATTCTCATAATGGGACGTGTCATTAGGCCTAATGGCAGTTATAATACTTTCGCCAAACCGCTTCCTAATGAGGAGCGAAACTTTCAACAAGTAATGGGGTTTCGATGATAAGCAACAAGGAGTAATTAAATGACAGGTGAGAACACAAAAGTATCCTTTTTTGAACGTCCCAACGTCGAGATGGACGTGATCAATGTTGGACAGGGCATTCCTTTTGGGATCGAATGTGTCAACAATCCCGCCGTTGGCATTGGAGGCGTTTATGGCACGTGGGGCGATAGCTATGACAATGCGGCTTTGCCCGCGTTTTTGGAAAAGCGCCTCGGACACCCGATTCCTGCCAACGAACAGTTGAATCTGTCCGAACTGGGGTTTCGCAACCGGCATCATGTCCCGTTAAACCTGACCCGCGAGCAGCATACTCAACTCGAGATCGAGATCGGGACACGTTTCCTCCGTGAAGCGATCAAAGCCTGTAACTGGCAGCCCTCCGAAGTGGAAGCGGTGCTGATCGGCATGAGCGCTCCCATCTCAGATGATTATCTGAACCTGATCGCCAAAGCCGCAGGGATTCCTGAGGGCGCGTTGAAGGTGTCCATTCATAAGGCTTGTGACGGTTCCACGAGCAGCCTGCATCTTGCATTGAACCCCGAATTACCGGAGAATAAACAACTTGATCACAACCTTGCCGAATCTCTGTATGGGAAGAAAGTGCTGGTAGGCGGTATTGAAGGATTGAGTCGCTTTATCGTATCGTCACACGATCCGATTGCCCTGCAGATGTTCGGTAACGCTGGAGGTGTGGTGGGGGTGATCCCCGGCAAGACCATGAAATTCCTGGCTGGCAGATCACGCGAAGTGTTCGATGATGAAGGCGTATTACAGGTCGCAATGTATTACCCGCATTCAAAGCAAAAGACGGATGGCAGCACAAATGTGGATGTGACAGAACCGTTCATGAACAACATCCGGGTGGCCGGTCTGATGCATGAGCCGCAGGATGGTTCCTCCATTGCCATGGCGGGTCCGATGGGCATGGTCAAGTTGTTTGTGCGCACGGGCGTGCAAGTGGTACGCGATGTCTATGCGGCCTATCAAACCAAGCTGGATGAGTTGGGAATGGCTGGCAAGTCATTGGCTGTTGCCATTGTCCATCACGCGAATTACAAGATCAATCGACTGAAGGAAAAACATCTGCAGAACGAAGGGATTGTCCTGCCCATGCCGTGGCTGTTGAGCGAGTTTGGGAACGTCAGCGCGGCTTCGAACATGATCGCGTTCCTGCGTGAGCTGCCGAATCTGAAACCGTTGGATCACGTTCTGATTGACGGCTTCGGCGCAGGTACTTATTACGACGCCTTCGCGATTGAACTCGGAGGTTAACGCGGGTGTCGTTCTGAGCGGCGCCTGGCTCAGAGATCCATAGATCTGTTTCTTTTCCGCCCGGCTACATAGCCGGGCGGAACTTTGTAACCTCCCATTCCCAATCCCGTCTTGAATATGGAAATTCTTTGAGCGAGTTTGGGATAATGTACCGTCTTAACCATAATCAGGATATTGTTGAATTACTTGAGAAATTAAAGGGATTTCAAGCCGAATACCCTACTGCGTTGTTGTCTGCCCGGCGGGTTTCGTTTATTCGATTGGTCAGTCGTTATATCATCGCACTGGTGCAGAACTAAATGCTATTTGTATGAACAAAAAACTCCCGCAAGGGAGTTTTTGTTGTTTAGACAGAACAGTAACAGTTAACTTTAAGCGGTTGCACCACGTCGGAACCAATTCTTCCACTCCCGTTTTTCCCATAACACCAGGATCGGTGCCGCGATAAAAATGGAGGAATACGTTCCACTGAAGAGCCCGACCAGCAGGATCACGGCGAATTCCCGAAGCGTGATGCCTCCAAAGAGGGCGAGCGCCAGGAGCAGGAATTCCACGGTCATGAGCTG
>Ga0105104_10003664_pt1 | contig 10859 bp, 8 predicted proteins | sample PPLLaktember2015_3_FD_87034 | JGI IMG/M metagenome (GOLD analysis project Ga0105104, IMG submission 87034) | Freshwater sediment microbial communities from Prairie Pothole Lake near Jamestown, North Dakota, USA - PPLs Lake P7 Core (6) Depth... | ecosystem: Environmental > Aquatic > Freshwater >... | reverse complement strand
ATCCCTTTTCGACCGACGCCTAAATTCTTGCTTGGGGTCATACCGCCTTTGCCCTTTTCACCCGTCGGATTCTCGAAGGATATTGTTCGAGATTCGAGGGGCACTTCAACATCATAAATTTTTGGCTGTTGTGCCATGGCAACCGTTGCCATTAAGAGTAAAACCATCCCAACGGGACTCCCCCAAGTCGCTGGGACGGCATGCGCCGGGTGCGCAATTGATTTGATATTCATCTTTGTCATAATCAGTCCTTTCAATGAAATTTTTAACCACGAATTACCCGAAATCCACGAATTTCACGGATTATGATGCTTACTGAGGCAGTTTTCAAGCTTGAAATGAGGTTTTTCCCTCAGGAATCTTAAAAGATTCCGAGGACTAAGTCCCGGAAATTCATTGAATTTCTCGGGGCAAGCTTACTATTTCAAATTTCAAGCTTGATATAAGAGTTTTCAAGCTTACTCCGTGGCATATCAAGCTTGCTCCGTGGCATATCAAGCTTACTCCGTGGCATATCAAGCTTACTCCGTGGCATATCAAGCTTACTTTGTCGTATATCAAGCTTGATATAACAGTTTTCAAGCTTACTCCGAGGGTTTTCAAGCTTACTATTTCAGTTTTCAATTTTCTTTATGGGACTAATTGATTAAAAAACCACGTTATTAAAGCAAAAACCGCTATCGTTTTTGCTTTTTCGGTTATCGGGTTTGATTAAAAGGCGATGTTGATAAAAAGCAACGTTTAATAATGAAGTGAAACTATCAAAACAAACCACCTATCCTATCACGCTTGCCCTTCCTGCCTCAGTATTATTTGGTCGGGGGAAATTCTTAAAAATTCGGACCTGTCCCCTTTTTCCTTCGATTTATTTTTTTCTTTGCGGGGAGAACATATCCCGACTCACTTTAGTCCCTTCCGAATAAGCAGTAGTAGTTGATGCGATTGCGATTAAGTCGCTTACAATTGGGACTTGGTAGTTCTTTAACTCATCACCGATTCTATTCTGCGGGACGTGATTACGAAATTTTCTAAACGTATCATTTATGGTATTTCTTATTTTATTATATTCCCAATTTTCAGGAAGGGTACATCTATCATAAGCCAAATGAGCAGCACGCATATGGATACGAGTTCTTTCCTTTTCAAGGTCCACAGGTAGTGGAAAGGGCCAAATAATTTTCGAGTCTTGGAGAAAGTCAGCTGCTATTATACTATTCTCTCGGATTCGGATTTTATCTGGCGCAGGTGCAAATAGAAAATCTATAAGATTTCTTGCGTGGAGTACAAATGATTCCACCAATACGTTACATGCAAATCCTTTGCGTCGCTTTCGTTTGTCCAGAGAATCAGCGACTTTATTCAGCATCATTATTTCATAATAGACGTGAATGGATGCATTGCACAATTCCTTATCAGTTTTTATCTTCCTCTTATTCGCCCCTTTACTCATAATCGCCTCGTTTTCGTGTTGTTTTCTCGGAACTTACAATAGGACGTTTGCAAGGATAAATATGATAAACCAATTTATTCCCCGGTTTATTCCGTCTCCGGTTTAGCCCTTTGTTTTGTCAGTGAGATTTCCAATGAAATTGGCAACTATTTTCCATAGGAAAAGACCTGTGCTTATGATTGCTATGACGGTTATATCAACTAGAATTTGTGGTCCTTCAGCGTTTTTGAAACCCATAATTTCTTCAACGAAATAGAATATAACACCAAGAAATCCAAACCAAAGAGGCCAGACAATAATACCTGAGATGATAGCGATTTCTTTATTAGATAAAGTATCATCCTTTTTTCTTCCTGTTATTTTTTTATACCGATTGATAATTACAATGCAGTTATGCAGAATTACCATTAATGGGCGTTCGTTTATCTTCATAACCAAGGAACTCTCGTTATCCTGGATATTTTTTACATTTATAATTTGTTCGCCAGAAGGGTTAATTTCAATTAAATGACGTCGGACAGCTTCTTCTTTTATAATAGTTTGAATTTCTGGAGGGTATTCCTCTATGTCCTCTGTGGCAGCCCTAAAAAGCCGATTGTCATCTGGCTCTTGTTGCCATAATTTTCTTATCTCTTCCAAATTGTATTGTTTCTTCGTCATATTTTATTTGCTACATAAATTCCGGCCTTAGGGAGCATTATATTATTAAACAATGAAAAAAGACAAGCTTTTTTGCGGAAAAAAATGTGTCTTGGGCGGAATCTGTGTTTGGGATTTTATTGCTTTGGTAATTTGAATTTGTTTCGGATTTCGGATTTAGTGCTTAGGATTACAAGGGGGGAATAGGGGGGGCAGCAACCGTTTTATTTCTGATTCTTCGGTCAAATCATCAATCTTAAATTGAGTAGCTATTTTTACTTATCCCTCTTATTCTATAAATGTATTTTTCACACGTTTTGATTTCAGGAAATATGGAATCCATACTGCTCCAAAAACGCAGGACCTGGCAACAGACGAGATGCTGGTTTCATTAAATATGCTTGAGATTAAAGGTACTTCTATAAGATTAACAAATATAGAAGCGGAAAAAAGGCAGATAATTAATCGTACTGCGATTTTTTTCTTTTTAAAGAAAAAGAATGCGACAACGATTGTCGCAATAATCATTGCTGCGTCAATGATACTGATAAGCCACATTTGCGGACTATTTGTTAATTGAGGTGCAAAATCCTGTATCATTCCAATACTCAGTAATAATCCCAAGATTGCATATATGGGTGCACAAAGAAAATTGATTGCCGGAATGATTAACCATCCAGAAATACCCTTGGGGCCTATATTCTGATTACTGTCAACACTTTCTGTTTGTTTTGATACAAATTCCTCGTCGAGGGCGTTAGAAGAAATACTACGATGTTCCTCGCAGTCAAAACAAATAAAATACCCATCATAAACTGTTGCACGCTCGTTAGATGGGATGATTTTTCCGCATATTTTGCAAATATCTGGTTTTATTTCTTTAACATCCGTCATTTTTGATTCTTCTCTTTTAAAGCGCATAAATACATTACATTTTTCACAAAGGATATGATTTAGACAAAGAAATGAAATTCTGGGGGACGCCTTACTTAATTTCTTTGCAATTCATAAATCATATCCTACCGGCCTTAGAAGATATTATATGATTAAATGCTGACAGAACACAAGCTTTTTATGACAAATAGCCGCATCGAAACAAACCGGCGGGGCAAGCCCCGCCCTACAAATAAACTGGATTCCCGCTTTCGCGGGAATGACATAGGATACCCGCCGTAAAACGGCGGGCTAATTATCTAAAAACCGTGTTAATCAGTGTTAATCAGTGTCTAAAAAAGCAGTGTCAATCTGTGTCTTATCTTAGTTCGCTTTTGCCGTATATTCGATTTTGTCATAAGGGATTTTACCGCTGACTACTTCGCAGAATGGTTTACCTCCTTTGACGCCTACGGAGCCGAAGCCGGTTGCGGTAGCCAGAAACGCCTTGAAATCGCCTTTTATTGCGGGCTTGATATATAAAACCTTTTCGAGGGCATCGTATCTTGCGCCTGAGAGGGCTTGTAATAAGGCGTAAGAGGACATTGCGCGGGCGTACCAGTGGCCGCATTCGTATTCGTCGAAGGGGTTGCGGACCACGCCGTCGTAGCGGTCGCGGGCTGTGCGGACGATAAGCAATCCCTCATCGATTTTGCCGTTCATAATAAGATGCGAGGCGACCTGATATTCGATACCGGTCCAGACCTCGTTGCTGTATGGGAAGGGCAGTCCCGGCTCATCGCCTTTGGGCCAGGAGCAGAGAAGCAGGCCGCCGTCGTCTCCCATCGCGTAGCCGGGTCTTTGGGGATTGAAGTGATCGGAGAGGTCTTTTTTGAAATTGTATTTGAACACGCTTTGCAGGTGGCTTGAGACCATATTGTTATCGAGGATACCGTCAAGGCCGCTGATTTGGGCAAGCCAGACACCGAGGACTCCGTCTGACAAACAGCCTTTTCCGTACTGGTATTTCGGTCCTTCTTTTTTCAATAGCTCAATGGCTTCCGGGGAATATTCACCACCAAGGTTCTGGACTGCCATCGGATTTTTGGCTTTGAGGTTTTGCCACTGGACTTGCTGATAGTAATACTCGCCGTTAAATAATTGACTGTTGACGTATTTTTGGCCCTTTTCGTAAAGTTCTTTATACAGCGGTACGTCGTCGCCGACTGCCCGGCCCATCACTGAGGCGGCCTTGAGCGCGCCGAGATAGAATGAGCTGCACAGCGGGTCAGGTCCCCAGAATTCGATGTCGTAAGTATTATGATGCGGCTCGGAGAGGACGCCGTTGTGGTTTGGGTCCCAGGTTTCGATGCAATATTCCAAACTGGTTTTTGCTTTGGGCCACAAGGTTTTCATCCAGTCGGTATCGCCGCTGATTCGCCATTCGCGATAGAGCTTGATGATGCCGCCAAGCTGGCCGTCTGAGGCGGCGTGGAAATTGTGCGCGGGCGGGCGAATGGGCAGGAAACACCGGAATGTCTGATGGCCTTTTTCGTTCTGGCAGACGCAGAATTCCGTTTCGCGAAGGGTGCGTTCCAGACCCGCGAAGAGATTGGGCAGCGCCTGAGCGTAATTCCAAACGTGAGTGCAGGAGCCTGCGCAGCAGCCGGCGGTATCGTGGCAACCCTCCCATGCCCAGAGCCGGCCGTCGGTCTGCCTAAGGACGGTGGGGGATTTAAGAATCGTAAGATTGGCGGCGACCGCCTCAATTACCTCATCGGGAAGCGTCGTATCATAAAAACAATCACTGAACTGCTTTGATTTATCGCGAAGTTTGGAGTAATTAGTCCGCCAGTATTTAGCTATGTCTTCGATGCCGGAGAATTTATCGGCATACCAGGGCTGATAGGTAGGGGGCTTCTGGTCTTCGCTTGTTTTAGAAGGCGCTGAGCCGGATTGAACGTTGCTGATGGGGCAATACCAGCAAAGCAGAATCGTTACGGTTTTGGATTCCGCGGGCTTGAGGTTTACGGGAACAAAAATGGATGCGCCGGGGCTTGGTGCGCCGCTTGTAACAGGGGGCTTTTCAATGCCTTGGGCTTTTTCGATATCTTTCCAGGCCATAGTCAGAGGGTCGAACCAGCCGCCTCGAAACCAGGCGCAATTTACGTTAGCATCGGGATCGAGGGTTGTGGCTGCGAATGCGCCTTCTTCCCACGGTTTGGATTTGGCTTTGCGGATGAGGATGAAGCCGTTTTCAGTCATGGTAACCTGTCCTGATTTTTCATCGGGCACGAGGAAGTTGCGTGAGTTGAAGGAATAGACCGCCTCGACGGCTTTATCGGTTGGGTTTGTGAAGCGATATTCGAGTGCGACGGCGGGAAGGGATGAATCGTTTGGTTCGGGTGGCGTGAAGGGACTCCAGCCGGTGACTTCGACTTTGAGAGGGATTTTGGGGTCTTCGAGGGTTACAGTCGCGAAAGGAAAACGCGTTTTAAAAGTTGCCTTCGCGAATCGAGGCAGGCCGTATGTTCTGCCGGAAAGGCCGTTGCCTGCGCCGTTGTACATATCGCTGGGCATCGGGTAAAAAATCTTCCACTTCGGGACCGGGCCTTCGAGGACCCTGGCTACGTTTTTCTCGCCTTTGACGCAAATAGCAGAAAAGGTGGTTGGCTCAGTGAAGATTTCGGGATTGCTTTTCAATGAAAAGCTGCTGAGTGCTCCTGTTCCTTCGAGGCAAATCATTCCCGCGCCGGTGCCGCCCAAGGGGAAGGCGATGTGATTTAGCTGCTGGCCTGTATAAATATCATTGTACTTATGATACTCGGCGGCAAAACAAATAGTTGGAATGAAAATTGAGGCCATTATTGTCAGCGACTTCATTTTTTGTTCTCCTTTACAATTTTTATCGCTTCTTTACCCATTGGCAGGGCCAGTGATTTTTTCCAGTTTGGCTCACCCGCTTCGAGGGAGCGAGCGAAACCGTATTCAACGCCGTTGGTAGTGTGATACAGTTTTTTGCCTGCGTAGCTGTCAGTTGGGGTATATTTACCAGAAACCGTCGCGGGATACCAGTGAAAAGGAAATCTGTGGTCTTTTAAGCCGGGTGTTATATCACCAATATCGACGTTATGGGCGTGGAGCAATCGGCAATTGGTGACATTTAGGGTTATATCCTGCGTGAGGTAATGGTCGGCCCAGTAGTGTCGCGGGCGTCCCGCCCGCGGGTATGGAGGGTTGCGCGGGCAAGATGCCCGCGACACGGATGCGTTTGGCTCAATTGCAATGTTGCCAAGTTCGTTGGCGTCCCAGCCGAGGGGGACGTAGGCGTCGAGAAAAGTCAGGTGAATGCTCGCATTAGTTTTTTGAGCGATAATTTTGGCCGCCTCACTGATTGCCCAACTGCCCGCGGAATGGCCGATAAGGTGGACGTGTTCGGGATTTTTCGATAATTTGAGAATCTGCTCAGCCAGAAGAGGGCCTGCCTTTTTGCGGGCATAGCGTGCGGCGTCTCTCGGATTGATGACCCTTGCCTCGTCATGCCAGTCGAACCAGCAGCAGAGCCATTCGTTGGGGTCTGTTTTTTTCCGTATTGCCAAAGCGAGGCCTTCAGGCCAGGGGCTTTGCTCAATCCAGCCGTGGGTTGCGACTACGATTTTCGAATGCTGAGATTGCGATTGATTCGAGGCATCGGCAATTATATGCAGGGCAGGTTTGGTATCGGCAGCGAAAGTGGCCGATGATGTTAATATCGTGTATAATAAAAACAATCCGGTTTTTAACATAAAGCACACCCTATAAAAATCAGGCGTATAATTATATATGAAATGAAGGAGGCCGAAAATGAGAAAGCTTTGTCCGGTTTTAGTTGGGATGGTTCTGGCGTTGTCGGGATGCGCCGAATCATACAGAGTTTATGTTAATGGTTATGCCAAAGTTGCCGAGCAGATACCGTCAAACGCCCGCATATACGTCGCTATTGACCCCGATTCCAGCAATCCCCTTTTCGATAACGAAATCAAGGTCAAATTAGTTAAGCTTTTGGCGGACCGCGGTTATCAGCCCATAGATGACCCTAAAAACGAGTACCGAATGACTTTTAATTTCAGAATCGGGTCGCATGTCGAGGAAGACGTAGAGTTTGTCAGCGGCGGCTACAGCATGGTCGGCAGGCATCGGGCATTTGCCGCGGGGGGTTATTACGCGCCTTACTACAGGACCGAATGGGACCTGATGATGCAGCTTAAGCTTTATAAGGGCGAGACGGTCGTATGGGTGGGCGAGACGGTAACGTCGAAATATTACGCGGACAAAAGAAAGGCGGTCGATTATCTTGTCGTGGCCGCTCTGGAATATTTCGGCAAAGACACCGGCAGTAAGCAACTGCTTACCATTAACGAAAAAGACCCGCGGATAATCGATGTCGGCGCTTATGCCAGATAGGCATCAGATTTCGGGATAGACCCAAGGCGAGCGATAGTCGCGCCGTAACAGTTTATTCGCGGCTTCGTCGCCGATGATGGACTCTTTTTCACCATCCCATTTTATACTCCTGCCGAGTTTCATCGAAAGCATCCCCAGCAAGCTCATATTTGTCGAGCGATGACCGATTTCTATATCGCATAACGGCTTTCGTCTTGTCTTTATGGCATCCATAAAGTCGGCCCAAAGCTCAGGAATATTATGCGCATCGCGTGTATGTGTCTTTGGTTCTTCGTGAATAATCTGTGCTGTTTCGCTGGTTTTATCGTGGTCGCGGCGTTCATCTTTGCCCGGGTAAAACGTCCAGCCGTCGCGCCAGCCGAGATGCAGCGTTCCTTTTGTGCCGTAAAAGTAACAGCCGATACTGTGCTTTTCGGCCTCGTTGCCCGCGTAAAACCGGTGTTCCCATGTGCAGGTAAACGAATCAAACTCATAAGCGACAACTTGGGTATCCGGAGCGTCGGTGATTCCTGTGAATAAGCGTTTGCTGCCCGTCGAGTACACGCTCTTGGGGTATTTTTCCTCCGTCCACCACATAACCTGGTCGAGCCAGTGGATGCCCCAGTCGGCCAACTGGCCGTTGGCGTAATCGAGAAACTGCCTGAAACCCCGCGGGTGTATGCGTTTGTTATAAGGTCTCATTGGGGCAGGCCCGCACCATAAATCCCAGTCCAGCCCTTCCGGCGGGTTTTCATCCGGTCGATCCGGCCACTGGCCGTAATTTGAATGAACAAACGTCCGCACCATACCAATCTTGCCCGCGTTGTCATCCTGCAGGAATTTATGAGCCGAGATACAATGCGGCGAAACGCGTCTGTGGGTGCCGACCTGCACAATCCGGCCTGTATCGCGGGCTGTCTTTACCATTGCCTTACCTTCGAGAATCGTATGGCTGATGGGTTTTTCGACGTAAACATCAGCCCCTGCTTTGCAGGCGGCGATGGTAATAAGTGCGTGCCAGTGGTCGGGCGTGGCGTTTATCACGATTTCGGGCTTTACCTTGTCTAAAAGCTCGCGGTAGTCCTTGTATTTATCGGGTTTGCCGCCTGTGAGTTTTTCTATTTCGTCGGCAGCGGGGTCGAGGATGTTTTTATCCACGTCGCACATCGCGACGATTTTACAGTCACTGTTTTTAATCGCCTCCCTCGCGATATTCATTCCCCACCAGCCGGTACCGATAAGGGCAATGCGGTATTTCTTGTCCTTGTCGGCGCCGAGGACATAGGGGAAGGCAATCGCAGCGCCTGCCGCTGCGCCGGCTTTGATAAAATTTCGACGTGATAGCATAGCATTATCTCCACAGTAAATAAAGCTTTAACAATAGAGATTTTTTACCACAAAGACACCAAGACACAAAGAAAAAAATAACCACGGATTACGCAGATTACTCGGATTTATTTAGCCAAAAGAGGACACGAAGCCCTTGGCGGAGTCTCGCCTTCAAGCGAGACAGAGACCGCAGAGAATTATAACCACGGATTACACAGATTACACGGATTTTTATGATATTGATTTTGTTTCGCCAATTTTCATTTTACGGCGTTGATTTCCTTTTTTCGGCGACAGTTTCCCCTCTGGAATCTGAAAGATTCCGAGGACTTAGTCCTGGAAATTCTTTGAATTTCTCAGGGCTAATTGCGGCAGGGCGGCGCAATTAGCGGGGAGTCGGCGCAATTTGCGCCGAGGGTTTGCAAGCTTACATCGGCTCTCTGCAAATTGCGCCAGGGGTTTGTAAGCTTACATCGACTCTCTGCAATTTGCGCCGGGGGTTTGTAAGCTTACATTGGCTCTCTGCAATTTGCGCCGGGAGTTTGTAAGCTTACATTAGCTCTCTGCAATTTGCGCCGGGAGTTTGTAAGCTTACATTAGCTCTCTGCAATTTGCGCCGAGGGTTTGTAAGCTTACATTGGCTCTCCGCAATTTGCGCCAAGGGTTTGTAAGCTTACATTAAGGGTTTGCAGTTCGGTTTATGGGACTGTTGGCTTGATTACAGGCGTTTTTAGCGTAAAAACGACTTCGCAAGAGTGCTGTGGGGTTATCGGGCTTGATTTGGTCGAGTTCGAGAGAGTTATTCAATAAATCGGGACAAAGCGGCCCGTCGAATACGGTGGCGGTTGTTCTTTAGAAATAAATGAGTAAGGTGTCCCCCGATTCCCTCCCCGATTCCCTCGTTACGTCGTTACCGCTTAATCCAAGAACGTCAACTCTATCATTCACTTTTCAAAGAGCTATAAATCAAACCGCCGAACCATTACATTATATAAGTTTTATTGGATTCAGCGAAAGGCCTTTCCAGTTGTTTTCCATATAGACCTTAACAAATTTGGCAGAAGCCAAAATAAACTGAACAGCGCTGTGACCGCCGCCAAACCAATCGTGTGTCTTTACTAAATCGGGTTTGTCTCCGAATATATTACGGGGAAATTTATACATACCACGACCCAAACCTATGTATTTAACATGCCCACAAGGGTAGGGCTTATGTGTAATAATATTATCGGCAGTGATTCCTTCGACATCTGCGCGTGTAAGATTTTCGGCAATAACTCCCGGAGAAAGCTCGCTGATAACTTTCAACTGCTTTATCGTATTCAACGGCACTTTCTTTTTATAGTGAATCGCAGGATACACTTCGAATCCTGTTATACCATTTTTTAACAGAACATCAAAAACCTTATTTTGTGCAAATATATCATACACCCAAAAAATACCCATAAAATGATTTCTTCCCATTTTAGGCTCGTCTTTTAAGTGAATTGGAGCCTTCTGACGAAGTTCAATACCACATACTTGACACTCTTTTTCTGAAGTATATGAAAGTATCATCCATTCACCATGATCTTTTGGCATAGGATAACCGACAAAATGGCTTGGATAAATTCTTACCCATTCGGCAGACATTATTTCTTCTTGTGTAAATTCAGTATCAGTATCAGCATCTGTTATAGGTATCTCAGCTGATGAAAGAACTTTTTCAACCTCAGGCCAAAGGGGATCATCCTCGTAAATATTAAAGTGGCATCCTAATGAGTATTTAGTATCTTCATGCATGAATAATTCTTTCAATTCGATACCCAATTGCATTAAACGCTTCTTCACTTTAGGATGGTCTTTAGGATGAAAGCTTATTCTATGTTTTATCTTCATTTTTGACCACCCCCAAAGATTTTTATCTTTGCCGCCTCTAAAAGTGCTGGATATTCCTTATAAACAATTTGAGCCTTTTCCCATAACTGTTGTACAGTTACCTTTGAATAATCTGTTCATCTATGCGAATTCCGGGGACACCTTATAATGGCACTAACTTAAGCAACTGCATTTGTTTTACTCCGCGATATTTTGAGGAAGCCATAACTGCGAGTTTGGCGTTTCACCAATCGCGGTTCGATACGATTAGGTCGATAGAGATTTGTTT
>Ga0105104_10003663_pt1 | contig 10863 bp, 6 predicted proteins | sample PPLLaktember2015_3_FD_87034 | JGI IMG/M metagenome (GOLD analysis project Ga0105104, IMG submission 87034) | Freshwater sediment microbial communities from Prairie Pothole Lake near Jamestown, North Dakota, USA - PPLs Lake P7 Core (6) Depth... | ecosystem: Environmental > Aquatic > Freshwater >... | reverse complement strand
GGATTGACATTCTTCAAATCGAAAATCAACTGTGATAGATCTTCAATCGAATAAATATCATGGTGCGGCGGCGGAGAAATAAGCTGGACCCCGGGAATCGAGTGCCGTGTCCTCGCAATAATGGCATCTACTTTATGGCCGGGAAGCTGCCCGCCCTCGCCGGGTTTTGCACCCTGTGCAATTTTAATTTGAATTTCATCTGCATTCACAAGATAATGCGCCGATACGCCGAATCGACCGGAAGCAATTTGTTTAATTGCACTGCGGCGAATTTTTCCGTCTGCATCCGGTTTAAACCGTTTTTCATCTTCACCGCCTTCGCCGGTGTTGGATTTGCCTCCGATCCGGTTCATTGCAACTGCAAGCGTTTCATGCGCTTCTTTACTTATAGAACCGTAAGACATAGCTCCCGTTACAAATCGCTTTACTATCTCTTTTGCCGGTTCCACCTCTTCAATCTGAATACTTCGTGTTCCTTTCTTAAATTCTATCAGTCCGCGTAAATTATGCAGGTTTTTACTTTGATCATTCAACTGTTGAGCATATTCCTTATAGCTGTTGTAATCCGATAATCTTACAGCTTGTTGAATTTTTGTAATAGTCAGAGGGTTGATCGTATGTAATTCGCCATCAGTACGAAAATTATAATTGCCGCCCAGATCAAGTTCAGTATCAGCACTGGTAATTCTCCTGTATGCGAAGTCGTGTTTCATATTTACTTCCTTCGCCAAAACCTCTAAATCAACACCGCCAATCCTTGTTGCAATACCTGAAAAATATTTATCAACAAATTCTTTTCCTAAACCGATTGCTTCGAACACCTGAGCTCCGCGATAACTTTGCAAAGTCGAGATGCCCATTTTAGACATAGTTTTTAACAACCCCTTGTTAGCCGCCTTTAGATAATTATATAAAGCTTTCTCAAATGTCATTCCCTCCGGCAGATATTTTCGATTCACAAGCTCTTCAATAGTTTCAATGGCAAGATATGGATTTACAGCGCTTGCGCCGAATCCTATCAGCAGGCAATAGTGCATTATTTCACGCGGTTCGCCGGATTCAATAACTAAGGCCGCTTGCGTACGAGTTTTTTCCCGGATTAAATGATTGTGCACAGCTGTCAATGCCAGCAAGCTTGGAATTGGTGCGTATTCTTCATCGACACCGCGGTCCGAAAGAATAATTATTGAATAACCTGACTTGATAGCAAGCGATGCGTGCCGGCAAAGATTATCGAGTGCAAGTTCAAGTTCTTTCTCGCCGCCTTTAACGCGATATAACATCGAAAGCATCGTAGCAAGGAAATCACCTTGCGATACACGGCGCATTTTTTCCAGGTCGCGGTTCGTAAGAATCGGGTACGGAAGTTTAAGTATATGGCATTGCTGCGGGGTTTCATCCAGTAAATTACCTTCTGTTCCGATATAACCCGTTAACGACATTACGAATTCTTCGCGTATCGAGTCAATCGGCGGATTTGTAACCTGAGCAAAATTCTGCTTAAAATAATTAAACATCAATTGCGGCTTATCGGATAAACATGCCAGCGGCATATCCGAACCCATTGAACCGATCGGCTCCTCGCCGTTAATAACCATCGGTGTAATAATCATCCGGATGTCTTCATCGGAATAGCCGAATACACGCTGACGTTTAAGTAAATCCTCCGGACTGAAACCGAATTTACGCGGCGGCTCGGGAAGCTTTTCCAATAGAATCTGATTTTCCCGTATCCATTTTGCATAAGGCTGGCGCTTTGCAAGACGCGCTTTTATTTCTTTATCCGGAATAATGCGTTTTTCAGACAGATCGACAAGAAGCATTTTTCCAGGTTCAAGGCATCCTTTATGTTTAATATTCTCCGGCTCAATATTTAGTACACCTGTTTCGGATGCCATTATCAAAGTATTGTCATTTGTAACTGCATACCTTGCCGGCCGCAGTCCATTACGATCGAGTGTGGCGCCGATAATTTTACCGTCTGTAAAAGCAACTGCGGCGGGTCCGTCCCATGGCTCCATTAAAGAGGCATGGTATTCATAAAATGCATACTTTTCAGGCGGCATTTCAGCTGCGGTGTCCCATGCTTCCGGGATAAGCATCGTCATTGCATGCGGCAAACTGCGGCCGTTCAACGTTAAAAGTTCCACTGTATTATCTAATGCTGCTGAATCGCTTCCGTTCTGCTGAATAATTGGAAAAAGTTTTTCAATATCGCTGCCGAATACTTCTGATTTATAAACAGATTGGCGTGCATTCATCCAGTTGACGTTGCCGCGCAATGTGTTAATTTCTCCATTATGGCATAGATATCTAAAAGGGTGCGCTAATTGCCAGCTTGGAAATGTGTTTGTTGAAAAACGCTGATGCACCATACAAAGAGCGCTCATTGTATCCGGCTCCGACAGTTCTTTATAAAATCGTGCAATCTGCTGAGCCAGCAACAAACCTTTATATACAATTGTCCAAGAAGACATCGATGGAATATAAAAGTAACTTTTATCCCGGATGTCCGATGCAGCAATTTCTGATTCAGCACGTTTGCGGATAATGTATAATTTTCGATCAAGTTCTTCTCGAGACATTCCATCAGCTTTGCGAATAAAAATTTGTTCTATGTATGGCTGAGAAACACGTGCGACCCGGCCAATTGCATCAGCATCTACAGGTGTATCGCGCCATCCTGCTACTGTCAAACCCTCCTCTTGTATAATCTGCTCTATAATAGCTTCGCACTGAAACCGCTGCTGGGGTTCAACCGGCAGGAAAATCATTCCCACGCCATACTCGCCCTCTTGAGGCAGTTTAAAACCGATTTTTTCGCATTCCTGTATAAAAAATTTATGAGGTATTTGAATAGTAATACCTGCGCCGTCTCCGGTTTTTGAATCGGAACCGCTTGCACCGCGATGAGAAAGGTTTGCTAATATTTGGATGCCTTTTGAAACGATATCATGTGATCGTTCGGCATTTATGTTTACTATAAAACCGATACCGCATGCATCATGTTCATTCCGTACATCGTAAAGCGGAAAATTTTTTAATTTATGAATTTCTTGAGCGTTACCGGAAATTTGTTTTTTTATATTTGATTGTTCCATGAGTTCCTTTTTAGCCGCTTCCAAAAGCCCAGAATGTTTCAATATTGTATAGAGTCCAGCCCTATTTAGATCCGGACACTATATAATTTACTAAAACAGAACGACTGATACATGAGTTCCTATTGTATTTTTTCCGGTATCTTAAAACGCTTCATTTCCATAATTTTGAACGATTCTTGCCATATGAAACAGTATCATGGGATGAAATACGGATAAGGGGAGCTTTTTAAAAAAAAACCGAATTATTGTCCGGCTCTTTTTTTTTAATATTCGATGAATCGATATTATCGGTCTTTTTGTGCTAACACCAGCTCTGATGCTGTCGTATGATTAATTACTGCAAGAATTTCTTTTTTAGCCGATCTTCTTTCAGCTTGGGTTTTTAATTTCCCGCCTTGACTGTCTAAAATGTAAAATGAATCTACCACGCCATCCACGCGGGTTGCGATTTTTGCGAATGCAATATTCAACTGAAGCCGCGAAATAGCTTCTGTTATCCGGTAAAGTAAACCGAGTGTATCCGGGGCATAAACATCCATAAGTGTGTACCTAGGATGATCCTTAAAGACAACATCACGGCGTGTATTTGGATTCAGCGGTTTTAGCCGCCGTTTCCAGCGCATGCAATGACGTTCGATTAGATGGGCGATATCAATTCGGCCGGCGATTACCTCCTTCATATCGCGAGAAATTTTCTCACAAGCGTCTCCGGATAATTCATTATGAGAAATAAAATCCGATACGCGAAATTTATCTATGATTAAACCATCCTGACGGGTAAATACTTGAGCGTCATGAATATTTCCGTCATTTGCTGTCAGCACACCGCAAAGATTTGAGAGTATTCCCGGAGCGTCTCTGGAAATGAAGGTTACCTCGGTATAACGGCCGTAATGCTGGAACAATGTCGAGACATTATCATGATTATGTATGTTATTGACATGTGCCGCTATTTCTTCCGGTTTAAATGCCGACAGATATGACGGATCCGATAATAATCCAACATGTTTTTCAATGGTTTCTGGCGGAAACATTTTATTAAGCGTCCGTAAAATGTCGTCCTTTTTCTGATTCGTTTGCTGCAGAGTCTTTATATGAACTTGCCGGCCCGTCATTTCATCTGCAAGAATTGCCCGCGCTTTGCGGTATAAATCCGACAAGAGAAGTTCTTTCCATTCTGTAAATACATTTCGGTTGACCGCCGATAAGTCTGCATAAGTAAGGACATAGAGGTAATCAAGTAATTCAACGCGGTCGAATACCTTCGCAAAATCAATAATCGTATGGGGATCGGCTAAATCTCTTCGAAATGCAACTTGTTCCATCAATAAATGATGCCGGACAAGAAATAATACATCTTCAATGACATCATCATATTGGAGCCGCCGGAGAACACGTTTTGCAATGGGTATTCCTTTTATTTCATGCCTGCCGATATGCATTGGTTTTGCGATATCATGAAGCAAACAGCTGAGGTATAATGTATCTCTGCGCGGCAGTGAACGAAAGACAGATCCAAAAGATGAATTTGATTGTTCAAGCATTTCAGCATTAGTAAGCATAATCACCGTGTGTTCATCCGCAGTATAAAAATGGTATTGATTATGCTGAAAAAATGAAACCATTGGTTCCCATTCGGGAATCCACCGTTCGAGCAATGCAAGTTCGTTCATCTTCCGTATTGAATTTCCGACGGCGTTCGGGCGGTGCAAAAGCAAACGAAATAGATCCGTATCAATTTTATCATTTAGAGGTTTGATACTGTGAAGATGACGGTGAATTGAATCTTCAAATCGGAATGCGAATCCGACATTCCTTTCATTTCTGAGCAATAATGCTTGTAAAAGTATTTCGTTGGAAATCGGGACATTGCGTTTTGCTATATCAATCTGTTTATTGCGAATAATGAACGGGCCATGTGGTTTTGATATTTTTTTCTCATTATCAAAATCTAACCATTTGCTTTTTACCAAATCAATAACGTGTGAATATAATACGGCAGCTGAACGAGAAGCTTTGTAATAATCCTGCATAAACAATTCAACTTTTCTCCGTTTATCGGGCGAGCGATAATGTAAATTGGAGGCAATATTGGGTTGAATGCCGAATTCCAATGTATCATGCAATGTGTCGGATTGAATGTGCATCTCATTACGAACTTGAAGAAGGAAATCAAAAGCATTTCGCATTTCCCGCAGAAATGAAGGATTGAATTGCTTTTTTAGTGCTGTTGATTTTAACAAACGAAGGATAGCCGTCTCATTATTTCCAAGATTATTTGACCCATGTACTGAACCGGTTACGCTCATTATCCAGAATGCCGTGTGAATATCGCGGAGCCCGCCGGCACTGTTCTTGATATTTGGTTCCAATAATTTAGAAGTACTTCCATACTTGTTATGACGAATCGATGTACTTTCGGAGATTTGGTGTATAAAGAATTTAATATCTTCACTTAGAGCTTTTTTCCGAATGGCGGCAATAAATTTATTGAAGAGGATTTTGTTTCCGCAAATATATCGTGCTTCGATAAGTGACATCCTGGATTCAATATCTTCTTTGTCAAGATTTACACATTCAGAGATACTTCTAACACTATGGCCGATATTTAACCCGATATCCATAAGGTTATGTAAAAATTCTTGAATAATACTTATAATAGACCCTTCCTGATCTTCATTTTCAGTAAGGAACATTATATCGATGTCGGATTTGAAGCATAATTCCTTTCTTCCATACCCGCCGAGCGCCACAACAGTCAAGTGTGCCGATCTATCCGCAACGTGCTTATAAATGGATCGAAGAAATTTATCTTGACGCCTTGTTAAAGCGAGGGCAACACGAACACCCCCGGCTCCGGAACGGTGCAGATTATGAATGCTGTTAATCTCACCTTCGAAGGTTTGTTTAATATGTTGAAATCCGGTTTTCAGAATATATACCCGCTTTCACCATGCTGGCTGAGATCCAATCCTTCCACCTCGTGTTCTTGAGGAACCCTCAATCCCATGAATCGGTCAAGAACTTTGAGAATTATCCATGTCATGCTAAAAGCAAATACGATTGCTACAATTACACTTAATAATTGCACAAGAAGCAGCGATGGATTCCCAAAAAATAATCCATCGGCCCCAGCGGAATTGACGACCTTGGATGCAAATAATCCTGTTGCAACAGCGCCAAATATTCCGCCGACACCGTGAATTCCGACGGCATCGAGAGAATCATCAAAGCCAAAAATATTTTTAATTGTCACGCCATAATAACATAGAGCGCCTGCACTAATACCTATTATGAGGGCCGAAACAGGGCCGACATAACCGGATGCTGGAGTAATAGCCACAAGGCCGGCAATTGCACCGGAAGCTGCACCAAGGAGTGTCGGTTTTCCTCTATGCATCCATTCGATTGTAAGCCAGGAAAGGACAGCTGATGCTGCCGCAATATGTGTTGTCATAAATGCTGTTGACGCAAGAGAGCCCGAAGCAACAGCACTGCCGCCGTTGAATCCGTACCAGCCAAACCACAGCAATGCAGCTCCAAGAAGAGTCATAGTCAAATTATGCGGAGGCATGTGTTCGTGTCCATGTCCTTTGCGCTTGCCGATAATCAATGCGGCGGCAAGAGCGGAAACACCGGAACTTATATGGACTACTAATCCTCCTGCAAAGTCGAGAGCACCCAATGAACGGAGCCAGCCGCCGATTCCCCATACCCAGTGTGCGAGCGGAGCGTATACTAAGGTGGACCAGATGAAACCAAATGCCAGATATGTGCTAAATTTAAATCTTTCAGCAAAAGCTCCTGAAATTACTGCAGGTGTTATTATCGCAAACATCATTTGAAACATCATAAAAGCCTGATGCGGTATAGTTGCAGCATAGTCCGGATTAGGTTCTATTCCTACATTATTTAAACCGATCCAATCGAGATTGCCGATTAATCCTTTAATGTCCGGACCAAATGCCAGTGAATAACCCAGAATAACCCATTGCACCGTAACTACACCTAATGCGATGAAACTTTGCATAATGGTTCCAAGTACATTCTTTTGTCTTACCATGCCTCCATAAAAGAGAGAAAGGCCCGGCGTCATCAACATTACTAATGCGGTGGATATTAAAATCCATGTCGTATCACCCGTATCTATTCTCATAATGCATCTTCTCCTGTTTCTTCTGTTCGGACACGTATTGCTTCCTCTACTGCATATACAAAAATCTTTCCGTCGCCTACTTTACCTGATTTTGAATACTGAATGATTATTGAGATTACTTTTTCTGCCATTTTATCTGCTACGATGATTTCGAGTTTGATCTTTGGCAAAAAATCCACTAAATATTCAGCTCCGCGGTAAACCTCCGTATGCCCCTTTTGCCTGCCAAATCCTTTGACCTCGGACACGGTCATTCCCCGGCATCCTGCTTCAAGCAGTGCTTCCCTGATATCATCCAGGCTATGTGGACGAATAATCGCTTCTATCTTCTTCATCCGGAATCCTCCATATCTTATTATTTCATTGTTTTATTATTAATGGGATTATTACACAATACCTTAATATATTAAGTAATATATATAAATATACTAAATAGTCAATGATTTATTGCGGTATTTATTTAATATATGTAGATAAGAAAATAATTAACGCGACTCCATTGATAAGGATGAGAATAAAGCTACAGTTAAAAAAATTTAATGAACGGCCTTGGAGGCGTGTGAGGATAAAGCTAAACAATCTTTTACGGTAAAATAAATTCCTATGCCAATTCCGGTGCAGCATAATAAAAGGCCGGTCGCATTAATGATAAAGGCTATGTCTTCGGCATAGTCCATCATTCCTGTGTAATTTAATATCCATCGCCAATCATGAATAGCTCCACGGGAAATTAATTGGAGGCGCTGAAAAGGGGCATCGCCGACATAGATGGAGACATTTACTATGCTTTGACCTGTCCAGTAAAAAGTAAAAGGAATTGATTTCAGACTAGACCGGCCAAAAACAATCACAGCTGAAAAGGGGATGATTATCTGGAAAAGGGAGCCGCCTAGAAAACCTATAAACCGTCCAAAAATACTGAATATAAGATGTCCTGTTTCATGAATGAAAAGATCGACCATATCGATAGTCCAAATAACGAAAGATACTTGATTACGTGTGCTGTTATTCTGATAGTTTGTTGCAAGAGAATATGTGAGGACACAAATGACGAGTAAAAGAATACAATAAGTAATAATACGGAAAATATTCATAAGTGATATTGCCGAGTTTAGCCGGTTGTTCAATATGTAAATTGAAAAAAAGAAAACCCGGTATTTAAAAAAATGATACCGGGAGATGAAAAAATTAATTTATATTGCCCAAATTTACAGCAGCGAATCATTCATCTTTTATTTTTTCTAATAATTCTACGGCTTCCTTCCTAAAGATATCGTCATCTTCATCTTCATCGGGCAGGGAAGCAATCTTTGTTAAGTGTACGCGTGCTTTTTCGTATTCATCCATCTCGATATAAGCGCGGGCACAATCAAGCCGGTACATAATAAAATTCGGCCGCAATTCGATTGATTTTTCATAATTTTTTATTGCATCGTCCATGTCTGCCCAGCCGAGTCCGAGAGGCCATCTGACAATTCTTGGCTTCTCGCATACTTTTGCGTTTGTTCGTCCAAGCACATAATATGCCGTAGCCTCTGTGGGGTCCAGTGAAATTGCTTTTTCACAATCAGCTTTTGTCTGTTTAACGAGATCAAGTGATTCCCAAATGCCGCTGAAAAGTGCAATGCGGCCGTTCGCTATTGCTTCCCGGGTATATCCCATAGCTCCTTTCGGATTGGAGGCTATTGCTTTCCTGGCAAAGTCCAAAGATTTTTTATAGTATTCCAGCTGTTTTTGTTTCTCTGTATCCGAGTTTTTTAAGAGATGCTCGCCAATATCGACATACGTGCGGCTCAGCCGCCAGAGAATTTCATAATTATCGGGAGAGAGGGAAAGCGCTGCGTTATATTTCTCAAGAGCTTTTTCGTTGTTAAATGTCTTTTCCGCGAATTCATTTCCTTGTGCAATAAGCTGAGAGACTTGAGCGGAATCGTCTGCGGCCGCTGCCGCAGCCGGGCTTGTTCCCGGAATTACGAATCCGAATACAGCGATCAACAAAAGAAAAGTCGATATCTGTTTCAAGGCATTATCCTCCTTGGTAGATGAATAAAAATGAATGAATTGTTAAGATATGTCAAGACTGAATTTGATGCTTTTACGAATTACGCGCCTGCATCTGCTTAATTTCATCACGTATCTGAGCAGCTTTTTCATAATTCTCTTTTGCTATAGCTTCGACAAGCTGCTGCTCCAACTGCTCAAGTTTGGATAAAGGAGGCCTAGATGTTTCCGGTTGCTCGGATTTTGCCGCAGGAGGAACTCCTTTTTCTCCTTCTTCGCCTTCGGAAAGAAAAGAAGCTTCTGCCATTACTTTCTCGGCGACATAAATAGGCGCACCATAACGAACAGCCAATGCTATTGCATCGCTCGGGCGTGAATCGATTTCTTGTGTGTCAAGATTCAAACGGGCGAAAAATGTGCCTTCTCGAAGCTCGTTTATGCAGACATCAACCAGTTCACCGCCCAGCAAATCGATGAGGTTTTTCATCAGATCATGTGTCAACGGGCGCGGAGGTTTAATTCCCTCCATCTCAAGAGCAATGGATTGTGCTTCGAAAGCGCCGATGATAATCGGTAACCGGCGTGCTCCGTTTATTTCCTTCAATATCAGCGCGTAGGCTCCGCCGCTGGATTGACTGCTGGATAAACCCAATATATCTACTTGAATTCTGTCTTCCGAAGACATATTATTTTCCAAGTAATTTTTTTATTTCCTGCGTCAGCGCAGGAACAATTTCAAATGCATCTGCAATAATTCCGTAATCGGCTGTCTGGAAGATAGGCGCATCTTTATCTTTATTGATAGCAACAATATATTTTGAGGAGGACATACCTGCAAGATGTTGAATTGCTCCCGAAATAGCAATAGCGACATAAAGCGTCGGTGAAACAGTTTTCCCGGTTTGTCCGACCTGTGCGCTGTGCGGGCGCCATCCGGCATCGACCACAGCGCGTGAAGCACCGACAGCTCCGCCGATTGTACCCGCCAGATCTTCGATCATTTTAAAGTTCTCCGCAGCTTTTAAGCCACGTCCGCCGGAAATAACAATATCAGCTTCGGCGACATCTATCTTTCCGGAGGCCTGCATTGTTTCGATTGCCAATGATGTAAAATCGGATTCCATCAGCGGAATTTCAACGACTTCAACATTTACTTCAGTACCGCTGTTTGTTCCGGCTGTAAAAACATTCGGGCGTATTGTATACACTTTTACCGCAGAGTTTATCTTTATGTCTGTCAACACCTTGCCGCCGTAAACCGGCCTGGTCGCAATAATATCTTCACCTTCAACCTTCAGCGCTATGCATTCGGATCCAATACCGGCATCGAGTTTTACTGCCACACGAGGCGCACAGTCTTTACCCATCGCCGTTGCGGAAAGAAGAACTACCGATGCTTGTTCTTTCTTTATCACTTCTGCAATGACATTTGAATAAGCAGTAGAAGAATATTTACCAAGCTTCGGATCCTGAACTGCAAGGATCCTCTGAGCCCCATATCCGCCGAGTTCACCGGCTATGGACTGAACCTGACTGCCAATTACCAGGACAATGGCTTCGCCTCCTGTTTGGTCGGCAATAGTCCGGGCAGTACGTACGACCTCG
>Ga0105104_10003662_pt1 | contig 10864 bp, 9 predicted proteins | sample PPLLaktember2015_3_FD_87034 | JGI IMG/M metagenome (GOLD analysis project Ga0105104, IMG submission 87034) | Freshwater sediment microbial communities from Prairie Pothole Lake near Jamestown, North Dakota, USA - PPLs Lake P7 Core (6) Depth... | ecosystem: Environmental > Aquatic > Freshwater >... | reverse complement strand
TTTGGTTTCGCCCGCATGTCCTTGCCAGATGAGGGCCAATTTATTGCCCTTTCCCATGCGGCATATGCGGTCTGAGCAGTATTCGCCGATGTTGATCACATCGCCTTTTTTATAGCCCAATTCTGCTTCAGAGACTTCCCATGTGAAGTCTTTCAATCTTTCTTCGTAAGTCCCGATATTGCTCATTAAAATTGTTCCTCCTACGTTATAGTGCGGTTTAATATTTTCATCCGGGAGAGTAATCTCACATAATGAACCAAACCTTTGAGTGTTTTGTTTTTTTTTACAAGTTAGAGTAATTTATAGAATAAAACTGACAAAAAGTCAAGGTGTTTCCTTGCAACACTTTTGTTTTTTTCTCAGCCCCGCAGGCACCGTTTTTTTGGCTGTCTCCTTTTTCCCCACAGCGGCTGACCATTAAGGAGGCCGCCGGATGGCACAACGTGCCATGAATAATCCCACACGCAGCGTGTTTTTTTGACTGTCCCCTTTTTTCCTTTTTTTACCATGCGGTGTGGAGAATTGCTGAGTTTAATTGCAGGGCAGCAGTACTCATTTTGAAAAGTGATTTTATACGCAAAGGGGGCGTGTCGGTGCCTTTGAAATGACGATTCCAAAATGAGAACGACTGATTGCAGGGAAGGGAACTTGACTTTTTTTGTCTTTTGCGGTATTTTCAAACGCAAGGTGTATAATGACAATGAAATTTAAAATGAGTTTACCCTGCAAAAATGTGAAAAAACAGCAAAGCCGGTACCCCATACTGGTTTTTTTATTGTGTATCTCTCCCTGGTTCTTCGGGAACGGATGCATCGGGGTCAATGGGCAAAAAAAAGAATCGAATCGAAAGGATTATAAGGAAGAGAGATTGAAAATGGTTCAACTGCTCCGTGAATATGGAATTAAAGATAAAAAAATCCTGGCTGCAATGGAGAAAATACGCCGCCATGTGTATATCCCGGTTCAATACCGGTTAATGTGCGATCCCTATGGCGACCACCCTTGCTCCATCGGGTATGGCCAGACCATTTCCCAACCGTATATCGTGGCGTATATGACCGAACGAATGGAAGTTCAACCGGGGGAGAAAGTTTTGGAAATCGGTACGGGCTCCGGGTATCAAGCGGCGGTCCTGGCTGAACTGGGGGCAAAAATCTCCAGTGTTGAAATTGTCCGAGAACTGGCGGACCACGCCAAAGAAGTACTGAAACAAGAAGGCTATCCGGATGTAAACGTCTTGTATGGGGATGGGTATAAGGGGTGGCCGGAGTTTGCACCCTATGATGTGATTATCGTGACCTGCGCCCCTGGAGATGTTCCTATAAAACTAATCGACCAACTCAAAGAAAAAGGACGAATGATACTTCCTTTGGGGAAATTCTCCCAACGGCTGGTGATCCTAAGAAAAAAGAATAGTAAAATTCAAATAGAAAATGATCTTAGCGTCAGTTTTGTCCCCATGGTTCATGGAAAAAACTAACCCAAACGCAGCCCACTCACTCGTACAGTTCCCGCACAAATTGAAAATAGAGCTCCGGTGCATTCTGGATGTTCAATCCGATCTTTGAGTGAAAAACATCACTCTGTATCCACATGATCTTTCCTCGAAGGAGAATCCATTGATCGTTTATCTTCAACTCAAAATCCACGGTTTTCGCGGGAGAGAAAAAAAACAACGAGGTATCGGCCTGGAGTAACACGCCTTTTTCGGAAACATTTAAAACAGTGCATTGTTCATTTTCGAAGCGTGCTATCAATTTTTCATCGAAACGCTTGCTGTTTCTACGTTCGGATTTGGAATCTTTTATTGCTTCGTTTAAACTATTCTCGGTTGTATTATTTTCATTTATCATTCCTGCATACCTTCCATGAAAGTTATACCAAATTCGGAAAATTTTTTCAATTTGTAAACACAAATTTAAATTTTTTTTTTTGCAACCCTAATATTGATATTTTTTTCGGCTTTAATTAATATTGAGACGTTACAAATTAAAACAACATCACGTGGAAAAAAAACTCTATTGTTACCAGGAGGCTTTAAATGAAACTCAAAAAACTTTCTTTAAAGAAAAAAACCATTGCAAACCTGGGATTCCATCATTCCAGGTTGGTCCGGGGCGGTATCTTCAACCATGAACCTACCCCTGAAAGCGTATTGAACCCTGACTGTACGCTCCAAACCTGCGAAACCTGCTCGTGCGTCACATGCGTCACATGCAATACCTGTGTTACATGCAACACATGCGGTATCATTGAAACCTGCGCAGATTGGTGCACGGTTAAAGGTACTTGCCCGCCTGTATGTATCAATATCCCGATTCGATAGTTTCCTGCTTTCCCAAATTCATCGCCTATTTTATCTTCGACAACCCACCTTTTTGAAAAGCCATCACGGATGGCGCGGTGGGACCAAAAACTTTTGTTAAGGCGAGTAAGGTTCTTTTCTTTTAATTCATCACTCATCATTCTCAAACCCGTCCCTCCATGAGGGCTTTTCTCGAAAAGGCCCCGGGTTAATTCGACGTCGAAGACGTATACATCTCCCGGAGACCCCCGATCATCCGGGGGAGATTATAATGCGTGCGAACTTCCCGGTGAAGATTAAGAGCATACTCTTCCAGGTTGTACTCCCCCCTGAGTACGTTTAGAATCGTTTTCCCTAAAATGCCGGTGTCCATATTGGGAAAAAGGATACCGTTCATTCCATCCGGAGTTTTTAATATTTCACGGTTTCCGTAAGTATCGGAAGCCAGCACCGGTACGTTCAACATCCCTGCTTCCATCAACACGAAAGGCAAACCTTCCCAACGGGACGGGAGTAAAAACACATCCGATGCTTTTATTATCTCATACACATCGGACCCGGTCCTGGTTCCTAAAAATATCATATATTTTGAAACACCCAGGTCCTGGCTCATTCGTTTCACCGCATCGAACTCTTCACCGTCTCCTACACAAACGAACCGGACCCCTCGTTTGATTTTTTCCAGGTCTTCGGCTATGGATGCCGCGGCCTTTACCAGGATATCATACCCCTTCTGGAAATTGAACCGCGCCGCCGTTACAAATAGAAACGCTTCGGAAGGAAAACCCAGTTTAGCCCGCAGCTCTTCTTTCGTGTTTCTCACACTCTCGAATTTTGAGAAATCGATTCCATTGGTCAAATACGTCACCTGGGTTAAACCATATTCTTTTTCAAGGAAGAGCCGGTCTTCTTCCGATACGGCTATCACGCGCCGGGCTTTTGAAAGCACCCGCTTTTCCAGGTGGAAACGCAGTTTATATTTTAATTTGGCGGTTAAAGCATGATAAAATTCGTATTTATGAATATGGAGACCGTGGGCGGTATAAATGACCGGGACACGGGACGCCGGATGAAAGTTGAAGAAGAAATGATTTTTAAAGAAATGAACGAGGGGTTTCAAATGATGGAAATGGATCACATCGGGGCGGTTAGCGGCGACTTCCGACGGATGGTAACCGTTATCGTGTATTTCGACGTTGGATAGATTTTTGAATTTTTCAACCGCAGGACCGGGAAGCCCGAAAACACGGAATTGGAAATCCGTTAAACCGCCGACTACCTGGAAAATATGCTCGATGCCTCCGCCAATGGAAAATCGGTCAGTGACCAGATGGATCAGCATTTTTTTTTTCTTTCTTGACCTGGTCTCTCCAATAATTAAGCAAATCGGTGAGAGTCCGGGTAATATCGTAATTGGGATTCAAACCGAATTCATCCCGGATAAGGGTATTATCTCCCCACAATTTAGGAATATCCACCGGGCGAAAGCGAGCCGGATCTTCTACGATTTTAATGGTCCTGGAAGACAGGGCCAGCAATTTTTCCAGGATATCGCGGATCGAAAAAAATTGTCCTGAGCACAGGTTGTAAATATTGTTGTCGACTTTTTCATGTTCCCCGATGGTTTTTACGTAACGAGCGATATCGCGGACATCCGAAATATCCCGGGCTGCCGAGAGATTACCTACGGCAATAATGGGCTCCTGTAAGTGTTCTTCGATCCTGGCGATCTGGTAGGAGAACTCGGAGGCCACGAATTGCTTGCTCTGCCCAGGCCCCGTGAAATTAAAAGACCGCAGCCGCACGATTTCGGTTTTAAAGGCTTTCGTATACAGGTTACCCACCATTTCCATGGCCATTTTAGACAGCATGTACGGGTTTTGGGGATAGGATATGGAAATAGGAAGCGTTTCGGGGCAAAGATTCCCGTTGTTTCCCCCGTATAACTCCGCAGAACTCATCAGTAACACGCGGCACCGGGGTACAATGCCGTTAACGGCTTCCAGTAAATTGGACGTACCGATAAAATTCACTTCATAAGTCAGTTTTTGTTGTTTCCAGGAAAAACCCACATTGGAAATGGCTGCCAGGTGAATAATGACCCCGGGTTCGATGGTTTCCAGCACCTGGAAGACATCGCCCCGTTTTGTCATATCGACATGGTAAACCTTTAAACGGGGGGAATCGAAACCCGTAATCTCCGTAATCCCATATAATATGGTATCATTTTTTTCCCCGGTATTTTTTTTTTGATGTTCATAAGCATCCAGCAAGTGAGCCGCTAAAAATCCCGAGCAACCGGTGATCAATATTTTTTTACTTTTGCTCATCCACTGGTCCGTTTATTTGTTTTTGTCTATACCCAGGAAATCTTTCACCATGCCCAGGTTACTTAAACTGAAACCCACGAGGAACTGTTTTTCGACCCGGTCGGTATATTTAAATAATACCAATTGGGCATTGATATTGACACATTGGTAATCGAAGGATGCCTGGAAGGTCCCGTATCGAAATTCCCGGTCTGTGAGGTCATAATTGATTCGCGAATCCAGTTTAATGGGAAAAGAGGGAAAATCCACATTGAGAGAGGCGCTCATGGAGTCCCGGTTAAAAACCTGGTTAAAGTCGCCGGTGAGGGAGTATTGGTTGACGTACCGGTTGAAAGACGCATTCGCGGAGAAATAACGGTTAGTACTGGTATAAGAGAGGGTGCCGGAGACCCGGGTAAATCGTTGGATAAAACTGGTGACGGCAATGTAATGGTTAAAATTTACATTAACATCCAGGACAAAATTTTTCAACGGGCGGACTCGTAATTCATTGGTTAATTCGGAAAATTCCGGGTATTCGCCGTTGACTTTCCGGTCCTGGTTCGCATTTTTCGGATCGAAAAAATAATTCTGGGAGACCGTATAAGAAAAGACTTCCCTGGCGTTTTTTTCTGTTTTGTTTTTAGCCAGCAGCCGGGTGTTGAGTGAGAATTTCACGGACGAGAAATCCGGGTAATCCGAATAATCCAATTTAATGATGCGGGTAAGATCGTTGGGATTTACCTGGGTGACGTAACGGATGGCAATGCTTGGGGTGATTAAGTGTTTGAGTTTTCCATTGGGAGACTGGTATATCTTGGAAAGAATGGGGCCTTTCAAATCCACCTGGGCTGAATGGGACAGTGTATCGATGGGCTCATCGATAATGATCTTGTCTTTCAGGTTGTTGGGATCATAACTTTTAGGGCTGTAATAGTATTTGGACTTCAACGATAAGGAGGTACTCAAATAGGGGAACCGGATGAGGCTCACAGTGTAAGAGGGGATAATATTCAGGCGTTGGGATTTGACATCCTGGTCGAACAACGGGTTATCGGCATCATAACTGATTCCTTTTCGCTGCGCGCTGGAATAGATAGTGTCCAGGGAAAAATACCCGGGGAATTTCCAGAATCGTTGTTGGTTCACGTTAAAAGTAAGCTGGGGAAAATAGCGCATGCTGTTGGATTTATTATTAAAGGTGTAAAAGGTGTCGTTCTGGGACACGAGGGCGCCGAACCGGATATTTGAAAAAGAAGTACTGAGGGAGATGGAAGATTTGGAAGTCCGGCTCATGACACTGTCGAAATCATTGGAGAAAAGGCGTAAAAAGCTGGCGTCGCTCTGTTTATCGACGGAAGCGATAATGCGTGTATTTAAAGCAGGGATCGACTGGTTGTGTTTAAATTTCAAGAAATAATCGGATTTATTGTGGGCGAAAAAAGCATCGTTATTTGACGGCGGCTGCTGGCCTTCGGGTAGGATCACGTCCGAGTTGTATTTAATCATGTAAAATTTGGCTTCCCCGGACATATGGCGGAATAAATAGCGCAATTCCCCGGCCCCCCCGATTCCTGCTTTTTTATAATAATCGAACGAGAGGGTTAAATCCACATTGGGTTTGATAGCCCAAAAAAAAGAATTTATCAAAAAAAATCCGCGCCGGTTGGAGGAACCCAGCACAGGGAATAAGAAACCCGTGGCTCGCCCCTCTTTTTCCAACGGGTACCTCAAGTAGGGCAAATAAAAAACCGGTATGTTTTTTATTTTAAATACAGCCCCTTTCATCTCCACATACTTCTCTTTTTTTATCGTTCCCTTCCTGCAGGTGATCTTCCATCGTGGTTTACATTGCGAGCATGACGTAAAGTCGATTTTATCGAATTTCAATGTCTCATTATTCACCTGGGTCAGCTTTTGTGTTTTATACCGCACCGACGGGGGAGATTGGCCGTAGACATCATACATCACACCCGTCCGCTTCTCGATATTAAAAGTGAGGGCTTCACCCGTCAATACCGTTTGATTCGAGCTCATGGTGATTCGGCCTTTTGCGTTAATTTCACGGGTCTTATGATTGTACTCCAGGTAATCGGCGTAAATCCGGTATTCTTCCCAACTGATTTCGACATTTCCATAGGTGATGGTCAAATCCTCGGTCATCTCCTGCCGTTCCGCTTTGATGTCGAAAGGCAAATCCTTCTGGGCCGCCAGTGGAATAGAAACACAAATGGCTAAACACCCGATGCCGATCCACATCCACATCCACGTAAAAAAAGAATGAATGAAAAAATTTTTTTTGTTTTTCATCGTTTTCATCATCAGGGTAAAATTTATCATACATCACTACTTTTAATCAATAGTTCTGTCGATTTTTCCGCAGATTTGATAATTTTTTTTTTTAATGAACACCCGGAAGGGCCATCCATCCCGACAATTTTGCCAATTTTTGTCAACTGTTGACTTTGACCGCCGATTTGATTAAAATTTAAATATGATTAAAATATCTTTTTCTGGTATTTCCGGCAGTGGCAAAACGTCGCTGATTGAAGAAGTTAAAAAAATTTTGTCTCTCAAATCCAATGTTGAAATGATCCCCGATCTAAAAGTGAAGAACCCGTTTGACAGCGATCGGAAGTCCGGGTTTGTGAGCATGTTTTTCTCTATGTCTACCCATATCAATGAAGAAAATATCACGGCTATGGGGCCCCTGGATTTTATTTTATGTGACGGGTCCATACTGGATCAATGGGTTTTGTGGAGGTATCATAACCTCGATAAAGAGATGACCTCCTCGATAGAGGAAAAAAGTAATGTTTTAGGCACCTTGTACCGTTTCTGGATCAAAAGCTCCGATTTGATTTTCCTGGTCCGTACCAATCTCGACCTCCTGGAAAAACGGGAAGCCAATGGCGAATTCCGCGTCGTCGAATTGGAACCCTTAAAAAAAATGGAAGAGTTATATAAGTCCGCCGTACAGGAAGACAACCTGTCGGTTTTCGAGATATGGAACAACAATACGGTCGATGACAGTGCCCATGATATCGTCCGTATTATTTCCGAATACCAGGATTCACGGAATGGTTGAATACGCATCATATGCGTCTGAACAGACCCTTTGACCTGGAGAAAAAAACCAACGAGAGGAATTCATCGTGGATATTATTCTTGCCGGATACAACGTTGAAGCCGAATTAATCAATCGACCCGGTCGGCGGGATGATGTACCGCTGACCCCGGAAACCATCAGCGCAGCATATGCCAGGATCAGCCGGAGTTCGCTGGATATCCCGGAGCTTCGTAAAGAGGCCCGGGAGGATGTCAAAAAAGCCCGCAAATCCAACCAATCGATTATTTTCAGTATGGGACACCACTCCGTTGCCGAACATGCCGTTTTTAATTTCGACGTCATCGGCGTCTCCCGCTTAGCCCTGGAAGAGATCGAAAAATTCCGGCTCGTATCTTATACGGAGAAATCCCAGAGATATGTGACCCTCGAAGGCGACTATCTCCTCCCCCCCGGGATCGATCCCTCCGACTCTGCGACTCTTCAACGGTTTCGAGAAACCATCGACCTTCAAAACCGGTTTTATAAAAAAGCATTTATTCTTTTGAAGGATTATCTATTCGCCCAATATCCCCACATGACCGAAAAGAAAACCGACAGGAACGTGCTGGAAGGCTGGGCCAAAGAAGACGCACGGTATATCCTCTCCCTGGCTACCCTGGGCCAGGTTGGGATCACTATCAACGCACGAAACCTGGAACATTTGTTTCGCCGGTTCTCTCTCAGCTCTCGCCAGGAAGTCCAAACCATCGGGAAAAAAATGTTCGAGCTCGTTTCCGGCATCGCTCCTTCACTTATACTCTTCCCCGAACCTTCCAGGTTCGAAACCGCTCTCAAGAATTCATTCTCCCAGGCGATACCCGGCCGATTTCCCGGTCACCCACCCTCTAAGGACCTTAAAATCCTATCTTATACACCACATGCCGATGATATCATCCTGGCTTCTTTTGTTTCCATGTATCGCTCCATGGATTACGAAGACGCTTACCGGGAAGTGGAACAAATGCCCCCGGCAGAAAAGAGAGAGCTCTTTAAAAATTTATTTCGAACCATGGAGTTTTTCGATCACCCCCCACGGGAATTCGAAATCCCCGGGGTAACTTTCCAATGCGTTATCAGCGCATCGAATTTCGCCCAATTAAAACGCCACCGGATCGCAACGCTGCTCACCGGGGATTACTGTATCGAATATGGGAATGTCCTTCCTCCCAATATCAAAACCGTCGGGTTGGAAGACGAATTTAACCGGATTATCGAATTGACCGACGAAACTTATGGAAAACTTCGTGATAATTACGGGAAGGAGACAGCGGAATATATTTTAACCAATTCTCACTGCCGTCATGTGATCATGAAGATGAATCTCAGGGAAATCTATCATTTTATCCGTCTCAGGGCCGATAGCCATGCGCAGTGGGATATTCGCGGACTGGCTCTCCGGTTCCGGGAAGAGGTCGAAGCCCGCATGCCTCTTTCTTCGCTTTTATTGTGCGGTAAAAGTGATTTTATTGCCCGATATGAGTCGATTTATGGGCAAAAGCCTCAAATTTCGATTTAGATCACTTTATGTTTTTTTCCAACTTTTTCGAATGCACCGATGGCTTTATCGATTTGTTCCCGCGAGTGAGCGGCTGAAACCTGGACGCGGATGCGGGATTGGCCTTTCGGGACAACCGGGAAAAAGAAACCGATCACATAAATTCCTTCGATATAGAGATCGCGTGCCATCGCTTGCGACAAGTGGGCGTCGTCTTCGAACTTACGGAAGAGTACGGGAACAATGGGGTGTACACCCGGGATGATATCGAAACCCAGGCTTTCCATCGAGTTCCTGAAATACAGTGTATTTTCCATTAATTTTTTCCGCAGGTCCCCACTTTCGTTGAGCAGGTCGAAAGCAGCGACGGAAGTTGCCGAGATGACGGGGGCCAGGGTGTTGGAGAACAGGTAAGGCCTGGACCGCTGCCGTAAAAGTTCGATAATTTCTTTTTTACCTGTGGTAAAACCGCCGGAAGCGCCGCCCATGGCTTTGCCGAGTGTGGAAGTAATCACGTCGATTTCTTTTAACACCCCGCAGTATTCGACCGCGCCTCTGCCGGTTTCCCCGAAAAAACCCGTGGCGTGTGAGTCGTCCACCATGACCATCGCTTCATATTCCCTCGATAGGGCCACGATCTCTTTTAATTTGGCGATGTCGCCGTCCATGGAAAAAACCCCGTCTGTAGCGATCATGATGTTGCGAGCCGGGACCGGTTCTTGTCCTAACCCGGGGTGTTCCCATACGTCCATGCCTTCCCGTGCGTTTTTTAACGTTTTTTCTAATGATTTCATATCCGAGTGATCGTAGATGAACCGTTTCGCTTTGCATAAGCGGATACCGTCGATGATGCTGGCGTGGTTCAGCGAATCCGTAATAATTGCATCCTCGGGTCCCAGGATTGTCTCGAACAAACCGCCGTTCGCATCGAAGCAGGAAGAATATAGAATAGTATCTTCTGTTTCGTAGAATTCGGAGATTTTTTGTTCAAGTTTTTTGTGTACGTCCTGGGTTCCGCAGATGAAGCGAACCGATGCAAGCCCGAAGCCGTATTTATCCAATGCTTTGTGGGCTGCTTCGATCAAACGCGGGTGGTTGGCCAAACCAAGGTAGTTATTGGAACAGAAATTCAATACTTCGCGGGATTCGGATCCTTTTGGGTAGGATACGTCGATATTGGGTTTTTGATCCGAGAGGATGACACGTTCTTCCTTGAATAAACCCGCGCTTTTTATTTTTGTTAATTCCTGGCTTAAATCGTAACGAACACGTTGGTACATGTTATTTTGCTCCTCTTATATCTATCCGGCTTTTTTTCTTTCATTATATCACAGCGCGATAAAAAGTTGCAAACTAAATTTGATATCCTCAATAAATATAAAAAAGGGGACAGTCAAGAATGCCGCTAAGTTAAGACTAATAAAAAAGGGGACAGTCAAGAATGCCGCTAAGTTAAGACTAATATTCGAGTTAAATTCAAATCCAGGGGGCTGTAGCCGGTTTCCCCTTCCACTTCACCCCTTCGCCGGTCATCGGCTACGGGGACCCGTCTCGCCGATTTTCGGTCCTCGAAAATTTGGCTCAACAGGGCGTTCCAGGGGAGCACCGACACGCCCCTATAGCACAAAAATAACCTTAACTTAGTG